>Ga0075476_10000465_pt1 | contig 17847 bp, 22 predicted proteins | sample DEB08_DNA_5_FD_76339 | JGI IMG/M metagenome (GOLD analysis project Ga0075476, IMG submission 76339) | Aqueous microbial communities from the Delaware River and Bay under freshwater to marine salinity gradient to study organic matter... | ecosystem: Environmental > Aquatic > Marine > Coastal ...
AGTGCTGCAGAATTCAATACTGCAAAAAAGAAGATTCTAGGTAAAATCTAAAAAATAATAAAAATAGAAACTGGTTTTCTAGGCTAGTTTTGCTTTAGCTCTATTGATTTCTTTTAGTTCTTGAGCCAGATGTTTTTTGACCAATCTTTCATGATCTTTTTTGTGTTGGCTGAAAGCTTTGTTCAAAGCTTGCTTTGTTTTTGCTTTTTTTACTGCATTGTTGAATTTTTTGTGAATTGCAGCAACTTGAGCGGTATAAGTTACCATTAATGACTTGCAATTAGAGTTTGATTTAACTCTTGCAAATTAATGTAAATAAAAAATCAGCTTAGATAGTACTCTTCAAAATCTATCTTATCATCTGAATCATAGTCGTCTTCAGAATCAATTGCAATACCTTCAAGCAATAACTTGTTTGGCATAGTTGCTTTTTTTCTCATAAATTATCTACTATGAAAATTGATTTAATTATTTCAAATATAGAATATGGATTTCATATAGAGAATATAGTTACTCATGAAGCCAAGTATTGAAGTAGATATGTAAATCCAATTGCAAATCCTGCAGCACCTGGAATTGTAATTAGCCATGCATACACAATTCTCTTTCCAATTCCCCATCTTACTGCCATCTTTCTTCTGGCAGCACCTGCACCCATGATGGAACCAGTAATTGCATGTGTGGTACTAGCAGGAATTCCCAAGAATGCAAATACTGCAAGCATTAGACCGCCACCGGTCTCAGCACAGAATCCTTGGTACGGACGCAGTCTTGCAACTTTGACTCCAAGTGTCTTGATTACTTTGTAACCGCCAAAGAATGTTCCAAGTGCCATTGCGCTAGCTGCTGCAATGATTACCCAAAGAGGCATTTCAATTTCAGTCATAAATCCAGTTGAAAACAAAATCAGTACAATGATTCCCATTGTCTTTTGTCCGTCGTTTGCACCATGTGTGATTGCAAACCAAGCTGAAGAAATAATTTGTAAACGTCCAAAATACTTGTTGACAGGTCCTGGACGCTTTTTTGCAAAGACTGTAATGATTAGTGCGGTAAGTAACATTCCAAAGATGATTCCACCAATTGGGGCTGCAACAATTCCTGTAAAGACTTTGGTCAATCCTGCAGTAAGTAATTTCTCAAATCCGACACCTGCAATTCCTGCTCCAACTAATCCGCCAACTAGTGAGTGGCTATTAGAAATTGGCATTCCAAAGTATGTACAAATAGAACTCCAAGTAATTGCGCCTGCAAGACCCCCAATAATCATGTAGATTGTGACATCTTCAGGATTGAGAATGCCTTTGGCAATAGTCATAGAGACTGCCACGCCAAAGAGGAAGGGTCCAACAAAGTTTGCAGCAGCAGAAAGACCTACTGCCTGAAGTGGAGTTAGTACACGCGTACCAATGACGGTAGCTACAGAGTTTGCAGAATCATTAAAGCCATTTACAAAATCAAAGATTAGGGCGACTATGATTGCACCAATAGCTATCTCTAACATAAGTCATCTATGTGTATTTTAGGACAATATCTTCAACCACATCACCTACATCAACACATCGGTCAGAAGCGGTCTCTATGGTTTCGTAAATGTCTTTGAGTTTGATAATGTGTACTGCATCATTTGTCTCAAACAAATCTTTCATTGCATCACGATACAAGTCATCTACCTTGTGCTCTATATCACTGATGTTTCTGCAGTGCTGAATAATGTCTTTTGGACTCTTTATGTTTTGTAGTTTTGAGATAATGTATTCTACTTCTTTTGTAGAAGAATTTAGTTGCTCAATCATTTCGATAGAGTAAGGTGGAGGTGTTTGAATTTTGTAACTTTGCATTCTTGCTGCAATTCCGTCCATAAAGTCAATTACATCATCAATCTTTGATGCAATTCTTTGCATGTCTTCACGGTCAAGAGGAGTGATGAATGTTTTGTTTAATTCAGCAAATATCTCTCGTGTGAGATCATCACCTTCAGTTTCTAATTTTTTAATGGTGTTGATTTTTTCTGCATCTTTTAAATCGTTAATTAATTCAACTAGAGCTTCGGAAGTTTGAACTGATTTTTTTGCTAGATCATCTAATAATGATAATAGTTGTTTTTCATTGGATTTTACCCAAGATAGCCATTGTCCCATAATTTTGCTTAATGTAATAGGGTATTAGTGGCAAGTCCATAAACTATGTTTTCTATATAGTTGAGGTGTTTTTGATTTTGATCGACTGAAAATAATTTTGATCTTGGAAAAAAATTATTTTCTAAAAATTAAACCTAAATCAGAGAATTTTGAAAATCAAATCTGATAAATGTAAAAAATTTTGCATGATTAACAGATCTGCAGATTTGTGTAATTCTGAATTCATTTCAAAATCATCATGATTCATACCAAAATTAGATAAATTTTGAGGCTAAAAAAAGGCATACCGCAAAAGGTTTGGTAATATGATATATCACCAATCAGAACTACTTTCATGAAACAAACACTCACATCAGAAAATAGCGGTAATACATTGGAGTCATCTTGCAGACCAGACCGCAAATCATCAGTCGTCATTTCTTTTTCAGACGACGCCGCCAATTCCCCTGAAAAATCTGATGTGAGGTTTGTATTCAATCATGCCGAACCTGTCAGCGTAAGAATGTACATTGATGAATCCGGTGAGGTTCACAGTTCATTTCGAAAAATCGCCAAGACCCTGCCAAGAGTCAAAACTGAAAGTACTGAAGAGATTGAATCGACCATAGAGCCAATCGATGAAACAAAAGTACTTACAGCTAATCAATCATTAGAGATTGAAACAGATTTGAAGCCAACAATTACTGAAAAAGTCAAATCAAGAAGAGGAAGACCAAAGGGTTCTAAAAACAAGACAAAGAAATTCACACCAGACATGAAGAAATTCAAGCAAGAGTGGTTTGAAACAAATGCAGAGTTCAAAGCACGAGTTGCAGAAGAGATGAAAAATATGACTTCACAAACTGCCTAGAAAATTTATTACTTTGAAATATAATGGATAGACAGTTTGGGGCAAAGATGGGGTTAACTAGAAGAAGCAGAGCATCACTAGCTGGAATTGGAATTTTAATTTTATCAACAATTGCTGTTGGTTTTTTGATTAATGATTACACAAAGACTGAAATTCGAAATTCAATCTTAGATGAGAAAAGTACATCTCAAATGATTTCAACAAAGAGTTTGGGCGCATCAGTACAATCTGAATTTTCAAGATTGTTTGTAGATATGACAATGATTGCTGATTCATCAGAGATTCAAAATAGTTTGTCTGATGAATCATCAAAGAATTATCTCAAAAAAATGTGGAACAAAATCAATACAGTTACCAGTGTGGAAGACATTTTTGTAGTTGATGAATCTTTTACAGTTGTATCTCAGGCAAATACAGAAAAATTCAATCTTGTTGGATTCAATTTGGAGAATCTCAAAAATAATGAGCAAATTAGACTCAAGCCCACATACTCGGGTCAGATATTGAGTTCAGACAAGGTGTACAGAGTGCTGGTTTCTAGTCCAATTCATGCCCAAGATGGGACATTTTTGGGCGTAGTTTTTGGAATTATAGAGCCATCAGATATCATATCAAAGTATGTTGGAATTTATCAAATCAATCTAGGTTCAATTACAATTTTTGATCAGCAAAAAAGTATCTTGTTTGGACAGAATCCAGACTTGCTTGGAAAAGAGTACAAAAGCGAATTTGTTCAAGCTTACTATGACAACAATGAAATTCAAAATGAGCATTATGAGCAAATCTTTGCAGGAAATTCTGAATCTGCAATCTTTGTTGCAAATAGATTAGGCGAGGTAATTAGTACTGGAACTCCAGTATCCATAGAGAGTCAAGATAGATTCTTTTTCGTTGTAACTACATCAGTTAGAGACCATTTAGAAGAGATTAATGAGAATATGTTTGTAGAAGATCTCAAAAACAATATCATTTTGTTTGTAATTACATTGATGTTTTTGATTGTGATTCTCAAAAGAGTCAAGGGAATTGAAAATGAAAAACTTGTAGTTATTGGACAACTTGCATCAAATATTGCACATGATATTAGAAATCCACTTGCGACAATTAGAAGTTCAGTTACAAGAATTGAAAAGCAAAACAAGGACGCAAATGATACTGTAAAGCAAGAGACAGAGAGAATAAAGCGCTCAATTAGTAGAATGAATCACCAGGTAGAAGATGTTCTAAATTATGTGAGAATCACACCACTTAATTTGTCAGAAAATTCAGTCAATGAATTAATCAAGACTTGTGCAAACTCACTAGTACTACCACAAAACATCAAGGTAAACATTCCAACTCAAGATATTGAGATTTCATGTGATAATGACAAGTTTAGAGTGGTAATTGAGAATTTGATTCTAAATGCAGCTCAGGCAATTGGGGATAACAATGGAGAGATTACGATAAAGACTGCACAAGATGATGAAAACATTACCATATCTTTTGAGAACAACGGACCAAATATTCCTGAAGAGGATTTGGAAAAAGTTTTCAGACCACTATTTACATCAAAGCTCAAAGGAACAGGACTGGGACTGAGTTCATGCATGAATATCATTAATCAGCACAATGGAACAATTACAGTTACAAACAATCCAGTCACATTTACAGTCAAAATCCCAAAAAATTTAAGGAAAGAATGAGGATCAAAGAAAATTGGAAAAACCTGTAAAGATTCTACTTGTTGATGATGACTCTGACTATCTAGAGGTCACTCAATTGATGTTGATGGACGAGGGATATGATGTAATTCCTGCAATCAATGGGGAAGACGGAGTCAAAAAATACAAGGAATTGAATCCAGATATCGTATTTTTGGATATCAAAATGCCTGGAATTGATGGCTATGAGACATTTTTTAGAATCAAAAAGATTGATGATGATGCACGAATTGTATTTTCTTCAAGTTATGCACTTGAAAATGATAGATACAAGAAAACCAAAGAGATGAATCTTTGTGGTTTGATTAACAAGCCTGCAGAGTATGAAGAATTTGAAAAGATGATTGCAAAGTTTGCAAAAAAAGAATAGAAAGATTATCCGTATGATTCGTACTTTACTTCAAAACTGCCATCATCACGTTTGTCGTGTTCTGTGACAAAGCCTTTAGGATTTAGAAAGTCCATTACACCGTCGATTGTTCCTTGCCAACCACAGACGTAAAAGATTGTGTTTTCTTTTGTGATTTTGTCTCCAATTAATTCTTCAAGTGGAGAGAGTCCACCAGCTCTTGGTCTAAGAAATGTTTCAACTCTTCCAACCATTCCACCCCATGAGCGATTGAACCATTCTTGCGGACGACTGATTGCAGCTCTATATCGGAAATTCCATTGATCTTTTCCTCGTTCAATACTTTCATTTTCTAAATCAGTCAAGAGTTGTTTGTAACTCAATTCATCAACATAGCTTGCACCATGCAAAACAACAATCTCTCTTTTGTCTTGCGAATCATGTAGGTGTTGTGCATAACTGACAAACGGTGCTAGACCAGTACCGCCGCCAATGCAGACAATTCGCCTATTGTCTTTTTCACCATTTGGAAATTCCTCACTAATTAGTAATGCACGACCTGTTGGTTTGAGCCACAAAATCTCATCACCTTCTTTTAAATTAAAAATCTGAGTTGTCAATCTACCTGGGAATGGTTTTCGAACCCATCTAATTACAAGTTCAATATAATCACGGTTTTCAGGGTGTGAGGCAATAGAGTATGCACGACGTACGATTTTGCCCCCCTCATTTGGATTAGGTAATCCAAGTGTGATGAATTGACCTGCTTTGTATTCAGGAACTGGTCCATCTTTTGGAACTAATCTGATAATTACAAGATCCTCTTTGAGTAATTGAACATAAGTCACTGTAGCTTTATTGTCAACAACCATTCAAATCACTAATTTCCGGATTGAGAGTTAATTTTTGAGCGTAAAACAGATACAATTTCTTTGTAATTTGCATTAGGCTCAGTGCTTACAAGACACAAGTCGTTTGAGTTAATTGGGATTGTAATTAATGAGACTTTATCAAATTCAGTAATTGATGAAATTTCATTTCCAATTTTATATGCTAAAGGAGTGTAAAGTGCATTTTTTTGTAATGCATAGTGAATGGACATTTTCAAATCTTCTTCATTAAGTAATTCATCTACATTATCTCTTAGACCACCACTGATTAGAATTCCTTTGCTATTGGCAACTCCTGCAAATCTTATTGATTTGTCAATTTGAAAAATTTCTTTGCAAAATGAATCGTAATCTACTGGCATTTCTAATTGATTACAATGACAAGATTATGATTTTATATGTTTGGGTAAAAAAATTAAAAAATATCAAAATTTTAAATAAAGTATTTTAATCTGAACATGAAAAACCAGATATGAAACGTGTTGAAGCTATTGTTCAAAGTGACATGGCAAAACAAGTAGTTCAAGCAATTAGAGACGAGGGTGTTGAAGGAATTACATTAATTCAATCCTTTGGTCAAGGTCAAGGTGAAAGACCACTAATTGGGGGAAAACAAATTGAATTTAACACAACAGATGTAATCATGTCAGTAATTCCCGATTCTAAAGTAAATCAAATAGTTGAAAAAATAATGTCAGTTGCACATACAGGAAGTAAGGGAGACGGAAAAATATTTGTCAGTGAAATCTCAAATTCTTATGATATTGCAACAAAACAAAAAGATAACTAAATTATTTTTTTGTAACAATGTATGATGGATATGTGTTTGTAGAATCTCTTGGAAACTCTGTTACCGGTTTGAATTCATAATCATCAAAAGATTTTGCAGATTCATAGAAATCATTTCCAATTACAAGTCCATTTTTTGGCGCAGTGTAATTTATTTTAGAACAACGATTAACTGTAGAGCCAAAAATGTCATCAACTGAAGACGTAGCCATTTTAGCGATTCTTACCATTCCATATGTGCTACTAATACGAAAATCAAATATAGGCAGTTTCATTTCTCTGATTTTCGTCATCATAGATTTATGAGATTCGCAGATTTTTAAACAACAATTTAGTGAATTTTTTAATGTAGATGATTCATCAATTGGATTTACAGGGAAATAAAACAGTAATGCATCACCAATATTTTTTACAACAATACCACGATAAAGAGATACAATTTTTGCTACAGAGTTTAAGAAGAATTTGTAAAACTCACTTGTTTGAGTATCTGAAAGATTTGCAGAAAGTTTTGTGGAATTAATCATGTCAATTAAGCAAACACAATATTTTTCACTATATTTTGAAAATTGTAATAAGATATTTTCTTGTTGTTTAATTACATTTTCTTTATCTTTAATTTCAATTAATGAATCCTGTAATTTTTCAGCCATCGAATCAAATGCTTTAGATAGTTCACCAATTTCATCTGTAGTTTGAATTTGTGTTCTAACATCAAAATCACCATTTGCAATTTTGTTTGCAGCATTTTTTAATTTCTTTAAAGGAAAAGATAGTGATTCAGATGCAAAAAATGCAACCAGACCCATGAGCATTGTGATTAACAAACTAGTAATTATGATTCTATTTTTTAGAATTTCAGCAGGGTGTACTGTTTCATATTCATCAATTTCAGCCAATAAAACAAAACCTAGATCTTTTGCACAATAAGATGAACCATAAATTGGAACATTACGATAGTCAGGATAAAATCCAATATGATTTTCTTCTTCATTAAAACACTTCTGAACAGCCACGGTGTCAACAATTTGATTAAAAATTGCATTTTCAAAAAATCTTGAATCAGAGAGCATCTGAAGATTCTCATTTACAATGTACACCTCGCCTGTTTCGCCTAATCCACTTCGATTCAGTAAAACACTATCAATTGAATTTGTTCTCATTTTTGAAATAATTACTCCAATTATAGAATCAGAATTTTTTGTATTTGATTGGTAGACAGGTGATACAACAATCATTTTTTTTCCGCCTGATGATGGCTCAAAATCGATAAATGAGCCTGTTTTTCCCTTTATAAAATACATATTTTGTTCGAAATTAGTATCTACATCACCTATTAACGAGAATACCACATTTCCATTTTTTCCAATTATTTTTACGTCTTCAAATCCAATTGAATATCCAACGAGTTCTTGAAATTTCTGAATCTGAGATAAAAATTCATTTCTATTTTGTTCTTTTTTATTTTCAAAATCATTTTTTGTGGATTGATTCATTTCAATAATTAGTTGTTTAATTATTGGTTCATTTGATAAAATTTCATTTTGTTCAATTCGTGTATTGAAAAGTGAACGTAATGTTTCTCCGCGAATTGAGGATTCTCCATAGAGTTGTGCACCACCACGTTCTTTTAGAATCTCATTTGCAAAATCAAAATTCATGTATGATGTGATTCCTAACGCAATCACAGTAACAATCATTACAAGTAAAACTAGTTTCTTGTTGAGTGTAAAGGATCGATGTTTATTTTCTCTTTCTTCTAAAGAATTCGTCATTCTTCTGCAATTCCTCTGTATAATCATCCATTTCTAACATGAATTCTTCTTCATCTGAATATGCAGATTCCGCATGTTCACTAATGTCTAATCCGACATCTTCTACCTCTGGTTCAACTCTAATTCCAATTAGATGTTTAAGCGCCTGCATCAGTATCCATGTTCCACCAAATCCCATTGCTGCTGCAACACCAACACCAACTGCTTGAATCCATAATTGGTCTGGATTTCCAAATAGTAATCCATCTACACCACCAGGATTAATCATTGTGCTTGCAAAGATACCGATTGCTAATGAACCAACAATACCTGCAACACCGTGAACTGAGCTTACATCTAATGCATCATCAATGTGTAGTTTCTCTTTGAACAACACTACACCAGAGTATGAGATAATTCCGATTGCAATACCAATAACAAATGAGTGTTCTGCACTGACAAATCCAGATGCAGGGGTAATTCCGGCTAATCCAGCAATTGCACCATTAATGGTTGCAACTACTGATGGTTTTCCAGTTCTTACCCATGAAAGTCCACCCCAAATAAGGGCGGAAACAGAAGAAGCCATGTGGGTTACAATTACAGTATTACCTGCAACACCACCAGATGCTGCTAAGGCACTACCTGCGTTGAAACCAAACCATCCGAGCCACAATAATGAAGAACCAAGAACGGCAAGGGGAATGCTGTGGGGTATCATTATGGCAGGACCATAGTTTCTTCTTTTTCCAAGTACAATTGCGGCAGCTAATGCAGCCATACCAACGCTTGTGTGAATTACTATACCACCTGCAAAGTCAACAACACCTAGTTGTGATAACCAACCTCCGCCCCATACCCAGTGTACGAGAGGATAGTAGATCAAAGTTGACCATGCAGCAATGAATATGATAAATGAACTAAATTTCATTCTCTCAGCAATTGTTCCAGTTAACAATAATGGAGTAATTGCTGCAAACATTAATTGGAATTTTACAAATAGAACACCTGGAATTGTTGGCGCATAATCAAGCGGAGCATCAGATGGAACACCTTTGAGGAATGTCCATTGCATATCACCGATTAAACCATGTTCAGAAGGACTAAATGATAAACTAAAACCAAATACAAACCACATTACACTAAGTAATGCCAAACCAAAGAAAATTTGCATGAAAATTGATGCTGCGTTTTTCTTTCTTAGTAATCCAGATTCAAAGAGACCTAGTGCTGGGATCATTAAAAGTACAAGACTTCCTGCGATAAGCATCCATGCTGTATCTCCAGAATCTAAAACCATGAAAAATCCAAAATTTTATGTTATTTAACAAGCACTCAAATTGATCATAAGTTGATTATCATTTGATTATCAAATTAATTAATTTTATTTGCTTTGAGATACTGATTAAATCAAATGCTGAAATTAGATGTAATTTTAGGAAACAATGACGTAATGGCCATTAGTGAAAAATTGAAAGAGATGAAGATCGGAGGCTTGACAGTCTCAAAGATCAGAGGTAGAGGAAAAAATCCTGGACCTGAGATTCACGCATCAAAAGGTAGTGAGATTTTCGTTCCTCAATTCACTGATAAATACAGAATGGAAATTATTGTCAGAGAATCTGACGAAAACAAGGTGATTGATATCATCAAAGAAAAAGGCAGAGTAGGAAAAATTTTTGTCACACCAGTATTGAGAGCAGTCGATATCGCATCAGGTTCAGAAGGCGACGATACAATTTAGTGAGAAAAATGAATTTCCGAAAAAGCAAATTATTCCAAAGAAAAGAGATGCAGCCTCTAAAGCCTAGAGATTATCTCAAGGTGGCAGCAATAGTTGGAATAATTGTAATTCCATTAGTTTTTGGATTGATGATACAATGAAAGTTTCTAGAGTGTTTCTTGCAAAATTGGCTATGGCAGGAGTTGGTATGACGCTTGTCGGATTAGGTCTGTTTGCAGAATATATTTTCTAGAAATCACCAAAATTATTTTCATATACCACAACTGGATTTTTCAATTGTTTTTCAATTGCAGGTAATGATTTCATTATGCAGAGATTGACAAAATCACTAAAGGATTTGATTCGATAATAGGTTTTGAGGTTTTCCTCGTTTTCATTATAGATTTTTTCTAATTTGTTTAGAGTGAATTTTTGAAGAGGTACTAGTCTGCTACGTTTTGTGGTTGGAGTTTCATTAGTTTCAGATTCATCAACTTCTAAATCCATTTTTGAATCCAAAGTTTCCATATCAACGACTTCAGACATTTCAGAAACAAAGATCTTACCGCCATTTTGTGCAGATACACCAGACATTTCAGAAATAATCTCTACTACTTTTCTTGCAGCTTTGTCATGAACTACAACTTCAATTTTGGAAAGAGGAATTGACTTTAAACCAGTGGAACCGACACGAGAGCCTTTTGATTCATAAAAAATTTGACTGTGATCTAAATCTCTTTTATCGATAATGTATGAACCAACACCGTGAATTTCGTATTTTATAGAATTGAAATTATTTGTTTTGATTACTGCCTCGATCTTTTTCATTAGTAATTGTAGAATAGAGGCATATTTAATAGATAATTAAATTTCATTCCTAGAACATTGTGTAGTTTTATTTTGAATCATTAACTGACTAAAATTTTATGAAATTTGTCCCAAAAAGAGAAACCAAATAATGAGAAAAAATTAAACAGTGACGAAGATGAGTCGGGGAAAACCCATCTTCCACCGCAGACAAACGGCCAAACACAGAGCAGAGCTGTTTTCAGTTGCAAAGTCAAGTCAGGGCTGTTTACAGTTGACTTGGGCACCATAAGTAGGGGCTTTTTCAGATAAAAGGGATAAATCGAATTTTGTCTAGTGGCAAATTAGAAGATTCCAGATGCCTTGAGAACTTTGGTTCGCTCCTTGTAGTAGCTCTCAGATTCCTTAAAGAATGATTTGTACCACTCTCCAAGTTCTTTGTCTTTTTTGAAGATGGCATGTAGTTTATCTGGTCCAGATGTCTCTTTTTTGCCCTTTCTTTGGTTCTGGTATAGCAAGCAAGTGTAAAACCAATAAGAGATTTGCTCAGAGAGATCCTCTTCAGAAATAAATTCATAAAATTTTCTATATTTGAAATTCAGAAATGACATCAATTCATAGAGCGGTGATTTTTCCAAAGACAATTCAGGATTATCTAAAAGTAATCCACGTGCAAGAATCTGAATCTTGTAAACATCATCATCAACAATGGATTTTAAAAACTCCCATTTTGCAAATACTTTTGGCATATAGATAGCATATTTTGCAGCCATCTTGTCAATATCAGATTTGTTAAGATTCAAAACATCAAGACAGTACAAGATTCCAGGAAGTGAAAGTCGATACGTATCAGAGGGACCCTTGTTGAATTTTTTTCCATCATTAATTACTAGACCTAATTCCATTACACCTGAAGAGTGTTTTCCTCTGTCTGTTCTTCCTTTGATTAAACGTCTATACTCTTTTTCTTTAGTTCTAATTGTAGAGATGTCATTTGGGTGCTTTATCTTTGCCATTTCCCATGTTGTTAAAGTTCCATTTAGAAACAAAACTTGTAAAAGTTTTTGGACATTATCATGATGTTTGATGTCTTTTGATGCAAATCTATCACCATACATTCTATGTGCAGTCGGTCTAATGACGTACTTGTATGAATAAAGATTCCCGTATTTGGTCGCACTTTCTTCAGAAGACATACCGCATATGGATTGGTACTGACATATATAACAATATGATAGTATATTCAGACGCCCCAAACGGCAGTCGAGTCGAATTTTTTGATGACTCGGCTGTCCTAATTCGTTCCTAATTTTACAATTATTTACTATCTAGAAGAGTCTCTTCTATCTGCATCATAGTTCAATGTTTAATGGCATACCGCAAATGGATTGGTATTATGATATATCACTAATTGTAACTAACTATAGAAAAACTCATGTTATTCTCGGGAGGGGCAAAACTCCCCTTCCGAGTCCTAATTCGTTCTAATCATTTACAAAATCAAACAATCAAAATCAATTCAACTGTGTTCATACATTTTGTCTCACATAGCATACCGCAAATGGATTGGTATTATGATATATCACTAATTGTAACTAACTATAGAAAAACTCATGTTATTCTCGGGAGGGGCAAAACTCCCCTTCCGAGTCCTAATTCAAAAAAAACGAAAATGCCTTCAACAATTTGCCGAAAATGTGGAACCGATTTGTGGAACTATTACAATTATTGTCCACAACACATGCCAGAACACTTGAAAAGATTTTATTTTGAAATTAAACACAAAAAAGAATTTTCCATTGTTGCATAGCATACCGCAAATGGAACGCTTTACCTATTAGATTATCAATCAAACATTAGTCATGAAACAACTTTACAAAACATGTTTAGTCTGCAATCACTATGCAAGACCAAACGATCCTTGGTGCGTCAACTGTGGAATCGACTTTACTGCGGATTTCACAGTAACTAAAATCCCCCAATCAAAAATTATTCAAGAAATTTCTTGTTAAAAATTTCTTAACTAACACTGATGACACCAGTCATCCATGGGTGAACCATACAAAAGTAATCAAAAGTTCCTGCTTCATCAAATGTGTGTTCAAATGTTGAACCTGCCATGAACAGTCCTGAATCAAATAGACCATTTACACCATCAGCCATACTACCGCTAGTTACTGTGTGTGCTGCAACATCAATATTTGACCAAGTAATTGTTCCACCTACTGCAATCTCTGCAGTGTATGGAAGATAGCATTCTAGAGTATCATCACAACCAGGTGCACCTGAACCTTCAGCAACATTTACAGTCATACTCATTGGTAATGGTGCAATTTCTTCGACTTCAATTACTGGTTCTTCGATAACATCTTCAACTTCTGTAACTTCAGGTTCTAAATCTTCAACCATCTCAACTGATGTGTCTGCTTGGACCTCATTTACAATGATTTTTCCAGTCATCCATGGGTGAACCATGCAAAAGTAATCAAAAGTTCCTGCTTCATCAAATGTGTGTTCAAACAATTCTCCTGGCATAAACAAACTTGAATCAAAGACTCCAGTTACACCAGCACTCATACTTCCACTAGTTACTGTATGTGATGCAGAATCTTGATTGTCCCATTGGACAGTGTCTCCAACATGGATTTCTAATTCATATGGAATGTAACATTCGTTTGTCTCTTCACAACCTGGAAATCCAGTACCTTCTGGAATTTCAACTAGATGTGTTTGTGGAGCAACTCTCATTGAAACAGTTTCAATTATTTCCTCTACTTGTTCAACAATTTCTTCAACTACTTGTGGTTCTTCAACAATTGTTTCTTCAGCAATTTCAACAACTGGTTCTTCAATTACTTCTTCAACAACTACAGGAGTTGATTCAACTCTTGGTTTGACTAGAGGATTATCAGCACTACATTGACCCATGTGAACCATCTTTACATTTGCATCTTCTAGTGCACATTCATTAGCATAAGTCTGTCCATCAATTCCACAGACAGGAGACATTCCGTTATCACATTTTGGTAATTGTTCTTGAACAGCTCTTGGTTGAATTACATCATCAGGAGACATTACAATGAATCCGATTGATACTGCTACCAAAACTCCAACTACTGCTATAACTCCTGCTGCGAAATTCATTCTTATCCACCTGTTAATTTTGCAAACTTTTCATTCTTACTTAACTTTTCCATAAATTCAATATTAGATAGTGCAACGATTGCAGATTCCACTACCGGTTTATCAGGATCGTCTAGTGCCTTTTGTAGAGTCTCTTTTGCCTCCTTGTTTCCAACTACACCCAAAGCAATTGCAGCCTCATGTCTGACAAACATACTAGGATCATTCAAAGTGGCATCAATTAATGGGGCAACTGAACTAGAGTAGCACATCTGACCAAGTGAAAATGCTGCCTCATGTCTGACAAGTTCATTTACATCATGCTTTAGAACTTTGGCTACATGTTGAACTTTATCTTCTCCGCCAAAATCAACTAGAATACAGGTGGCTCTAGTTCTTACAACATAATCTGGGTGATCTAATAATTTAACAAAGTAATCAGTATCTTCTTGTTCGTATTTTTTTTCCATCTCAGCAAAAAGGCTAAGACGATCTTCAGTTACTGCTTGCAATTTATCTTAAAACTCGTTCAGTTCTATATTTAGTTACTCTAGTGGAATGAGAGATTTTTCATAGTTATCTATTTAATGGAAAAATAATCAGTCCGTCTATGAGCGCTGTTATTGGTCAAAAAGCTCCAAACTTTGGTGTATCAGAGTGGGTACAAGGGGCACCAACAAACTTTGATCAAGAAAAGGATCACATTGTTTTAGTGGAGGTATTTCAAGTAAATTGTCCTGGTTGTTTTATGCATGCACTTCCAGAAGCAATTGAAATTTACAACAAATACAAAGATGACGGAGTGAGAGTTTTAGGAATTGCAACAGCATTTGAGGATTTTGATAAAAATACTCTAGATAATCTCAAAATGTTTGCAGAGACAGGAGAGGTTATTGGAGAAACAAAGAATGCTCTTCAGATGACAGGACAATTACAACCTGGAAACAAAGCACCATACAAGATTCCATTTCCACTTGCAATGGATAATTTAGTTAAAACAAGTGGTGAAATCAGCCAAGAAAAAATTATGGAATTTATCTATCCTCAGATTCCAGACTTTGATTCACAGCCTCAAGAGTACAAAGAACAAATCATTCAGAGAGTCAAAGATTACATGAAATCAAAGGAATACTCTGCAGAAACATTTGAAAAATTTGCACTACGTGGAACACCATCAACCATCATTGTGGATAGAAAGGGGGTTCTCAGAGATGTCTCTTTTGGTTCAGTTGGAATGGTAGAGCAAATCATTCAAAAATTGCTCAAAGAAGATTAGAAAAACAAAACCAATACTGACAAAATTACTACCATACCGAATCCACCAGCAATTGCAATCTTTGCATTATCCAATAGATTTTTTATTTTTTGAATGAATTTTAAGGATTTGTAGACAAACCATTAATTTGAAAAAAGCCTATACTAAATCATGGAAGAAATAATTGTTCCAGTTTTGATTGCAAGTGCTGTAGGAATTTTTATTGGTACTAGATTATGGATTCTCTTTAAGAAATGATTCTATCCGTATGATTCGAATTTGATATCAAATGAACCATCTTCACGTTTCTCACGTTCTGTGACAAATCCCAAAGGCTTTAGGAATTCCATTACTGCATCAATTGTTCCTTGCCAACCACAAACGTAAAAGATTGTATTTTCAGGAGTAACTTTTTCTCCAATTAGTTTCTCAAGTGCAGACAAGTCATTATCACCTTTTTGGAGAAATGTCTCAACTCTACCTATTTGACCACCCCATGAACGATTGAACCATTCATTTGGTCTGCTAATTGCTGCTTTGTAAGTAAAATTCCATTCATCTTTACCACGTTTTCTGCTTTCATCTTCAAGATCTGCAAATACACCTTGGTAAAGTAATTCATCAAGATAACTTGCACCATGCAAAACTACTATCTCTCTTTTGTCATTAGTCTCATGAAGATGTTGTGCAAAGCTTACAAAAGGAGCAATTCCGGTTCCACCGCCAATGCAGACAATACGTCTGTTATCTTTTTCACCATTTGGTAATGTGTCATTAATTAAAAGTGCGTTTCCTGCTGGATTCAACCATTTGATTTCATCTCCCTCTTTTGATTCAAATAATTTTGATGTGAGTCTACCAGGTAGTGGGCGTTTGACCCAACGAATAACTAATTCAATAAAGTCTTTGTTTTGTGGTGATGATGCAATAGAATATGCACGACGAATTACTTTGCCATCATCACCTGGAAATCCAATTGTGATGAATTGACCTGGTTTAAAATCTGGAACTGGTTCATCTTTTGGAGATAATCTAAATACTGCCAAATCATCTTTGATTAATTCAACATAAGTAAGGGTTGCAATTTTGTCTTCTACCATTCTTTTTTCACTTTTTTTCCTTGTGATTTATGCTTTTTTGATAGGTCTATTTAATATGTTAATTTAGTACGTTCAAAAAATTATCATTTTTGATATCTCAACTATCTTAACAACCAAGACCAATACCCAGCAAACAATGGTTTTTCACCATGAAATTTTACACGAGCTTTGCTCTTTTGTGATTTTAGATAATTTTGAACAATCTTGAGAATTGCTTGTTCATCTTTAATTTTGGGATCGATTGTATGATTGTACTCTACTAATTTTTTGATAAATCCCATCTTGATGTATACAGTGTAAAACCACCAACCCATAGCAAATTCAGCCTCTTTGCTAAACCGGTAACCGTCTTCAAAATGAATCTGTTTTTCAAATTGAGAAAATACAGTTTTGAGAAATTTCAGATCACTGTCAAAATCTTGTGATGCTATTTCAAAGATGGGAGCCCAAGTCACAATTGTATTTCTTTAAAATAGAATTTAACTAATTTGTTTTTAATTTATCAAAATACTACTTGCATGCAAAGCTAGCCCATGATGAATTTGAAAATTCACTTGTTGAGCAAAATGATTTTGAAATTTCACCATATTCGGAATTAACTAATGCAGAATTCAAATTGATTTGATTGCATGTGACAACTCCCACAATTCGCCCATAGCTTCCATCTGTTTGAAAGTCATCTTCATCAACAATTGCAGTACTACCTAAAGGACAAAGTTTCTCAATGAACTCTTTTGCTTCAATTCCACCGTCCTCATTCAGTTCTGGGGCTGATGATAGTGCAAAACGAATTGATTGGTTGTTAACTTTTACAGTATCGCCATCTACAATGTCAGTAATTGTTCCTTGTAAACATCTGGCAGTTCCACTACATTGAATCTTTTTTTCTAAAGAGTCACTTTGGTATTGCTCAAAAATATCATTTGCTTGAATCAATGTTACTTCTTGAGCAAGATAAATGGCACCAAATACAGCCAAAATGGATACAGGTATTCCAATAATTAGAGATGAGTTCATGAGTTAATTTTGAATTTACAATCTTGTATTTTTAGAATCTCTTTTTGGCAATCATTATTCCAAATACAGGTAATCCAACATACATCATTGCATTTAGTATGATTAGTGATATTCCTATTCCCAATACCTCACTTTCTGTATCTGCATAATCCATTAGAGATAGAGTCGATAACATTGGTGTGATTCCTGCCTTTACTATCTCCTTGAATACAGGATTTTCACGCTCATAATCTGCAATTATTGGGCTAAATGAGTAGTAGAATGAATTGAATGATTCCATAAATTGTGAGCCTGATTCAGTAGATAGTAATTTTGAATCCCTAATCTCTCTTAATTTTTGCACTTG
>Ga0075476_10000466_pt1 | contig 17819 bp, 34 predicted proteins | sample DEB08_DNA_5_FD_76339 | JGI IMG/M metagenome (GOLD analysis project Ga0075476, IMG submission 76339) | Aqueous microbial communities from the Delaware River and Bay under freshwater to marine salinity gradient to study organic matter... | ecosystem: Environmental > Aquatic > Marine > Coastal ...
CGATGGCTTCGATCGGTGACCGAGTGAAATGGAAGTTGACAGGCTCAGCCAGACCGACCAGACGATAAGCCTTCTTGGCTGCAGCCCTCGCAGCTTCGCGGTCCATCCGTTCGGTCGACAGCCCAATCGAAAGCCACTTTTCCACATAAGAGGGGATAGCAGACTCCTGAGACTTTGTAAGAGTTTCGATCATTTTTACACTTCCATTTCAATTGATTATATAATCATTCTAGCCGATGAGTGCCCAAAAGTAAAGGGACTTTTTGAAATATTATTAATATGAGGCTCCGATTTCTCGTGCTCGCCGCCGGAACTCTTTACCATGGTTCACTGGACGGTCATTAATCCACTGCTCCATATGGATCAACTCATGCTTAAGAACAGCTTCAAACTCCTTTATAGAGTCAAACTCTTCAACCAACCCAAGAACAAGAACCCCATCATCTATACAATACCCCATCTCATTAGGCATCTCATCCTCTGTAAAGATGTCTAATTCAAAGTCATTAGGAAGGGAATCCCCAAAGCATTCTGCATTCACTTTATGGAATAGGGTATAGAAAGCATCACTGGTCACTGCAAACATTATATCATAGTCTCCTTTGAAATATTATTACTCGTTTCAAAAACAGTGGACTGCCACGTCATCAAAGCAACTTTGGCAATGACGACTGACAGTGACTTGCGGGTTGGCAGCCCACGATCAGCTAGTTCTTCTCTGGCTGCACGAGCAATCTCAGAGATAGAAGACTGAGAGTGCAGGTCGAACTCGAATCGCGACTGCATATCTGATGCGATCTCGGCGATAGTTTTATCTGAAACGAACATTTGATTACCTCATTATGCGGGGTTGGAGTCATTTTTTCCAGCGGGATTCTTGGCTTAGTTAGGGTCCCCCCGAGACACATGTCCCGAAAATTATAAACCGTAGTTGTGGGGTCTAGCCAGCCACCACTAGGGCGAACCAGCCAAGACCAAACAACGTGACCATAAACAACACTTCAGTGACTCTCTCAGCGAACTTCTTCATTATGCAATCTCCTTAGTAAGGCTTCACGGATTTGATGAACACACCATCCTTGAAGATGGCGCAGTCGAAGCCCAGCGCTCGAGCCTGAGCCACAGCCTGTTCCAGCGTAGGGAACGAGCCCTTGTTCATATTGAAGTTGACCATGTGAACAGTGTACATTATGCAATCTCCTCATACGTTACGATAGATATCAATTCCTTCACCAGTTCACGACCGTAATCGGTGAACAGGATGCCCTGTTTCCAAACCCAGTGCTCAATATCCTGAGAGTGGTAGAAGGTCTCATCCTGCGTCATCCACCGAAGAGCCGTCTGGCGGTCACCAGCACCGAGCTCGATGTAGGACTGAACCTCCTCCTTGAACTTGGCGAGGAGATAGGCTTCATTGCGAGCCTCCTCCTCTTGACGGCGGTCCATTTCACGACAGAGACCATCCCAGATAGCCTGCTTTTTGTCGTCATCGGACTGGGTCCAACCTTCCCAGAAGGCTTCGATAGGACGGAAACCAAGAGCGTCCTTGTGGAGGTCGGAAATCAGTTGATCGCTATAGGTATACATATCTATCTCCTTTAGGCTACGAGAGCGGACAGAGCCAGTTTCCTGACTTCTTGAAAACCAAACGAAGCAGTCAGCCACATCTTGCCATCCTCATCGAGAATAACGTCACCAACACTAACAGAATGCATTTCAGAGAACCGCTCGATATTCTCTTCAGGACCCATGTTACCAATGTGGAACACACCTTCGAGATCATCGGCGCGAATGTTAGCGACATGCTCGAAGAAACCATTCATGAAAGCATTATTGACAAGGTCTTCAGCAACATGGAGGTCAGCAGTACCAAGCTGAAGACGAAGACGAGTAGCTTGCTTAGGAACAGCGAAGTGGTCGCCTGTCTCGTTAACGGTATCGACTTCGGCGTCGGTGAGGTGGATTTGAAAGATCTTGAACGTTTTCATGCTATTTTCCTATATGGTATTGATATTACGTCTAACTGATACTACAGCGATCACTTATCGTATGCGCCAAGCTTCTTGATCAGGCGACCTTCTTCACCGAGCTTGAACCAACCAAGGTCATTCCAGTTACGGAAGGCTTTGCACTCAGTACCATCTTCGGCACATTGGTCAGCGAGGGGGCAGGTATCGCAGGGGCAGTCCATCTTAGCATTAAGCATAGGCTGATGCTCGCCTTCTGCTCTTTTATATTCCCAACCGCTGAATTGAAGTTCCGTATCCATGATGATTCCTTTCGTTTAACTGTACCCATTCTATCAGATAAAGTGGGGTCTGTAAAGAGTTTTTTGACTAATATTCTTTCGTTGTTCACACCGTTTTTGAAATATTATTACTCTGTGGCGTCGAACTAAGACGGAACAGCACACACGCGATACACTGCTTTTTTTATGATTTTAATTATAGGCGTTTTCTACTACTCCAGTGACGATTGAAGAAGAACAATTTTGCCATATCGTCCTTATGTTCGTCAAAGAGTCGTCGCTCTTCGGTCGTAAGACTATCGAACCAATTCCAAAATGCTTCGGCGAACTCCTCGTCCTCCAAATCTAAGCATTTCATCATATACTCTGTATCTATATGAAGCATCATTTACGGCGTATTATAATGAGCTGGTTTGGTCCCCGATCATGGCTGAGTGTGGGAGGCTCAAAAGGTGTTTATGTGCGGCGACGCACTCCATATAGCATTATTCTTCAGGTTTGTCAAGTCTAATTATACTACTGCGGATATCTACAGGGTCATTATCTTTGCTTTTACGCATAATGATACTGTAATCTGTGTTAATTTCAAAACTCAATTCGTCGCCAATATTCCAGCCTTGTTCTTTCATTAGTTCATCTGGAATTGGTATCATGCAATCGTCCGGATCTTCGTCTGATCGTAAAACTTCTACTATAAATGTTTTGTTCATACTCTGCTATACACCTCATTTACGATAGAATTGATGCGCCATGGCGTGAAGCAGACCGTACTGATTGAGAAACTACGTGCTCCAACTTCTTTATATTGTCTTACATGCTCTGGCTTATAGATACCTCCACCTGCTACGAACGCCATTCCTGTATGCTCGAACCAGCCGTTGATATGACGAAACAGAGGCAGATTGACCTCTCTTAGCATTGCACCTGAGATACCTCCTCTGTCTGTTGGTATCGTATTACTCAGGTGGACGGTCCTTATGCCACATCCACGCAGTCTTTCTATGAAGTCTACGTTGACAGTTGGGCTGACTTTGACCATTGTCATGGGGAATTTTTGAGCAAATATTTCTAGTGATCTGTCGTCGATTGAGTACGAACTGACGTTCGGGCAACCAAGATTGATCTCTATTCGACTCCAGTTGGGTATGTTTTCTATGAATGGAGCCCAGTCACTGTTCAATGCAGCGATAGAATATACACTTTTCTTATCACAATTCTGTATGTTTTCCATACCACAGTTGCGAAAACCGATAGAGTTCCTCCATCCACCCTTGGTCTTTCTCAGTGTTTTGACCACTTGTACCAGCAATCCACGGCGTCTTTCCCATGTATATGTACCACGAATCCTGGTACACAGGCTGTGGTTGACATAGTTACCGAATGGAGGGGAGATGTATATCATAGATCTTTCTTGTGGGGTCGTTTGTATGGCGTGAGGTTTTCAGGATTGCGTTCGCACTTAGCACGCGCTTCTTCCTCTCTCATGATCTGTATCACTTCCATAAATGTATACATCATGCTTCTTACACGAGAAAGTTCACTCGTCTTAGGAATACAAAACGCATCCTTGCCCTCAACCTTGAGGATTTCCGCTGTATCAATACAGAGATTGTAATCCTCGATATCTGTCTTAACAGGTGTTCCGTTGACCATAACAACCAACACCGCTGCTAATGCTGCACCTTCAATCATCAGTTTCTCCTATCTTTGAACGGTTCGTCAAACCGAATTGACCCATGTAATGCTATTCTTGAGGTTTCGTATTGGGTTTCTCCTCGACTATGGAAACCAAAGACATTAGCAATGACCAATGTGTTTGCCGGAACAACAAGTTCTACTCGTTCTCCGGGATACATTTCCTCTATCTGCTCATCGGTGATACGGAAAGACCCCTCAAGCGTGTCTTTATCTAACGCATCGGCGTCACCGAAATAGAATTGGTTCAGAATATCGCTACAGAAATCGACTCGTTTCTTATCATACAGATGAGAGTTCCTAACGTATCGGAAGTTGCCTGTCTTCAAACCGTTCGACTGCATCGGGAAATACCAAAACTTCCAGGCAGGAAAGAAAGTATCCATGTGGAAAACCTTCTGCACGTCGTTATCCTGCGGCGAGTTGACAACTTTTTGGTAGAATGTATTGTCTACCATTTGATTTTCCAGGTCAGCCAACCCTGTCATTTCACGGACTGCATCTGCTATCTTGTTCAGGATCCTGTCGCACTTGAACATAGTTCGCGGCTGCTTGTTCAGCGTACCGACCAAATCTCTGAACCCATCTATTACAAACTGATGTTCGTCCTTTGTCAGGAAGTTTTGTATGACTTCCAAACCATTGTTGTTTTCCTGGTTCGGAAATCGTACATGGGCTGCGTTCATACGCCACAGGTGGTCCTGCACGGATAAGCTAGGGAATAAATCCCTTATCTTCCTGAGGTCTTTGATGTTGCCTGATCTAGATAGAAAATACATCTCTTGCGGTGTAAAGTAGCTATCTCTCCATATATAGTTATCGCTTCCCATAGACCATATCCTCTAACACATTTATCAGAGTTGTTTGATCTTCGATAGTTTCATTCTTATATGTGTGAACACAACCATCGCCAAACAACCCGCCACCGAATTCAGCTTTGATATTATCTACTTTGGTCCTTCTGCCTTTCTTAAACTTGTCTGACTGGAAGTCTGCTCGTTCTTCGTGGCGTTGTTCTACGAGCTCTTCATCTACCTCTAGGCATATAATGCTCAAGTTAGATGAGTTCTGGCACTCATGTAGGAAGCTCTTGTTAAACAGCCTATCACCCTCAAACAGCAACACGCCGTCGCTCGACTTCATAAACTTTACCGCAGTTGGCTGAATGCTCATGCTAAGTTTATCTGTACCAGCGAATGTTTCTTCTTCCTCGTATTTGCCTAGGATATGCAACTTGTTGTATCGATCGACCAGCATAGGCAGCTTTACACCATCAACCACAGGTTCTCGTGCCTCGAGCGGACCCCATGAATTGATAATACGTTTCATCAGTGTCGTTTTGCCTGTGGCTGGTACACCACCAATTGCAATCACTTTATTCATCTCTTCTTGTTTTCCTTGTCGGTCAAATCATGCTTCAGGTGTACTATCCTACAATCAGGGCAGATCTTAAGTATCTGTTCTATCTGAATTTCATCATCCTCGAAGTGCACGCCATGCTCCAACCCATTGTTCATTAGAGTTGAGATGACAAGACCTTTACGGATACCAGAGTATTCTCTGCTCTTCTCTTCATACTTAGCATCAGAAAAGATAACGATATTAGATATGTCCCTGGAGCGGAGGTAGTCCATCGTTTCTCCAGCTTCCTCGAATGATCTACCTGTAATGATGATATCATCAGGGTCAGGTCTTACACCAGGAATACCAGCGTCCTCGAGGCTGATCACTCCGTCCAGGTCATACGTGTTTATCATGCGTTTACTGACCTTTTCCTGCTTGATATGCTTCACGCTCTAACTGTTGCTGTATTTCGGCATTACGTTGTGCTGCGCCACGCTGACAGCTAGCATAAGCACCTTCGTTGCCAATATAACGACTACAAGCGTCTGCAGGGTAATTTTTATATTGTGGATGCATAGGAACAGGCTGTGGCTGTTGTACGATAACCTGAGGAGTCTGCTGCTGCTTATCCATGTTCTCTCCAACACTACTCCCAACAATAGTTCCAATAATAGCGCCGCCAATGGTAGCCGCAGTCTTACCAGAACCACCGCCGATTGTGTTACCAAGAACGCCACCGGCAACACCACCTACTACTGCACCACCCTGTTGATTTGTTACGCTGTTACAAGCAGTTAGACTTAGAGCAACTGCACCTGCGATAATAATAGACTTCATAACGCTCTCCTTATGCTGCATTGTGAAGTTTGGTTGATTCAGTCCACTGGCGGTGAGCAAGTGCTTCGCACTCCTCGAACGCATCCTGTATCATCATCTGATCAGGCGGCGTCTTCTGCGTGGCAGCGGAAGGTCCACGCAAAGATCCTACCATACCCATCTCGCGAGCAACTTGTAGATATCGGATGGCGTCAATGACAACACCAGCACTGTTCGGGGAATCCTGAACAGATAGTCTAGCATCAAAAGTCACTGGTGCACCACCGAATCCTGTCGCTTCGATACGGAAGTGAGCAACCTTGTTGTCACCATGGTATGCAATATAACTGGAAGGACCAGCATAGATACCATTCTTAGGAACAGGGATATTACGAATATCGTTCTGAGAGCGAATGACGTTCTCCTTAGATATCTTCTTAGACGCCAACCGACTGTGGTCCATCATATTGAGGAAGTCAGTATTGCCGCCATGGTTGGTCTGCTCGTGGAACTGCACCTGCATACCACGATTGAAGAACAACTCTTGTAGTGCCTGACTCATAACAGATGCACCAAGCTGAGAACGCATATCATCACCGATAGCAGGGATACCAGCATCACGCAGTCGCTTTTCCCAATAGCAGTCAGAAACGATAAACACAGGGATACAGTTGACAAACGGCACCTTGGCTTCAATACAGGCTTCGATATAGAATCGAGTCGCCGTTTCAGAACCAACAGGCAGATAGTTTAGTAACACATCGATTTCGTTCTTCTTCAAATCTCTGATAATATCTTCGGCTGTCGGCTCTGGGTCGTGTGTAGGTCTAAAAGACTCTTCCTCGTCATGTGTTAGCATATGAGGAGCCACACCATCATACAGCGCACCACGCTTGACTTTGATATTACCGCCGACAGCAATGATATCATCATCAGTTACCTGGAAATCCATAGCATTGTTCGGCTTGGCTTTGATTGCATTGTATAGTGGACGACCAACCTTGCGCTTATCAATATCGTATGCTAGAGCAAAATTAATATGCTCGGCTCTGTAATCGCCGATGTTTGCAAATGCTAGACCCTCAGTCTGGTTTGATATACTATAGAGGGCAACACCCTCAACCAAAGACTTAGCACAGTTGCCGACACCGACAATTGCAACATTGATTTTATCTTTCATGTAACTCTCCGTTCATTATGAAACATTGTACCTCAAATTTATGAGAAAAGCAAGTGAGTTTTAGACTCGAACAGCATTTTTTTGTAGTTGTCGATATACTCAATCGCTCGCTTCTCATTGTCTTTGGTATAGAACCAGTCTGGGTTCATTTCGGTTTCTTTGTACATATTTGGCAAAAAGTCGTAGTCATCATGCATATTGATGAGCTGACCTGTTTTCTTACACAAATCGCGGAGTGCTTTAGACTCAACCTTGCGCTGGACTACAGGATTGTACTGTTTCATAGCATCCTCAAAGAATGCATCAAAATTGACCTCACCTTTCCAACGTTCAGCCAGCCAGGATGCACGTGAGTAGTGGTCTCCCGTCGAGTGACCGCCATAATCACCGCCGAGCATCAACTTCTTGTACTGACACAGGTGAGATTCTAGCAGGAAATTAGAAAACAGCGGAAAGCTGACACGCTCGGCTGCTTTAGCACAAACATCTAACTCTGCGTCCCTAACCTTGTTCATGTCATCAGCAGACAACTTCTGTTTGGTCTTTGCCTCGATGATATCATCTAGTCCATAGAGGTAGCATAACCCAGACCGCACACTCCAGTTCGATTCGTGTGTAGCCAGCATTGTATTGGGTTTGATAGGCATACCACCAGTTTCATGCAATGCCTGTGTAAACAACCAAGTCGTCATCCTGCCATATTTGTGTATCTTGAAGGCAGCTTCAAACATATTTTCAAATGACTTGTTTTCGTCTGTATCGAGGTGACTTTCGACCCAGTTTTGTATCGTACCATATGGCTTGATAACTTCACGCATAGATTTGACTTGCTCAGCGATACGACCCTTGTTATATTTGGTGTCCCTAGCATACCTTTGGCGGTCTAGGTTTTCTACATTCCACCGCTGCATCTCGTCTATGTCAATTTCCCAAAAGTTAGGAAAGTTCCAGTAGATAACCCAAGCCATCTCAGTTTGATATGTACAACCATAGATCAGGCAATACCAGAGTGACTGTTCTTTAGTCATCGGTGCACCTGTCGGCGATTTTACACCAGTCGCATCACGATATGTATTGGCTGGCATATAATGGTCAAGATCGCTCCACTTCAGACGCCAATCAAGCCACATGAAGAAACCTTCTTCACGTTTATCAAATGCCCGCCAATCTATAAATGGTTTATCTTTGTTGTCAGGATGTATGTATTTCATAGAAAGTCTGTAATAGAAACGTCACGTCGTTCGGGGAACCACCAAGAGTCCTCGAGCTTATAATCCATTGGCTTTTCTAGATGAACAAGATCATGGCTCATACGTGTGGGTTTGCCATATGGGTTATACCCCAGATCTTTTAGAAACCCATACACCGCAACTCTATTGTTGTCTAGTCTTTCCTGAACAACAGGGTCTTTACCTTTACGAACCCAGCATTCAATTTGTATAGCTGGCTTGTATGTTTTAATAGTTTCCACTGATCCTTTGAGCATTTCCAGCTCATGACCCTCAACATCTATCTTAAGATAATCGACGCCAAAATCAAAATCATCGAGCCTCCTAACATTGACCTCGATACTGTTTTTGTTTGGTTTCTTCACTATCTTAGCTTCATCGTTGTTTCCATTTTCGTTGAACGACATATGAAGCACAGCATCCTCAGATCCCAAAGCATAATTGTATAGAATGACATTGTTCACGTTGTTATTCTTCAGGTTCATCTGAGTTATTTCATGGGTGCTTGGTATAGGTTCAAACGCCCAAATCGTTTCAGCATACTCAGAAAAGTACACACACATCTCGCCGATATTTGTACCAGCATCGACGATGTTTGGTTTCCTGCCATGCTCAGTGAAGAACTCTCGCATCCAGTTCATACCAATCAGGGTGTTGTTCTTCTCACTATATCCCGTGCCGATATGAACAGCATCTTTCATATCACTAACTGGGTTCCAGTTTTCATCTGAAATACCAAGCGTCATTGTAAACCAATTGCGCTTGCCCTTCGGGTCGGCAATCGTGAAGACTTTGTTAGTCTTAGGATGCCGGAGATATGTTACTGTTGCTACCACCTCATGACCCTCGCTTCCTTCCTCTATCTTCTTTCGCAATTTCACGCTGATCACAAAATTCATCAAACTCAGGTGTATCAAACATGCCTGGAGTGATTCCGTTGAACTTGGCTTTCTTTTGTTCCTCTGTGGCTCCCTGTCTGCGCAGGGTCACATAATCTTTACGAGCTTGTTCGTACTCCCAAGATCCTAGCATAGTCATATCTTCTCGCATGTAAGATACAAGTGAGATACGTTCCATATCTTCAACATCCATACCAGCTGGAGGTTTGATTTCGGTGTTGCCGTGTATGATACCACAGTTATCGACCAGCAAAGCATCTCCTGGCTTCAAATCAATTGCTACACGGAACTCAGGCAGAACAAACAAACCTCCAGACCAACCAGCTTTACCATCTTTGGTAACAGTTGAAAGATTAGAAAACCCACCAGGATGGTTTGCACCATCAACGTGAGCAGTTGTACGATAGTTCTTGTTCACTGTGATTGTAGAAAATGCTGTGTCCTCAGCAACAACGAATCGTTTATCAATTCTATCCGCAACAGCTTTCTGATGTGCGTATCGTTCGGGAACCAGATCCTTGAACAATTTGTTGAGTGTACGCATATATGGATAACACAGTTTGAACTTATCCATGTTTTCTTCTGTGTACCGAGTAGCACGACCGAACGGAATGCGTGGGTATCTGTTGTAGAACCCAGCAATACCGCTCAAGATAGAAGCTGTGTATGATGTAGTTGTTATGAACTTTCTTATCTCTCTGACACGATCTGGTGTAAGATTAGGAAGCTCGTTCATAAAGAAGTTTTCATATGGAATCCCAACTTCCGCAATCCGCGAACGATGCCAAAGAACACCACGAACATCATCATGATAATCTAGAGAACCATTTTTCTTTACATACGCATCCATAACAGTTTGAGGATCGAATTTATCTTCACCGAGCATAGCAGCCAATGGGTTGTCGCTACTATTTTCAATCCTATCCATTATTTCAAGCTGCCAAGGATAAACCCAGTCGCGATTACCTTGACGTGCATCACCGATAGTGCCTGTGCTGGTACCACGATTGTTGGTACTTGTAGCAGCATCAGCCAATCCTTCATACGCACTTGTGATTTCTTCTTGAGAGAAGACGTTCTTACGAAACCGAAATCCTAGATAAGTTTCATCCTCGGTGTATCCGTTGTACAAATCGGTATCGGTTGTAACAACGTGGTCATAGTGCTCGTCTGTCATGTAGTTGTTTAGAAGATGTTTACAATCCTCTTGTTGCCTGTGTAATACCTCAACCATTCAGATTATCCATAATTTGATCAAAAGTGCATACAAATATATTATCACCAAACACAGGAAATTTAAACTGAGTTTCTGGATATGCGAAGATAAATGTAACGTCGGGATTTTCCCTTACAATCCATTGTAGATATGATATCCTGCCAAGATTATCAGCGGGACGTGCACGAGTATCCATGTCATAGTTATCCGATCCATCATAAATGTTACTGATTGATTGTGTAGTGTCTTCGTGAACTTGAAGAAAGTCGAAGCCGATGAAGATGAGTTGTTTATGACCCATCTTCATCGCTTCTAGAGCAGCATTTGTACCAGCGTTGCTTCGGGGGCGATTCGGATTAACAACTGCTGGTTCCCACTGCTCCTCCAATGGAGGAATGATAACACGCTTTGCGGGGAAATCACTACACTCTATTTCAGTTGTAATTCCAGGATCAATTGCTATAAGATAATGCGGAAGCACATATGATTCTTTTTTGAAATCACGATAAATTGCATTACAACCAAAAACTGTTCCAGCATCTTTAATAGACATGAGATCAAACTCAAATCGGGATGTCCCATTTCCGATGATGAATGCTGGTTCTTTCATTATTCCTCCTCACCCAACAGTTTCTTAATACGCCACTCAAGCGTGCTTATCGTAGTATGTATATGACCAGTATCATGAGGTTCTATCAAAGTTTTTAGATATTCAATTTCATCTCTTAAAACCTTGATATGTAAGAACGTGGCTGAGTCTGAACCTGAATTGGACATTACCACTGCTCCTTCGGATATGCTTCTTGCAAAGCTGCCTTCTTAATCTTGATATCCTTGTCTTTCATTCGACACAACAGGTCTGCGTCGGCTGGATCCAATCCCTCAAGAACTTGAATGAACAGCTGCTCGCGTTTCAGATCGGTCATCTGTAGACCATCTGGTGTATTGGTGAAGTATTTGAGCATCTTGACTTCAGAATACAACTTACCTTCTTGCTCAGCAGACTCGGGCAGAGGCTGATAAGGAGGTTTCCCAGGGGGAAGTTTCCATTCAACCTGAGGATAAAAAGTATAGATACAAATATCCTTCAATGCTGGCGAGTGATTTTGTTTCAGAACAGCAGCTTGCTGCTTTGCTGTTTTCTTTTCTTCAGCCTCAGCAATGATTTTGCTGAGAGGTTTCATAGCCATGTTTGCCTCCTAGAATGCTTGAACATTTTCCATTAATCTTTTGAGTCTTTTCTCCATGAAATAATTCATGATGTTTGAACGAGGAGCAGGTTCCGCACTATTATATGTATGCAATATCTGCTCCTTGATATCGGGAGGGATCTCAGAAAGATCGACGAGAGTTTTATTGCGCATGTAACCACGCAGCATCCGCTCGTCACAAAAATCCTGAGGATCTAACTCTGCCCAAGTTGATAGTTTCTTGCGCGAGATTGGGCGTTGCCTTTTGCCTTCGACAAAGGTGTCATCAGGAGAGAGGAAATTAGGCACGCCATCACCACGATCACCTAGCATAATGTGCTCGCGCAAGAATCGTTCGGGGTTATCTACTCTGTTGAACTTCTTCTGAACAGGGCTGTAGATATCCACATTCACATATTTCTGAAGCTGTACGAAATCCTTGTCACCTGATAGAATCAGGATAGGTTCGAGGATCTCGCCGTTTTGTTTGGTTGCACCGTGTAGTCCACACAGCGTAGCAATGATGTCATCAGCTTCCGCATGAGGAACTTGTACAACTTTGTAAGGCATGTTGTCGCGGATCTCATCGCGAATGTTATTCAGTGCAGTGAACACAGCATTCCAATCGATGCTAGACTGCTCGCGATCTTTCTTACGACTTGCCTTGTAATAGGGGAAACGGTGTTTTCGCCAGTAATCTTTGTCATCACAGCAGATTACCAACTCACCATAATCTTTGAGGAACTTATTTCTATAGAGTCTCAGGCTAGATAACACCATGTGGCGAACCATATCTTCTGATAGTTCGCCTGATGAGTTTTTCAACTGCATCATCAAGTTTGAAATCATCACCTGATTGAGATCAACCAGTATCATTTTCCATACTCACTCAGAGTTTTAATCATATACCCATTATATATGCAAAAAAAGAAAAAGAAAATGGAGTTATGCAGGATTTTTTGGTGGTTCTGGTTCATAGTAAGATTCAATCTTATCAATCATATCGTCCATTGCTTTTCGCATTGGATGTTCAAGTTCACATGTTCTGTAAATACCTGCCCGCAAACATTCAATTGAAAGAGCAAAGTCTTTATCAAACCCCGAAGCATCAACATCAACACCGTCCATAGATAAATCAGCAACCAAACGTGTTGCGTGATAATCAACCAGTTGATTGATAACCTTCATTCGAGTGTTGAGAATGTTTTCTCTATTCCCACCAAGAGTTGTGATATTGTCTCTCACAATTCTTTCAAATGGAAAATCTATGACGGTGTTTGCACTCATTTTGTCACCCTGAGCAGCACCGTGTTTTCTCCAATTCTACCATTACAAGTGGATGGTTTGGTCGCGAGGTCATTGAACCTCTTAATTATCGCCTTTGGTCCACCCTTAATAATCATTGGAAGAAAATCATCAGGTTTGCGGACCTTGCGTTTGATTGACTGATCGGTGCTCCAGTTCTGGAGTGTGGTTCCCTTTACGGTCAAGCCACCTCTATCGGATGCGACATAATACTCTAAGACATTGTGCTTGGTATTGAACGCCCAAAGTTCTAGAGCACCGATCAGTTTCGCGGGATCTACACTAGCGATCTTGAGTGTAGTATCCTCCGGTTGGTATTTAAGATTCTTCAAAATTTGTTGTGTCGTCTTAGGTTGTTTCTTACGAGGAGCACGAACCTTGCGCTGGTTGCTACCGAAGTTGTTGACATCATCGATGATACCCTGAAGCAGTTTCTTGTAGTTGCGCTGCTCTTTCTTGGTCATCCAGCTGTATGCCTCGTTGAGCTGTTCGTCTTTACCAGCAAGAACTTCCTCAATTTCCTGGAGATTGGGTTCATAGTAGCCGGCAATGAACTTAGCAACCATTGGCTTGACTTCGTTGTGCTGAAGCCACTCATACATGTTGAACTCTTTGAGAGTTTTATAAACCACCATCTGGTCGATAATATCCTCGACTTCACCAATTATCTCGCCAGCTTTTTCTTTAACTCGATCTTGAATCGATATGACCTGAGCAGTTGGTGTTTTCACAACAGTGACCTGTTTCTTCTTAGCAAGTTCTATACACTCGGAAAGTGCATCGTTCTTAAATTCTTTCTGCTGATCTTGAAGATTCAATCCATTGACACACATACGGCAGAGGAACGAAGCTGTCCTCGGAAGTTCAACATCATCCAACTTCTTAATCGCATCTGCGACATTTTTGAATTTGAATTTACGAGCATACTCGCTGATGTATTTACGAGGTGTCTTACGATCAGCAAAATAGTTGTACCAGTTGTATGCTTTGGTCAGATCACCTAGCGTGTAATCGTCGGCGAGAATAGGCTCCTCACCGAGATACTGTTGGTCAAGTGTTTTCGCAACACGTCTAACTTTCTTCTTAGCCATGAATTTCTCCTCTCACTCAATATACCCATTCTATCATATAAATTGGGAATTGTAAAGGGAGTTATCAAATTTTCGTTTGGCGTTGACCCTCAATATAATCTCGATGAGCACGAATACCGCTGCACCAGCCCCAAAAATAACTTCCAGCAGCACATGCTAGAATAAACACAACGTGGATAGCCCAAAGTTCTATGCTCATATTGCTTTCTCCAATGATTTTAAGAAACCAGTCCACTGGGCAGCACGGAAGTCCCAGTTATAGAAATTGTTTGTGTACTGTGCCTGAAAGTTTAGTTTTTCAATTACAGAATCTTCTCCATATATATTTATGGCTTGGAGAAGCATGTTCGCAAAAATATTTGCATGCCTGTTTGCATCTTCATCGAAGTTATACATCATGGCGAAGTTTGCTGTAGTTTCAGGAAGTGCTGCAAAGTTAGGACAAACGACCTGACAGCCAGCACTCATTGCCTCGAGAACAGAAATACCAGAGGTCTCTGGCCAAATGTTCGGATACGAATAGATGTGTGCTTTCTTTAGTGCTTCGCGAACTACATGGTTTGGTTGGAATCCATGATATGTGATATTAGGATGCTCTTGACATTTGGCAATTGCTGCAGCATGTTGTTGATCACGTTGCCCCCAACCATAAATTTTGAATGAGGAATACACATCAAGATGAATCTTTCTACCACCAGTTTTTGCTAGATGATTAACAAGAAACTCAAACACAGGAACCAAAATATCTAAACCACGATGCGGTGTTGTGTGGTATATCAGGTTCAAGCATTCATCCTGATCGGGTTTCTCATGTGGTTCAATAGGGACAATTGCATTCTGCAACACAATCCCGCGATGGTATGGAACCCCCAACCCCATGTTGAAAGTTTGCTGCTGATAGTTAGAAACGAAAACCAGTTTGGTGAACTGATCCAGGTTCTTTTCCTCTTTTAAGTGCTGAGACTCTGGATCATCCCAGGTGTCGTGAAGCCAAAGAATATTTGGCTTATTGGGATCAATCTTACGAACACGAGAGCAAATGATATTGAACTTGTCAAATAGGTCGGGGTCTACACGAACCTTCAGACCCTCCATCATCAACTCGGTGCCACCACGACTTTCGGCATAGGTGCCGTCCTCTCCTGGTTGAGCAATTGCTTGCTCCTTCAATCCCGTCACATTAAGTACTGTCATGCCGTAACCTCTTTCACGCTATCAATTCGAAACGAACGCCATGCGCTCTTATCAACATCCCACACAGCCAACACGTTTGGATTATCCTTGGCGGATGCCTCCTTGATATCCATTTGCGGCGGCAGGTGTGAACTATTTAGCGTGCAGTTCATAACCCTCTCACTGCCATCAACCTTCGTGAACGTGACAGTGATAACTCCTTCCTGAGCCATCTTCTTGATTTCATCTTTAGAACGCATCACAAAATCCTCCATTATGATTTTCAACATATTGATCCAGGTCTCGAATGTTTTGAATGATTACACCATCTCGGTCTTTTGCGACAGCATCTCGGTCTTTTGCGACAGCATCGTCCTGCCAAACTTCAGTTCTGAACACTATTTGTGTTCTTTCTAATTTTTGCCTTGCTTCATGATACGAATGCGAACTGATATTAAGTTTTAACATCACAACTCTCGAGAAAAATATACATTCTTTAATTCAAACATTTCAATACACCTCTGGCAACCAGCGCAAGGTTTTGATAAACCATGAATCCACTTTCGATTTGCCTTATTTCTTTTTGCCCTCACAATATATAGTTCGCACTTCGACAGATCTTCAACGTCGATAGACTTGAGTGCGTTCTTGATTGCGTGAACTTCTGCATGAAAGAAAACTGAATCCTGGTTTTTACGAAACTTGGCTTGAAACGGATGTGTCTTCTTGTGGTTGTAACCATAAGCAATGACTTTACCTCTGCGCACAACTGCGGCAGCAATTCTTGCACCACGAACAGGTTCAACTGACTGCGCAAGTCGAAAAGTTTCCTCAAAGATTTCGGCGTTCATCCTCGCCTCACCAGCCGGGAGCAGAGTAGTCTCTGTCCTTCTTATAAGAAGCAAAACCATCTAGTCCGTATGCTGGGCAAACCATAATCTTCTCAGGTAAACCCATGCTATCCTTCTCACCTGCTTCACCACAGATAAAAAACACACCAGTCTTTTCAGACATTGCATGTTTCAGAATAGTCTCGTACTTCTCAACCTTCTTGCGAAGGAGCAGTACTTCGGATTTAAGGCGGCGAGCCTCGACTTCATAGTAATCCATCATATCGGGCATTTATTCAACCTCAACCAGTTTGTATCTATGGATTCTTCTCTGAGTGTGGTACATCAAAGACAAAGGTTATTCGTTCCACGTCACCAACATTGATTGCTTGATGATGCTTCTTGTTATCAAACCAAAAGAATGTGCCGGGTTCAATCCTATGCCACTCACCATCAACCTCATAGTCATATGTTCCTTGAAGTGAGAAGTGGTAGCGATCTCTAGTCAGATAGTATGACCCATCATCGATGTGACGACCAACTCTGCCACCGACCTTTAGACGAAAGAACGCAGCCCTAGAAGTCTGCATGACACCCTGTCTACGAAGCCACTTTCTGATCTCAGAGTACTTCTTATAGAGAGGGGTCTTTTGTTGTAGATGTGTATCCTTAGGGAGATCTCCCTCTTTCTCAACAACAGCCATGACAAGAGGCAAGAACCCATATGGATTCCTGTTTCCCCCAACCCCTGTTAAAGTGCTGACAAATTGCCAGTCACTTTCATTAGAAAGGACTTGACCTAGAACTTTGTCTACGTTCTCGTTTAACTTAATGAATCTAAAGTTAGACATCTATCAGACTAGCTTATTCTTTCCTCATTGCATGATATTCTTTGCAGAGGTCTTCAAACATATCAAAGACCTTTTGGAATCTCATATTATATATGCTCTCCAGTCCAATAAGGGCATTTGCAATATCGTCGGTAGACATATCTGTTTCCATGACATTCTCACTGAGAAGTTGAATGTCATCTACAACATGCCAAGCCTTCATGATCTCTTGCTCAAGGTCAAGGATTTTCATTTTTCCACTGCTCAAATTTTTCGTGTATCATGTTATACGACAACACGGTTTTAATCGAATCTAAATGTTTTTGGATTTCAGCAATGTCTTCAACTTTATCTGACAAAAAGATGCCCGAAGTTTCTTCATCGTTTAACCTACGGTCAAGTTCTTCTTTGAGACCATTATACTGATCCTTTAAAACCTGTACGACGATGCTATCAACTGCATCCCACTCAAGCTCTACTGTAAACTTACTCATCCACCTCTTGCTCCCAAAATCAAAAGTAGTCATTTATTTAACCTCAACCAGCTTGTATCTCTTGCCGTTCCTTTCAATGAACATATCTTCCTCGGCGTCGTTAGAGACCTGAGCATTTTCAAAGACCAGAGCATGGTTAGAGACCCGAGCATTGCCAGAGACCCGAGCATCGCCACAGACCCAAGCATTGTCAAAGACCCGAGCATATCCATAGACCTGAGCATCGCCATAGACACAAGCATATCCATAGACCAGAGCATTTCCATAGACCAGAGCATT
>Ga0075476_10000471_pt1 | contig 17748 bp, 17 predicted proteins | sample DEB08_DNA_5_FD_76339 | JGI IMG/M metagenome (GOLD analysis project Ga0075476, IMG submission 76339) | Aqueous microbial communities from the Delaware River and Bay under freshwater to marine salinity gradient to study organic matter... | ecosystem: Environmental > Aquatic > Marine > Coastal ...
GCGGTCGCGCTGCGCGACCGCGCGGCCGGGACGGGGAGCGTCGGCGTCCTGGCCGCGGTCCCCGACCTGTCCGCCTGCACGGCGACCGTCGCCGCGACGCTGGCGGCGGAGCGGGCGACGGACGTGCGGGTCCTCGACCCGCGCCGTGCGAAGGGCCTCGAGTTCGACGACGTCGTCGTCGTGGCGCCCGAGCACGTGCTGACCGGGTCGGAGGTCGGCGCCCACGACCTCTACGTCGCGCTGACCCGTGCGACGCGGCGGCTGGTCGTGGTCACGGCGCGGCCGGAGCTGCCGGTCCTCGTCGACCTGTCCGTGCCGGACGGCGCCCCGACGGGCGTGGTCCCGGGGGAGGCCTGAGCCACCCGGACCCGCTCAGAGGCGGCAGGCGACGATCTCGGTCACGATGACGCCGCGGGCCCCGAGGTCGGCCAGCGCGTCCATCGCCGCGTGCGCGTCGCGCCGCGGGACCATCGCGCGGACCGCCGCCCAGGCCTCGTCCTGCAGGGGGCTGATCGTCGGCGACTCGATGCCGGGGGTGATGTCGCAGGCTGCGTCCAGCGCCTCGCGTCGCACGTCGTACTCGACCATGACGTACCGCCGCGCGATGATCACGCCCTGGAGGCGCGAGCGCAGGCGCTCCTCGCCGTCGGCGACCTCCGCGCCCCGACGCCGGACCAGCACCGCCTCGGACTCGAGGAGGGCGTCGCCGACGACGGCGAGTCCGGCCTGCCGCAGGGTCGTCCCCGACGACACGACGTCCGCGACGACGTCGGCGACGCCGAGACGGACCGCGGTCTCGACGGCGCCGTCGAGGCGGACGACCTCGGCCGTGGTCCCGCGGGCCGCCAGGTCGCGCGCGACCAGCCCGGGGTACGCGGTCGCGATGCGCCGTCCGGCGAGGTCGTCGAGCGAGGCCAGCGTGCCGGGCAGCGCCGCGTACCGGAACGTGGCCCGTCCGACGTCGAGGCCGAGGACCTCGTCGACCTCGGCGCCGGCGTCGAGGAGCAGGTCGCGACCGGTCACGCCGAGCGTCACCTGCCCGCTGGCGACGTACGTCGCGATGTCCCGGGGCCGGAGGTAGAAGAACTCGACGTCGTGGTCGGGGTCGACGAGGACGAGGTCCTTCGCGTCCGTCCGCTGCCGGTACCCGGCCTCACGCAGCATCGCGGCGACCGGGTCGGCGAGCGTGCCCTTGTTGGGCAGGCCGATGCGCAGCATGGGGACCCCTCCGGCCGCCCGGTCGGCCGGGCCGTCAGAGGCGAGCGTAGACCTCGTCGAGGGCGACGCCGCGGGCCTCGAGGAGCACGACGACGTGGTAGAGCAGCTGTGCCGCCTCCTCGGCGGTCCGGACCTCGCCCTCGTGCTCGGCGGCCATCCAGAGCTCGGCCGCCTCCTCGACGACCTTCTTCCCGACGGCGTGGACCCCACCGGCCAGCAGGGCCGCGGTGCCGGAGCCCTCCGGTCGGGTCCGGGCGCGGTCGGCGACCACGTCGCGCAGCTCGTCGAGGGTCACGGCGCCACCTCCGTCGTCCGCGGCAGCCTACGGCCGGTCCGCGCGGGCGGGCGTCGGTAGCCTCGCTGGCCCGGCGACCGCGATCGAGGAGCGCCGCGATGTCCGAACCGTTCCCGCCCGGCGCCGGTGGCCCCGGCGCGCCCAGCGAGGCCGAGCTGCGCGCCATGCTCGAGGAGCTCCGCGAGGCGCCGGTCGAGGAGGTGCTCGTCCAGGGGGTGAACCTCCTGCTCCAGGCGGCCCAGGTGAAGCTCGGGCGTCCGGACGCGCGCGTGCTGATCGACGCGGTGGCGGCGGTCGCCGACGCGGTCGGGGCCCGGGCCCGCGGCGGCATCGCCGACCAGGTCGCGGGGGCCGTCACCCAGCTGCGCATGGCCCAGGTCGAGGCCGAGCGGGAGGCCGGGGTCGCACCCCCGGAGGAGGCCGCACCCGGCCCCGCCACCGACGCGACGACGCCGCCCGCCGCCGCAGCACCGCCGCCCACGGCCCCGCCGTCGGCCGCGTCGCGCCTCTGGATCCCCGGCCGCTGACCGGTCCGTCCGGTGCGGTCCCGCGGTGCTAGCCTTCTCGCCGCGGCGACAGCCGCACCGCGGGACCCCGGTCCCGCCCGAAGCGGCCCCGAGCGGGCCCACCTGCCAGGACCACCTCGGCGGGTCGCCGGCGCGCCGCGCCGTCCTCCCTCCGTCGTGCCCGCGCGGGTCCGCTCGCGCCACGCGCCGTCCGGCGCGACGACGAGGAGAGCACGAGCATCGAAGAGCAGCGCCGCATCAACGCCGAGATCAAGGTCCCGCGCGTCCGACTCGTCGACGCCGACGGTTCGCAGGTCGGCATCGTCCCGCTCGCCCAGGCCCTGCGCCGCGCCCGTGAGCAGGACCTCGACCTCGTCGAGGTCGCGGCCCAGGCCGACCCCCCGGTCTGCCGCATCATGGACTACGGCAAGCACCGCTACGAGCAGGAGCAGAAGGACAAGGACGCGCGCCGACGGCAGAGCCAGGTCGTCATCAAGGAGATCAAGATGCGCCCCAAGATCTCCACGAACGACTACGGCACGAAGTCCGGCCACGTCCGCCGCTTCCTGCTGGAGGGGGCGAAGGTCCGGGCCTCGATCATGTTCCGCGGGCGCGAGATGGCCCACACCGAGCTGGGGCTCCGACTCCTCGAGCGGCTGGCCGAGGACATGTCCGAGCTGGCGACGGTCGAGGCCGAGCCGAAGGTCGACGGCCGGAACATGGTGATGGTGCTGGCGCCGGTGAAGAGCCGGCTCCGCGCGGCCCCGGCCGCGGGGGACGGCGAGGTCGGTGCGGCACCGGGGGTCGACGTCGCGGCGGACGCCGCGGTCGCCGCCCCGGCCGGTGCGGAGACGACGGACCCCGACGCGGCCTGACGCCGCCGAGAGACGGAGTGGGACATGCCACGGCAGAAGACGCACAGCGGTGCGAAGAAGCGGTTCCGCGTGACGCGGCGCGGCAAGGTCATGGTCGCGCAGAAGAACCGGAAGCACCTGCTCGAGGGCAAGGGGTCGTCGCGGAAGCGGCGGCTCGCCGGTGACCGGGCGGTCGCCGCGCCGGACGCGAAGCGCATCAAGCGCCTCCTCGGCGCCTGACCGACACGGTCCTGCGCAGCAGCGGGACGGCACGACACGACGCCGGGCGACCGGCACGAGGTGAGACATGGCACGGGTGAAGCGGGGCGTGAACGCCCGCAAGGGACACCGCGCGGTCCTCGAGCGCGCCAGCGGCTTCCGCGGCGCGCGGAGCCGTCGCTTCAAGGTGGCGAAGGAGGCGGTCCAGCACGCCGAGCGGTACGCGTACCGCGATCGGCGGGCGCGCAAGGGCGACATGCGGCGGCTCTGGATCGTCCGCATCAACGCCGCGGCGCGGCTCGAGGGCCTCTCCTACAACCGGCTCGTCCACGGCCTGAAGCTGGCCGGCGTCGAGGTGGACCGGAAGAACCTCGCGGACCTCGCGGTCCGGGACGAGGCGGCGTTCCGCGCCCTGGCGCGGACGGCCCGCGAGGCGCTGGACGCGGCCGCCTGAGCGCCGTCCACCGGGACGCGTGACGGTGGACGTCTCCTCGGCGCGGAACCCGCGGCTCCGCGCGGCCGTCGCGCTGCGCCGCGGGCGCGAGCGCCGCGCCCGCGGCCTGCACCTGGCCGAGGGGCCGACGGTCGTCGCCGAGGCCCTCGCCCACGCCGACGTCCGCGAGGTGCTCGCCACCCCGGAGCACGACGGCCTCCTCACCGGGGACGTGCCGCGGCTGCGGGTCGCGTCCCACCTGATGGACCGCATCGGGGACGCGGTGACGCCGCCCGGCGTCGTCGCCGTCGTCCGGACCCCCGACACCGCGGCCCCCGTGCCGGCGACGGGTCCGGTCCTCGTGCTGGACGGGGTCGCGGACCCCGGCAACGTCGGCACGCTGGTCCGCTCGGCCGCGGCGCTCGACGCCGTCGCGGTGGTCCTGGTCGGCCCCTCCGCCGACCCGTTCGGGCCGAAGGCCGTCCGCGCGAGCGCGGGGGCGTGCTACCGCGTCGCCGTCCGGCGCCGCGACGACCTCGCGGCGGCCGCCGCCGAGCTGCGCGCCTCCGGACGGAGCGTCGTCGGCCTGGCCGCAGGGGCGGGCCTCCCCGTCACGACGCTGGCCGGACGCCGCGACGTCGCGCTGGTGCTCGGCAGCGAGGCCCACGGCGTCTCCGATCCGGCCCTGCCCGACGCCTGGGCCCACGTCCCGATGCCGGGTGCGGTCGAGTCGCTGAACGTCGCGGCGGCCGGGGCGATCGCGCTGCACGCGCTGCTCGTGCCGCCCGCGTCGGCCTGAGCGCGCCGTCTACGCTGCCCGACTGCCGGGGAGGTTCGTGATGGAGGGGATCGACCCGGCCGACGTGGCGCGTCTGCGCGAGGCCGGCCTCGCCGCGTTCACGGCCGCCGCGGACGCCGACGCGCTCGAGGAGGCCCGGGTCGCTCACCTCGGGCGGAAGGCACCGCTGGGGGCCCTGCAGAAGGGACTCGGCGCCCTCGACGCCGACGCCCGCCGCGCCGCCGGAGCGCTGCTCAACGAGCTCCGCGCCGAACTGACCGCCGCGCACGAGGACCGTCGGGTCGCCCTCGAGGGGGCCGAGCTCGCGGCCCGGCTCGCGGCCGAGCGGCTGGACCTGACCGGACCGGCCCGCCGGCCCCGTCCCGGCCGCCCCCACCTCCTGACGCAGGTCGAGGCCGAGATCGTTGACGTCTTCGCCGGGCTCGGGTTCGCCGTCGCGGACGGGCCCGAGGTCGAGGCCGGTCGGTACAACTTCGACCTCCTGAACATCCCGCCGGACCACCCCGCCCGCGGGACGATGGACACCATCTACGTCGACGAGGCCGCCGACGTCGTGCTGCGGACCCACACCTCGCCCGTGCAGGTCCGGACGATGCTGGCCGCACCGCCCCCGCTGGCCGTCGTCTGCCCGGGCCGCGTCTACCGCGCGGACGCGGTCGACGCGACGCACTCGCCGGTGTTCACGCAGGTCGAGGGGCTGCTCGTCGCGCAGGACGTCACGATGGCGCACCTGCGGGGGACGCTGCTCGCGTTCGCCCGGGCGATGTTCGGCCCCGACCGCGAGGTGCGGCTGCGCCCGTCGTTCTTCCCGTTCACCGAGCCCTCGGCGGAGGTCGACGTCTCGACCGAGGACGGCGGCTGGCTCGAGGTCCTCGGGGCCGGCATGGTCGATCCCGCGGTCCTCACGGCCTGCGGGATCGACCCCGACCGCTGGTCCGGGTTCGCGTTCGGCATCGGCGTCGAACGGGTCGCGATGCTCCGGCACGGCGTGCGGGACATCCGGGACCTGTTCGACGGCGACGCCCGGTTCCTGGCGGCGCTCTGATGCGCCTCCCGCTGTCCTGGCTGCAGGAGTTCCTCGGCGACGTCCCGCTCGAGGACGTCCTCGCCCGCATGGACGCCATCGGGCTCGAGGTCGAGGCGGTCCATCGTCCGGGGGACGGGGTGCGCGGGGTCCGGACCGCCCGGGTCCTCCACCACGAGCCGCACCCCGACGCGGACAGCCTGCGGCTGGTCGACGTCACCGGCGACGGGGGCGAGGGGACGGTCCGCGTCGTCTGCGGCGCGGCGAACTTCGACGTCGGGGACACCGTGCTGCACGCGGTCGTCGGGGCCGAGATCCCGGGGATGACGCTGGAGGCGCGACGCATCCGCGGGCAGGTCTCCCAGGGGATGCTCGCGTCCCCGCGCGAGCTGGGCCTCGGCGACGACCACGGGGGCCTGCTGGTCCTCGGCGACGACGTCCCGCTCGGGGCCGACCTGACCGACCTCGTCCCCGTCGGCGAGCCGGTCGTCGAGATCGCCGTGCATCCGGACCGCGGTGACCTCCTCAGCGTCCGCGGCGTGGCACGCGACCTCGCCGCGGTGCTCGACGCGCCGCTGCGGGCGCCCCACGCCGTCCCGGCCGCCCCGACGGCGGTCGGCGTCCCCGTCGAGCTCACGACGACCGGCGTCGCGACGTTCGTCGTCTGGAGCCTCGAGGACGTCGTCGTGCGTCGCTCGCCGCTGTGGCTGCGGACGCGGCTGGCGCAGTGCGGTGTCCGGTCCATCGACGGCGTCGTGGACGTCACCAACTACGTCATGCTCGAGCTCGGCCAGCCGCTCCACGCCTTCGACCTGGACCGCGTCGCGGGGCCGAGCCTCCGCGTCCGCGAGGCGACGGCCGGGGAGACCCTCGCGACGCTCGACGGCGCCGAGCGGGCGCTGGTCCCGGGCGACCTCGTCATCGACGACGCCGAGGGCCCGGCCTCCCTGGCCGGGGTGATGGGCGGCCTCCGCACCGAGGTCCACGCCGGGACCCGTCGGGTCCTCCTCGAGGGCGCGGTCTGGGACCCGGCCGCGATCCGTCGGACCTCGCGGCGCCTCGGCCTGGTCAGCGAGGCCAGCACCCGGTTCGAGCGCCGCGTCGACCCGGCCGCGGCCGGTGAGGCCGTCGCCCGGGCGGCGGACCTGATGGCCGCCACGGCGGACGCCCGGCCCGTCGCCGCCACGGTGGTCGACCGCGCACCCGCGTGGGAGCGGCGGGAGGACGTCACCGCCCGGGCCTCCGCCCTCGCGCGCCTCATCGCCCTCGACCTCGACGCCGAAGCCCAGGCCGCACTGCTCCGGCGCGGCGGGAGCGACGTCGCGGTCGCCGGGGACGTCCTCACCGTCCGACCGCCGAGCTGGCGGGGGGACCTCGGTCGTCCGGCCGACCTCGCGGAGGAGGTGGCGCGCCTCCACGGCTACGACCGGATCGCGCCCGTGCTGCCGCCGCTGGTCGCCCGGGGCGGCCGCAGCCCCCTCCAGCGCCTCGAGCGGGACCTCCGGGCCGCGGTCCTCGCCGCCGGCGTCGACGAGGTCGTGACCCGGCCGTTCGTCGGGGCCACGACGCTCGCCGGGGCGGTGCCCTCCGACGGGCGGGTGGGACTCGCGAACCCGCTGGCGCAGGACGCGGCGGCGATGCGGCCCGGACTCCTCGACGGCCTGCTCGGCGTGGTCCGTCGCAACCACGGCCAGGGCAGCCCCGGCCTCGCCGTCCACGAGTGGGGCCGGGTGTTCCGGCCCGCCGACGACCCCCTGGGCGGCGCGGTCGACGCCCTCGCCGGCACCGGCTGGCGGTGGCACGGGCCGGACGGCGCCGCGCTGCCGCTGCAGCCGCGCGCGCTCGGGCTCGCGGCGACGGGCGTCCGGGCCGGGCCCGGCTGGGTCGACGACGACGCGCCCTGGACGGTGGAGGACCTGCTCGCGACGCTCGACGAGGTCGTCCGGCGGACCGGCGGCGCCGCCCTCGACCGCGTCCCGGTGGAGCGTCCCGGCTGGCATCCGGGACGCACGGTCGTCCTCCACCGCGACGGCGTCGAGGTCGGGATCGCCGGGCAGCTCCACCCCGCGGAGGCCGACCGCCGCGACCTGCCGGACGGCACGGTCGCGGCCGAGCTGCTCCTCGAGCCCCTCCTGGCCCCGCTGGGGGAGGCCGGGCCGGCGCCGGCCCGGGCGCCCGTCCTGGTCCGGCACCCCGCCGTCGTCGTCGACGTCGCCGTCGTCGCCCCGGTCGCCCTGGCGCTGGCGGAGGTCGCGGCCGCGGTGCGGGCGGGGGCCGGCCCGCTCCTCGACGACCTCCGGTGGTTCGACGAGTTCCGTGGGAGCCAGCTGCCCGAGGGGCACCGCAGCCTCGGGTTCCGCCTGCGGCTCCAGGACCCCGCCCGCCAGCTCACCGACGCCGACGCCGAGGCCGTCCTCGGCGCCGTCGGGGCGGCCGTGGCCGGACTCGGGGCGGCGCTGCGCCGCTGACGGCCGCCCCCCGGGCGGGGCCCGGCGGGCCGTCCGGCGGTGCCGCAGCGGTTGCGGAATCTCGCATGAACCTGCATACTCTCGCATCGGCGCCGCGGCGCCCGGGAGGCGCGCATGGCCGGGGCCGGAGCGAGGGTCGGGGTCGTCGGGGCGTCCGGCTTCGGCGGGGCCGAGCTGCTGCGCCTCCTGGCCCGCCATCCCGACGTCGAGGTCGCGATCCGCGCCGCGGCCGGGAGCGCCGGTCGGACCCTCGGGGACCTCGCACCCGGGTTCCCCCCGGACCTCGGCGGGGACGCCGTCCTGACGGCACCCGACGTCACGGCGCTCGGCGCCCTCGACCTCGTCCTGCTCGCGACGCCCGACGAGGTCTCGCTCGAGCTGGCACCGGCCCTCCTGGCGGCCGGGACCCGGGTCGTCGACCTCTCGGGCGCGTTCCGTGTGAGCGCCGCCGCGTACGCGTCGTGGTACGGCCGGCCGCACACCGCCCCGGAGCTGGCCGCGGACGGACCCCGGGCCGCGGTGTACGGGCTGACCGAGTGGGCCCGGGAGGCGGTGGCGTCCGCGGCCCTGGTCGCGAACCCCGGCTGCTACCCGACCGCCACGCTGCTCGGACTCCGACCGCTCGTCGCGCTGATCGAGCCCGACGGCGTCGTCATCAGCGCGGTCAGCGGGACGAGCGGTGCCGGCCGCAGCACCCGCCCGGACCTGCAGGCCAGCGTCGTCCTCGGTGACGTCGTCGCGTACGGCGCGCCGTCCCACCGGCACACCGTCGAGATCGAGACGCACCTCGGGGCCGGGGCGGCCCCGGTCGCGTTCACCCCCCACCTGGTCCCCGTCGCGCGGGGGATGCTGGTGACCGCCTCGGCCGTGCTGCGCGCCGGCGTCACGCCGGACGACGTCGCCGGCGCGTTCACGTCCGCGTACGCCGACGAGCCGCTCGTCCATGTGCTGCCGGCCGGGACCTTCCCGCGGATGAAGGCGACCCACGGCAGCGCCGCCTGCCAGCTGTCGGCCGTCGTCGACCCGCGGACGGGCCGCGTCCTCGTCACCAGCGCGATCGACAACCTCGGGAAGGGGGCGGCCGGTCAGGCCGTCCAGAACGCCAACCTGATGCTCGGTCTGCCCGAGACGTCCGGCCTCGAGGCGCTCGGGGTCTGGCCGTGACGGCCGCACCGGACGACTGGACCGGGGGCGTGATCCCGGACGGGGTGACGGTGGCGCTGCTCGACGGCGGGCCCGAGATCGTCGCCGACGTCCGCCTCGGTGGCGTGGTCTGCGGGGTCCGGCCCTCCGCGCACCGGGATCCCGACCAGCCCGACCTGGCCCTGCTGGACGTCGGTCGGCCCGTGCCGGCGGCCGTGGTCGTCACCACGAACCAGGTCCGGGCGGCGGCCTGCGACCTCGCCGCCGCGCACGTCGCGGCCGGACCCGTGCGGGCCGTGGTCGCGAACAGCGGGAACGCGAACGCCTGCACCGGGGCGGCCGGTCACCGTGACGCCGCCGCGGTCGTGGCCGCCGCGGCCGCCGCCCTCGGCGCGGCGCCGGGGGAGGTGGTCCCGATGTCGACGGGGGTCATCGGCGTGCCGCTGCCCGCGGACCGCGTCGTCGCGGCCCTGCCGGACGCCGCGGCCGCGCTCGCGACGGGCGGTGCGGCGGGGGAGCGGTTCGCCCGTGCCATCATGACCACCGACACCGTCCCGAAGCGGGCCGCGGTCCGGGTGACCGGACCGGAGGGCCAGGTCCTCGTCGGCGGCGTGGCCAAGGGCTCCGGGATGATCGAGCCGGCGCTCGCGACGATGCTCGCGGTCGTCGTGACCGACGCCGACCTCGACGCCGACGCCTGCCGGCGCGTCCTCGCGGCGGCGGCGGGCCGGACGTTCAACCGCATCAGCGTCGACGCCTGCGGTTCGACGAACGACACGGTCCTGCTCCTCGCGACCGGGACCGCCGGCGCGGTGGACGAGACCGCCGTGACGGCCGGGGTCACCGCCGTCTGCGCGGCGCTCGCCGCGGCCATCGTCCGCGACGGCGAGGGCGTGACCCGGGTCGCGCGGCTCCGGGTCCACGGCGCCCCCGATCCGGTCGCGGCCGAGGCCTGGGGACGGGCCGTCGCCACCTCGGCGCTGTTCCGCACCGCCCTGCACGGCGGCGATCCGAACTGGGGCCGGGTCCTGGCCGCCATGGGCACGTCGTCGCACCGGTTCGACCCCGACCGCGTCGCCGTCCGGTTCGGCGGTGTCGAGGTCTGCCGTGACGGTGCGGCGGTGCCGTACGACCACGACGCTGCGGTCGCGGTCCTCCGGGCCCCGACGGTCGACATCGACGTCGACATGGGACTCGGCGCGGCCGAGGCCGCGCTGCTCGTCGGGGACCTCTCCGCCGGGTACGTGACCATCAACGCGGAGTACACGACGTGAGCGGGCCGAGCGTCGGGGTCCCCGTCACCGCACCGTCCCCCGAGGGACGGGAGCGCGCCGAGGCCGCGCAGGGGAAGGCCGCCGTCCTCCAGGAGGCCCTGCCCTGGATCACGCGGTTCCACGGCCAGACCGTCGTGATCAAGTACGGCGGTCACGCGATGGTCGACCCGGAGCTGCAGCGCTCCTTCGCGGCGGACGTGGCCCTGCTGCGCTTCGTGGGGCTGCGACCCGTCGTCGTCCACGGGGGTGGGCCGCAGATCTCGCGTCTCGCGCGGGAGCGCGGCGTCGCGTCGCGGTTCGTCGCGGGGCTCCGCGTCACCGACGACGCGATGATGGCCGTCGTGCACGACGCGCTGGCCGGCGAGGTGAACCCCGAGGTCGTCGCGCTCATCGCGGCCGCCGGCGCCCCGGCGACCGGGGTCGTCGGGAGCGACGGACCGGTCCTGACCTGCGTCACGACCCGTGGTCCCGCCGGCGAGGACCTCGGCGCGGTCGGGGAGGTCGTCGACGTCGACGTCGCCGCCATCGAGGCGGTCCTCGACGCCGGACGGGTCCCCGTCATCGCGACGCTCGGCCGCGACGTCACCGGCCGCGAGCACAACGTCAACGCGGACACGGCGGCCGGCGCGGTCGCGGCCGCGCTGGGGGCGAGCAAGCTGGTCGTCCTGACCGACGTCCCCGGGATCTTCGAGGGGTTCGGGACCCCGGACGAGCGGCTCCTCTCCGTCCTGGACCGGGACCGGCTCGCCGCGCTCTCGGCCGCGGGCGAGCTGGCCGACGGCATGCTCCCCAAGGTCGGGGGCGTCCTGGCCGCCCTCGACGGCGGCGTCCCGCGGGCGCACGTCCTCGACGGCCGGGTCCAGCACGTCGTCCTCATCGAGATCTTCACCGACGAGGGGATCGGCACGATGGTGCTCGGTCCGGCGGCGGCCGCTCCGACCGACGGCGCCGTCGGCGCGGCGGTCGCGCCGTGAGCGCCGCCGGGACGGGGGCGCGCACGACCGGGGACTGGGTCGACGTCGCGGCGCACCGGATGCAGCCGACCTACGCGCCGGTCGACGCCCCGCCCGACGTCGTGTTCGTGCGGGGGCGCGGCGCGGTCCTGACCGACGCCGACGGTCAGGACTGGCTCGACCTGCTGTCCGGCATCGCCGTCACGTCCCTCGGGCACGCGCACCCCGCCGTCACCGCCGCGGTCGTCGCCCAGGCGGAGGCGCTGGTCCACACGTCGAACCTGTTCCTCACGACGCCGGCCCTCGCCCTGATGGACCGCCTGGCGGGACTCCTCGGCTGGGACGACGCCCGGTTCTTCATGGCGCAGTGCGGTGCCACCGCGAACGAGGCGGCGCTGAAGCTGTCGCGGCGCCACGGGCTGGCCCGGGCGCCCGGGAAGCACCGTGTGGTCGCCCTCGAGGGCTCGTTCCACGGCCGGACGCTCGGGACGCTCGAGCTGACGGGCCAGCCGTCGAAGCGCGCCCCCTTCGAGCCGCTGGCCGGGTTCGTCGACCACGTCCCGCACGACGACGCGGACGCCCTGACGGCCGCCGTCGGGCCGTCGACGTGCGCCGTCGTCCTCGAGGTCGTCCAGGGCGAGGGCGGGGTGCGGCCCGTGCCGAGCGAGGTCCTCGCGGCGGCGCGGGCCGCCTGCGACCGGCACGACGCCCTGCTGTGGTTCGACGAGGTCCAGACGGGCATCGGTCGGACGGGGGAGTGGTTCGCCTTCCAGGGGACCGACGTCGTCCCGGACGTCGTCACCCTCGCCAAGGGGCTGGGGAACGGCTACCCGATCGGTGTCTGCGCCGCACGCGGCGTGGCGGGGACGGCGCTCGGGCCCGGGGAGCACGGCACGACCTTCGGCGGGAACCCCGTCGCCGCGGCCGCCGCGCTGGCCGTCATCGAGACGATCGCGACCGACGGGCTGCTCGCCGCCGTCCGGGCCCGGGCCGCCCAGGTCCGGCTGGGCCTCGCGGATCTCGCGGCGGCGACCGGGACCGTCCGGGAGGTCCGGGGGGCCGGGCTGCTCCTCGGCATCGTCCTCCGCGCGCCGGTCGCGACCGACGTCGTGGCCCGGTGCCGCGCGGCCCGCGTCATCGTGAACGCCGTCGCGCCGGACGTCGTCCGGCTCGCGCCGCCGTTCGTCATCACGCCCGCCGAGACGGAGCGGGCGCTGGAGGTCCTCCGCGACGCGATCGCGGCCGCGCACGCGGCCGTGCCCGCCGCGGCGGGCCCCGATCCGGAGGAGACCCCGTGACCGTCCGCTCCCTGCTCGGGATCCTCGATCTCGCCCCGGACGAGGTCGTGGCGCTGCTCGACGACGCCGCCCGGCTCCGGGCGGCCCGACCGGCCCTCGTCGCCGGCGGACCGCCGGACACGACGCTGCGCGGGCGGACCGTGGCCCTGCTGTTCGAGAAGCCGTCGACGCGGACCCGGGTCTCGTTCGAGGTCGCGGTCGCCGAGCTCGGCGGCACGCCGCTGCCCCTCAGCGGGGCCGAGCTGCAGCTGGGGCGCGGCGAGACCGTCGAGGACACCGGACGGGTCCTGGGTCGGTACGTCCAGGGCCTCGTGGTGCGGACCTTCGGGCAGGGGCGGCTGCGGGCCCTCGCGGAGCACGGTGGCGTCCCGGTCGTGAACGCGCTGACCGACGCCGAGCACCCCTGCCAGGCCCTCGCCGACCTCCTCACCGTCCGGGACGAGTTCGGGTCGTTCGAGGGTCGCACCCTGACCTACGTCGGTGACGGCAACAACGTCGCCCACTCGCTGCTGCTGGCGGCCGCCTCGGTCGGGCTCGGCGTCCGCGTCGCGCACCCCGCGGGGTACGCCCCGGACCCGGCCGTCGTCGCGGACGCGCGGGACCGGGCCGCCGCGCACGGCTCCGAGGTCACGGTGTCCGACGACCCGCTCGCCGCCGCCCGCGGTGCCGACGCGCTGTACACGGACGTCTGGACGTCCATGGGCCAGGAGGAGGAGTCGGTCCGACGCCTGCGCGACTTCGCCGGCTTCCAGCTGGACGCACGGCTGCTCGCGGCCGCGGCCGACGGGGCCGTCGTCCTCCACTGCCTCCCGGCCCACCGTGGCGAGGAGATCTCGGCCGAGGTGCTGGACGGGCCGGCGTCACGCGTCCTCAACCAGGCCGAGAACCGTCTCCACGTCCAGAAGGCCGTCCTCGCCGCCCTCGTCGGTGGTGTCGGCCCCGGGGCGTCGGCGTGAACCGGGACGCCCGCCGTGCCGTCCTCCGCGAGCTCCTCGCGGCGGAGCCGCTCCGCAGCCAGGCCGCCGTCCGCGCGGCGCTGGCCGCGCGGGGAGTCGCCGCGCACCCGGCCACCGTCGGGCGGGACCTCGAGGAGCTCGGCGCCCGGAAGGTCCGCGGCGACGACGGCGCGCTGGCGTGGCGGCTCCCCGACGCGGTGACCGCCCCCGGCCCGCTGCGACGCCTGGACGACGCGCTCCGGACCTTCGTGACCTCCGTCGCCGCGTCCGGGAACCTGCTGGTCCTCCGGACCCCGCCGGCCTGCGCCAGTCCCGTCGCCTCGGCGCTGGACGGCGCCGGCGACCCCGCGATCCTCGGCACGCTGGCCGGTGACGACACGGTCGTCGCGGTCCTCGCCGCGGACGCCGACGCGCGGGCCGTGGCGGATCGACTCCGCCGCGCCGCCGCGGTCGCCTGACCGGCGCGCGCCCCGCCCGCCCCCGCCTACCGTCCCCGCCCCCGACAGGAGCCACCATGGCACGCCCGACCGTCGTCCTCGCGTACTCCGGAGGGCTCGACACCTCCGTCGCGATCCGCTGGCTGCAGGAGAACCGCGACGTCGACGTCATCGCGCTCGCGGTCGACGTCGGCCAAGGCGTCGACGACCTCGACGCGATCCGGCAGCGCGGCATCGACTGCGGCGCGGTCGAGTCGCACGTCGTCGACGCGCGGGAGGAGTTCGCCCGTGAGTTCGTCGTCCCGGCCCTGCGGGCCAACGCGCTGTACATGGGGAAGTACCCGCTGGTCTCGGCGCTGAGCCGCCCGCTCATCGTGAAGCACCTGGTGCGGGTCGCCCGTGAGCGCGGCGCGTCCGGGGTCGCGCACGGCTGCACGGGGAAGGGCAACGACCAGGTCCGGTTCGAGGTCGGGACGATGACCCTCGGCCCCGAGCTCGAGACCCTCGCCCCGATCCGGGACTGGGGGCTGACGCGGGACGCGGCCATCGACTGGGCACGGGAGCGTGACATCCCGATCCCGATCAAGGCGAAGTCCTCGCCGTACTCGATCGACGAGAACGCCTGGGGGCGGACCGCCGAGTGCGGGATCCTCGAGGACCCGTGGGCCGCCCCGCCGGAGGACGTCTACGAGCGGACGGTCGCGGTCGCCGACGCCCCCGACGCACCGGAGGAGCTGGTGCTCCGGTTCGTCGCGGGGGTCCCCGTCGCCCTCGACGGGACGGAGCTGCCGCTGCACGACCTGCTCCGCGAGGTCGACGCCCGGGCCGGCCGGCACGGCGTCGGCCGCATCGACATGATCGAGGACCGGCTCGTCGGCATCAAGAGCCGCGAGATCTACGAGGTCCCCGGGGCCATCACCCTGATCACGGCCCACCGCGACCTCGAGGACCTCACCCTCGAGAAGGAGCTGGCCGAGTTCAAGCGGACCGTCGAGGCCCGGTACGCCCAGCTCGTCTACAACGGGCAGTGGTGGGGGCCGCTCAAGCGCGCGCTCGACGCGTTCGTCGCCGACGCGAGCCGTGCGGTGAACGGAGAGGTCCGGGTCCGGCTGTTCAAGGGCCACGCGACGGTGGTCGGACGGCGCAGCGAGGACTCGGCCCTGTACGACCTCTCCCTCGCGACGTACGACACGGGGGACCTGTTCGATCAGTCCCTCGCCGAGGGGTTCGTGCAGCTGTACGGGCTGCCGCTGCGCACGTGGGCGGCGACGGCCCAGAAGCGGGGCGAGGGCCTGTGAGCGACGCGACCGGGTCGGGACGGCTCTGGGGCGGACGGTTCACGTCCGGCCCCGAGGCCTCGGCCTGGGCGCTCGGGGTCTCCACCGGGTTCGACGTCCGGCTCTGGCGCGAGGACCTCGCCGGGTCCCGGGCCCACGCCGGGGCGCTGCACCGCGCCGGGCTCCTCTCCGCGGAGGACCGCGACGCGCTCGTCGCGGCGCTGGACCGCTGCGCCGACCTGTTCGCGTCCGACGCGTTCCCGCTGCTCCCGACGGACGAGGACCTGCACGGCGCGATCGAGCGCTGGCTCGTGGAGGAGCTCGGCGACCTCGGCGGTCGGCTGCGCGCCGGCCGGTCCCGCAACGACCAGATCGTCAGCGACGTGCGTCGGTGGGCCCGCGACGCCTGCGACGTCGTCGTCGCGGGGATCGGGGACCTGCAGGCGGCGCTGCTCGAACGGGCCGAGGCGCACCTCGACTGGCTCGCCCCGGCGTACACCCATCTGCAGCGGGCGCAGCCGGTCCTGCTCGGCCACCACCTGCTGGCGTGGTTCTGGATGCTTGCCCGGGACGTCGAACGCGTCGAGGGCGCCCGGGGACGCCTCGACCGCTCGGTCCTCGGTTCGGGCGCGCTGGCCGGGCAGACGCTCGGACTCGACCCCGAGGGGTACGCGGCGGACCTCGGGATGGGCGCGCCGCTCGAGAACTCGCTCGACGCGGTCGCCTCGCGCGACGCCGTCCTGGAGCTGGTCGGCGCGCTCGCGATCCTCGCCGTGACCCTGTCCCGCCTTGGGGAGGAGCTGGTCCTCTGGACGACCTCGGAGTTCGGGTTCGCGCGGCTGGGGGACGGCTACTCGACCGGTTCGTCGATGATGCCGCAGAAGCGGAACCCCGACGTGGCCGAGCTCGTCCGGGGCAAGGCCGGCCGGGTGGTCGGGGATCTCGTCGCGCTGCTCACGACGGTCAAGGGGCTCCCGATGACCTACGACCGCGACCTGCAGGAGGACAAGGAGCCCCTGTTCGACGCGGTCGACACGCTCGGCCTGGTCCTGCCGGCGCTGGCCGGGGCCGTCGCCTCCCTCTCGTTCGACCGGGAGCGCCTCGCGGCCGCGGCCGACGATCCCGCGGCGCTCGCGACCGACGTCGCCGAGTTCCTGGTCCGCGCCGGCGTGCCGTTCCGGACCGCGCACGAGGCGGTCGGCGGCCTCGTCCGCGCGGCGGAGGAGCGGGGGACCGACCTCCGCGGGCTCCCGTCCGACGTGGTCGCCGCGGTGCACCCCGACCTGCCCGCACGCTGGGACGAGCTGCTGGACCCGCGCGCCGCGACGGACCGCCGCGACGGGTCCAACGGCACGGCGGCCGCGTCGGTCCGGGCCCAGCTCGCCCGCGCCCGGACCCGGATCGGTCGGACGGCCACCTCGGGTTGACGGGGCGGCGTCGGATGGTCTAGGCTCCGCGCTCCGCTCGCGGCCCTGGCCCACCGGCCAGACGCTCCCCCCGGGGAGCACCCCACGGCCCGGCGCGGTCGAGGCGCCCGTCTCCCACGGGTACCCTCGCCCGACGGTGCACTCCGGAAGTCCTCCGCCCTGCGGTCGGAACCCGGTGCGCACGGAGCAGCACGTCCGCTCCTTGAGAACTGCACAGGGTGCCAAAAGCCAGTGACGTGCGTCGTCCTCGGACGGCGCGCGGCACGACCCCGTCGATCCGGGCGCGCGAGCGCACGGGTCAACGAGTGAGTGCGACCGATGAAGAACCCCTGTCATCACGACGGGGCTCGTCTTGGTCGAGCCGACCGAGACGGTCTCCGCTGGATGACTCCACGCACACCCTCGGGTGCGCGTGCGTCTTTCAACGGAGAGTTTGATCCTGGCTCAGGACGAACGCTGGCGGCGGGTCTAACACATGCAAGTCGAGGGACGAACCGAGTGCTCGCACTCGGGGAGACCGGCGAACGGGTGAGTAACACGTGAGGAACCTGTCCGGTACACCGGGATAACCGCGGGAAACCGTGGCTAATACCGGATGCACCACCGTGATCGCATGGTCGTGGTGGGAAAGCTCAGGCGGTACCGGAGGGCCTCGCGGCGTATCAGCTAGTTGGTGGGGTAACGGCCCACCAAGGCTTCGACGCGTAGCTGGAGTGAGAGCTCGAACAGCCACACTGGGACTGAGACACGGCCCAGACTCCTACGGGAGGCAGCAGTGGAGAATCTTGCGCAATGGGCGAAAGCCTGACGCAGCCACGCCGCGTGCGGGAAGAAGGCCTTCGGGTCGTAAACCGCTTTCAGGAGGGAAGAAGCGAAAGTGACGGTACCTCCAGAAGAAGCCCCGGCCAACTACGTGCCAGCAGCCGCGGTAATACGTAGGGGGCAAGCGTTGTCCGGAATCATTGGGCGTAAAGCGCATGTAGGCGGCCATGTGAGTCGGATGTGAAATCCCGGGGCTCAACTCCGGAACTGCATCCGATACTGCACGGCTTGAGGAAGGTAGAGGAGAGTGGAATTCCCGGTGTAGCGGTGGAATGCGCAGATATCGGGAGGAACACCTATGGCGAAGGCAGCTCTCTGGGCCTCTCCTGACGCTGAGATGCGAAA
>Ga0075476_10000472_pt1 | contig 17718 bp, 15 predicted proteins | sample DEB08_DNA_5_FD_76339 | JGI IMG/M metagenome (GOLD analysis project Ga0075476, IMG submission 76339) | Aqueous microbial communities from the Delaware River and Bay under freshwater to marine salinity gradient to study organic matter... | ecosystem: Environmental > Aquatic > Marine > Coastal ...
GGCATTGGTGACCGCCTATGAGCAAGGGTCGAACCTGTGAGTGAACCCTCAGCGTTCCCGGGGCTCGACGAGGTGGCGTCGTTGATCGACGAGGACGTGCCAACCGTTAGCGCCACCGCAGTGTTCCGGCGTGGTGTTGCAGTCTCACCCGAGCTTCGGGCCGGGCTCGGGGTAACCGCAGCCATGGCGTTGACGGCGGCGGTTGGACGCCTGATCGTCCCGATTCTGGTCCAACAGGTGCTCGATCACGGCATCCTCGGCGAGAGTGGTTATCGGGCCGGGTATGTCTGGACGGTGAGCCTGATCGCGTTAGCGGTAGTGCTCGCCATCGCCGGATTGAGCCGGGTGGCACTGCTCCGGCTGGTGTGGATGGCCGAGACGGTCCTGATGAATCTGCGAGTCACGGTGTTTTCCCATCTGCACCGGCTGAGTCTCGCTGACCACACCGAGAGTCGCCGCGGGGTGCTGGTGGCTCGGGTCACTTCCGATGTCGAAACGTTGGCCCGGTTCACCCAATGGGGTCTGATTAGTTGGATTACCGACACCGCGATCATTGTCGGAACGCTGGCGGTGATGACGATTTACAGCTGGCAACTCACGGTGATGGTGATCCTGGTTCACCTCCCGCTCGTTCCCTTCCTTCGCTGGGTCCAGCGGCAACAGTTCGTCTCGTATGGCCTGGTACGGACCCGGGTCGCGGAAACGCTCGGGCAGGTGTCGGAAACGGTGACTGGAGCATCAGTGATCCGGGCCTACGGTTACGACGGGCCGGTCGGGGAACGCCTCGACGAGTCGATCGAACGGCAGTACCGGCAGCAACAGCGAAGCCAGATCTGGTTTGCCTGCATGCTCCCGGTGGTGGATCTGGTGTCGTCGGTGTCGTTGGCGGTGTCGTTGGGCGTTGGTCTGTGGTGGCGAGATGACCTTGGGCTTGAAGCCGGGCAGCTGGTGGCGTTCCTGTTTCTGGTAAACCTCGTGCTGCAACCAATTTCGCAGCTTGGCGAAGTACTGGATCAGACCCAGACCGCGTTGGCGGGCTGGTGGAAAGTGCTCCGGGTGCTTGATGTGCCGGTTGACGTGACCGAACCCGAAGAGGGGACGGTGCTGGCCAGTGGGCCGCTCAGCATCGAGTTCTCCGCGGTGTGTTTCTCTTACCGGATTGGCGGTCTGGTGCTTGACGATGTCACCGTTCGAATCGAACCGGAAACGGTGGTGGCGGTGGTGGGCGAAACCGGGGCCGGCAAATCGACCTTTGCCCAGTTGGTGACCCGGTTGGCCGACCCGGTGGAGGGGGTGGTCCGAATCGGAGGTGTTGATCTTCGAACGGTGAGCCCCGAATCGAGACGCGCGGCGATCCGTATGGTGCCCCAAGACGGGTTTCTCTTCGACTGTTCGATAGCGGACAACATCGGTTTCGGGCGGGCCGGTTCGAGTCGGGCCGATGCCGAACGGGCGATCGACGAACTGGGGTTGGGTAGCTGGGTTGCCGGTTTACCAGCCGGGTTGGACACGACGGTCGGGGAGCGAGGTAGTCGGCTTTCGGTCGGTGAGCGCCAACTGGTGGCTCTGGCTCGGGCCCAAGTGGCCGATCCAGGCTTGTTGCTGCTTGATGAAGCAACGTCTTCGGTTGATCCCGAAACCGAAGAGGCGTTGGCGTCGGCGCTGGAGCGACTGGCTAGCGGCCGGACCATGATCTCGATCGCTCATCGCCTGTCAACCGCGGAGCGAGCCGACCTGGTGCTGGTATTTGACCAAGGTCGGATTGTTCAATCCGGAAGCCACGAAACGTTGGCCGCAACCCCGGGGGTTTACCAAAATCTGTACCGGTCCTGGTTGGGCAACACCCGCAGCGGGCAGCCTCCGGCAACGTGACGAACTTCTCATAGCCGCTTCATCGGGCACGGTGGAGCGCTGGTAGCGTTCTTCGGGTTCACCCCTGTCTGTCTTCGGAGATAACGCAATGACCACCCCCGTTCGAGTAGCAGTCACCGGCGCCGCCGGCCAGATCGGTTACAGCCTTCTGTTTCGTATCGCCAGCGGCTCCATGCTGGGCCCCGACCAACCGGTGATCCTTCAGCTTCTGGAGATCCCTCCGGCGATGGGGGCGCTTGAGGGGGTGGCGATGGAACTCGACGACGGCGCCTTCCCGCTGCTGGCCGGGATGACGCTCAGCGACGACCCAAACCAGGCTTTCGAAGGGGCCAATGTTGCCATGCTGGTCGGGTCGCGACCCCGCTCGAAGGGGATGGAGCGCAAAGATCTGTTGGAAGCCAACGGGGCGATCTTCACCGCCCAAGGTGCAGCGCTCAACGGCCACGCCGCCGACGACATCAAGGTGCTGGTGGTCGGAAACCCGGCCAACACCAACGCGCTGATCGCCATGAACAACGCCCCCGATATTGCCTCGGAGCGGTTCACCGCTATGACCCGCCTCGATCACAATCGGGCCAAAGCTCAACTCGCGCAGAAGGTAGGGGTGACGGTCAACGACATCACCCGCATGACCATTTGGGGAAACCATTCGGCGACTCAATACCCCGACCTGTTTCATTGCGAAGTCAACGGTCAGAACGCGGCGGCGATGGTTGGCGATCAGGCCTGGCTCGAAGGTTCGTTCATCCCCACGGTGCAGCAGCGGGGAGCCGCGATCATTGAAGCCCGAGGATTGTCCTCAGCGGCGTCAGCAGCCTCGGCGGCGGTTGACCACGTCCACGATTGGGTGCAGGGAACCCCAGCCGGTGATTGGGTGTCGATGGCGATCCCGTCAGATGGCAGCTACGGCGTGCCCGAAGGTTTGATGTCTTCGTTCCCGGTGACCTGCAGCGACGGAAGCTATTCGATCGTGCAGGGACTCGAGATTGACGAATTCAGCCAGTCCCGTATCGACGCCACCGTTGCCGAACTCTCCGAGGAACGTGACACGGTCCGGGACCTTGGTCTGATCTGATCCGCCCCCGGCTGGTCAGGTGTGGCCGGGGTGCAGATGGCTCAGTGAGAGGCGCTGGTCAATCAGCAATTGAAGGTCGCCACCGATCCGGAGGTTGCCGTCCAGAAATGCCCGTTGGGCCGAGATTTCGCCACCAACAATGCTGAACGCGGTTTGATAATCGGCTCGGATAGTTACGTCCGGTTGCCGACCACAGGCCGGATCAACGACCATCGTTCCCTCACTGATCTGGACCTGCCAGCGGATCGGTTGATCGTCCTTGCCGTTGACCGTTTCCGGGTGGTGGTCGACGATCTGTTCAATGGTCAACGTCAACGTCGGGTCGGGTTGGGCCCGCTGCGCGTCGTCAGCGAGCCGTTCGAACCAGGCGGGGGTTAAGAAATCGCTCACCTCGTCAGGCTAGGAGCAAGCCGCCTAGCATCGCCTAGGTGGACGATCTGGTTTCCTCGCCGACAACCGTTCGGTCAAGCTTCGGCGGCTCACGATGATCGACACGGAGAAGTTTGATCCTGGGTTCCCGCATCCGGGGACCAACGACACCATCGAGTTTGACTGGGTAGCCCGAGACCGCTTGCTCGCTGGCTTCCTGAGGATCTCGGTCCGACCCGCCGACCAGTGTTCTTGGTGCAGCGTGGTGGTTCACCCTGTGGGGTCGCAACCGGTCGTGGTTCTTGATTGGAGCCTGCCGACCGCGTCGGGCGGCTTTGCGTTTCGAGCACCCGGGATCTGGGCCGATCTGGTTTGCGAAACTCCGATCGAGCAGTGGACGGTAGGACTTGAGGCGTTCGGTGTGGCGGTCGAACCGGGGGAGGTACTGACCCCGGATAGTTTCGGAGAGCGCACCCCGGTCGGTCTTGATCTCGATGTGGAAGCGATCTCGGCTCCCGACGAGTTGGTGTCAGGGTTCGAGCATCAGGTCAGCGTCCGCGGTGAAGTGTTGGTCGGCCCCGACGCTTACGAGATCGACGGGCGTGGAACTCGGCGGCGCTGGTGGGGACCATACGAACCGTTGCTCGAACGGCAGCCGCCGGACCTGGAGATCCAAACTCAGATCGCGATCCAATGGCCTGACCGCCCGACGCCGCATCGCCGCGGCTGGGTGCTCGGCAGCCGTCCCGGTTGGGTTGAACTCTCGTCCTAGTGGGTGAGGCGTTCGCTGATCCGAGCGAAACCGAGCACCACGAGCAGGCCAAGCACCGCCAGCAACGTGGGACCCAGCCAGGTGTCGGCGGTGGGCCAGTCAAGACCGGCCCCGTTCACGATCTCGGTGTCGATGTCGCTGATCACCCCAACTCCGTTCGGCCACGGCCACAGCACCCGCAACGAACCGAGCATGAGCCCCATCAGAACGGCACTGACCGGTTGCTGGTGGCGTTCGAGTAGCCAACCCAGCAGCGAAGAGAACAACGCCAGACCCAGCACGGCTCCGAAAGCCACGAACACCAGATCGCCGAGCGCCCGGTCGTGAACCGCACCGATCACCGCTCCATACATGCCGATCATGAGCAGTAGAAACGAACCGGAAATGCCTGGAAGGATCATGGCGCAGATCGCCACGGCGCCGGCCCCGATCAGTACCGGAATGCTGGGATCGGTGACCGGACCGCTGCGAAAGCCCAACAGAACGAACAAGACCGCACCGGTACCGATCGCAACCAGAAGGTAGCTCCGGCCCGAAGTCGGGAACATCTTCCAGGCAATGATGATCGAGCCGATCACCAAGCCAAGGAACAGGCCGGCCATTTCCTCCGGGTTCTGGTTCAGCTGGTGTTCGATTACCCCAGCCAAGGTGCCGATGGCCACCAGAATGCCGGCCAGAAGTGGCAACAGGAACGACAGGTCAAGGCGTTGCACTTCGGCCCAACTTCCCCGAGGGTTGGCTTTACCCAGCGCAACGAGGGCGCGGGTCCCGGTGCGGAGCGTTTCGATGAGTCGGTCGTAGATCCCGAGCACGAGAGCGACCGTCCCACCCGACACCCCCGGGACAACGTCGGCTGATCCCATCAGGAAGCCGCGAACGAATTGGGTTAGGACCTTGGGGAACATACCCGGTGACGTTACTGTTCGCAGACATGACCGGAGCGCTTCATCCAGAACTTCACGGCCGGTTCGTCACCGCGGGACCAGGTGAGCTCTGGGTCGAAGTTGCGGGCGCCCACGGTCCGTTGGTGGTGCTCCTGGCCGGTTCCGACGCTCCGGGTTTCTTCTGGCCTGATTCGTTTGTTGCGGCGCTGGTGGCCGACGGCTTTCGCGTCGCCCGTCCCGACTACCGAGACTGCGGTCGCTCGGTTCGCATCACGGATCCTCAGGGGTATCGCTTAGCGGATCTTGCCGATGACGTGGTCGCGATACTGGACGATCTCGGGGCGGCTCAAGCTCACCTGGTGGGGTTCTCGCTTGGGGCGATGGTGAGTCAAGTGTTGGCCCTTGATCACCCGACGCGGGTGGCCTCGCTGGTGCTGGTGGGTGGTACCCCGGGGGCGGGAGACGACCGGCTCTCAGACCCGGACGAGGCGTTTGTGGAACGGATCGTGACCCGTCATCTGGATGGTCCACCGACTGACAAGGCGGGCGCAGTCAGGTGGCAGGTTGAACTGGCCGAGTTGCTGGCCGGTCGGGCGTATGCATTCGATCGACAAGCAGCCCACCGGAACGCTGAACGCATCGTTGCCGGTGGTTGGACGGCGGCGTCAGGTCACGGAGCGGCAATTCACGAATCGCCTTCCCGCGTTGATCGACTCGGGGAGATTCACCATCCGACGTTGATCGTGCATGGCACCGAAGATCCGGTGTACCCGGTCGATCATGCCCGAGCGCTCGCGGCCGGGATCGAAGGTTCGATACTCCTCGAGTTTGACGGGCTCGGGCATGAACTACCCGAACCGCTTCTGGCTGTGCTTCGGCCGGCGTTCAGCGAACACCTCAGCGCTGAGAGGCCAGACTCCGGTTCTTGATCTTGGACTTCACGTAGTCCCGGTTCATCATGGCGATGAAATCAAGCGGGATTTCCTTCGGGCAGGCTTCGTGGCATTCGCCGTGGTTGGTGCACGAACCGAAGAACGATTCCATCGTTTCAACCATGGCCTCGGTGCGCCGGTAGCGCTCGGGCTGACCCTGAGGGAGCACGTTGAGGTGGGCCAGCTTGGCTGAGGTGAAGAGCTGAGCCGCCGAGTTCGGACAGGCGGCCACGCAGGCCCCACAGCCGATGCAGGCCGCGGCGTCCATCGCGGTGTCCGCGACTTCCTTCGGGATCGGGATCTCGTTGGCGTCGGGGGCGGTACCGGTTGGGACGGAGATGAACCCCCCGGCTTCAACGATTCGGTCAAAGGCGCGACGATCGACCATCAGGTCTTTGAGGATCGGGAACGAAGCGGCCTGCCATGGTTCGACGACGATCTTGTCGCCGTCGTTGAACTTGCGCATGTGGAGCTGGCAAGTGGCGGTGGCTTTTTCGGGGCCGTGGGCTTGGCCGTTGATCATCACACCGCAGCTACCGCAGATTCCTTCACGGCAGTCATGGCCGAAGGCAACCGGTTCGATGTCGTCGGCGATCAGGCGTTCGTTGACGATGTCGAGCATCTCCAAAAACGAGGCGTCCTCGGGGATCTCTTTGGCGTCCACATCGAGGAACGATCCGGCATCATTGGGTCCGGCTTGACGCCAGATCTTCAGCTTCAGGTTCAGCATCTTGCTCATGAGCAGTCCTTACTTGTAGCTGCGCTGGGTCAGCTTGACGTTTTCGAAATGCAGGTCCTCTTTGTGGAGGGTCTGCGGGGTGTCGGGGCCGTTCCATTCCCAGGCACCGACATAGGCGAAGTTCTCGTCGTCACGAAGGGCTTCACCTTCGGGGGTCTGAGACTCTTCGCGGAAGTGACCGCCGCAGCTTTCGTTGCGGTGAAGCGCGTCACGAGCTTTGAGCTCGGCGAACTCCATGAAGTCGTCAACCCGGTTGACTTTCTCCAAGGTGGTGTTCACCCCGTCGGGCGAACCAAGCACCTTGACGTTTTTGCGGAATTCCTCGCGCAGGGCCGGGATCTCCGAGAGCGCCTTTTCGAGGCCGGTTTCGTTGCGGGCCATGCCGCAGTACTCCCAGACGATCTTGCCGAGTTCACGGTGGTAGTACTCAACCGAGTGAGTGCCACCGGTCTTGGACGTCCACTGACGGGTGCGGTCATCGACTTCCTTGATGGCCTGCTGGAACACCGGATCGTCGGTCGGGACCGGCTTCTCGCCGAGTTTCGGTGCCAGATAATCACCGATCGTGTACGGCAGCACGAAGTAACCATCGGCGAGCCCCTGCATCAGTGCCGAAGCACCGAGACGGTTGGCTCCGTGGTCCGAGAAGTTGCATTCGCCCAGCGCGTAAAGCCCGGGGATGGTGGTCATCAGGTTGTAGTCAACCCAGAGGCCACCCATCGTGTAGTGGATGGCCGGGTAGATGCGCATCGGAACCTGATACGGGTTCTCGCCGGTGATCCGCTCGTACATGTCGAACAGGTTTCCGTAACGCTCCCGAACGACCTGCTCGCCGTCGCGGGCGATGGCGGCCGCGAAATCAAGGTAGACACCGTTCTTGAGCGGGCCGACCCCGCGACCTTCGTCGACGACGGTTTTGGAGTTGCGGCTGGCCACGTCGCGGGGGACAAGGTTGCCGAAGCTCGGATACTTCTCTTCGAGGTAGTAGTAACGCTCCTCGTCAGGGATCTGGCCGGGGGAGCGAAGCTCGTCACGATCCCGAGGAACCCAGATGCGGCCATCGTTACGAAGCGACTCGGACATCAAGGTCAGCTTTGACTGGAACTCGTCGCTGGCCGGAATGCAGGTCGGGTGGATCTGGCTGTAGCAGGGGTTGGCAAAGAGGGCCCCCCGGCGATGCGCCCGCCAGGCCGCGGTGACGTTGGAAGCCATGGCGTTGGTCGACAGGTAGTACACGTTTCCGTAACCGCCGGTGGCGAGCACCACGGCGTGAGCACTGTGGGCTTCGACCTGCCCGGTGAGCATGTCGCGCACGACGATGCCCTTCGCTTCGCCGTCTTTGACGACCACATCGAGCACGTCCGACTGGTTGTACAGGGTCACCTTGCCAGCGGCGATCTGCCCGGCCAAAGCCTGATAGGCACCGAGCAGCAACTGCTGGCCGGTCTGGCCTCGGGCATAGAACGTGCGGCTGACCTGAGCCCCACCAAAGGAACGGTTGGCGAGCAGGCCACCGTATTCGCGGGCGAACGGGACACCTTGTGCGGCGCACTGGTCGATGATGTCAACCGAAACCTGAGCGAGACGGTGCACGTTGGCTTCGCGGCTTCGGTAGTCACCGCCCTTGACGGTGTCGTAGAACAGTCGGTACACCGAGTCGCCGTCGTTGCGGTAGTTCTTGGCGGCGTTGATGCCGCCCTGCGCCGCGATCGAATGAGCCCGGCGAGGCGAGTCATGGAAGGTGAACACCTTCACCTGATAGCCAAGCTCGGCGAGCGAAGCGGCAGCCGACGCACCGGCCAAGCCAGTGCCGACCACGATCACTTCAAAGCGGCGTTTGTTGGCCGGGTTGACCAACTTGACCGAGAACTTGTGGTTGTCCCATTTCTCGGCGATGGGACCTTCCGGAATTTTTGCGTCGAGCGTGACCATCAGTTCGCCTCCTCGGCGTGTTCAAAATCTCCAACCGGAACAGATCGGTTGTCCTCGTTGATGAGCCCGGTCTGCACGGCGATCGGGAAGCTGAGGTTCCCGATCAGGATCAGACCGGCGAGTCCGGTCGCGAAGTGGCGGCGAGCCGCGTTGTAACGGGGGTTGTTGATCCCCAGCGTCTGGAACATCGACCAGGCGCCGTGAAAGATGTGCACGGCGAGAGCGACGTTGGCCACGATGTAGATCAGTGCCACCGGCAGCGAACTCATCGACTCGGCGACGTTGTGGTAGACGTCGCCGCGGACGTAATCGTCACCCAGCCAGGTGCCCCAGGTCAGGTCGGCTAGGTGGAACAGGATGTACAGCAGCACGATCGGCCCTGTCCAGCGCATGGTCCGGCTAGCGAAGTTGGCCGCGATGTAGTCGCGGGGGCTGGCGTAACGCTGGTTGGCTTTCTGGTTGAGCCGGCTCAACGACCAGGCCGCGTGAATGTGGCCGCCAAACATCACGATCAAACCGATCCGCAGGACCCAGAGCAGCAGGGTGCGCGGTACGAGGTGCCCACCGAGGTCACGGAGCGCCTCCGCGTATTCGTGGATCTGCACCGGGCCTTCGTAAATGTGGAGGTTGCCGATCATGTGAACAACGACGAACCCGAGAAGACCGATGCCGGTGACCGCCATCACCCACTTCTTGCCTACCGCGGTTTGGTAGACGTTGAGGGGCCAGGGGCGTTCTGGTGACCGGCTTTGGATGGGCGGCACCGAGTGGTCGGTACCGCCAGACATGGTTTGAGCCATTAGTAGTGGTCCTTGCTAAACGAACTTCCTAGGAAAAGTACTGCCCCGGAGGGGTTTCGGCCTACTTCAGCGAACAGTTGTCTGATACCGGTTGACCGATGTCACAGGACCGTCCGGACTGCTTCCGGTCACCCGCAGTTCCAAAACGGCGTCGCCGCGGGGGCCGATCTCGGCTTCGAACCTGCCGATCCGTTCAACACGGTCGGCGGGAATCGATCCAGCCCAGGCTTGCGTGGCGGTGGTTCCGTCGGCTCGCAGCAGCGTCGCGACCACCTTGCCTTCGGTGAGGGGATGGCGAAGGTCGGAGATGAGTTGGATCGTCACCGTCAACGGCTGGCCGCTGGTGAACTCGACCGGTACCGGGTCGGCTACGGCCAGCACCGGTTGGCAGGCGGTGGCCGCGGCGCCCAGCGCAGGTTTGGGTTGGCGGTCGCTGGTGAGCAGCCCAAACCCTCCGGCCGGTCCCGGGTCGGCCCAGTAAAACGCGAAGAACCCGTTAGTTGGTTGGTATTTGAGCTGGCGAAAGGTCTCGATTGTGGTCCGCAGAAGTTGGGCCTGCTCGGCGAAACCAGCCGCAGCCCAAGTGGGTCCGTCGGGGTACTGCTCGGGGGGAACGAAATGGCGCAGCGACGGCGGACGGGCACCGATGCTGGCTCCGATCGCGGCCCAGTCGGCCGCCGGCCAGATCGCATCGACCACCGCGGGGTGCTCCGGGTTGACGGTGGCCGCACCGAACGCGGTGACCAGGCGAGCCATGCGCGGCAACCGTCGGATGCTTTTCGAAAGATCCCCGGGTCGACGGTCGTGCCAGCCGAACCAGAGGTGGCTGGTGGTTCCGTCTAACTGCGGAAGGTGCGGGGGAACCGCGGTGTGAAGGACGACGGGTCGGGTGCCGTCGGTGCGTTGCAGCACTCGGCGAACCGACGTGTCGAGCACGGAACGGTTCCACGAAGGACGTTGTTGGCCGACAATCGGTGGGGTGGTGGTCGGCTTGGCCTGACGTTTGAACGGTTCGTCGTGGACACACCAGACGGCAACGCTGGGGTGATGGCCGAGCAGATCCACCATCTCGCGGGTTTGCCGGACGGCTTGCGTGCGAACTCCGCGAGCCATCACCCCCCGAAGGGGCATCTCCTGCCAGAGCAGCAGGCCGACTTCGTCGGCAGCCCGGTACAGCTCGGGATGAGCGACGTGGGCGGCCAATCGGATCATGGTGAAACCGGTGTCGCGAGCCAACGCCACGTCGTGGCGAACCTGGTGAGGTTCAGCCAACCCCGGCTGAGGGTTGGTCGGGAGCATGACCACACCGTTCATGAAGGTGCGTTCACCGTTGACAAACAACGTCCAGTTCCGCATCGACACCCGCCGGAGCCCGATCCGGCGGGTTCGGTAATCCTGCACGTCACCGTCGACGATGAGCTCGCAGCGAAGGTCGTGGAGCACGGCCTGGTCCGGTTTGAGCGCGTGTGGCCACCAGAGTTCCGGGTTCTCAACCTCCACGGTCCATTCGACTCGGTTCTGTCCGACAGCGGACGGGTGCCGGTAGTCGTGTTCGTGGTCACCGATCCGGGTGCGGAGCACGACCGTCGTGTTAGCCGGACTGTCAAAGACGCAGCGGAGGGTGACCTGAGCGCGGTTGGGGTTGGCGTCGCTGCATACGGCCCGGAAATGGTGGATCGCCCAGAGGCCGGTTTCTTCCAAGCCGACCGGCTGCCAGATCCCTCCCGGGTTCTGCTGGGCCGCCCCACTGAGTTGGGGATCTATCAGAGCGCCAAGCAGGTCAGTTCGTTCGTCGGTGTCACCAACCGCCCCACAGGTGACGTCGATGGCCAGCGTGTGTTCGGCGCTGTCCTGCATCAGGTCGGTGACTTCAAAGCGGTGGGGTACGAAGTACCCGTCGGTGTCGCCCACATACGAGCCGTTCAGCCAGACGTCACCTTGCTGAGCGAGCCCGCCGAGGGTTAACCAGCGGCGCCGATTCTCCGCGGGCGGTTCGGCCTGGAACCGATGACGAAACAGGACCGCCCGTTCCTCGGACAGTGCAGGGGTTTGCGCCCAGTGGCCGGGAACGGTGACGGGGTGCCATTGGCGATCGTCGAGCGCGGGTTCGTGAAAGGTCCGACGGAGCTCTTCGCGGGCGGGTGCCGCATACCACTGGCCGGACAGGTCCATGCCATGACGCTAGCGGCCGGTGGGTTAGGCACGGGGTGGGCTGGGTTGGAGTGCAGCGGGCCGTGTAGGGTCCGGCTCATGTCAAGTGCGGAAACTTCGTCAGAGGCGACCTTGGGGTCGCGACCAGAAACGCTCGGAGCGCTGCGGGCCAGCGGCTGGACGTCGGTGCCGATTCGTCACGAGTTGCGGCGCAACGCGATCGACCGGATTCGGGCGGGGGAACCGTTGTTCCCGCAGGTTCTTGGCTACGAACAAACGGTTACCCCCCAGCTCGAAAACGCGCTGATCGCCGGTCACGACATCATCTTTCTGGGCGAGCGGGGGCAGGCCAAGACCCGCATGATCCGTGGTTTGACCGGGCTGCTCGACGAGTGGATGCCGGTGATCGCCGGTTCGGAAATCAACGACGATCCTTTCAACCCAATCTCGCGTTACGCCCGCGAGTTGGTGGCCGAGCACGGTGACGACACGCCGATCGCGTGGGTGCACCGCGATGACCGGTTTGGCGAAAAGCTCGCGACCCCCGACACGTCGATTGCCGACCTGATCGGTGAAGTTGACCCGATCAAGGTGGCCGAAGGTCGCTACCTGTCCGACGAGTTGACACTGCATTACGGACTGGTTCCCCGAACCAACCGCGGGATTTTCGCCATGAACGAACTTCCTGATCTTTCCGAGCGCATTCAGGTTGGTCTGCTCAACGTCTTGGAGGAACGAGACGTGCAGATCCGAGGCCACAAGATCCGGCTTCCGTTGGACATCATTTTGGTGGCGTCGGCCAACCCGGAGGATTACACCAACCGGGGGCGGTTGATCACCCCGCTCAAGGATCGGTTCGGTTCCCAGATCCGCACTCACTATCCCCTCGATGTGGACACCGAAGTCGCGATCGTCGAACAAGAAGCCGACCTGTCGGTCGGAGACGGGTTCGACCTGACCGTTCCGTCGTTCATGACCGAAGTGGTTGCTTCGTTTACCCACGCGGCCCGACGCAGCCAGCAGATTTCCCAACGGTCTGGGGTTTCGGTCCGGCTATCGATCGCCAACTTTGAGATCATGGTGGCCAATGCGGTGCGCCGAAGCCTCCGCTCGGGGAGCACCGCGGCGGTGCCTCGGATCGTAGATCTTGATGCCTTACCGGCTTCGACCAGTGGAAAGGTCGAGATCGAAACCCTTGACGAGGGTCGCGATGCGGTCATCCTTGGCGATCTGGTCCGCACCGCGGTGCTGACGGTGTTCCAGGACCGCGTCCCGAGCGAAACGCTTCCCGAAGTGGTGGCGGCGTTCAGCGGGGATCTGGTGGTTGACACCGGTGAAGATGTCACCGATGCGGCCTATGTCGCGCTGCTGGAAACGGTGCCGGCCTTGGCGGTGCCGGTCAACGCCCTTCTGGCTGATGAAGACGCCGCGGACTCTCCCGCCATGATCGCCAGCGCCTGTGAATTGGTGCTGGAAGGCCTGCACCTTTCGAAACGACTGAACAAAGATTCAGTCGGTGGTCGTTCCCAGTTCCGCAGCCGCGGCTGAACGACGCTCGGCAAACCGACGAAACGTTTCGGCTGCGGGTTTCCGCCGTCGATCGCGGTCGAGAAGCCCGCGGGGACGAGCGAAACCGAGCTTCCAGTCATATCCGTCAATCCCGCTGTCGTGAAAGTAACCAGCCAACCCGACGTCGTGAACGGCAGTGTCAACGTGACGCAGCGAACGGGCGAGCAGGTCATCACGCCAAGCTTCGTCATCGGTGGCTACCCCATGACCGGCAACGATCAGCCGATGGTCGGGGAGTGCCTCCCGAGTGCGGTAGATGGCCTGCGCGAGCTCTTCTGGTTCGGGAGCCAAGCCAGCGCTTCGCCGGGCCGTTTCGGGCCAGGGCCGGATCTCGCCTTGATGGTTGATCCCCATCGGATGGTCATGGACCAACCCCACATAGTCAACGTCGCTGACGAACCGGGGCACCTGGATCGTTGCCCGTCCCGGTAGGCCGATCACCCCGTCGGCATGGCCGCGAAGCCAACCCCACCAGAGATCGTCCCAACGTTGGGTCGCAGTTTTTGTTTCGGTGAGGACGCGGTGATCGGACTCGGCCAAGGCATGGATGGGCTCGGCTCGCCATGTGGTCATCACCGGTTGGCGGCCGGTGGCTAGCAGGCCGAGGCTGTCGTGAACGGCCAGGATCGCTCCTTCTGCCGCTTCCCGCATCACCTTCGGATCGCTTCGTCCCGGCGGTCGACTTCCGAGGCCGTAGCCGCGAACCGCCCAACCGATGGGGTCGTCGACGGGAACGAAACCGTCGGCGAGAGCATCGAAGGTTTCGGCTACCCGATCGACATGGGGAAGCCAGAATCGTTGTCGGGCGGTTTGATCGCGGTGGCCACCTTCATCGTCGAGGTACCAACCGGGCAGCGAGGTGCTTTGGAAGGTCAGCCAGCTGGCAAGCCCGCAGGCTCGAGCTTCGTTCAAGATGTCGAGGTACCGGTCGATCGCTTCGTGGTTGATGCGGCCGGGGGCTGGTTCGATCCGAGCCCATTCGATCGTCAGGCGCCAAGCGTTGCAGCCGAGTTGGACGAATTGTTGGAGATCGTCGCGGTAATCGCTGGCCAACCCGGATCCGTCACCGGAAGTGGGAGCTTGACCGTTGTGTTCCCATTCAACCCAGTCGGCGGCGGGCGCGACCCCTTCGGTGGAAACCGAGGATGCGCTTACGCCGACAAGGAAATCAGCGGTGGGTGAAGACACCGGCGTCAAAAACCACGCGATCCCCGACCCGAGTCTGGAACAAGACCGTGCCGTCATCGTCCCAAAGGTGAACGTCGAGTTGTTCGCCGGGGGTGACCGGCGACCGGAACCGGCCGCTCAAGGAACCGAAACGGTCAGGGTCGCTGTCACAGAGTGCGTGAAGCAGCAGGCGTCCGGTAACCCCGTAGGTGCAGAGGCCGTGCAGGATGGGGGTATCAAACCCGGCGAGTTTGGAAAACGACGGGTCGGAATGAAGCGGGTTGCGGTCGCCGTTGAGCCGGTACAGCAGAGCCTGATCGGTGCGGGTGATGAAACTCGTGATCTGATCAGCGGGGCGGTCGGGTTGCTGCCAGTCACTGCTGGGGCCTCGATCGCCACCCCAGCCGCCCTCACCGGAGATGAAAAGGCCGGTGCGAGTAGACCACATCGGTTGGCCAGCCAGATCGCGCACGTTGGTTTCGAGCACCACCAGCGCGGCCTTGCCTTTGTCGTAGATCGCCGCGACTCGGCCCTGCCCAATCGCCGTGCCTTCCGGGGGAAGGGTCTGATGCAGGGTGATGGCCTGTTCTCCGTGAAGAAGCGCGGCGAGGTTGAACTCACCAAAGTCAACGCCGCTACCCCCACCGATCACCACCACCTGCGTGGGCAGGGCGCGCTGTTGGGTGTTCTGCGTGTTTTCGGTGGTGAACTCCAGTTCCGCCCCGGTGGGGTCGGCAACACCCGCGCCGACTCCGAGCGCATACAGCAGGCTTTCTTTGCTGGACCAGGTCACTTCGGTTTCGGGCCCGGTGCTTCCGACGGCTTCAGGGTTGATCGGCATGGGAACTCCTTGGTGGCGGCACGGCTCGCCTCTCAAGCTAGCGAAGTCTGAAGATTCGCGTTACCGGTGCGGTCTCGGTCTGTACCGGCGCGGCCGTTGGCGCTACCCTCCGCAGATGGTCTTCTCGCGCCGCCGGCCCCGCCGCCACCAACCGGCGCGTTTCTCCTACAGCCGATGGGACGGGACCCAGACCGGGTTCGAGATCAGCGCCGACGAACTGTTCGACGAGATGGCCGATGAGTTGCTGTACCACGGAGACGTCAACAGTGCGCTGCGGCGAATGATGCAGAGCGGAATGCGGGGACCTGACGGCCAGCAAAGCGAAGGGATCCGCGACATGCTCCAGAAGTTGCGGGAGCGACGCCGAGACATTCTGGACAACCACAACCTTGGTGGGGTGTTCGACGACATCGCCGACGCCCTCCGGGAACTCGTCGAAACTGAACGGGCCGCCCTCAACGAACTAGCCCAGCGTTCCGAAACGGCGGATGGGGCAGATTCTCAGGATCGCCAAAACGAACTCCGTTCCGATTCGGCAGCGATGAAGAACCTGGAACTGGATTTGCTTCCTCCGGACCTTGCGGGCCAGGTAAAGGCCCTCCAGGCCTACGACTTCGAGAGCCCGGAAGCCCAACGCCGGTTTGACGAGCTACTTGAGCAGCTACGGGAACAACTCATGCAGCAGTTCCTTGACCAGGTGGGCGACGGCATCAACAACATGTCCGAGCAGGATCATCAACGGCTCAAGGACATGATGGCTGAACTCAACCACATGCTGGAGCAGCGGGCGCAGGGGATCCCCCCCGACTTCGAAGGGTTCATGGAGCGCTTTGGTGACTTCTTCCCAGAGAACCCGCAAACGTTGGATGAGTTGCTGGAGGTGATGGCCCAACGCATGGCCCAGATGCAGCAGATGCTCAACTCGATGACCCCGGAGCAGCGCCGACAACTTGAGGAGCTCAGCAACCAGCTGCTCGAAGACATGGACCTGCAATGGCAGATGGATCAGCTCGCCGAGAACCTTCGCCAGCAGTTCCCGGAGATGGGGTGGGGCCAGTCGTACGATTTCGAAGGGTTCGACCCGCTGGATTTCCCCGACGCCATGGACATGATGGGGGAGTTGGGCGACATCGACCAGCTCGACAATCTGCTCCGCGGGGCCACCAACCCGGGGGCGTTGGCTGAAGTTGACCTGGACCGGGCCCGCGAGTTGCTCGGCGACGAGGCGGCGGCCTCGTTGGAGCAAATGGCTGACATGGCCAAACGGCTTGAAGAGCAGGGTCTCATTGAAAACCGTGATGGTCGTTATGAGATGACGCCTCGGGCCATCCGAAGGATCGGAAACGGGGCGCTCCGAGAGCTGTTCAAACGGATGTCGGCCGACACCCTAGGCAAGCACGCCCGGGAGCAGTCAGGACATGGGCATGAACGGGATTTCGACACGAAACCGTATGAGTACGGCGACCGGTTCAACCTAGATCTCGAAAAGACGCTACGAAATGCCGTCGCCCGCAACGGTGGTGGGGTCCCGATTCGGCTCCAACCGGACGATTTCGAAGTGGAACGCACCGAACAGTTGGTCCGCTCCAGCACCGTGCTGATGCTCGATGTGTCGATGTCGATGGCTATGCGGGACAACTTTCTGCCCGCCAAGAAGGTGACGATGGCGTTGCAGTCGTTGATTTCGAGCCAGTACCCCCGGGATTTCCTTGGGATGGTGTCGTTCAGCGAGATTGCGCGGGAGTTCGATGCTGCCTCGCTACCGGAGGTCAGCTGGGATTACGTCTACGGCACCAACATGCAGCACGCCTTTCAGTTGGCCCGCCGAATGCTGGGCCGCGAGAGCGGAACCAAGCAGATCATTATGATCACCGACGGGGAACCGACCGCGCACCTGACGCCTTCCGGCCAACCGTTCTTTTCGTATCCGCCTTCGCAGGAGACAGTGGACCTCACGTTGGCCGAAGTTGCCCGCTGCACTCGTGAAGACATCCGAATCAACACCTTTGTGCTTGATGAAACCCCGTATCTGCGTAATTTCGTGGAGCAGATCTCTCGGATGAACGGCGGTCGAGCGTTTTTCGCGACGAACGAGAATTTAGGGGACTATGTGCTGATGGATTTCGTCGATCACAAGCATCAGTTGATCCGGGGCCGCTGACCAATCAGGTCAACTTGGGCCAAATATCCGGGTTTTCTGGGCAACGGGCTTTACAAGTCCGTGGTTACAGTGATGTAATTACACGGATGACAGCAGCGAGGGGGCCGTTGGGGTCCGCTCTCCTATCTGCTGGAGGGACGTATGGCTTTTTCGAGCGAGAGATCGACAGCAGAAAACGAGTGGCAAGATCTCGCCAACTGCCTAGGCGTTGATCCCGATCTGTTCTTTCCTGAACGCGGGGCGTCAACCAAAGAAGCCAAAGAGGTCTGTCGGGGCTGTGTGGTCCGAGGCGACTGTCTGGAATACGCGCTAGGCAACGGTGAGAAATTTGGGATCTGGGGTGGCATGAGCGAACGCGAACGTCGCCGGATCCGCCGTCAACGCGCCTTGGCGCGTGCTGCGGTCAGTTCCGCCGATGCCACAAGCGCCTAGCCGGAACTGATCGGTCGCAGCC
>Ga0075476_10000477_pt1 | contig 17647 bp, 10 predicted proteins | sample DEB08_DNA_5_FD_76339 | JGI IMG/M metagenome (GOLD analysis project Ga0075476, IMG submission 76339) | Aqueous microbial communities from the Delaware River and Bay under freshwater to marine salinity gradient to study organic matter... | ecosystem: Environmental > Aquatic > Marine > Coastal ...
CAAACAATATAAAAGTATTTCAATCATGTATTTATTCCAAAAATGTCAGTTGAAAACATTGATCTTTTTTATTCGATAAGAAAAAAACATCATTCAATAGGATAGACAATAAGTCCTTGTGTTGGGAAAAATTGTCGGGTTTCGACGTTGACGTTTTGATTGCGTGCATTGCAGACGGCATCATTGCTATCACTCGTGTTCCCACTATCCAAAATACGATCCTCGTTTTCTTGTATACGTTCGGCCCTTCTCTGACATCTATGTTTTATAGTACCCTTGTCGCAATCCGTCAAGTCGATGAACGTCGGTTTCATTTTTGGCAGTATCACCACAGTGTCATTTATTTCGAGGGTGATTGAGCGACAAACGGGGACGATTATAAAACGAGGTGTTTCAACCATCCATGTTTCCCAAGGGTGAGTTGGTGCAACCTCCCACAAAAATACAAAGGGTCTGAGGACATGGCATGTGCCTATTGCGTGGCACTGTCCTACAATCGATTCTGTAATTCCCGTATTTTCGAAAAGAGGGACGTATTCATTCACTCTTTTGTTGAACAAATAACAATTTGTCCATGTGCTCATGTAGGCAACATCATCTTCCCTAATGTGTCGCATCGGCTCGATATGGGTTTGTATCCAAAGGATCCATGATCGTGTAATTCCTTGAATCTTAGATGGGTACGTTTGAATTAACATTTCTTAATTAAATATAAAATATTAAATAAATGCGAATAAAAAATTGAAAAAGTGTCATTTAAAAAAGTATTTAAGCATTATGCCGATTTTTTTTTTAACAAAACAAGTTTTTAAACTGTTATATGAGAACGGAAAAACAAACAAAAAAAAAATATGTTTATATAAATTTTTCATCTTTTATATTTATCCAAATCACGCATAATTTCATGATTCATGGCTCTGAAATGTCGATTAAAAATGTTTACGTGTGGGTACTCTTTTCCGTTGACGGTAAGTGTCTTTTCCTTTTTGTTTAGCTTGAGGTCTGGTGTGTCGATAGTAGGATAAGCATCGTGTAACAGGCGATCCATCACCTTTTCTTTGTGGTGTACAATGACTCCATAATAACTCCACACCAAGAGATTGAGTAAACTTAGCACAGAAATGACAATAATCCAAAAATGATCGTATGTCTGCTCCAGAGGGTCCAGGTTCTCTAATTCCTGTGGACTGAGAAGGCCAAACACGGCTGTCAGGTTGACGACGGAGAGGGTTGTGTTGATTGCCCTGGTATTTTCTGTAGATGAATAAAAATTTGCCACAATAATCTGCTGGGAGTTGTTGTTGTTTGTGTTTCCAATAAAACACCCAGGCGTGCAGTTGTACTGTGCCATAGTGGCAACTACATCTGCTGTACTGTTTATGGTGATGCCGAGCTTCAAGGGAAGGGGCATGGCTTCCATGCCAACAACGGAGAGTGTTGGGTTGGGGGATAAGTTTCTTACAGTAGCAGATAGGTGTGTGATTTTAAGTGTATCGTATGTGGTTGGATAAAGTTGTCTCAGGCGCTGTAATTTTGAATTCTGGTCGCTGCCTATAAGCGTGTTAAAAATAGGAGATTCGGGAGTGTTAATGACAATGCCAGCAGAAGCATAAGGGGCTATTCCACGACACAATGGGTGCTGGATGAGAGTGATCGTTGTGTTGACAAGTGATGTCTGTATCATGTTGAGGGCCCAGCATTGTGGCACAGTTCCATGAATATAAGCATGGTCACCCGACGTACTGATAGACTCGGAAAACGATGCTGCAATGAACGAGTTTGCCCGTACTGTGTCTGCTGGCAAACTTGTGGTGATTCGTGTTACAGTGGGAGCAAATCGCAAAGGAATACTCTGTATAAGAGGGTGCAGAGATACGGTCACGGCAGGCCCTAAATCGATTTGTGTGTAAGACGGTTTGTAAGGTACATTCAGCGGGACACAGTATTCGTTGTTGGTGGAATGTTGGAAGGCATGAGACGCATCTCTCGCTGTCGCGGAAGTTGGATTGATTCCCATGGCCTCTATGTCGTAATATTGCAATTCCGGAATGTGTGGTGTGCATGCTGGGTAGTACCCTCGAATATCGTCGTACAACTCTTGAAAGATGGTGCTCAGGTTCACCAAGAGTCCCTGTGTGTTGATACCGTTGCGGGCAAAGTAGTCACTGGCATAAGAGGGCATATTTGCCAGAGCTCTGAATTGTGTAGGGTAAATAAAAAATTCTTTCGCGTCATCTGACTTGACTCTACGCAAGGGTCTGCTTAAAAGAGGTTGTGGATTTAAGGGGTCTGGCTGACTTATGTTTGAAAGATAGGCATCCGGTTGAATTTGTTCTAGCAGTGACACATTGAAGGGGGCAACAACAAAGTCGACGTGTCCCACATAAAATTGATCTTCTAAAAATTTTGATAATTTGTCGATGGTATCTCCCGTTCCTGCAACATCTTGTACAACCAAACATATTGCAGACACACCTGCAGGCTCGCCTGTAAGTGCGAGGCTGTGATTGTAAACATGACACGCATCTGCCTCCGATCTTGAGTTTACTACTGTGCCGACCACTTGCACCTGAGCCTTTGTTGTGTTACAGAAAGCTTGCCGCTGTGACAGGGTCAGGGGATCGTTTGCACAATAAGGAAGTGCGCCCCTCGGGGCCCCCGGCATGGATTCACAGTAACCAATTAAACTTTTGTCCTCAATGTAAAGCAAATCAATGGAATGGGAACGGTTGGATTTTGGACATTGGTTTAAACTGGAGCGGTCTGCAGTGTAGTTGAATCCCGTGATTGTGTCCTGGTGTACACGACCGTAGGGCCAGCGAATGCAGGAAGATGGGAATATGGAATATACCTCTTTGTAGCTACTGTTGTGTGTACACGACCCAAGATCATCATTTAAGTAATTTTGGAAAACAAACTCTGAAATGTCAGTAATGCCTGCACCTGTAGCGACACGGGTTAACATGTCTTTGGGGGAAGTGCCCAGCCAATCTCGGGCCACAGATACAAATGTGTCATCGTCACTTGGCAGATAGAGACCAGGAGCCGGTAAGTTTGGCTCAACGCCGTTTGTATTACGTTCGGACGACCATTGATATCCTTGAATTCGCAACTCAATCCCACTGGGTTTATGGACACCAAAAGAGCCAATGACACTGTTGAGCAAGTCCAAGAAGACATCTTTGTTTGCGCTCTTGGGCAAGTCATACGATGAAAAATGTACTGACGTCCAAACAACATCGTAGTTCTTGCAATTGCAGGGGCTATATTCGCTGGTATAGGGTATCTGTTCTTTCTTTTCATTTGTGTCGTAGTAATAATTGGCGTCCCGTACCCCTGAAGCATCCAGTGTTGCAGAGGGAATAACATCAAAGTCACCGCCTGTGTTGTTTTGGAGAGCATACTTGTAAGCGCTTTGGTATTCAGGGTTGTCTATATTGCTATCCCCTGGAATATGAATTCCACAATATCTATTCCAGTCTTTTTCGAACTGAGTTTGGCGTTTGGTATCCGCCGCGTTTTCCACGGTCCCATGCATAAGAAACGAGCAGCAATCTTGTTGTGTATATGTTCGATACCGGCTGTCGGATCCAGGACCACAGTTACAGGCACCGTTCTCAGAAGAGCTAAGTTTGCACTGTCTCCCTTCTATACAAGCATTTGGTTGCTTGTAGACATATGATTCGCACAGTTCATTATTTCTCCCATCTTTAAATCCGCCATCGTTTGCAAAGTTGAAACAAGTATGCGAAGGACCCCGTTTAGCGTAAGGTAAGTATATGCATCCACTTTTAACATCACACATGTCCTCACTCCAGTCTAGGTACAGAGATTCATTTAACCCGATAGAGGATGCAGATGTGGTGTTGTATGGATCAAATTGACTGTCGTATGGCCGCACAGCTCCCTTAAGGACACTTGCGTTGAAGGGGTCTGTCTCGTTGAAATTTCCGCCATAGTAAACACTGGGGTTGGGCGGCAAAGTTTGTTTGTAGCATTGGAATGAATTTGCATCGGCTGGTGCATCTGACTGAAATTGAAAGGCGGTGTCTGAATTAAATCGGTAACGATAAATGGGATTCTGTGGGGCTTTGACTGGGATTGGTATTTGCGATGGATAGAGTCGTGTCGGATTAATCACAGAAGTTGTCAACGATGACAGTGCATCTTTGCCTTGTAAAATAAGATCCCTGTTTGCAAAGTCGCTGTAAGCGGTATACCCAAACATGGGATCGGCCATAGACCGTCCTATCAATTTTACAATCACGCCACCGTCACATTCTTCTTCTGTAATCTGGTTTGGTAAGCTAGGATACTTGTTGTACGTCACCGGTGATACTTTTGTGGTGTCTTTCCATTCGTCAATAAGTGGCGCGAGTGCCCGAAAATAATTTACTTCGAGGACTGTAACGGGAAATGTCATACATGCATATCCAAGCTGCTTTTCACATGCTGGATTTATTCTATTTGGAATAAAGCTAGTAATGTTGTTGTCCGCCACATACAATGTATTGTAGGTGTCCTCTGGTGAGTTAAGTTCTCTCCAGAACTCTACCCCACATGATGATTCGTTTTTGAGAACAGATGCATTTGAGAAAAGTAAAAAGACACTATTATTGCCATATTCTTGTAAGGTAATTTTCCCAATAAACTCGTAAGAGACGGCACTTGCAACGCAAGCAAGTAACAACAAAGACTTCATTTTTTTTGTATGTATTTACATATCATTATATTCATGTATATATGAGGGGACACGTATAGCCCTTAACTTAGAAAATGGAGGTCAGGGTGACAGGCAGGCAGTACTGTGTAGTTCTAACAGACAAGAGAACCTATTTTGTAAACAACAAACAGACAATAGAGATATCTCCCAATGTTATAGTCGCCGTCTTTAAAAAAAACAACGGACGCTACGAACACGTAAGAAGTTCTCTTTTAAATATAGATATAAACAATGGGACACAAGATGTCTATAGCGTCCCTGGCACCACGGTTTCGTTGTCAGTTCCGCGTAAATCCATTACCGAAAACACAACTTTATTACAAGAGTTACACAAAAATGCCATTCGGTTTTTCACGGCCTTCGAAGAAAGGTTTGGAGAGCTTGCACTTATATGCCATCCGGCCATCAAACGAACCCTGTGGGGAACTGATACATATCAAGTGCCGTCACACTTATTTACGGCGTTTACATACTGGGAGGATATAACTGCAGACACGGAAACCTTTGTTCGAAGTGATAAAATAGTGTTATGGAAGTATAGAAAGCCATGGTTCTATGATAATATATTCACTGCCTTCAAACATTGTGTCATTGAATCACTCTTGCTACACGGCTACTTAAAAGAAACCCAACGCTCAGAACAATGCCATATTTCGAAAGTAAAACAGGTGGATTACTCGGAGACGGAACTCTTGTCTTTGGCTATAATCGCATTGCAGCGCTATGCAGGGCCTTACCCGGAACGAGAAGAGAAAGTCGATGCACTAGATCTGCGGCACCTTATGATGTACACAAATACAGATTGTGAAGATATGGCCAAGACTAGCCTCTCGTTTATGGTCGGGTTAAGAGGACGCCCCCACAACCCCTTTCAACCGCTGTTACCCGTTGTATCACGGCAGGGGTACTCACACACAATGTCGCAAGATGTATATAATGTTGTGAATGAAGTTGCAAAAAAAACACGTGAAATAATTTCCGAGTTTAAACACCCTTGTCTTGTTTACGGATTTGGCGACCCTTCCATCGCAAAGCCAACGGCACGACAGCAGATCCGCTCACAAAAACATCCAAAAAAATTTACTGACTGGTGCAAAACAGGCAACGGTCACGTCTGGGGTATTGTGAAATATTATGGAAAGACATACCATTTAGAGGCAACAACCCCGGTACGACCTCAAATGGGCACAGATTCAATTGGCAGCAGTATAAAATCACTGGTGTCGGAAAGATACCAACCGTGTGGTTTGATGGACAGTACAAAACTCATAGCTCTGGAATTTGCAGCCTATTCTGTTCATCTAAAAAATGGCTTCCAGGTAGAAGGGTCCTTAAACTACAAAGACTATCAGCATCCGGTAGAGCCGAGTCTTAAATTTACTCAAGAGACTTTTAGAGAAATGTATAATACGTTTAATATTTTGGAAGGAAACACCCCAAGTAAATAAATTTTAGGAATGTGTATAATTTCCTGGATACATATCATCTTGAAAAACATACAAACATTGCCTCGTACAACTTAAAAACTAAACAGAGTTTTTTTACCCTCTTTTTGAATATATCTCTACTCTGATTTTTCCACGTTAACATGTGTCGATAAATTACATCTACGTTTTGGCATGGGTTCAGAATAGACGCGAACAAAAATATAAATGGCATCATTCACCGGGTCCACTTTCTGGCCATTCCATATTTTTATATCAGGTGGATCCAGCGTGGTGGGGAGCGAGTTCGGGTACAGACACGCGTCCACTTTTGGCTCTGAGTACACCTTTGTCGGGTTTGCTTTCCCATCGTAGACGCTTGCGTTCACGTCTATGGCGCGTACGTAGGAAGACATTCCGGATTTCTTTATGTGTTGCTTTACCCAATCCGTCAAATATTGCGCAAACCAGGCGACCCTTTCAGTGTAAGTCTGTGAGTCTGTGTCCCATGTTGAAAACTTAAATCGATGACACAGCGAATTAAGTTGTGATCCTTGTCGCATCCGTAGTGGCATCTTTGAAAAAAGCGGGGCAACGTCATCAGACAGGAACAATTGTATATCACTGACAATGTTCCCGCACACGCGATGTACCTGGGTTATTTTTGTTTGTTCCATGCTTACACTAACGAAGATATTTAAAAAAATTATTCAGAAGTCACCTCGGTCACAAATGTCAAGATAAAAACAACGCAAAGAAATTCAAACTAAAAAAAAAAAATCATATTCAATAAAACATATAAAAGAGGTAAAATTTAAATTTTGAAACTCTCAAAGTTTTATTTAATTTTTTAAATATTCTTTTGTGTCTCCATTATACAATATAAAAAATTTTTGGTTTTTGTTTTTATTGTATTTTTTTGTAAAAAAACAACAGCCACGAAGACATATCTTTAATTCGATATTTTAATTTGCATTTTTTTTTTCAAAAAAAAAAAAGTCATGAGTATCAATTTTCTATCAAGAGAGTTAGACGAAATATGTTTAAATCCAGAAGATGGCCGCACAACTATACGAAACTTAAATACCGACTGGGTAACAATCATTAACGAGCTTTTATGCGTCCCTTCACTGGCTCATAAAATAAAGGTTCAAGAAGATCACTCTCGTAAATATAAAAAGGATCCTCGCCGCATAACACACATTGGAACACTGAAATTATCCGGCCAAGGAGTCCCGATTGATTACCTTTATAGGGTACCCCATGACACTGAAATATTATCTATCGTATTTTTACGGCAGTTGTTAAAAAAAAAATATGAAATGCACATAAACAAAGATTATTGCCCATACGTGTTCAATTCTATTCAGAACTGTTTGCAATAAACGTTCTTTTAAATAAAGAAGCTTCATTTATGAATGGGCTACCCTGACCAAAAATGTTTAAAGTTCACACACTCTATAATTTAAAACTTATATATTTTTTTTTAAAAAAAAACACAAATAAAAAAGCATCATCTACAATAGTGCCTGTTTGCAACTAAATGCCTGCAGTTTCTATCCAACCTATATTGCGTGTCATTTCAGTATGTTCTTCTTTAGATAAGATACTGGTAATGTTAAAAATCTTGCGTATTTCTTCGGGGGTCTTTCCTTTCATGAATGTTGAGACCCGATAAGCCAACAAATCCAGAAGCACAGAAAGATCAAGAAAATTGGCCATAATCATCATTCCGAACAACTCGTTAATAGAACACCTTCCAACCATTCTTTTGTCGTAAGAACACAGTGGCCCAGTCTCTTTGTCTTTTTCCTCCAACTCACGAACAAATTTGGTAGGATCGGTTCTATAATGAATCATGTACTCAACAATCATATCAAATATCCTTATAGGACAGTCTGGCAACCATGTGATGGGTATAGGCTGACTGTCTTCACCCATGTCATCCAAAAAATTTGATATTGTCACTGACATTCTAGCAGCAGACAATGGCACCGTAAATTTTTTTGAGGGTGTGCACATGTACTCGATTGTTACATATCCTTCGTCTTCACGGGGTTCTTCTATTGTCTCTGTTAGAATGTCACTCTCGACCTCTGTCATGGTGTCGACCTCGGTGAATTTTCCTAAAGAAATTTCCTCCAGCTGTGAATCCATAGCAGTCACATTTTCATCCTCGCTGCTCTCCACAAGTACTCCTGACGCGACCATGCTTTCTCCTGTAGCAATTGGCCCCCTTATGTCATTTTCGTCCTCGCTGCTGTCCATGAGTACCTTTGACGTGACCACGATTTCTTTCGTGGCAATTGGCCTGATATCATTTTCATCACTTGAATCACTTTCAATAATGTTTGTTGTTTTGCTACGTTTAACATGCTGCAAATCTGACCCGTCGCTCTCGATATCAGACATTTTTATTATTATTTTGTTCGATTTTATTCAAATGATTTTTTTTTTAAAAAAAGGCCTTATTTAATTTATTGCATATATCTTAAAAATTAAAAGTTACTGTACATTATTTATCTACATATAAATATTTGGATTTTAAAAATTTGCAAATATGAAAAAAATTAAAATTCAAAAATTCAAATAAAAAAATCAAATAGGTTTCACAGTGCACAAACGCTTCCACACCCTAATATACTTCCTTTCGTTTGCACAAAGTATAGATGATACAGTGTCGTGACCATCATAAATGGTCACCATTGCCTTGAATATTGCCTCCAGAGAAGGACCGCCGCCAATATTCACTCCTTTAATAACCATAGAATTCTTGTCGTACAGACACGTCCTGACATCCACGCCTTTAGCCACATAGCGTGGATTAACTCCAGCAAAATAGGTCACAGTGTATATGATACAGGATATGTAGTAAAGAAACTTGGCACATTCGTCGTCGGCCTTTATCATCTTCTTAGACTTGATGTACGTTCGTTTAATCCTTTGCAGAGAATTTAGCAAATCAAACATATTGATCTCAACACATCTGTGGTAAGAACCATCCTCATCTTTATCCATGATCATACGCGCAAAGACAAAGTCAGGTACAGTGTCATCCATGTACATGTGCATACGGTTGACAAGTTCTGCCTCGGGAAACCCAAAGTTGGTGAGAGATGCACTGTAATCCGTGCCATAACAAAACATGAAAAACACAGTGCACAAACGCCGTGGGTTTATCAAGTCACGAACAGAAGGATCCCCAAACATGGCAGGGACCCTGTAGTTGAACCTGTGTATATCAACAATCTCTCCTCCAAGCGTCAGATACAGTTCGGTTCCATCGTGTGGAAGTGCAAGCAACATCAACTGAGAAAGCATATCCGTGTCAATTGTCTGTACATTGCACGTAATCGGTTTACGCAACAACAATTTTCGAATAGCTTCCACGACGCGGCAATCCCCTTCACCGAAATTGCAATCTTTCAATGACGATATAATATCTTTCACGTCGTCGTTTTCGGCGTCGCGTTTTGGATACACTCGCGGCTCATCCTCCAAGTGCCACGATACAATGGTGGCATTGCGGAGGGCGTATTCAGTCTTAAACATCTCGCGAATGGCATCCATGAGTAACCCAAACGCTTTGCGTTTTCCTATCCCACTAGACCACATACGCTTCCAATTCACGGGAGATCTGACAGTCAAGGCCATAAGAGTATCTTTGTCTCTAGTTGTGTAAGGGGCTTCATCCCGCTTATGAAGGCGATCTGCGTCGTAGACAAACGGGTATCTGTCATCTGGCCTCGACTGCGCCACCTCCAGGCACTCATCCAGTTCCATCAAGTTGTCAACAATATCCACATCATCCTTTCTAAAGGCCTCGTTACGTTCATGGAGAGACTGAAACCATTCGCGCACGTCAGCTGCCATATCAGGTGTTAGTCGGTCCATGCACTCGGGGTGAACCAAGCGCGCGGCAATGGCTTGTCCCAACTCTTCCGATGTTACCTTTTTGTAACGATCCATGGCATGCATAACATGTCTGCGGTCTGGAATGTAATCAGAATCATCGGCGACGGCAACAACAATATTGCTGTAATCTCTGTACGGGGCAAATTTTTTAGCCATAGAATCTCTCTTTAAAATACCAAGGTGGTCTTCTAATAATTTGCGCGCCCTTGTCAAGGGAGAACTGAAAGGAAGGGGCGATGCCCCGGACCGTATTGATTGAGGAACATGCTCTGTGCTAAAACACACATTCCTCGCAATGGCACACAAATCAAATGAGATCACGTCTACCTTGTTTCCTATTTTAGTTTTGTTGCCTTTAGTTTCACGCATTTTAGCATAAGCCTCGCAAAAAGCCCTGCGTAAATTTTTTTTCAATTTATTTCCCATAGTTCAAAAAAACAAAAAAAGTCCTATACAAAAAATAAAACAAGGGGCTTATTCATATATTTTATACAATAGTTTAGACTTCACATATATAACTATTAGTAAAGCTACATACATAATAATTTTAAATTAACAGCAAGAAAAATATTGTTATTTTATTTTTTAAATAAGTTTTTTTTTTCAAAAAAAAAAATAAAATAAAAAAATTGAAGACACAATTGCAATTCTCAGTACATATTTGCAACCACGCCTGGTATCGAGACTAAACCAAAAAATGGTATTACCACAAAAAAACAACGCTAAAAATGAAGATATCCCTGATGTAGTTGTGGTTCCGACCGAAGGCCGAGTGCTGAGCAGAATCAAGCAGAAGGAAGATGGGTCTTTTGATACAGATACCATTGAAACAATTAAAATTGTATCCACGGAACTTGACTCCGAGAAAACGGATACCACTCCAGACTCTATTGAAAAAATGCCAGAAAGAGAAAGTCAGGACGAAGACGACGGAAACCCAGATGATCTCACTCACAATGATCCCACCCACAAAGAGGTACTCATGGATGTCACAGCCAAAGAGGCTTTTCAGCGGCACTGGATTGGCATGTCTTATAAAATCGACAACATTTTCCTGGAACTCGCTAATGGCCTCTTGCTCCATTTGAATTGCGGGCGAGTCCCATTCAAGTTTGGACCTATACATGATGACTTGGTGGCTGTTCTCCAGACTGGTGTCTTTCAGTCTACAAAGCACGTAGTAGACTGTACATACACAGTGGAGCCAGACAATTTGAAACCCATTGAGCGCGAATACAATGCCACTACAGACATCTTCAAGATAGATGCATATGACTTGATGTGGGCTGTCCATCGCTTGACCATGACATGTGTCCCAGAGGATGTCAAGCGTGTTATGATTGACCGCTGTCTTAGCACACATTACACCAAGAAAAAGCAATTGGCTGTTTTGTGTCTTGCAATGAAATATGCACCCGACTTCATAACGGATGCAATTAAAGGATTTCCTATGAATCGGACCAAGAAAAAGCCACAAGGTCGACCCCGGTTGTTGTCTGCCTCACACCGACGCACTCCTGTGAATGAGAAGGAGACGTACTCGCATGTCACACATGTCAAGAAATGGCACACGTTTGCAAGCAAGGATGTACCCAAGCAGGAAGTTGGCACCCCATTGTACACCGATGCATTGTTCCAATTGTCATGGTGTGGTCTCAACTCTCTGCTCTTCTGTGACCCTATTGAATTTGTTAACTCGTCAGCAGCTCTTGAAGCACACTGTGTCTGGCAGGGACACCCTAAGAAAAAACACCCAAAGTTATACACAGGGGCTGATTCTATCTTTATTGCTCAGCTGATCACCGCATACGATCCCGTCAAACAAGAAGCACCCGATGTGGATGCAAGCTATGCCAAAGCAAAGAAAGAAAATAATATGTTTCAAACGGCCACACTGGAACAGGTCAAGTGCAGCATAAAGGTGCGCACACTGTCCGAAACATTCAAGTACACGGGAGAAAGCAGCGTGGAATTGTACAATACACTTTGTATGATTTATTTACTCCACCCTAACATGTACGGAGATGATCATTACATATAAGACAAATATGTTCTTTTATTCTTTATATTTTTAAAAAAAAACACAAGTAATTAAAAAAGGGGTTCGAGCAAACTTATATATATACCACATAATTGACAACCCCTTTCAAGAAAAGGGCGTCCTTTAAAGAAATGCTGTTTATTTAGTTCAGCCAAAAATTCACATAATGTCGCTTTCAATTGTTATCGCAGTAGTCTTTATTGTCTTGGCAATACCACTCAACATCATCAAAATCGACATGCTGTTGGGCACTTTCAACAAGAGACGTCTACCCCTGGTTGGTTGCTTTCTCGGGTTGATCTCGTCTCTATTGCTAATGCTTCATGGTCCCTGCAGAGTCAAACACGCCGACACAGCCATCATGTACCTAATGATAACTTTGGTGGGGCTGGTTATAGACCACATCTATAAATCTTGGCTGTCTTATTTCGCCGTGTTCTACATGACTCTCTTTATCTGTCAACTCGATCTTAATCAGTTTAGTGATCCGGTTTGTACCTCTTCCTTTGCACTATCTTTGCTGTCTGGTCTCATTCTGTTAGTTCACATGATCATAGCAATCCGAAATGATTTGTAATGGATTATTTATTTATTTCATTATGTTTGTCACGGTTGGTACAAACCTCCTTTCTTCTTTATATACCCTTTGACACAAATCGCATACATCTTTAGCCTTCCCCAAAAAAAGGCAACCGTTATTTTATAATTTAAATAAAGTCACTTTTTACTGTAAAAAAGAAACATGTCAGGCGTTTTAAACCCACCTACCAACGATTACAGTAGACATCGATCCGGTGACACATGCACCGTGATCATGAGCCCTGTCCCCGAAAACTTGCGGAAAAATGACTACCCGAAACAATACTTGCACCGTTACACACCCCGGAACACGATGGTGTTTTCTATAGACAACGAAGATAAGAAAGACATCCCAGACGACACCGACGTGTACGGTACCAAACACGATACACATGATTCTTTTATGTACAATTCTGTCATGTCAGATTTTAGCAATCTTAAGCAAGATGAGCTTATTGAATTGTACAAAAACAATAAAATCCGATTTGCTGGTGTCACACATGAATTGTATAGACCCCAGGCCTCAGGAAGTATGGCCAGTCGACAGGTCGGCATCCAAATCTCTGGGTGTGTTACCATTGCCATGCCTCGAAAAGATTATGAGAACTTACCCCTAAATATCTACTTGGCATGGGTGCCAGAAATGTCACCATATTCGTTTTTCGATGTCAATGAGAAGTCATATCAACATGTCCGAGAGCACCACACGGTGAAATTGGTACACTACGACACAAACAAACTTGTCAATGCTAAAATAATAAACGGAAAAAAAATTGAAATCAAGCCACATCACATTGTCGGAAAACTACAACAACGCTGTCATATGGCAGTCAATGGTATCTATTTGCAGCTTTGCAATTTTCCCACAAGCGTCAAGGACGATTCCTTGTTCTCCTTTATATATGAATTCAAAGGCGTCAGCGGTGAACTGGAAGAATCGGTTGTGGACAAGTTGTCCACGAAAACACTATCTGCGTTATATGAAAAATTGAAACAGTATGCAAAAAACAAGCTCGAAATTACATTTGACGACAAAACTACTAGACGTGGCATAATACAATATATGTTTGGAGATCCAGAGGGTGGCACGTACAAAGACAATCGGTTTTTTGTTCTTTGTTACTACCACAGCCACAAGAGCAAAAAAGACGACGTTAAAGAAAAACTGAAAGAATTTTCTGGCAAGGGAACTGCGACTGTTGAGTATTATTCGGACAGTGACTCCGACGCGGAACCTCCCATTACAAAAAGAGCGAAAGCTACATCATTTACAGTTACCAATAAAGAGGTTTCAGCCTTTTTAGAGGAGTTAAACGCATAAAATGCATATTCAGAACTTGAGTTTATTAAAAAAAATGTGAACACATAAAAGGGGAATGGCATTATGGCCCTTTCTCATCTTTTAATTTGTTTTCAATCAATTTCTTAATTTTTTTTACAACGTCGTCTGAAACTAAATAATGGGGTTTCCATTTTTTATTTTCCTTTTCATACTGATCGAAAATCGTGCTTAAAAAATGTAATGCCGCCGGAAACAATATCATCACCAGAAATTCATCGTATTGATCTTTCTGGATGACATCAAAATTACCCCTTTTAAAAAGGGTTCTTGCACTTCTCCGATTTTTTGGTGTAAATGTGTCTTTTAAATCAGGCAGATATTGTTTCAGCTTTTCTGCTGTGGAACTCATGTCCGACCCTTCTGAATCCGTTGGTTCAACCAATTGGTCATTTCTATAAGTTTGCCAACCAGGATAATTGCAATATCGTTGGTACTCTACACCAGCTTCGAAAAACGGTTTCAACTCAGATTTTACTTTTTTCATAATTTTAAGAAGAGCTTTTAAATATTTGTCAGAACCAGCTTGCTCTCGCGAATAATAAAATCCTTGTTGGTCTTCAGAAAAAAAAGTCAAAGAGTATTTCACATTTTGTATAGTCGACTGGTTTAAGTTTGACTGGTTTAAAGGATCTTGTAAAGCGAAAGCTTCAGCAGTTGTGTTGATTTCTTCAAAGTCATCTTGGAAATCTAAAACTGACCGAGATAAGCTGATGTCACCAACCTCTTCAGTATCAGCCGATAATTTGATTGGACTCGCGAAAGTGGTAAAACGAATTTTAGAACGTGTACGTTTGGCAACGGGTGTGCTGGTTAATTGGGACTCTTCGCCGGCGGCATTTCCATCTGGCGGGCCCAGGGAAACAGGTGAATCTCCCGTTGAACTTACAGACAGGTTCGTGTTCCCAACATCGCCATTGTCGTCATTGTCACTTGAACTACTTTCAGCATCAGCACCATCGGTCGAAACAATTTGTACATTATCATCTTCTTGGGGGCTGGTTGGTTGGGGCTCTTCGCCGGCGGCATTTCCATCTGGCGGGCCCAGGGAAACAGGTGAATCTCCCGTTGAACTTACAGGTACGCTCGTTTCCCCGTCACCGCTATCGCCCTCATTGTCAATTGAACTACTTTCAGTATCAGCGCCATCGGTCGAAACAATTGGTACATCATCACCTTCTTGGAGTCCGGTTTGGCCAATATCGTCACCGTCAAGACAGCTGGTGTAGAAGTTACCCTTTAAAGGCTTCCGGGCCATATAACCGCGATAGTCATCTCCTGTGGCATCAATTGCGTGCAAACTTTTAATTTCGGGCGGGTTGCCGTCTCCGTCAAAGGAAATGTCTGGGTCAGGTGAATCTTTCGAGCCACCTCGTTTTGTAGGGGAAATTAAGTTTGTAGTGTTAACGGGAACGTCTTCCGTCCGTTTCGTGTCATAGCGACGGTTTTGATTGTTGGCGAGCATGCTTTTATACTCATCCAAATCACGTAAAACTGTTAGCGTGTTGGTTCCGCAGCAGTCATCCGGTATTGTGTTTTCTTGTTGGTATTCGTATAATTCAGCGTCAGGAGTTGTATCCTGGTTCCACTTGTGAAATTTGCATTTTTCATAAGCGTCTTGGGCCATCTTTGCCTGGAACGATGATTCGCTGGAAAGAAGAGAATACAAAAAGAATCTCTGGGCGCTGTTGTTCACAATGTATGGGTTGATTTGTGACATCAATATAGAATACAAAGAGCTCCGCTCCGATTTGTCCTTGACCTCACTGGACGGGTACAGCCACGTCAGATTATTTAGCAGCGAGATGGCAACATAAAAGGCATTGGATACATCAGTGTCAACCGCCAAGGTGATATCAAACAATAACACGGACAGCACTGATTCGTACTGCCTCATACTATCTCCTGTATATGTGGTATCCATGGAGCGTGTTGCGGGCGTTACGGCTAGTGCAGCAGCAATGGCAACTCCAAGCGGGTAAATTTTACAGAGGACCGTTTCCAGTGTGCCGATTGTGCTGGTACGAAGGGTATCAAACAGGTCCGCTGCATCCAGTGTACTGGTATGAAGAAATTTTTCCTTTTTTGCTTGATGTCTTCTAAACTCACTACGGTATATCTTAAATAAATTTCTTATCTCACGGGACATTATATCCTCATGGTGATTTTGACCTTGCATTTGAATCATGGCTTGATAACCAATTTCAGGATCACAGAGCCATGCATAAAGCATGGTTTCAGTGCGATCGACGTGAATCAATTGCAAGACAGTTTGTTTACGTGTTTCGATAAAATCTTTTCGGTGAGTTTGACGGGGTTTTCGGTTCAGACCAACAAAATCCTCACGAACAAACGTCCACTGCAAAGCTCTTCTCTTATCAGTGTCTACTGTGGCGTTGAATCGAGTTGAGAAATTATGGAGTCCACGTTTGATTTTCTGTACCGCCCTTGCCCATCTCTCGGCTTGCATCCATTTGTGAGGCGCGGCCTGATAATCCTCGACAAGATCCACATACGATGACAGTGCCCGAAGGTACGGGAGAACAATACATGGATACCGCTTTCCGTATTTGCCCTTGTATTTCTTGTACGCTTCATACAAATCATCAAAATCACTTTTAAATTGGTGCAAAGGGCGAAGAAAAACATCCCCCGACGACTTAAAGTTATTACTCTTAAACTTAAAAAATGACTGTGTAATGGCGTATCCGAACTGTCGGGCATAAAAGACATAGTCTATAGTTATATCGTCACTCGAAGACAAGAGAGATACTGGCAGATATATTTTTTGCCCCCCCACAAATGCATCATCCATAAGACCGTACACCACTTCCATCAACATCCAGTCCAATTCTTCTTCTTCCTCTTCTTGTTCATCTTCACCACCTGAATCTTTAAAAGAGTCGCCTGATAGCTGTTCATCTTCGTCGGACGCGGACAAAGTTGAAGAGCCAGACGACGAAGATGAAGTTGAAGAAGTGTTCGCGTCTGCTCCTTCTTTTTTTTCGTCGTCTTCCTCCTCTGTTTGTTCGTCTCTTGTGCCTGACCCTATATCTTTTGAATTTGAAGAAGATAACTCTATCAGCTTGCATATGAGTTCAATGACAATTGCCTCGTGACCCTTTTTTATTATTGTTTCTTCAATATACTTAATGGTGTCCTTTAAAGGGTAAAAAATATCATACAGTAAACATTCTTTATTTTTTTTTAAAAATGTATCTAATTTTGTCCATGGCTTCCGTTGTCTGTCAATGTGGTTTTTTAATTCGTCAATGTAACCGGCTACAATTTTGGGTGGCACAAATACGGAACATGCCAACGGCGTGCTTGTATTAAATTCATAAGGACCTGTGTTACTCATCTTGTGTTTAAGCCCCATCAAAAAAAGATATTGCTTTCCCAGCACACATATATACACTAAAACACACAATCTTTAAACTTATATATTGGTATTGTAAATCTCAAAACAATCACAGCTTTATTCTTTCACCCCTTTTCAAAAAAAAAAATCTTTCCATTTAAAAAATAAAATAAGTTTCTTCTTGGGGTTTTTGTTTGGGGGGTTTTTTTTTTAAAAAAAAAAAGAAAGTACCACAACAAAAAAAAAAAATTATTCTTTAACAAAC
>Ga0075476_10000486_pt1 | contig 17527 bp, 14 predicted proteins | sample DEB08_DNA_5_FD_76339 | JGI IMG/M metagenome (GOLD analysis project Ga0075476, IMG submission 76339) | Aqueous microbial communities from the Delaware River and Bay under freshwater to marine salinity gradient to study organic matter... | ecosystem: Environmental > Aquatic > Marine > Coastal ...
GGGACCACCGAGGGCACCGGTGACGGGGCGGACGACGCCGACGACGCGGCGGCCGCCCCGGCGAAGCGGACGCGGAAGCGCACCGCGAAGAAGGCCACCGACGACGACTCCGGGTCGGAGGGGACCGGCGAGAAGCGGTCGACGTCCCGCAGGGCCGCCACGAAGAAGGCCCCGACGAAGAAGTCCGCGTCGAAGCGGGCCGCGAGCAAGAAGGCGGCGACGAAGAAGACCTCCGGCGAGGGGGGCGCCGCGAAGAAGCGGTCCGGGAGGAAGCGGTCGTCGGGCGGCGACGCCGGGACCGAGGCGGCGATCGCCCGCGGCGGGACCCGCATGGCCGCGAAGCGCGGTCGCGGCGGTGGCGGGGGTGGTGGCCGCGGGCGTCGCGAGCGGCCCCACGGGGTCACGGAGGAGGAGCGCCGCGCGATCCTGGCCGGTCCGCCCCGGACGATGCTGGTGACCGCGCGACCCGAGCGGACGCAGATCGCCGTGATGGAGGACCGCACCCTCGTCGAGCACTACGTCACCCGCGACGAGGACACGACCTTCGTCGGCAACATCTACATGGGTCGCGTCGAGAACGTCCTCCCCGGCATGGAGGCGGCGTTCGTCGACATCGGGAAGGGCCGCAACGGCGTGCTGTACGCGGGCGAGGTCCTGTACGACGAGCAGGACCTCGAGGAGGAGTCCGACCAGCGCATCGAGAAGGCGCTGAAGCCCGGCCAGAAGGTCCTCGTGCAGGTCACGAAGGACCCGATGGGCACCAAGGGTCCGCGGCTCACGATGCATCTCTCCCTCGCGGGCCGGTACGTGGTGCTGGCGCCGAACTCGCAGCTGTTCGGCATCTCCCGGAAGCTCACCGACCAGGAGCGCGAGCGGCTCCGGGCGATCGTGAAGTCCGTCCGGCCCGAGGGTCACGGCATCATCGTCCGGACCGCGGCCGAGGGCGCCACCGAGGAGCAGATCACCGCGGACGTCGCCCGACTGGTCGAGCGGTGGGAGCGGGTCGACGCCGCGGCCGCGACGGCGAAGCCCCTCGCGGCCGTGTACGAGGAGCCGAAGCTCGTCGTGAAGGTCATCCGCGACATCTTCGGGACGGACTTCGTCCGGTGCATCGTCGACGACGAGGCGCTGTACTCCCAGGTCCGCGACTACCTCGAGGAGATCGCCCCCGACCTCGCGGACCGCCTCGAGCTGTACGGGGCGCCGACCGAGGACGAGCGGGCCCGCGCGGCCGGGGCGCCCTCGCCCGAGGACGCCGAGGCCGCCGGCGGGTCCGCGCCGGCCCCGGCCGAGCGGCGGCGCGACCTGCCCCCGCTGTTCGACGCGTTCGACGTGATGACGCAGCTGCGCAAGGGGCTGCAGCGGAAGGTCTGGCTGCCCTCCGGCGGGTACCTGATCGTCGAGGCCACGGAGGCGATGAAGGTCATCGACGTCAACACCGGCCGGTACACGGGCGACTCGGACGAGAGCCTCGAGGAGGTCGTGCTGAAGACGAACCTCGAGGCCGCGGACGAGATCGTCCGGCAGCTGCGGCTGCGGGACATGGGCGGGATGATCATCATCGACTTCATCGACATGCTGCTGAAGTCGAACCAGGACCAGGTCGTCCGGCGCCTGAAGCGCGAGCTCCTCCGGGACCGCACGAAGACCCGCGTCAGCGAGGTCTCGCGGCTCGGGCTCGTGCAGATGACGCGGAAGAACGTCAGCCAGGGGCTGATCGAGTCGTTCAGCACGCGGTGCGAGCAGTGCGAGGGCCACGGCTACATCACGACGCTGGACTGACGTCCGGCGCGGAGGGGGAGCGGGATGGACACGACGACGGCGGCGGCGCTCGACGCGGACGTGGCGACGCTGCGCGCGGGCGCGGTGGGCTGGGTCGCGACCGGCGTCGAGGAGCGCATCGAGCTGCTCGACGAGCTGGCCCGCTCCGTCCTGGCCGCCGGCCCCGGCTGGGCGCTGGCCGCGGCCGAGGCGAAGGGCATCCGGCGCGACAGCCCCGCGATGGGGGAGGACTGGGGCTCGGGGGTCGTCGCGACGCTCCGGAACGTCCAGCTGCTGGCCCGCACCCTACGCGACGTCCGGGACACCGGCCGGCCCGCGCCGCCGTCGATCCGGGTCGGGGACGACGGACGGACCGTCGTCGACGTGTTCCCCACGGCGCTCGAGGACCGCGCCGTGTTCCCCGGCTTCCGCGCGGAGGTCCGCCTGGCCGAGGGCGTCGACCCGGTCGCCGCCCGCGAGCGGATGGGCCGGGCGTACCACGCCGACCGGGAGCGTCGACCGGCGGTCGCGCTGGTGCTCGGTGCGGGGAACGTCTCGTCGATCGGTCCGATGGACGCGCTCCATCAGCTGTTCGTCGAGGACCGGACCGTCGTCCTGAAGCTGAACCCGGTGAACGAGCACCTCGCGCCCCACCTCGAGGCGGCCCTGCGCCCGCTCGTCCGCGGGGGGTGGCTGCGCATCGTCCGGGGCGGGGCCGAGGTCGGCCGGCATCTCGCGACGCACCCCGACGTCGACGCCGTGCATCTCACCGGATCCGACCGGACCTACGAGGAGATCGTGTTCGGGACCGACGCCGAGGCGGCCGGGCGGCGGCTCCGGAACGAGCCGGTCCTTACGAAGCCCGTGACCGCCGAGCTCGGGAACGTCACCCCGGTCATCGTCGTGCCCGGGCCCTGGACGCCGCGCGAGCTCGCGTACCACGGCGACAACCTCGCCTCGATGCTGGTCCAGAACGCCGGCTTCAACTGCATCGCGGCCCGCGTCGTCGTCCAGCACGCGGCGTGGTCGCAGCGGGACGACCTGCTCGAGGCCGTCCGCGACTCGCTGCGGCGCGCCGAGCCCCGCGACGCGTACTACCCCGGTGCGCGCGACCGGTGGCGGACCTTCGTCGACGCGCACCCCGAGGCCGAGCGGTTCGGCCCGGAGGGGGAGGACCGCGTCCCGTTCACGCTGATCCCGGGGCTGGACCCGGCCCGCCGGGACGACGTCGCGTTCACCACGGAGGCGTTCTGCGGCGTGTTCGGAGAGGTCGCGCTCGACGCGCCCCGCTCGGTCCCGGACTTCCTCGACGCGGCCGTCGCGTTCTGCAACGAGCGGCTCTGGGGGACGCTCTCGGCCAGCATCCTCGTCCACCCCCGGACCCTCGCGGACCCCGAGGCGGCGGCGGCGGTGGAGCGGGCGATCGCGGCCCTGGGGTACGGGTCCGTGGTGGTGAACCACTGGTCGGCGGTGCCGTACGCCATGGTCTCCCCGCCCTGGGGGGCGGCGCCCGGTTCAACGCCCTCGGACGTCCAGTCGGGCGTCGGGACGGTCCACAACACCTACCTGCTCGAGGACGTCGAGAAGGTGGTGGTCCGGGGGCCGTTCACGACCCCGTTCACGCCGCCGTGGTTCCACACCCACCGCACCCTCGACCGCCTGATGCCCCGGGTGGCCCGGTACCTCGTCGAGCGGGACCCCCGTCAGCTGCCCGCGATCGCCGCCCTGGCCGCCCGGGGCTGACGCCGGGCCCGGTGGCGGCTAGGCTCCCCCCACCTCGGCGGCCCCGGGCCGCCCCCCGCGCCCTCCCGACGCGTCCGCGTCCCCGCGCGCGCCCGAAGGAGTCCACGTGTACGCCGTCATCGCCACCGGGGGCAAGCAGCTCCGCGTCGAGCCGGGCCAGGAGGTCCGCGTCGAGGCGCTTGACGGCGCCGTCGGCGACGCCGTGGAGCTCCGGCCCGTCCTCGTCGTCGACGACGCCGGCGCCGTCACGACCGGCGGCGACCTCGCCGGTCGGTCCGTCGCCGCGACGATCACCGCGCACGACCGCGACCCGCGGATCCGCGTCTTCACCTACAAGAACAAGACCCGGCAGCGGAAGCGCCGCGGTCACCGGCAGCACCGGACCGTCGTCCGGATCGAGCGCATCTGACCCGTCGGCGGGCCCGGCCCGCCGACGCGCACGGAGGACCCCCATGGCGACCAAGAAGGGCGGCGGCTCGTCCAACAACGGCCGCGACTCGAACGCGAAGCGTCTCGGCGTGAAGCGGTACGCGGGCGAGACGATCACCGCGGGCAGCATCATCGTGCGTCAGCGCGGCACGCGGATCCACCCGGGCGAGAACGTCGGTCGGGGCGGGGACGACACCCTGTTCGCCCTCGTCGACGGCACGGTGCGGTTCCGTCGGACCCGGCAGCGGACCTTCGCGAACGTCGACCCGGTCGACGCCGCCTGACGGCGTCGACGACACGGACGCCGGGGCGGCCCTGCAGGGCCGCCCCTCGTACGTCCGGGAGCGTCGCGCACCGGGGTGCGCGCAGGGGGTGAGCAGGTGACCGCGCCGACCTTCGTCGACGAGTGCACCGTCCACGCCCGTGGCGGCGACGGCGGGGACGGCGCCATGGCGTTCCGCCGCGAGGCCCACGTCCCGCTCGGCGGCCCGGACGGCGGTGACGGCGGTGACGGCGGCTCGGTCGTGCTCGTCGCCGACACCAACGTCACCTCCCTCGTCGACCTCCACCGCCGGCCGCACCTCCGGGCCGAGCGCGGCGTCGCCGGTGGGGGGAAGGGCCGCGACGGGGCGCAGGGCGAGGACCTCGTCATCCGCGTCCCCGTCGGCACGGTCGTCCGGGACCCCGACGGGGCGCCGCTGGCCGACCTCGACGCGGCCGGCCGCCGCGCGACGATCGCGCCGGGCGGTCGCGGCGGTCGGGGGAACCGGGCCTTCGCGACGCGCCGCCTGAAGGCTCCGCGGTTCGCTGAGCGGGGCGAGCGGGCCGAGGAGGTCACGCTCCGCCTCGAGCTGCGGCTGATCGCGGACGTCGGACTGGTCGGGTTCCCCTCGTCCGGGAAGTCGTCGCTGGTCCGGCGCCTCTCGGCCGCGACGCCCCGCGTCGAGGCCTGGCCGTTCACGACCCTGACCCCGCACCTCGGCGTGATGCGCGCCGGCGACCGCGCGGACGGCTCGCCGATCGACGTCGTCCTCGCCGACGTCCCCGGTCTGATCGCCGGGGCCGCGGAGGGCCGCGGCCTCGGGACGCGGTTCCTCCGCCACGTCGCCCGGTGCCGGGTGCTGCTGCACGTCCTCGACGCGGCCGCGCCCGAGCCGGACCGCGACCCGGTCCGGGACCTCGACGTCGTCCTCGGCGAGCTGGCCGCGCACGACCCGGCGCTCCTCGGTCGCCACCAGCTGGTGGTCCTCACCAAGGTCGACCTGCCGGACGGCGCCGAGATGGCGGCGATGGTCCGGCCGCGGCTCGAGCAGCGGGGCCTCGAGGTCCTCGCCGTCTCCGCCGTGGACGGCACCGGGCTGGACGCGCTGCGGCTGCGGCTCGGCGCGCTGGTCGACGGGCTCGACCGTCCGGCCGGCGCGGCGCCGTCCGGCGAGCCGGACGGCGAACCCGTCGTCCTGCGGCCGGCGGCGCTGGAGGGGCCGGTCCGGATCGAGCCCGAGGGCGACGCCTACCGGGTCGTGAGCCGTCGGGTCGAGCGGTGGGTCGCGATGCTGCCCCTGGACGTCCCCGAGGCGGTCCGCCACCTCCAGGGCCGGATGCGCCGCGCCGGCGTCGAGCGGGCACTGGTCGCGGCCGGCGCCCGGGCCGGGGACACGGTCCTCATCGGCCCCGACGAGTTCGCGTTCGATCCCGACCTCGCGGATCTGCCGCCCGAGGAGCGGGAGGCCGTCCTGGCCGGCGAGGAGGACGCCGCCGCCGCCGGTGTGCCAGCATGGGCGCCGGGCGACGGCCCGGACGGCGACGGCGGTCCGGACGACGGGGAGGACCCGGCGTGAGTGGGGACGGGACGGCGCGGTTCCCACGACCGGCGCTGGTCGTGGTCAAGATCGGCTCCTCGTCGCTGCGCGGCGCGGACGGCCGGTTCGACCGGGGCCGCGTCCGCACGCTCTGCGACCAGGTCGCTCGGCTCCGGGCCGACGGCGTCCCGGTGGTCGTCGTGACGTCCGGTGCGGTCGCGGCGGGGTTCGGCGAGTTCGGACTGGCGCGTCGACCCGGCGACACGGCGACGCTGCAGGCGACCGCCGCCGTCGGGCAGGGGGCGCTGGTCCACGCCTACCGCGAGGCCCTGGCGGCGCACGGCCTCGTCGGCGCGCAACTTCTGCTCAGCCAGGACGACTTCGTCGTCCGCCGGCGGTACCTGAACGCCCGCACGGCGCTCCTGCGCCTCCTCGAGCTCGGTGCCGTCCCGGTCATCAACGAGAACGACGCCATCGCGACCGAGGAGCTGGTCTACGGCGACAACGACCACCTCGCGGCGCTCGTCGCGTCGATGCTGGCCGCCGACCTGCTCGTGATGCTCTCCGACGTCGAGGGGCTGCTGGACCGGCCGCCCTCCGAGCCGGGCGCCCGCCTGATCCCGCGGGTCGACGACCCGTCGGCGCTGGACCTGACGCGCATCGGCGGGGCGGGGTCGAGCGTCGGTTCGGGCGGGATGCGGACCAAGCTCGGCTCGGCCGAGGTCGCGACCCGGACCGGCGCCCACGTCGTCGTCGCCGACGCCCACCGGCCGGACGTGCTGGTCGACGCCGCCGCCGGCCGCGAGGTCGGGACGTGGTTCGTCGCCAGGCCGGGACGGATGGAGGCGCGGCGGCTCTGGATCGCGTTCGTGCTCCGGACGCGGGGCCGCGTCACCGTCGACGCCGGCGCGGTCGGCGTGCTGCGTCGAGGGTCGGCCTCGCTCCTCGGTGTCGGGGTGACCGGGTGCGACGGCGCGTTCGCGGCCGGCGACGCCGTCGAGATCGTCGGGCCGGACGGCGCGGTCGTCGCCCGCGGCCTCACCGCGTACGACGCGGCCGACGTCGCCCGGCTGGCCGGCCGATCCACCGAGGCGGCCGTGGCCGAGCTGGGGCCCGGGTACGGCCGCGAGGTCGTGCACCGCGACGACCTGGCCGTCCTCGACTGAGCCGCGGCCGGGCGCCGGCGGCGGCCTCAGCGCGACGGGTCGAGCAGCAGCTTCCCGACGGTCCGCCGCGCCCGCAGGTCCTCGTGGGCCCGGCGGACGTCGCTGAGCGCGTAGGTCCCGCCGACGACCGCCCGCATGCGACCGGCGGCGAGGTGACCGAGCAGCTCGGCGACCTGCGGCGCGAGCAGCCGGGCCGGGTCCCGGAACGTGTGGGCCAGCCAGAAGCCCCCGACCGACCAGGACCGACCGAGGAGCACGCCGGGGTCGATCTGCGGCGGTGGCTGCTGCGAGGCCGCGCCGTACACCACGAGCCGACCGAACGGCGCCAGCGTGCGCAGCAGGGCCGCCGTCGTCGGCCCACCCGTCATCTCGAGCACGACGTCGGCGCGACCACCGCAGGCCTCGCGGACCGCCGCCGTCAGGTCGTCGCTCGCCGGGTCCACCGTCGCGTCGGCACCGAGCTCGGACGCGAGCGCGCGCTTCTCCGGCGTCGAGGCCAGCGCGACCACGCGGCCGGCGCCCATCAGCCGGGCCAGCTGCACCGCCAGCGTCCCGACCCCGCCGGCGGCCGCGGTCACGACGACCGTCTCGCCCGGGGCGAGGTGGCCGGAGGTGCGCAGGACGTGCCAGGCGGTCGTGCCCTGGAGCACCGTCGCCAGGGCGGCCCCGTCCTCGACGGCGTCGGGGACGTCGAAGCCGGTCGCCAGCGGGACCGCGGCCCGCTCGGCGTACCCGCCGCCGGGCAGCAGGGCGACGACGCGCCGCCCGTCGGGCAGGGTGCCGACGGCCTCGACGCCCGGGACGAGCGGCAGCTCGGTCGGGGCGAGGTACGCGTCCTCGGCCTGGAGCGAGTCGGCGAAGTTGATGCCGGCGTGGGCGACCGTGAGCAGGGCCTGACCGGGACCGACGACCGGCTCGGGCGCGTCCACGACCTCGAGCACCTCGGGCCCGCCGAACCGCTCGACCCGGACCGCCCGCATCCCGACCCCTTCGCCGCCGGGGACCGTAGCGTCGCCCGGGGGGCCGGCGGCCGCGTCGCGTAGCCTCGTCCCACCCCCGCAGCGATCGGCGCGCGCGTGTCCGCACCGTCAGACCCGGCCGTCCCGGCCGCGTTCACCGGCGTCGAGGACGCGCGGGCCCGCCTCGCCGGGACCGGCTATCTCGCGGACGACGCGGTGGCGACGGTGACGTTCCTGGCCGACCGGCTGGGGAAGCCGGTGCTGGTCGAGGGACCGGCCGGCGTCGGGAAGACCGAGCTCGCGAAGGCCGTGGCCGCGGCCCGCGGTGCCGATCTGGTCCGCCTCCAGTGCTACGAGGGGCTGGACGAGGCCCGCGCGCTGTACGAGTGGGACTACAAGAAGCAGCTCCTCCGCATCCAGCACGCGACCGCGGGCGACGCGCCCCACGACGACGCGGCGTGGCGCGACGTCCGGGACGACCTCTTCGGCGAGGAGTACCTGCTCGAACGGCCGCTGCTGCGGGCGCTCCGGGCCGAGCGGGACACCGTCCTGCTCGTCGACGAGGTCGACAAGGTCGACCTCGAGTTCGAGGCGCTGCTCCTCGAGGTCCTCTCCGACTTCCAGGTCACGATCCCGGAGCTCGGCACGGTGACCGGCGCGCGCCGGCCGTTCGTGGTCCTGACCTCGAACTCGACCCGCGAGCTCTCCGAGGCCCTGAAGCGGCGCTGCCTGTTCCTCCATCTCGACTACCCGGACCCCGAGCGCGAACGCGCCATCGTCGCCGCCCGCGTCCCCGAGGCCCCCGAGGCGCTGACGGCCGAGGTCGTCCGGGTCGTGCGATCCCTGCGCGCGATGGAGCTGCGCAAGCCGCCCTCGGTGTCCGAGACGCTCGACTGGGTCCGGACCCTGCTCGAGCTCGGCGTCGGGACCCTCGACGAGGACGTGCTCCGCGCGACCCTGACCGTGCTGCTGAAGCACCGCCGTGACGTCGAGCAGGCCATGGCCCACCTCCGCGTCGGCGGCGCCGGGTGAGCGCGGAGGACGACGCCCGCTCGGACCGCCGGACCCTGATCGTCGGGGCCGCGACGATGGTCGGCCTGATCGGGCTCGGCGTCGCGTTCGGGCTGGGGCCGGCCGCGACCGCCTGCCGGGCCCTCGATCCGACGCCCCTGACGCCCGACGCCACGGCCCGCGACGTCGTCGCGCTGGCGGCGCTCGGCGCGGACGACCCGGCGACGTCCGTCGCACCCCGCCTGGCGCCGCACCCCGACGGGGTGCTCCTGACCGGGCCGGCGCTGGCGCTGCTCGGCGTCGACGGCGCGATCCTCGCGGGGGCGACGCTCGCTCCGCCGGCCGCGGTCGTCGGGGACGGCGCCGCGCCGTTCGCGGTCGTCGTCGGGAACGCCACCACCGGTCAGGTCGACGCGGTGCGGCCGCTGGTCGTCGGGCCGGCCGGCGTCGAGCCGGGCGCCTGCGTCGACACCTCGGCCGTCGGGTCCCCGCTGGCCTTCCTCCTCGCCGCAGGGGACGGCGAGGTGCTGGCGCTCCGGACCGACGAGGACGGCTCGGAGGCCGTCCTCGAGCTGCGCGACCCGTTCCGCGGCCGCGTCTGGGCCCCGCCGGTCCGCCTCGGCACCGCTCCCGCGGGCCTGCTCGGGGCCCGGACGTCGGGCGGACTGGGACCGGACCTGGTCGTCGTGGCCCGGCGCATCGCCGGACCCGACGACGTCGACCCGGCCGTCCTCGGCCTCGACCGCCGGGACGGCACGGTGCGGTGGACGTTGACCCCGGCGGACGTCCGGGCCGTGCTGCCCCCCGACGTCGCGGCCCTCGCGGCGGTCCGCCTGGAGGTCGCCGCGGTCGACGCCGAGGGGGTCGTCCTGCTGGCCGCGCCGGACACGGGTCCCGACGCCGCCCTGTCCGCCCCGGTCCACGGGCCGCTGGCCGGGCCGGACGCGGCGCCGGTCCCCGGCCCGGTCGCGACGCTCCGCCTCGGACCGGACGGCGGCGTCCGCACCGTGACGGCGGGTGCGCCCCCCGTCGCGGCCCGCGACCGTCTCGAGGGGTCCGGTGGCGTCTGGACGCTGGATGCGGCCGCGGTCCGCCGGCCCGGAGCGTCCGGATGAGCGCGCCCGACGTCGGGACCGGCGTCCTCGACCGGCTGCTGGGGCTCTCGGCGGCGCTGCGCCGGGCCGGCGTCGACGTGACGCAGGCCGAGACCCTCGACGCGCTGGCCGCGGTCGGGGCCGTCGGCCTCGGCGATCGGGAGGGGCTCCGCGAGGCGGTGGCCGCGACGACGCTGACCTCCGGCGTCGAGCGGCCGACCTTCGACGCCCTCTTCGACCTGTTCCTCCCGGCCCGACCGGCCGCGGACCTGCGCCGTGACGACGACGCGCCGGCGCGGGGCGCCGGCGCGGGGGAGGCCGCGGGCGAGGACGGGGCCGACGACGACGGTGACGACGACGCCGCCTTCCTCGACGAGCTCGTCGAGCGGCTGCTCGACGGGGACGAGGAGGACGTGCGGCGGCTGGCCCGCGAGGCCGTGGACCGCTACGGCCGGCTGCCGGGCGCGGCCGCCGGCCGGCCCGGGTCCGGCGGCGGTTGGTTCCGCTACCGGGTGCTCCGCGCCGTCGATCCGGCGGCGCTCCTCGCCGAGGCGCTGCGCCGACGGGCCGAGCGCGGCGGGCTCTCGCCGCTGGCCGAGCGGCTGGCGCGGGACGAGCTGGAGGCCCGCCTCGCGGCGCTCCGCGCCGAGATCGACGCCGAGGTCCGTCGCCGCGCCGCGGCCGACCGGGATCCCGACGCGATCGCCCGGGCGAGCGTGCCGCCGGCGCTCCAGGAGCTGGACCTGCTCCATCTCGGGCCCGACGAACAGGCGGCCCTGCGGGCGGAGATCCGGCCGCTGGCCCGCCGGCTCGCCGCCCGGGCGGCCGTCCGCCGCCGCCGCGGCCGCGACGGGCGGCTCGACGTCCGCCGGACGGTCCGGGCCTCGATGTCGACCGGCGGGGTGCCGTTCGACCCGGCGTTCCGGACCCGCCGTCCGCACCGACCCGAGCTGTTCCTCCTCTGCGACGTCTCGGGGTCGGTCGCGGCGTTCGCCCGGTTCACGCTGCTGCTGGTCCACGCGATGCAGGAGCAGTTCGCCGGCGTCCGGTCGTTCGCGTTCGTCGACGCCCTCGACGAGGTCACCGAGCTGTTCCGGGCCGAGGATCCCGAGCGGGCGGTGACGCGGCTGCTGACCGAGGCCCGGGTGGTCTGGTCCGACGGGCACTCGGACTACGGCCGGGCCCTGACGACGTTCCTCGAGCGGCACGGCCGGGACGTCACGAACCGTGCCACGGTCGTCGTCCTGGGTGACGCCCGGACCAACCACCGCCCGCCCGAGGCCCGCGCCCTCGAGCGCGTGCAGCGCCGCGCCCGCCGCGTGTGGTGGCTGAACCCCGAGCCCCGCGCCGCCTGGGACACCGGGGACTCGATGGCGTCGGCGTACGCGCGGTACACGGACGGCATGGTCGAGGTCCGGACGCTGAAGCAGCTGGCCGCGTTCGTCGAGCGCGTCGCATGAGCGGCCCGCAGCGTCCGCGGCGCATCGGCCTGCTCGGCGGCAGCTTCGACCCGCCGCACGTCGGGCATCTCGTCGTCGCCGAGTGCGCGCTGGTGGAGCTCGGCCTCGACGAGCTCCGCCTCGTCGTCGCCGGGACGCCCTGGATGAAGCCGGCCGTCTCGCCGGCGGCCGACCGCGTGGCCCTGGTCCGCGCCGCGGTGGAGGAGACGCCGGGTCTGGTCGTCGACGACCGGGAGGCCCGTCGTGACGGTCCGACCTACACGGCCGACACGCTGGCCGAGGTCCGGGCCGAGGAGCCCGACGCCGAGCTGTTCTTCGTCCTCGGCGAGGACGCCGCCTGGGACCTCCCCGCCTGGGAGCGGGTCGCGGAGGCGTTCGCGCTCGCGACGTTCGTCGTCGTGACGCGGCCCGACAGTCCCGCCCCGGACGAGTCGCGGCTGCCGGGGCCGATCGTGCTGCTCCGGATCCCGCAGCTCCGCGTCTCCTCGACCGAGCTCCGGGCCCGGTTCGCCGACGGCCGGGCGACGCGGTGGCTGGTGCCGCCGGCGGTCGACGCCGAGGTGCGGCGACGTGGGCTGTACGGGACCGGGTCGGCCGCGGCGGACGCGTAGGCTCCGGTCCCACGGTCCGTCCCGGGCCGCGGTGCGAGGAGCGCGGGTGCCGGCGTCGGACGAGGCGGTCGCCGTGGCGGTCGATGCGGCGGTCGCGGCGGCCGACCGGCTCGCCACCGACCCGGTCCTCCTCGAGGTCGCCGACGTCCTCGTCGTAGCGGACCTCTTCCTGGTCGTGACCGCCGGGAACGAGCGGCAGCTCGGCGCGGTCGTCGACGCGATCGACGAGCGGCTCTCCGCGGCCGGCCGCGAGCCGCTGCGCCGCGAGGGCGTGCCGTCCTCCGGCTGGATGCTGATGGACTACGGCGACGTCGTCTGCCACGCGATGCTCCCCGAGGCTCGGGAGCGGTACGCGCTGGAGCGCATCTGGGGCGACGTCCCGCGGCGCGACCCCACGACGGGGGACCGCCTGCCGGACGGTGCCGGGGCGGGCGCCGGGGCGTGAGCGTCCGGCGCCTCGTCCTCGTCCGCCACGGCGAGACGGTCTGGAACGTCGCGCGGCGCATCCAGGGGCAGTCCTGCTCGGGGCTGACGGACCGCGGTCGGGCCCAGGCCGGACGCGTCGGGGCGGTGCTGGCCGAGCGGTGGCCCGACGCCGTCGTGGTCGCCTCGGACCTGCCGCGGTGCCGCGACACGGCCGCGCCGCTCGGCGCCGGCCTGGGCGTCGAGGTCCACCACGACCCGGTCCTGCGCGAGCGGGCGTTCGGCCGGTGGGAGGGGTGGTCCAGCGACGAGCTGGTCGGCCGCGACGGCGACCGCTACCGGCGATGGCGGGCGGGGGACGGCGCGGTGCTGGCCGAGGTCGGGGGCGAGACCGACGCGGTGCTGCGGGACCGGGCCGGTGGCGCGTTCCGAGCCCTGCTCGCGCTCGACGCCGACGTCGCGCATCCGGCCGTCGGCGACGCGACGACGGTGGTCGCCGTCACCCACGGCGGGACGATCTTCCACGGACTCGTCGGTCTGCTCGGACTGGATCCGCGGCGGCTCGGCGCGCTCGAGAACTGCTCGGTCACCGAGCTGCTGGTGGGGGCGCCGGGCCCGGCGCCGGACGACGGGTCGCCACGGCTGGTCCGGTTCAACGAGACCGCGCACCTCGACTGACCACGGACCGGGGATCCGGGCCGGAACGCCGCGGGCCCCGCGTCGCCGCGGGGCCCGGGTGGTGCGGTGGGGTGGACCGGATGGGATTTGAACCCACGACCCCCTCCATGCCATGGAGGTGCGCTGCCGGACTGCGCTACCGGCCCGTGTCGTCCCGGGTCACCCCGGAGCGGCTCCCAAGCCTACCCGGCGGCCCCCGGCCCCCGGTGCGGCCGCCGGGTCGGCACCACCCCCGCGACTAGCCTCCGCGCCGTGGACACCGAGCGCTACGACCCCGCGTCGTTCGAGCCGGGGCTCGCCGATCGGTGGGCCTCGTCGGGCGCGTACACGCTGACGCCCCCGGCGGCGAATCCGGCCCACCTCGAGGCCGGCGCGGCGGCGGACGGGGGCGGGGGTCGCGCCTACTACGCCCTCACGATGTTCCCGTACCCCTCCGGCGACCTCCACATGGGCCACGCCGAGATCTTCACCATCCACGACGCCCTCGTCCGTCACCTCCGGATGACCGGACACCGGGTCCTGAACCCGATCGGGTGGGACGCGTTCGGGCTGCCGGCGGAGAACGCCGCCCGGAAGCGCGGCGAGGATCCGCGGGCCTGGACGTACGCCAACATCGAGGAGCAGCGCCGCACCGTCGCCCGTCTGGGGTACTCGTTCGACTGGTCGACGGTGCTGCGGACCTGCGACGCCGAGTACTACCGCTGGACCCAGTGGATCTTCCTCGAGCTCCTCGACGCGGACCTCGCGTACCGGCGCGAGGCGCTCGTCAACTGGGATCCGGTCGACCGGACCGTGCTCGCGAACGAGCAGGTCATCGACGGCCGGGGTGAGCGCTCGGGGGCGCTGGTCGAGCGCATCCCCCGCACCCAGTGGTTCCTCCGCATCACGCGGTACGCGGACGAGCTGCTCGACGGGCTCGACGCCATCGAGTGGCCCGAGCGGGTCAAGAACGCCCAGCGGGCCTGGATCGGCCGCTCCGAGGGGGCGGAGGTCCGGTTCACGACGGCCGGCGACGGTGCCGAGGTCGTCGTCTACACGACCCGACCCGACACGCTGTACGGCGCGACCTACTTCGTGTTCGCCCCGGAGCACCCGCTGGTCCTGGCGCGCATGGGTGACGATCCCGAGTACGCGGCGTTCCGCACCGAGGTCTCCCGTCGCAGCGAGATCGAGCGGCTCTCCGGCCTCGACGGCGCGGGTGACGACGACGAGGCCGGTGCGGGCCGGGCGAAGCGCGGCGTCCGGCTGCCGTTCGACATGGTGAACCCGGTCGACGGTCGGACCATCCCGGCCTTCGCCGCCGACTACGTCCTGATGGAGTACGGCACCGGCGCGATCATGGCGGTCCCGGCCCACGACCAGCGCGACCTCGACTTCGCCCGGCAGTACGGGGCCGACGTCCGCGTCGTGGTCCGGCCCGACGACGGCACGGTCCTGGACCCTGCGACGATGACCGAGGCCTGGGCCGGTGACGGCACGACCGTGAACTCGGGGGAGTACGACGGGCTGCCCTGGCAGGAGACGAAGCGCCGGGTCATCGCCGACCTCGAGACGCGCGGCCTCGGGTCCGGGCGGGTCAACTACCGGCTCCGGGACTGGCTGATCTCGCGCCAGCGGTCCTGGGGCGCCCCGATCCCGGTCGTGCACTGCCCGGACTGCGGCGAGGTCGGCGTCCCCCGCGACCAGCTGCCCGTCCGGCTGCCCGACGACCTGGACTTCACCGTGCAGGGCTCGCCGCTCGAGGCGCACCCGACGTTCAAGGACGACGTCGTCTGCCCCCGGTGCGGCAGCGCCGACGCGGTCCGCGACACCGACACGATGGACACGTTCGTCGACTCGTCCTGGTACTTCCTGCGGTACCTCGACCCGACCTCCGAGGACCACGCCTGGCCGGTCGCGGCGGCGGGGCGGTGGCTGCCGGTCGACCAGTACACCGGCGGCATCGAGCACGCCATCCTGCACCTGCTGTACAGCCGCTTCTTCGTGAAGGCCCTGCGTGACCTCGGCCACGTCGCGGCCGACGAGCCGTTCGCCCGCCTCCTGAACCAGGGCCAGGTCATCATGGGCGGGGCCGCGATGTCGAAGAGCCTCGGGAACCTCGTCGCCCCGAAGGAGGTGTACGAGCGCTTCGGCGTCGACACCCTCCGCGCCACGATGCTGTTCGCCTCGGCGCCCGAGGACGACATCGACTGGGCCGACGTCTCGCCGACCGGGATGCACAAGTGGCTCTCCCGCGTCTGGCGGCTGGGCGTCGAGCACGTCGCCCGGGGCGGGTCGGCCGCGGGTGACGCGGCCGGTGACGACGCGGACGGGCGCGCGCTGGCGCTGCGCCGCGCGGCCGCCGTGGCGGTCGAGGCCGCCGGGCGGGAGTACGCGGCCCGGAAGTACAACACGGCCATCGCCCGCATGATGGAGCTGACGAACGCGGTCAACGAGGCGCTCCGCACCCCACCGACGCCGGCCGTCGAGGCGGCGGTCGCCGAGGCGCTGCGCGACCTGCTGCTGCTGCTCGCGCCGATCGCGCCGTTCATCACCGAGGAGCTGTGGGGCCGGCTCGGCCATGACGGCTCGGTCCACGACCAGCGCTGGCCCGAGGCCGACCCCGCCCTGCTCGTCCTCGACGAGGTCGAGGTCCCCGTCCAGGTCGACGGGAAGCTGCGCGGCCGGGTCACCGTCCCGGTCGGCACCTCCCGGGAGGACCTCGAGGCCGCGGCCCGGGCCGAGCCCGCCGTCGCCGCGCACCTCACGGGCGAGGTCGTGAAGGTCGTCGTCGTCCCCGACCGGATGGTCAACCTGGTGGTCAAGGGCTGAGAGGAGCCCCCGTGCGCGTCCGACCCCTGCTCGTCGCGGCCACCACGGCGCTCCTGCTCGCCGCCTGCGGCGGCGCGGACGACGTGGCCCGCAGCCTCGAGCCGCTCCCCGGCCTCGACCCGTACCTCGACCGGCTGCTGGCCCAGTGCGAGGACGGCGACGCCGAGTCCTGCGCCCGCCTGGTCCTCGAGGACGGGGACGCGGTCTACGCCGAGCGGGCCCTCGCGGCCCTGCGCGGCGGGTCCGACGTCGGCGGGGACGAGGGGTCGCGCCTCGCCGCCTGCGAGGCCGGCGACGTCGAGGTCTGCGCCGAGCTGTACCTCGAGGCGCCCGTCGGATCGGAGCTCGAGCAGCGGGCCCTGGACGGGATGCTCGGTGGGATCGCGCCCGGGGGCGCGGGCGGCGGCGACGGATCCGGGATCGACCCGGACGGAGAGGCGTTCTTCGGTGACGTCGTGCTCGAGGGGGGCTTCGCCCCGGACCCGTACCTCCTCGACCTCACGGCCGGCGGTGCGGCGGACGCCGCCGACCTCGCCATCGGGTGCGCCGGCGGCATCGGGACCCGGCCGGACGTCCGCCTCGAGTTCACGGCCGGCGCGCTCCCGCTGAACATCTACGCGTACGCCGACGGCGAGGACCTGACGCTGGTCGTCCGGGACCCGTCCGGGCGGTACCGGTGCGACGACGACACCGAGGGGCTGTGGCCGGCCGTGACCATCGACCGCCCCGCCTCCGGCACCTACGAGATCTGGGTGGGGGTCTTCGGGGGCCCCGGCGGCTACGGCCGGGCCGTCCTCGCGATCTCCGAGCTGGACCCGGCCTTCCCGTAGTCCGCGGGGACGTCCGGCGGGCATCGCTCGCCGCGCGGTCGTCCACAGGCCCGCGATCGCCCCTCGCGCACGGCCGTCCCCGGCCGCAGGCTGCGGGACATGACCGCACCCGAGCGTCCCGACCCCACGGCGTGGGACGTCGCTGCGGGGTGGTCGGCGGTCGACGCCCCGGCGCCCGACGGGCTGCGCGGTCGCCTGCTGCGGCCCTGGTTCGCACCCCGACCCGGTGAGCTGCGCGGCGCGGTCGTGCTGCTCACCGGGGCGCTGGCGCTGACCGCCGCCCTCTGGTTCGACGCGTCCCGCCGGCCCGACCCGTCTCCGCCACCCGCCCCCGTCGTCGAGGTGACGGCCGGTCCCGCGTCCGCGACCGCGACCGGACCCGACCGCGGTGCACCCCCGGCCGTTGACCCGTTCGCACCCGGCGGTCCGCTCGGGCCGGCGGCCGGGCCGACGGTCCACGTGACGGGGGCGGTCGCGGCCCCGGGGCTGCGGACGCTGCCGCCCGGCGCCCGGGTCGGTGACGCAGTCGCGGCCGCCGGCGGGGCGCTGCCCGACGCCACGCTCGAGCGGGTGAACCTCGCACGGCCGGTCGCCGACGGCGAGCAGGTCCACGTGCCGCGCGTCGGCGAGGACGCCCCACCGCCCTCGGCCACCGGCGCCACCTCGCAGGGCGTCCTGCCGGACGGACGGATCGACCTGAACCGCGCCAGCCCGGAGGAGCTCGCGACGCTGCCGGGCATCGGCCCGGCCCG
>Ga0075476_10000490_pt1 | contig 17480 bp, 16 predicted proteins | sample DEB08_DNA_5_FD_76339 | JGI IMG/M metagenome (GOLD analysis project Ga0075476, IMG submission 76339) | Aqueous microbial communities from the Delaware River and Bay under freshwater to marine salinity gradient to study organic matter... | ecosystem: Environmental > Aquatic > Marine > Coastal ...
ATTACGACTCAATCAGGGTCGCCTGGGAGCCGCTCTGATATTCGAATTCGTGGTATTTCCACAAACGGAGACAACCAACCCCTCATCCTAGTAGACGGGAACGTCATCGAAGACCTAAGCGTCGTGAACCCCGCAGATATTGAAAGTATCAATGTTTTAAAAGATGCTACTGCAGGGATTTATGGGGTGCGCGCTGCCAATGGGGTAATATTAATCACCACCAAAACCGGGCGCAAAGCCACACCCTTAAGCATCGAATATGATGGTTATGTAGGATTCCAAGAAACTACGAGAAAGTTGCCTGCCCTGAATGCCACTGAATATGGTTTATTAATCAATGAAGCTTTTGTAGCCAATGGTTCTCCCATAGTATACCCTAGTGTTGCTGCGCTTGGCACAGGGACAGATTGGCAAGAAGAGGTGTTTTCTAAAGCCCCTGTATTCAATCAAAGTATCTCTCTTAACGGTGGGTCGAAAAAATCGACTTATTCAGGGGGCGCTTCTGTACTGAGTCAAGATGGAATCGTAGGGGGAGATAAAGCAAACTTTACCCGTTATAATGGTCGCTTAAATTTTAGCACAGAACAATTTGAAAAACTTACGTTTCGCGGTTCTCTCTTGTATACCGGGATTCAAAGAAAAACCCTTCAAGAAAATGGAATAGGTTCGGTGCTTTACAACGCTCTTAACATGAATCCTGTGCTTCCTGTTCAGGGAAACAATTTTGGCTATTCAAGAGCGGAAAACCTCCCAATCGAGGTCATCAACCCTTTGGCCCAGATCGAAGCGACTTTCAACAACTCCCAGGTTCATAAGATCAGCGGTGTCGCTGGTTTGGAATATAAAGTCGTGCCGAATTTGACCTTCAAGACAAATTATCAGTGGAACTATGCTGAGGTAGACAATCGTTATTACTCGCCGATCGCGGATTTTGGGGTAGAGGGAATTGCCGATAAGGTCTTTGACCGTCTCGATGTAAGCACCCTTGTAGAGGAAGAACAATTCTTTAGAGATTATACTTTTGATGCCTTTTTGACCTACGAAAACACCTTTGAAGATGCGCACAACCTAACGGCGCTTTTAGGAACTTCTGTGTTTAGAACAACAGGAGATTTTTACGGATTTACCGGACAGGGATTGCCAGACAAGCCATTTGAAGACCTGTCAATTGACGATGCTGAAACAGTTTTTGATAATTATGTCAATGTCAGTAACCGCATATTTGATTCTCGATTACTGTCCTACTTTACTCGGATACAGTATGATTATAAAGGAAAATATTTGTTCTCAGCCTTATTGCGCCGAGATGGTTCCACTAATTTTGGACCCAATAATAAATTCGGATTCTTCCCGTCGCTCTCATTGGGATGGGTCGCCTCTGACGAAAGTTTTCTACAAGACTCAAAGATTTTTGATTTCTTAAAACTCAGAGGGTCTTACGGGATCATCGGAAACGACCGTATTGGTGCCTTTCGTTTTGAGTCTCTACTCAGTGGAGAGGGAACTTATGTGTTTGACAACACCTTATTTTTTGGGACCGCTATTGGCGCCATTTCCAATCCTGATATAAAATGGGAGGAACAGGTAACTTTAGATGTCGGGGTGGATTCAAGGTTTCTAGGCGGCAAGCTAAGCTTTGAAATGGACTACTTTAATCGCGAAACGCGCGATTTATTATTGGTTGTACAAACTTCAGGAACTACAGGATCAACCGCGCCCGGTTCAGGAAACCCTGTGGCCAATGCAGGTTCTGTGCGTAACAGCGGATTTGAGCTTTCTTTGGGCTACAAAGAAAATATCGGCAGCGACATGTCTTTTGGTATAAATTACAACCTCACAACTTTGGACAACGAAGTACTCTCTGTGAATAACGGTGTGGGTTATGAAGTTGGTGGCGGCTTTGGTATTGGTCAAGACCCGCCAGCTAGAATGGAGGAAGGCTTCCCGATCGGTTATTTTTACGGATATCAGACCCAGGGCATTTTCCAAACACAAGAAGAGGCAGACAACGCCCCGAGTCAAATTGCTTTAGGTGCTCTAGCACGTGCCGGAGATATTCGGTTTGCGGACCTTAATGGTGACGGGGTAATCAACACCCAAGATAAAACCTATATTGGTGATCCTATCCCGGATGTAACCATGGGGCTTAACTTGTCCTTTGAGTATAAGAACTTTGACTTCCAGGCCTATTTCTTTGCTTCTTTAGGCAACGAAATCGTGCGTAACTATGAACGAAACGATCGTTTTACCAATAGAACGTCATACTATCTAAATCGTTGGACAGGACCAGGAAGCAGCAATGAATTCCCCAGGGTAACCACCGCTGCAACCTCGAATCTCGTCTTTTCAGACTTTTATGTCGAAGACGGTTCTTTCTTGCGCGCTCAAAACATGCAGCTTGGGTTTAGTTTAGGAGATGACCTCTTAGAAAAGTTTAAACTTTCTAAGCTCCGTGTCTACTTCTCTGCGAGCAATGTATTTACCTTAACAAAATACCGTGGGTATGACCCGACCTCATCAAATGGATCGCCAATAGGCAGTGGATTTGACCCAGGATTCTACCCGACGCCAAGAACCTATTTACTTGGCGCTAATATCAAACTCTAAATCGCTAAGAACTATGAAGACTACACGACCATTCAACCGTTCACGCGTTCTACTCATTACCGCTATTGTTGGGCTTTTTGTCGCAGCATGTAGCGACGACTTTGTCTATGTAAATTCTGAAAATCAGAACAGCGAAACTTATTTCAATACCGAAGAGGACTATCAAAATGCTTTAATTGGAGCCTATGATATGTTGCAATCTTCTTATTTAAATGTCATGCTGGGTGAAATTGCCTCTGCTAATACTCTTGCTGGTGGAGAAAGTGCGACAGACGTGATTGGGATTCAACAAATCGACGATATGATCCACACCCCGACTAACGAACAATTGCGCAGCATTTGGAGTTGGATGTACGCCGGGGTCAATCGTGCGAATTACATCCTAGAATTTCAAGATAAAATTGACTTTGATGGCAAAGCCAATGTCATCGGCCAAGCCAAATTCTTGCGTGCCTATTACTATTTCGAACTTGTGAAATGGTTCGGTGATGTGCCACTCGTTGTGGATAAGCGCATCACTTTTGGGGTTCAATTCGAAATCGACCGAACTCCGAAAGCCCAGGTTTATGCACAAATCGAAGAAGATCTTCAATATGCCGCAAATAATCTTCCTGCCGTTCAAGACCAAGCTGGTCGCGTGACCAAAGGAGCCGCTCAAGCCCTTTTAGGCAAAGCCTATCTTTATCAAGAGAAATGGTCGGACGCTGCAACTGCACTGGACGCAGTGATCAACTCAGGGCCCTATGACCTGATGGCTGATTTTGGATTGATTTTTGAAAACGAAAATGAAAACAACATTGAGTCTGTTTTCGAGGTTCAATACACCGATTTAGAGGGTGCTGGCTTTGGATGCCTGCAGTGTAGCGAAGGTAATGTTGCTGTAGGTTTTAATGGGCCTCGCCAGTATAACGGCCCTTTATTTGAATCTGGCTTTAGTTTTAATGTCCCAACGCAAGAAACTTATGATCTATACGACGAGAATGATGTGCGCCGTGATTTTGGTATACTGAATATCGAACAGTGGGCCGCAGATAATTCAGGATATAATGGTGGTGCTGGTGTGAGTTATACTGAAGGTTATGAGCATACCGGCTTTTTTAACCGCAAGTACATTCCTCGTCAAGGAGATGCCAATATCGGGGATCAAAACTTGACCAACCCGAATAACTACCGTTCTATTCGTTTTGCGGATGTTTTACTCATGGCCGCAGAAGCCCATCACGAAAACGGCAATGATGCCTCGGCACAATCCTATGTTAATCGTGTTCGTACGCGCGCAGGCTTGCCCGCAATCACGACAACAGGAGGTGATTTAGGTGACGCGATATACTTAGAACGACGATTGGAACTCGTGGGCGAAGGTCATCAGTTTTTTGATGCCGTGCGCAAAGGAAAAGCCGCTCAAGAAATTAATGGCTTCCAAAACGGAAAACACGAAGTCTTCCCGATCCCGGAAATTGAAATACAACTTACTGGAAACCGCTGGGCACAAAACCCTGGATATTAATACACAACGACCATGAAACGTACATTCAATAGCATATATGCCTTCAGTTTCGCGATTATCAGCCTTTTTTTGGCGGCGAGCTGTAGTTCAGATGACCCCAATTTCGATTATTTGAATTCGGCACAAGTTCCTTCGAATTTAGGTTTGATTGTGACCCCGACAACCGATAACTCAGGAAATGTAATATTCACACCAAGTGCCTTGAGTGCTTCGAAATTTAATTTGGATTTCGGTGATGGAAGCGAGTCTGTTTCTGTCGTTCCGGGGAATAACGCCATTCACGCTTATGGAGAAGGAACATTCACAGCAATCCTAATTGCTGAGAACCTTAACGGCGAGCAATCGACACCACTTGAACAGCCCGTATCGGTTACTTTTGTAGCCCCAGAAAATTTAGAAATTAACATCAACCCTGTCGCAGGAGATAGCTTTTCAATAGAAGTCTCAGCCACAGCTAATTTGGCCTCGGGATTCGAAGTTTATTTTGGCGATCAAGAAAACGAGGTGCCGACCCCAATGGATGTAGGGTCCACAGTAATCCATACTTATTCTGAAATAGGAACCTATGAGGTTTTAGTTGTCGCCCTTAGTGGCGGAAGCCAAACGATTGAAGCCACTGCTGAGGTTGTTATTGATAACCCTATTGTCCTTCCGTTGACCTTTGAGGACACCACACAAGACTATACATTTTTTGATTTTGCTGGAGCTGTTAATACTAAAATAGCCAATCCAGATCCATCAGGTATTAATACCAGTGCTACGGTTGTAGAGTTCTTTAAAGAGGTAGGTGCTGAGGTTTATGCGGGTACTGCAATTCCTCTGGGAGAAAACTTGAACTTCTCTCAAAGCACCTCCATATCCATGGATGTTTGGTCCCCTATTGTGGGCAGTACGGTAAAATTAAAAATCGAAAACGCGACAAATCCTAATATCGCCATGGAAGTTGATGCCCTAACTACAGTATCAGGTCAGTGGGAAACACTGGAATTTGACTTTAGCGGTTTTGATTTAACCGAAGAATATGCGAAAATCGTGGTGTTTTTTGATTTTGGTAACAGCGGTAATGACGATACCTTTTATTATGACAACATTGATTATGCAAACTAAAACGCATCTGATGAACTATAAGAAATTAATTTTTGCCCTATTGGCTTTGCCCCTTTTGTTGGTCTCGTGTCAGGACGACGATACGCCTTTCGGCGATGTGCTCGCGCCAACCAATCTTGAAGCAACGATTGACATCGCGGAAGATTTGTCTGGAAATGTTTCTGTAACACCGACCGCAGAATACGCGTTGACTTTTCATGTATACTTCAAGCCAGATTTAGATCCTGTGGTCATCGGGCCCGGGGAATCAGCTAATTTTCGTTACACAGACACTGGAGTCTATACCCAAGATATTGTGATCATTGCCTATGGGCGTGGTGGCGCAGCCAGTTCAATCTCGCGTAGCATAGACCTTGATGTGATCTTGATTATTGACCCTGTGATTCTGGAAAACTTAGCAGGTGCTCCAAACCAAGGCAAGCGCTGGGTTTGGGATTCTGGTACTACCGGACACTTCGGCGTGGGCGACCCTGCTGTAGATTTTGCCAATTACTTTATCGCGACACCAAATCAGCTCAATCCGTGTATGTATGATGATGTACTGATCTTTAGTTATGACGGAATGGGAGATTATCGCTTTCAATTAGAGCCTGTGGACGCATCATTTATCAACTGGGCCGAGATTAAGCGATTTTTTCCAAATGATACCCCTGGTCAGTTTAATGATGAGTGTCGTGATTTGACCCCATTTTTATCATTTGACACTTCTTTTGTTGTGCTCGATGATGCCAATACTGAGACTTCAACTTTAACCCTTCAGAATAGCTTTCTTTCCTACTGGTCTGGAGCGTCGTCTTATGAAATAGTTTCTCTGACCGAAGACCAATTAGTCGTTCGTGGCCTCCAAGATCCTTTTGACCCACCAGGAGCGCAACTTGCCTGGTACCACACCTTTGTTCCTGAAACGACTTCAGGCCCAGTGGAGTGCTCTGGCTCAACAGGAGAAACAGGAAGCGGCGCCAATGATGTTTTGGTATGGGCTGAGGAATTTGATGTTGAGGGAGCGCCCTGTTCTGAAAACTGGAATTACGATCTGGGCACCGGCGACTTTGGTTGGGGTAATAACGAAGCGCAACATTATACGGATGATCCCTCAAACATTGTTGTAGACAACGGCGTATTGCGCATCACCGCCCGCTCTGAATTTTTTGCCGGAAGCAATTACACCTCAGCGCGTATTAAAACCAATCAAAACTTTGACTTTACTTACGGACGTGTAGAAGTCAGGGCAAAATTACCTTCCGGTGAAGGAACTTGGCCTGCGATTTGGCTTCTTGGATCTGACTTCCAAACCAATACATGGCCAGGGTGCGGAGAAATGGACATCATGGAACACGTGGGTAACAATCCTGATGAGGTCTTTTCTTCTGTTCATTATCCTGGAAATTCTGGGGGCAATGCCGTAACCCAAGGCATTAATGTACCTGGAGCAACAGAAGACTTTCATGTGTATGCTGTCGACTGGAATGAAGATGCGATTATTTATTCGGTAGATGGTAACGACTACCACACTATCGCCAACACAAGTCTCTTGCCCTTCGATAGTGACTTTTTCATAATTCTCAATGTGGCTATGGGCGGATCTTTAGGGGGCAATATTGACCCTAACTTTGATAGCTCAAGTATGGAGATCGATTATGTTCGCGTTTATCAATAAATATTTTTAATTACTCTTTATATACCTTTTAAACTCTATCTTATGAAAACAAAACTATTTACAATCGCAGCTGCCTTGGGAGTTACCCTGGGTGTCGTTGCTCAAAACAGTGTTAGCGTTGATACCAACGCCGATTGGATTGGATACGCCAACGTTTTTGATCCTGCGACAGGAGACTTCATTTTTGGTGAAAACTGGGGTGTCGCTGACATCAAATCTACGGTTGACGCTAGCGCCGGAACCATTACTCTTCAGCCAAATTTCAATACCTATGCTGATAACCCAACCGATCCATTTTGGGTTGATCAAACTACTGGTCTGGGGGCTAAATTATTTGAGGGTAACACTTATGTTCAGGACGGAGCTCTTGCCGGAGAAGAATTAACTTTTTCTGGTAACATCAACAGCAACACGCTCGACTCTGAATACGACGCGCTCGCATTTATCAAGGTGTTTAACGCCAATTATTCAGTGCTTAAAATCGCAACCGCTCCATTAACTGGTGCCACATTTGAGGTTGTTTTTACAGATGTAAACCCAGCTGAAGACACTCATGTTCAATACGGTTTTCAAGTACTTGGTTTAAACGCTAATCCAGATAATGAATCAGCTCTTGGGAATATCGTTGTCAGCGGTGGTGCTTTGACTGTGAACGACTTCAATGCTGCCTCATTTAGCGTTGCGCCAAACCCATCGAATTCAGTTTGGAATGTGCGTTCTGCTCAGTATGACATGACTCAAGTTGTTCTTTTTGATGTTTTAGGGAAGAAAGTTGCTCAATTCAACAACCCAGGAACTGCTTTGGCTATCGACAACAGCAACTTAAGTAAAGGCGCTTATTTTGCTCAAATCAACACGGCTTCAGGAAGTACTACAGTGCAGTTAATGAAAAACTAATTTACTGAACTTCATTATTGTTTTACTCAGCAGCAGTTTAGTAAGACGACAATCAAAAAAACCAGCCTCGAAAGGCTGGTTTTTTTTATTCATCTCGCGATTGATCTATGAGCTCATAATTCTTCTATGGCTAATTCCGCAAGTTTTTGGCCGACCTCGGCGCCTATAGCGACGCCCATCCCTCCAAGACGAACCCCACAATAAACATTTGGGGCAAGAGTATTGACAATAGGTTTTTTTTGAGGGCCCACACCCATAATTCCGGACCAACGGCGCTCAATACCAATCGCATGGCTAGGGAGGTCTGGTAAAATTACCTCGCGCAGCATGCGCTCTAGAGCCCCTTGGATTTGTTCTGTGGTTTGCTCTAAGGTCGTTTGCTCGCCTTCAAAATCTAGATTTCGGCCACCTCCCAGGAGAATCCTTTGATTTATATTTCTAAAATAATAATAGCCTTGATCTAAATGGAATGTCCCTTTAATCTTCAGACCAGGAATTGGCTCTGTGATCAGCACTTGAGCCCGCGCCGGTGTGACCAAGTCAGATAGGTAATCTTGTGTATACCCGTTTGTGGCCAGTAATAGCTTTTTTGTGGTTATTATGCCGTGCGCTTCAGTTTGCAGCGCCACCTCATCTGCATTAGAGGTATGAGAAATCGCTTTAATGCCTCCAAAAAAATGGACGCCCAAAGCCGATGCTTTCATGGTTAGGGCCTCCATGAGTCTCCCAGTGTGAATCTGTCCCTCAAACTTGTTAAGAATACCTCTAGAAGAAATCCCCGAAAAACCAAATCGATTCTCCACAACGGTAAATACATTCTCCGTAGTATTTAATGCCTCTTGTGCGAGTTTATTGGCCCAATCAAGGTGGGCAAAACATTGATCCGATAGGGCGCCTTGGTGCTTTAAAAAGTATTCGTAGCCTCCGTGCTCTTGATAGTCCATTGTCTTTGGCGCCACTATAGATTTTAAGCGCTCAAGTCCCTGGGCTCTTTGACGGATTAGTCCGATGAGCTCTTGTTCAGAATGCGTTTGGGCATCATCCAAAATTTCTGAAACACTCCCAAAACACGCAAAACCAGCATTTTTTATACTTGCTCCTGCTGGCCAAATGCCCCGTTCAATCACGACCACACGCGCCTGGGGATGTTTTGATTTTAAAGTTATGGCACAGGTTAGTCCCACGATACCACCCCCGACGATAAGATAGTCGATATCTTGAAGTAAATAGGATTCCCAATATGATCTGTTGTGGCGCATTTTAAATTAATAACCCCTCAGTGCTAAATAAAATAACCCTCCGTTAGGGAGGGTTATTTCGTTATTATTCTTCCATTTTCCACTCGTTCATAAAGGCCGTGGTGTAGTTTCCGGCAACATAATCAGGGTGGTCCATAAGTTGTCTATGAAATGGTATGGTGGTTTTTATTCCCTCAATGACAAACTCATCCAAAGCCCGCTTCATTTTATTGATGGCTTCCTCACGAGTTTGAGCCGTCGTGATGAGCTTAGCGATCATGGAATCATAGTTTGGCGGAATTGAATACCCGGCGTAAACATGGGTATCCAAACGCACTCCGTGGCCTCCAGGAGCGTGGAGCGTGGTGATCTTCCCTGGCGAGGGACGGAATCCGTTATATGGGTCCTCTGCATTGATACGGCACTCTATTGAATGCAGTTGAGGCAAGTAGTTCTTTCCTGAAATTGGCACGCCTGCGGCGACCAAAATCTGTTCTCGAATCAAATCGTGATCCACCACTTGTTCTGTAATTGGATGTTCCACCTGGATACGGGTGTTCATTTCCATAAAATAGAAGTTTCGGTGTTTGTCCACCAAAAACTCAATAGTCCCTGCGCCCTCATAATTGATGAATTCTGCTGCCTTTACTGCTGCTTCTCCCATCGCATGTCTCAATTCGTCCGTCATAAATGGACTTGGGGTTTCTTCGGTAAGTTTTTGATGGCGTCTTTGAATTGAGCAATCGCGTTCGCTCAAATGACAGGCTTTTCCTCGACTATCACCAATGACCTGAATTTCTATGTGTCGTGGCTCCTCAATCAACTTCTCCATGTACATGTCGTTATTGCCAAAAGCCGCTTTACTCTCCTGTCTGGCCGACTCCCAAGCGCTTTGGAGGTCTTCTTCTTTCCAAACCGCGCGCATCCCTTTTCCTCCGCCCCCAGCACTTGCTTTGAGCATGACTGGATAACCTGTTTCTTTTGCTACCTTTTTACAGGTTTCAAAATCCAGGATAATTCCATCACTTCCAGGGACACATGGAACGCCTGCTGCTTTCATTGTCGCTTTGGCAGAAGCCTTGTCTCCCATTTGGTCAATCATCTTGGCCGAAGCCCCAATGAACTTAATGCCATGTTCTTCACAAATCTTCGAAAACTTCGCGTTCTCCGACAAAAATCCGTACCCAGGGTGAATTGCGTCTGCATTAGTGATTTCGGCCGCAGCAATGATGTGGGCTATTTTTAAATAGCTTTCTGAACTTGGTGCAGGGCCGATACAAACAGCCTCGTCAGCAAACTTTACGTGCAAACTCTCGGCGTCTGCAGTAGAGTAAACTGCCACCGTTTTGATGCCCATTTCTTTACAGGTTCGAATCACCCTAAGGGCGATCTCTCCGCGATTGGCGACCAATATTTTTTTAAACATGCTTTTTTCTTGGGCCTTATTCGGGCCTTTGGTTTTTTTTGACGGCATGATACTGCTTTTAAATTAAGCTGGGTCGATCAAAAATAAAGGCTGATCAAATTCAACAGGCGATGAATCGTCTACCAAAACCTTTACAATTTTCCCAGAAACCTCACTTTCAATTTCATTAAACAACTTCATGGCTTCAATAACGCACAAAACGCTGCCAGGGCTTACCGTGTCTCCCACCTCAACAAATACTGATTTATCGGGTGAAGGTTTTCTGTAAAACGTCCCAATAATTGGTGACTTAACGGTAATATATTTATCATTTTCTGCTGCAGGGGCGGCTGCCGCAGGGGCAGACTCGGCCACAGGTGCCGCAGGAGCAGGCGCATGTGCTTGCAGTGCCGCAGGAGCGGCATGCATAACAGCATGTGTTGCTGGATAAACCGAGGTTTCTGCGCGTTCGCTTTCACCCCCAGTTTTGATGGTGATTTTGATGTCCTCCATCTCAAGTTTCACTTCACTAGCGCCAGACTTGGCTACAAACTTGATTAAATTTTGAATGTCTTTAATGTCCATAAGTCTTGTTTTATATAAACTCTAATTTATGCTCCGTTATAGGCCCAGGTCAAATAAACTGCACCCCATGTGAATCCGCCACCAAAAGCGGCAAATACAAGGCCATCTCCTTTTTTAAGCTGAGATTCATAATCCATCAAACATAGTGGTAAGGTTGCTGATGTTGTGTTGCCATAACGCTGAATATTCATCATGACCTTGTCTTCGGTAACACCCATGCGACTTGCTGCAGCGTCAATAATGCGCTTGTTGGCCTGATGCGGCACGAGCCACTGTATGTCTTGGCTCGTAAGTCTGTTTTGTTCCATGACGCGTCCGCAGGCATCGGCCATGTTGGTTACGGCAAATTTAAATACCGTCTTGCCGTCCTGAAATACATAATGCTGTTTATTGGCGACTGTTTCCTCAGAAGCGGGTAATATCGATCCGCCCGCATCCATTTTTAAGTGATCTCTCCCTATTCCGTCGGAACGCAGGTACTCGTCTTGAAGCCCAAGACCTTCTGTATTGGGTTCAAATAAAACAGCGCCCGCACCATCGCCAAAAATAATACATGTGGTTCGGTCTGTGTAATCAATGACCGACGACATTTTATCCGCTCCGATCAACAAAACTTTTTTGTAACGACCCGACTCAATATAGGCTGCTGCCGTACTCATACCGTATAAAAAACTGGAGCACGCTGTAGATAAATCATACGAAAAAGCATTCGTAGCACCGATTTTTGTAGCAACAAATACGCCTGTTGACGCCACAAGCATATCTGGTGTGGCCGTGGCCATGATCAATAAATCGATTTCCTTGGGATCGACTTTGGCTTTTTCCAAAAGTTGCTGCGCAGCCTTGATGGCCATATAAGACGTTCCTTGGCCTGGCTCTTTTAAAATACGACGCTCTTTAATGCCTGTTCTGGACAGAATCCATTCATCATTTGTGTCGACCATGGTCTCCAAAATCTCGTTGGTCAAGACGTAGTCTGGAACATAGCCTCCAACAGCGGTAATGGCTGCTTTAATTTTTGTCATATGCTTTGGAATAAAATTTGCGCCTTTTTAGCCAAAATTCCAATTTTCGAGGGGAAAAGTACTAATTTTTGAGCAAAAACGCGTGTGTTTTTGATGCTTTTGTGCAATTTTCAGCGCACAAAAAAACCCTCACTTTAATTCAAATGAGAGTTTTATGGAGCGCATAATGCGTTTGTGTTTTAAGCCTCCTCGCCTACCGCGTCAATAACAACTTGACCTTTGTAGTACAATTTGCCTTCATGCCAGTGGGCACGGTGATAAAGATGTGCCTCGCCTGTTGTAGGATCTGTCGCGATTTGAGCTACTGTAGCTTTGTAGTGGGTACGTCTTTTATCTCTTCTTGTTTTAGAGATTTTTCTTTTAGGATGTGCCATGGCGCAATATTATTTGTCCGTTAATAGATTTTTTAAATTATCCCAACGAGGATCAACATCTTCTAATTGATTTTGTTGTACTCCCTTTGGTTTGAGTGCTTCTAGCTGTTCGAGTACGTCACTTTTTAGTGTGCCTTCAGCGATGCCTGGATGAATTCTTTTGCTCGGCAAAGCCAAAACAATAGATTCATAAACTTGCTGCTGAATATTTACTTGATAAGCGCCGTGGGGCAATATCAAGAGTTCGTCATGCAAGTCGTCTTGCTCCTGGCCAAACTTCACAACAAAGTGATAATTACCCTCTACAGGCAAGTCAAATGGCTCATTAGTCCGGTCGCATGACACATTAACTAATCCATCAAATGACAACGCAATCTCAAGCATATTTGGTTTTTTGTCCAAAATTACCTCGAGTTTTATGTCCGCTTGATGGAACTCATCGTACTCAAAATGCTCAAAGAACTTCTTATCTAGATTAAAATCGTATTTGTGTTGGCCTATTTTCAGCCCCACAAAAGGAATGGTATATTCTTTCATTTCCTTCATGTGCACGAATATATTTTAATCCTCGGCCCTAAAAAAGGCGGTGGCAAAGATAGTAAATAATTTTATTTGCCTGAGCCTAATGATGTTTCTTTTTGTGCGATGGTTTTTTTACAGAAATCTCAAGAGGAGCCTGGGTCAGTTTTTGATGCATTTTTCGCTGACGTACTATGTTTAAAGCCGTAAAAATAGCCTCTTTAAATGAGCTTATATTCGCCTGATCTTTTCCTGCGATATCAAAAGCAGTCCCGTGATCCGGAGAAGTCCGGACGGCATTCAATCCGGCGGTAAAGTTAACACCTGCACCGAAGGATAGGGTTTTAAAAGGAATCAAGCCTTGGTCGTGATAGGCTGCCAAAACAGCGTCAAAATGTTTGTATTGTCCTGAACCAAAAAATCCGTCAGCCGGATATGGGCCATATATAAGAGCCCCTTCCTCCCGCATCTCATTGATGGTTGGCGCCATTATTTCTTGATCTTCGCTACCGATTACGCCCTGGTCCCCAGAATGAGGGTTTACCCCAAGAACTGCAATCTTTGGGCGGGTAATCCCAAAGTCTTGAGTTAGAGACGCCATCATTGCGGCGGCTTTTTGTCTAATTAATTCCTTTGTAATTCGGGCTGGGGCGTCTTTAACAGGCACGTGGTCCGTGAGGAGTCCAACCCGCACTTCCTCAGAGACCATAAACATCAACGCAGAGCCGCCAAGCTCTTGAGCGAGATAATCGGTGTGCCCAGGAAACTTAAACTCCTCAGATTGACTGTTTTTTTTGTCAATTGGCGCTGTAACCAAGGCATCGATTTGGTTGTTTTTGAGCGCATTGACCGCTTTTTTTAAAGAAGCTATAGCCAAAAACCCTGCCTTTGGGTCTACTTTTCCATATTGGGCCTCAAAAGTTTCTGACCAAGCGTTAATTACATTTATTTTTCCGTGATTGACTTGACTTAAATCACTCAAGGCGTTGAGGTGGCATTCTAGTCCTAATTCTTTTTTATACCAAGTCAAAAACTTGATATTAGCAAAAACAACTGGGGTACAGAATTCAAGCATTCTTGGGTCCGCAAAGCTCTTTAGAAAAATTTCTGGGCCAATCCCGTTAAGGTCTCCAACTGAAATTCCTATAATTATTGGATTGTTTTTTGCCATATGAGCGCTTTGGGTGTTACTTTTGCAAAGGTAAATAATTGAGGGTATGTTCACAGGTATTATAGAATCTATTGGCGAAATAATTGCGCTTAATCAAGACGGGGGTAATCTGCACATCACCCTGCGATGTGACTTTACTCATGAGCTAAAAATTGACCAGTCGCTTGCCCATGATGGGGTATGCCTTACTGTTGTTGACATTCAAGGGGATCTTTACACCGTTACCGCGATTCAAGAAACCTTGGACAAAACCAACCTCAGCCATTGGCAAGTCGGCGGACTTGTCAATTTGGAACGCGCCATGCAGCTTGGAGACCGACTCGATGGACATATTGTTCAAGGCCATGTAGACCTGGTCGGTAGCTGCTCGAAGATTGAGGAAAAAGATGGGAGTTGGCATTATCTATTTGCCTATGACAAAGACTCTGGGCATGTTACCGTTTCAAAAGGATCCATTACCATTAATGGCGTGAGTTTGACTGTGGTTGATAGTGCCCCTGGCGTTCTCGGGGTTGCCATCATTCCTTACACTTACGAGCACACAAACTTCAAAGCCCTAAATATCGGCAGTGCTGTAAATCTAGAATTTGATATAATTGGAAAGTACGTCGCGCGGATTAGTCGCGGCTACGATGGGATTTAATCTGTCTGAAGGCCCAGTACAATCCAAAAGCCAAACCAACCAAGAGGAGGTAGTGGAGGTTTTGGTCGATGGGCACGTCGAACTCTGGTGGGCCACCCTGTGCGTTTAATGTTTTCGCACACATTAAAATTGGCAGGGTCAAAAAAACCACTCTGTTGTTGGGACGCTTCATACGCCGCAAAGATAATTGAATTTTGCTTTCTCAGGATTCATCGCCCTAAAATTTAGATTTAAGTTCTATCCAAAATTATAAGGCCCATTATCTCCAATACTGAGGCCTTTTATCCTCGTTCGCTTGGTCCACTGACCCTCATTTTATAAAGCTGTTTTGTTTAGTTTGCCCAAAAAAATTTAGCTTGTGCTTATTCCGGACGCCGTTCCTCGTGTCGTATCTGACTTAGATCCCTTTGTTTCTAAAGTGTTAATCAAGGGTTAACACACCATTTTTTCTTTTGGCCATTCACGTTGAGTCTCCTTCTGTGATTTGGATGACCTCTGAAGATGAGGGTTTGGGTTTACCTCGATTATTTAAAGCGACGATTGAATAAAATTCAATTACTTTTGGCGCGATTATTGATTTACACCTTTCAAATTTTATTTATGGGACGCCCTCTAATTTTTGTTGCCACCTTTCTATTGGCCCCTGCCTTGTTTTTTAAAGGTTTTGGTCAGAGTTCAAACACGCCCTCTAATCCCTCCCAATCCGTTTTTGATATTTCTGAAACAGAGTTGCGTATCAATGCTTTGGCTCTGCTCGTCGGTCCTGCCTTAGATATTTCGTATGAACGCTTTCTATCTAGCTCCAGTGGTGTCGGGGCAAGTTTGCTTTTAAATTTCGGTGGCGACAATTATGGAAGCCAAAAATTTGCGCTATCCCCCTTTTATCGCTTTTATTTCTTTGACCACAAAGACTACGGCGCGCGCGGGTTATTTGTAGAAGCGTTTTCTTCATTGGCCTTGGTTGAGCCGAATGCGGAGTGGTTAGAATTAAGCGACGGCAGTTATATGGAACAAGATCAAGGAAATGAATTTCAGTGGTCTATAGGCTTTGCTGCAGGGCGCAAATGGATCAATCAAAAAGGATTTTCTTTTGAGATCTTCCTCGGTGTTGGGCGTTATTTACTCAGCACTGCAGCCACCGACGAAGTTCATCCTAGATTAGGGGCCTCCTTTGGTAAGCGGTTTTAAATATTTTTATGCACAAAAAAACCCTTTAACATGAAAGGGTTTAAGTCTTAAAAAATGTAATCGCTAGATTAGACGTCTTTCATTACGCCCTTAACTGCCTCAGCAACTTCAGGGGTTACATCAATTTTGTGAAACTCCTTCGCGTGACGAGCTACAGCATCCATTACTTCATCGATTTCCCCTGATACCGTGAAATCGCAATCATTTCCTAAATCTCTACAACATACGCTTTTCATTTTCTTTGGTTTTTGCTGGTTACTTCTCAAAGTTAAGGCTAAAATGTTAAATAAAAAAGCCCCACATCTCTGTGAGGCTTTTATTTTGCTTGTGGTCCCACCTGGGCTCGAACCAGGGACCACCTGATTATGAGTCAGGTGCTCTAACCAACTGAGCTATAGGACCAAAATTAGGCTGCAAATATAAGCAGTAATTCTTCAGTGCAAAATAATCATTCGTGGTTTATTTCTTGGCACAGTTCAACCAAGACTCCGCCCGCTGATTTGGGGTGCATAAACACAACCCATTTGTTGTCTGCGCCACGCTTGGGCTCCTCGCTGACAAAAACAAATCCCGCCGCTTTGAGGCGCTGAACCTCAGCCTTTATATCGGTTACGGCAAAGGCAATATGATGAATCCCCTGCCCTTTTTTATCGATAAACTTGGCGATGGTGCCCTCGGGATTAGTCGAGGCGAGTAATTCTATTTTTTGATCGCCCTTTTTAAAAAAGGCTGTAGTAACCTGTTCAGAATCCACCACCTCGGTTTTATAACAGGGCGTGTCGAGCAAGGCTGTATATAATTCAATGCTTTGCTCTAAATCTGAAACCGCAATCCCGATATGCTCTATGGTGTTCATAAAATACCTTTAGCTCAAAAATAATAAAAACCCGTGCCAAAGCAGTATTTATCCTATTTTTGTGCCATGGAAGAAAGTCAACGGCAAAGAAAAATTAGCAGTGTCTTGCGCAAAGATCTCGCGCAGGTGCTGAATCGTCTGCTTAAAGATGGCGGGGTAAATAACCTTATTGTTTCAGTGACTAAGGTCAGTGTGACTGTTGATTTAAGCGTGGCCAAAGTCTATGTCAGCGTGTTCCCTGCAGACAAAGGGGGCCAAGTTGTTTCAGAGTTGACCGCTTTAAAGCCGAGCATCAAACATCAAATCGCCCTTTTGACCAAAAACCAATTGCGCAAGATGCCAGACTTGAATTTTTATAATGATGATTCCCTTGAGTATATCGGCCAAATCGAACAAGCCGTAAAAGGAGGTCAAAACCCTATTGCTGATCCAACGTTACTCGAGCGCAGAAAAAAGAGCTAATGGGTCGCCTCCCCTACTTTATTGCAAAGCGTTATTTGCTGGCCAAACACAGCAGACACGCTGTTGGTTTACTCTCAAAAATTGCCATTGGCGCTGTTGCTGTAGCCACCTTTTCTTTATTTCTGGTCCTTTCTGGATTTACAGGCCTCAAAGACTACGCTCTGGCTTTTACCAATATTTTTGACAGTGATTTGATTGTTACTCCTGTGTCAGGCAAATCATTTATTTACGATAATACG
>Ga0075476_10000492_pt1 | contig 17464 bp, 16 predicted proteins | sample DEB08_DNA_5_FD_76339 | JGI IMG/M metagenome (GOLD analysis project Ga0075476, IMG submission 76339) | Aqueous microbial communities from the Delaware River and Bay under freshwater to marine salinity gradient to study organic matter... | ecosystem: Environmental > Aquatic > Marine > Coastal ...
GAGTTCTACGCAACTTTGGATCAGTACCCCATCGTTGCCTCTGATCAGGACTGGTTCGAAGGAGACGTACTCGACGTCCCATCGTTGATGCCGAGTAAAGACCTGACCTTCACGGACGTCCTCTCGGCGTCTGCTTCCTAAGCGCAGCTCAGGCGAAACAGGCCCTGCGTGGGTGATCAAGCCCCCTTCACAGCAGACAGCCCCCGGTAGGAGGATTCCCGGGGGCCGCCCATGGAGGGAGGAGGAAACTGTGAAGTTGTCTTGCCGTCCAGGTCGGTCCGGATTCTCACCTGACCGTCTCGGACATGCTTGGTATACCCGCTCTCTCGCATGGTTAAACACCATTTAGGCCAGGTGAGACAAACTCATGGCAAATGTTCCACTCATAGGCATCTCTCAGCCCCTTCGGGCCAGTAATGAGTGATCACCGAGTGAAGGACGAATCTTGACGTGAATGGGTCACGGACCGTGTGAACGGTCCGATACGACGGGGTTGAGCCCGGACGAGATTGCGAAAGCGCCGTCGAGCATTGACGTAAGTGCAATGAGTAGCACCTGCAGGAAGCTGTGCAGAATCGAGACGAACATGATGTTTCGTAAAACTTTTTTGGAATGTGTGCATCCAAACTCGTGAGTGCAGACGAACTCCTATTAGAACGATGCGCGACGGCCCAGTGCGCGCACGAAAAACGTAGGAGTTGTAATGAAGAAAACCACGAAGGTTCTCGGAGCGGCGGCAAGCGCCGCTATCTTCGCTGCTGGAGCTGCTGTTTCGGCGCCCGCTGTCCAGGCGATGGATGGCAACACAAGTCTCGCGAGCGTTCTCGATGTCGGCAATGCCGAGTTCGATAACTCCAGCAAAGACTTCGACATCTTGACCAAGGCTGCGGAAGCTGTTCTCGCTGCCAAGCCCGATTCCCCCGTAGCGCTGCTGGCAGACGGTGACACCGCACTCACGGTGTTCGCCCCCACCGACAAGGCGTTCAAGAACCTTGCGTCCGCTCTTGCCGGTCACAAGATCAAGAGCGAGTCGGATGCCTTCGACGCGGTTGCTGGTCTGGGAATCGACACGGTCGAGACCGTGCTCCTCTACCACGTGATCCCCGGCGCGACGATTACCTCTGACATTGCGCTGGAGTCTGACGGTGCGGTTCTCGCGACCGCTCTCGAGGGTAAGAACACCAAGGTTCTCGTCTCGGACGATCCGTCGATCCGTCTGCGTGACTACGCACCGGACTTCAAGAACGCGAAGGTCATCCTGTCTGCCGTTGACATCAACAAGGGCAACATGCAGGTGGCGCACGGCGTCGACGCCGTAATGCTTCCTTTCGCTCCGTAATCCTTGAGCACACGCATCGTGGCCCCCTCCTGAAGTGGAGGGGGCCACGACGCGTGGGAAAGCCGAAGCGAATTGCTGCGGATCAGAAACAAGGATTGCCCGACGCCCGCTCCACCCTTTTGGCAAATGCTTTTGCGAACGGGGACCACGTTTTGCGGGGACGTGGACCTACGCCCACGCGTCCACTCCGGTCCTGTGGACCAGTGATTCCTCAAGGAAAACAATCCATTCCTGGGAGTGTGAGTGCACCTGCGTCCTGAAAGACTTGTTCCCTGGCAGTCGTCGGTGCGAGCCCGACCGGCCCCAGCACCACTGCCCTGTGACTCCCTGACTGATGCGCGTACTGTGTCTTGGGATCCGATCTTGCTCACCAGGAGGCTCCATGCGTTTGACCCGGATGATGGCGTCAAGTTCGATACTGGCTCTCGTAGTTACGGCGGGGTTAAGCGCTGCACCCTCCCACGCAAAGTCGGTATCGGTGGACACCTTCTATGAGCGTATGGGCGTTGCCGCCGAGCAGTGGCAGGCCCGAGCCGAAGGCCGGAGCTTGACGACGATATTTCGTCTGCGCGGGCCCCTCGGTGTTCGGTCGACGAACACGATGACGATCAATCCCGACGGCAGCATGAAGGCAACATTCCTGCCGCCTTTTGTCGACACCAAGCGGTCGGTTCGATGCATCGACACCACGACCTGCTGGACCACCACTGCCGATGATCGTCAGTGGCACCGCCTCGCACCTGATGCGGTCACGATCGTCGGCAAGCAACTTCCCGGGGTCAACAAGCCCAACGATCCCGCTCCGGAAACAGTGACGGCTCGGATCACCGGAAAGGTCTATCAACTTGACGATTCTGCGGACGACCAGCAAGCATCACTGAGGGTTACCGATCGAAAGAACTCGTGGCGCGCTGTGCTGAAAGCAACCGACCGCGAAGGTCAAGAACAGAACTATGTGTCCTCCGCGGTTCGAATGAACCCCAAACCCGCCAAGATTCGCAGACCCGCCGCGGGAAAGATCGGCGAGCCGGACAACCAAACGACCATCACCTTCAACCAGTACACAGGTGGAGTGGAGATAGATCTGGGGACGATCAACTAGCTACGCCCTCGGTGCAAACCACGACGCCAACACCTCCACGCCTGGGGCCTGACATGTGGTCCATGACGTGTTCAAAATCCCGCCTCCACTCCGACCCCCTTTCGTGGGGCCGCCAACGCTTTATTTGGGGGCGTACTCGCCAGCAGGCTGAGAATCAGACTTTTAGATCGCGGTGACTCGCTGCCGGGCGTGTGCCATAGGTTAAGCCGACTACGTCCGTAAAGCACCCACGTAACGAAGTGGAGGGAAGCATCTTGTCTTCAACGGTTCGAGAGAAAATTCTGAAGTCTATTCGTGGCGGTGAAGACCTGGCCGGTCAAAATTTCTCAGGCGTCAATCTGTCAGAAGCAAATTTGGACGGCGCGAAACTCACGGCTACCGACTGGACCAAGGCCAATCTGCGTGAGGCCTCACTGCGCTTTGCCATTCTCACGAATGCCGACCTCAGCGGCGCGGACCTAAGCAACGCAAACCTGTTTGGTGCCGATATGCGCTTCGTCAACTTCCAGGGAACTGTGCTCACGGGTGCTGACATGGCAGGCGCCGACTTACTGGGTGCGAAGAATTTGCCCCGAGACGTAGGCAGCGATGGATCACGAGCGAAAACGAGTCATGGAATCTCTGGTGGGGAGGGAGAAGAAAAGGCCTCCTTTGATGGTCAGCGCCGCTGTTTGGGCTGTGAGGGGTACGTGGCGGAAGAGGCAAATTTCTGCCAGGAATGTGGGATGCGTGTCTCAAAATCTCCCTAGCTTCAGAGTTTGAGAGCCACCTCATCTTTATTCCCCATAATCGCAAGTCTCTTGTGCGCTTATGCGCTCGTGAGCGGGGACAGGTTGTGCCGCCTTGGCTCGATCCTCCCGTGCTCACATTAATTGGCAACGCGCCACCAAAGGGTGTCGTGTGTCTCGTTGGGTGAGCAACAGGCAGTAGTCACGACTAGCGACCCAAGGATCCCGTTCAACGCTCGGTGCACGCCAGGCAACAAGAGGTGTCACTGACACGCTGGCTCCACCGCCACACAATGCTGAAGGCCCCCGTCCGCTGGACGGGGGCCTTCAGCGTGAAAGGTCTGAAATCAGGCGACGCGAACCTTCTCAGCCTGGGGTCCCTTGGGGCCCTGGGTGATCTCGAATTCGACCGTCTGGTTCTCGTCGAGCGACTTGTAGCCATCGGAATCGATCGCGGAGTAGTGAACGAAAACGTCCGGACCGCCATCAGCCTGCTCGATGAAGCCGAAGCCTTTTTCTGCGTTGAACCACTTAACGGTGCCTTGTGCCATGGTGCTTAATCTCCTTAACGAGGGACGTGGCGGGCGGAATGCCTGTCACGTGGTGCAGCCCTATCGCGCCTACGTCCTCGAGGGAAATCGGTGCTGACATGCCTTACCTAGAGCACACAGTTCCCTATGAGTCCCCGTCGTCCAAATCCGGGTCCCCAAATGCCCTGAAATGTCGCGCGCTAGACCAAGCGCGGCAAGTAGAAGCTGGACGAGGTTTTCTCCGCCGCAACGGGCGTTCCCAGGACGGTGACGTTCACGTTCAAGCGCAAAAAACGGGTGAAGACCATGACGTCGCATCAGTCAGCAAGTTCCTTGGCCACAAGAGCGTCCGCACCACCCAAGACGTCTACGCCCACTTGATGGATGACGCCAGCAAGCGCATCGGACAGGCCATCAGCCCGGAAGTTCCAGTGATGGCACGGTTGCCACTCGGGATTCTCTTCAATCAGATGGCGTCGTGGGGTTGTAGCACCCCACTTTTCATGGGAGCAGGCCCTTTAGCTCGGGTGCCCAACATTTGTGGCTTAGTGTCCTAGCTATGCAAAGTCAGCATGAAGCCAGATCTGTATCGCCGTCGATGTCAATCCGGGTTCTCGGCAAGGTGACCACGAGTGCGAGGTGGGCCGTGACCCACCGTGGAGTGCGCGCCCGGAAGGAGTCGAACCCTCAACCAACCGGGTTAGCCCAACGCGTTCGCACGAGGGCGTGCGCGTGTGCGGGACCGTTCCGTCGTGCGGAGAACTGGACGCCGACGTCCCGAAGCGGTCGGCAGCGGTCAGTGGCAGTGGAGTGTCGGTTGGCGTCAGCGTTGGCGTCAGCTTTGACGTTGGTCGCTGCGCGTGAGGGGAGGGGGGATCTAGCCCAGGGTGGGGTCAAAGTCTTGCGGCGCGTGTTCGCCGTACCCTGGCCCAACAACACTCGCAGGGTGTGCAGGTCACAGAGATAATTGCAACCACCATGGCCACAGGCTGCGGAGGAGATCCTCAGGCGTGTGAGGACGCTCCTCCCCGCAGGCGATGAAACCCGCGCAAAGAGTGTCAAGTCAACCGACAGCAATCCCGGAGACTATCTCGACCAAGTCAAACCCGACCACCGTGTTTTCACGGTAGGCGCGAAGCGGCGCCACCTGGTTGAATACTTCAGGATCAACATCTATCCGGTCACTGGACATGCATCACGTGCTACACGATGATCGCTCGCTACAGTTTCAACGGGGTCAGTAGTTCCTAGCAAGGTCCCAAGCGAATTGACTGTCGCACCACCAATTGAGGAGCACTTCACGTGAGATACGAAAACGGCAGGCGACTTGCTCGTCGCACAGCGGTGATTCTGGCAATCATGACTCCCTTGGCGCTCATGTCCCCAACGCTTGCTGTTGCCCACGAGGGATGGCGCGATGATTCACGGACTGTCTCTGCGAAGAAAGCTGCCAGTGCACCCGCAGCCAAAGTTGGTGGGACCTGCAAGAAGAAGGGGAAGGTGAAGGGAAAACTCACCTGCGCGCGGGTTAAGGGAAAGCTCAAATGGGTCAAGACTCCCCGCACGTCCACAACATCCACCGGAGCAGCCGCCAGCGCTCCGAATGTGCTCTGCCGAAACTCCACCTACACCAGCCAGGTGAAGGACCTGAAGTGCACCGCTACGACCATCACCTTTGCCGCCAATGGCCTACCCGGCGGATCAGCCCCCACCATGATCGGCATCACAGCGACAAACCAGCAGTATCCGTCTGCGCATGACTACTTGTACTCGATTCCCCGAAAGCCGGCAAAATCTGCCACCCCCACGGTTCCCGGAGACGGAGCCATCGGGGTGGCCGTGAATGGTGTTCCCCTGTTCAGCCCATGGACGCAATCGGCAGTCCTCCAGCACACGCTCGATGCCGGGGAGCTCGACGAATGTGGCGGTCATGCTGGCCGAGGCGACGACTACCACTATCACGTTGCACCCAACTGCCTCATCGAGGAATTGGGCGCCACGAAGGTTGAGAAGGAACGGTCCCCCATCGGCATTGCCAATGATGCCTACCCGATCCTGGCCCTCGGATGGTTCGATCCCGCCAACAATGTGGAGAGCAAGCTCGACAAGTGCCGAGGCATGACCGATGACCAAGGCAACTACTTCTACAACGTGCAGAGTACGCGTAAGTGGAACATCCTCGACTGCTTCACCGGCACGGTGTTCAAAACCTCGAAGGATCGCTTCACATCGCGGACAGACTCGGCCGGCAATCAGATCACTGGTGCCAAGCTGTCGATGACGATCATGGACTCCTCGTCACGTAACGTCAGCGGCCAGACCTGCTATGTCATGTCAGGCAATCTCACGAACCAAAAGATTGTTCAGACCAATCAGTCCGTCAATGAAACGTCGGGCCCAGCGGGAATCTTCTACTGCAACTCTCAATGCTACGCCGAGTTCTTCGAACCAACCGCGGCGTTCCCGGGCCAATCGGTGTATCTGGAGAAGGTCACCAGCAACTGCCCTGCCGGCTTCAATCCCGATTCTGTGCCGACTCTGCCGCCATACCGGGGCCCTGACATCGGTAAGCGTGGACCAGCCACCGGTTCCAGCGCTCCTCCTCCGCCCCGCTAGCCGCGGGAGCACTCCACTCGGTCGAGGCTCGCAGCGTGGAGTTCGGTAGATGCATCGGGGGCATTCATGTGGTCGCCGAAACCGAATCGCGGGACGGACCTCGCGCCGCTTGTAGCTGTGGTCGCCGGAACGGGGGCCCGTATTGGGGAGGTCCTGGGGATGCGCTGGGCCGATGTCGACCTCGACGGTGGGGTCTGGACCGTGACTCGCACCATTACCCGCAACCGGAGCGGAGGAGTCGTCCTCGGCAGCCGCACTAAGACCGGCGCCACCCGCAAGGTCGCACTCGCGGACGGAGTTATCCGCGCGTTGCAAACTCAATCACGAGCGGTCGCGCAGGCTCGTCTGAAGTCCGCCCATTGGGTCGACCTTGACCTCGCCTTCCCTACGAGCATCGGCACACCCCGGGAGCCGAATAACGTCCGCCGCGAGTTGAAGTCCTACGCGGTCCAAGCCGGGTTTCCTGGCAGCTTCCACGGGCTGCGCCACTGGTACGCGTCCCTGGCGATAAGTCGAGAGCCACTCGCGGTGGTCTCGAAGATCCTGGGGCACGCCCGAGTCAGCACGACGAGCGACATCTACGGACACCTCCGCGACGACGATGCCGCCCGCGTTGCCGGTGTCGTCGGTGATCGGCTTGAAGCGCTTGGAGAGTGACGGTTGGCGTCAGCGTTGGCGTCAAACTCGGCTTCGAAGTCCGCATTTCCTCACGAATTGCGCGCCCGGAAGGAGTCGAACCCTCAACCGACCGGGTAGAAACCGGTTGCTCTATCCATTGAGCTACGGGCGCCTGTGATGTCAGTGGTGCCCTCGAAAAGGAGCACCGGGCCTACTGTCTTCGTTGACCGGGCATGAAGGAAGTCTAATGCGGGTGTAAAGCGTCCGGGAGTCCGTCGTCCGTACGGCTTGTTGAGGCGGTGGTGAACTCCCGGTGCCACCAGATCAAGAACACGGACCAGGCGATCAGCAGGCAAGCCGATCCCAAGAGAAGCGCGCCGAGAACATCCGCACTCCAGTGCTCTCCGAGTATCATTCGCGCTGGCCCCTGAAGCAGTCCGATAACCAGAAAGGTCGAGCACAACCACGGAGCGACGATTGGTGGAAGTAAGTACCACCCGATCAGTGCGGCAGCGCACCAAACGGTTACGCCCGTCAAGGTGTGACCGGAGGGAAACGACAGTGTCTGTTGCAGCGCCTCGTGCGTGACCCAGGATGGTCTTTCTCGACCAACGCTGAACTTCACGAGGTTGCCAAGCGCGATACTTCCCGCCGATAGTGCCAGGAAGAAGACGGCCCAGGGCCACGCTCGCGTGTAGGCGAGAACAAGGACCGCGACGGCGATAAAGGCGATGTTGCGAGTACCGCCGAACCACGCGAGGAATTCCGCAAATGAGAACAGCCACGGATGATCAACGCCGGCGGCGAAAAAACTCTCGGTGACCCGCAGGTCGGCACCCGTGGGGCTGTCGATATTCATTATGACCAGGACAGTCCAAGCGAGAAAGAGAACTCCCGCGCCGGCGCCGACCCACATGAGACCCACGGCAACAGTGCGGCTGGGCAATGGTCGTTGGGGAATTGCCGAAGGTCGTGTCATGAAGCGGGCGGCTACCAGGAGCCGCCACCGCCACCGCCACCGCCACCGCCCGCGCCACCTCCGCTGAAACCAGAGCTTGACGACCGGCTCGGGGGTGTCGTGGCGGTCCGGATCCCTCGACCGAAGTCAGACACCAGGTAGGACCAGATGTAGGCGTTCTCAGCAAAGAATCCGTAGCGACGCAGTTCCTCGGGTGTGAGATCCGGGAAGCCTTGCGACCAGGCCTCGTTGAGGTCGAAGATCACCGCGTACGGGAGCATCGTGGCGAAAATCGCACTGTCAGGAAGTCCCAATTTGTGCGCGAACTCTCGACGCGATTCAGAGGTGTCGGTGCCGAGAACCTTTTTTAGGCCCTCGACCTTGGCGAGGAATTGAGCAGATTGCACCGTCTCGGTGCGAGGGGTGATGAGTCGGGCCAATCCGAATCCGATCAGACACCCCAGGCCCGCAGGGATCAGTACCGCGGTGATGTTGGTCGAGCCAAACACTCCAAGAAGAACTCCGAGCATGAACATCGTGATGCCGGTGAACGCCAGGAAGTTCCACTTCTGGTCGGGCTTGCCACCCTCTGCATTTCGTCGACCGGATTTTCTGGCTTCCGCGAGCAGACCTTTGTAGGCCTCGGTCCAAGTGGTGGCGAGCGTGGAGTCGTAATCATCGATGACTCCGCTCCCAGAGTCGGAAACGATCGAATCGACCAGTGCCTCTTCCCAGGGGCGGATGGGGTCAGTCCCCGACGTAAGTTTGGTGACGGTGAGCTTCTTGCCGTCCTGGCCAAGATCGACCCAGCGGCGGGCCGCTAGGTCGACGAGCGTCGCGACGATGGCGCGCGATCGAACATCGCTGTCATCGCCCTTCCACGCCACGCCCATCTCTGCAGCGGTCAGGCCGTCGGGAGGCGAGTACTGCGGAGGAGCCAACGGGATCGCTGCGCCCTTGTTCTTGTTACGCGTCGCGATCGCCACGATGGTCGGCACGACGATCGCGATAGCAGCGATGACGAAACCGATGAGGAGTCCGAGCACCAGTCGATCGGCCTTCGGCGCTTCGATGACCTCCTCGACGGGCGCGGTGAAGGCTTCCTGGGGGAACGCGAGAATCCCCGTCAGGCTGTCGCCGGTGTAGAGGCGTGCAGAGGAGAAGACCGCGGATTCGGTGCCGATTTCCACATCGCAGGGAATCCTCGAGCCCGTAGATCCGACGAAACACTCGTAGGCGAGGATCGGGCCCGGCCCTTCAACTCTCACCCGTGCCTGATCGATCGGCGCCTCCCACTCGCCGCCGATGAAGTCCCAATACACCTCGACGTCGCCCGGCTCGAGCTCAGCGATACCGATGGCATCGACTTGTTCTTGTGTGTACTGAATCAGACCGTTGGCGACGGTGTATTGAATTTGGTATTCGTGGGCTCCGGTGATGGTGACGTCGGGATCACCGATGCGCACCCGAAGGTAATCACCCTCTTCGGAAATTTCGTAGGGCTCCGAGGAGCCGTCTCGGGTGACCGAAAGGACGTCGATTTCGTAAGCGCGAGCGCTTCCGTCATCGAGATAATCACGGACAGGAATGTCGCGGAATATGCCGCGGCGCTCTGCGCTTTCAAAGTCGTAGACGATGGTTTCGGAAATGTCCATCAGGGTATCCGCGCCGATGGTCACATCGACGTCGAATGACGAGATCTCCTCGGCGTACGCACCTGGTGCAAGCGCGAGAGAGGTAGCTGCGGCACCGGCAAGCGCCCACGTCAGCGCGCGACGCATCAGAATTCCACGCTGGGTGCGTCTCGTCGATCCTCGTCGGGCTCGGAGTACATGTCTCGCTGAGTCACCTTCGCGACTCCGGCGAACCACATCCCCGGAACGGTGGTGAGCGCGGTGTTCAACTGCACGACCGCCTCGTTATAGAACTGACGAGCGAACTGCAGTTCGCCCTCGACCTGCTGGAGTTGGCGCTGAAGCTCGATGTATCCCTGGGTGGCGGTCAGCTGCGGGTAGGCCTCGGCGACGGCGAAAAGTCTGCCGAGAGCCTGGGTGAGCATGTTGTCTGCGGCGGCGGTTTCTTCCACGGTCGTTGCTTGACCGATCGATGCTCGCGCGTCGGTAACCGCCTGCAGGGTGCTCTGCTCAAAGCCCGCGGCTCCCTTGACTGTTTCCACAAGGTTGGGAATCAGGTCTGCCCGCTTGGTCAGGAGAGTGTCGATGCCGGCAAAGGCTCCATCCACCTGAACGTTGAGTCGGCGCAACCTGTTGAACTGAAGAACACCGACGATGAGAAGCAGAACGATGAGAACGATGATGATGATGGCTACCCAGGACATACACACCCTCCACGTGTCGCTGACGCGGACCTCAGTCTTTCACGGGGCCGGATGCTGTGGGCCGGTTTGGTCCGATGTCGCACTGCGGAGTGAACGCGGCAGGGTGAGGGAGGCTGCACACGCGCCGAGGGCGAGCAGGCCGGCAAGTAGCCATGCGAGTAAATAGTCCCCGGTGACGTCTCTGAGCACCCCACTCGTGGTGGCGGCTGCTGCGGCGCCGATCATGTGCGCGGCGAAGACCCATCCGAAGACAATCGTTCCTTTTTCCCGCCCGAAGGCCCTGGTGCACAAGATCGCGGTCGGTGGGACGGTGGCCACCCAGTCCAGGCCGAACACCACCATGATCACCAGAATCGGGGGCTCGACCGATGGCCCGAGAATCACGGGCAGAGCGAACAACGCGAGGCTTCTAAAGCCGTAGTAGATGGCAAGAAGCTTGCGGGGATCGAGTCGGTCGGTAAGCCAACCCGAGCCCAGCGTCCCGATCAAGTCGAAGAGCCCCACCACGGCGAGAAGGCCAGCAGCCGCGGTTGCGTGCATTCCTTCGTCATGGGCGGCGGGGATGAAGTGCGTGGAGACGATCCCGTTGGTGGTCCAGCCGCAGACAAAGAAAGTCCCCGCCAAAATCCAGAAGGTGCGGTGGCGAGCAACCTCAACCAGCGTGCGAATGGTTGTTTTCGCTGCTGTCGCTGCACTGCCCTCGGTGTTGTGTTCCTCGGCCGGCGGATTGTTCGGATCGGCGCCGTAGGGAAGAAGGCCAACATCACTCGGTCGATCGACGAGGACGAACCAGATGATGGGTATGAGCGCGAGCGCGGCGATGGCGATGCCCCAGGAGGCTGTGCGCCACCCTGTGGCGTCGATGATGTTCGCGATCAAGGGGAGGAAGACGAGTTGTCCCGTCGCCCAGGCAGCGCCCATCACACCGAGCATCAGCCCACGGCGTTTGTCGAACCAACGATTGACGACCAGGGAGCCGAAAATCAGCGCCGTAGCTCCGACGCCGAGTCCGACGATGACGCCCCACAAGATCACCAGATGCCATGGGTCGGTCATCACAGTCGTCAGGCCGGTGCCGATCGCGATCAGAGTTAAGGCACCCGCAGCGATGTTGCGCACACCGAAGCGGCCCATCAAGGCAGCGGCGAAGGGCGCGGTGAGTCCGTAGAGAATCAGGTTGACCGCGACCGCGATGGAGGTGACGGATCGTGACCAGCCGAACTCGTCCTCGAGAGGCACGACGAGCACCCCGACGGACGAGCGGAACGCGGCGGACGTCATCAACACCAGGAAGGTGACTGCGGCTACCAGCCACGCGCGGTGAAAACGAGCCACGTGCGGAGCATACGGAAATCACTCACGGGAAGCCTTCTTCCACAATGCAGGCTTAGCGCGCCATGTCATCCACACGATGCCCCGCGCTCTTCACGACGAGGGCAGCGGCATCAACGCTTGTCGCAGGAGAAATGACCAGTGAAGGAGTGATGAGCAATGAACGACCTGATGATGACGGTGGTGGGAAATGTGATTCGAGACGTCGATCTGCGCTTCACTGGAAACGGTGACCCGGTGGCGTCGTTTCGTGTCGCGTCTAATACTCGCCGCTTCGACCGAGACAGCGAGCGGTGGATCGAAGGAGATACGCACTATCTGTCCGTAACGTGCTGGCGCACGCTCGCGACGAACGTAGCGAACTCGATAAAGAAAGGAATGCCGGTGGTGGTGTACGGACGGATGCGCAGTCGTGAGGTGGAGCGTCCGTGCGGAGATGGCTCGCACACGGTGCGTTATCAGGACATCGAGGCATATGCGGTCGGCCCAGATCTCGCACGCGGCACAGCGGACTTCACCCGTGTCAAGAGTGCCTCGGTCGCGGAGAACGAGACCCGAGTGATCGCCGATGTGATGGCTGCAGCCGCCATCGCCGAGGACGACGGTGACGACATCAGCGATGACACGCGAGAAGGGCAGGCCCTCGCGTCAGCGTGAATCCGCTGCCACCCTCGTCGCCAGAGTGTGTCGTCGGATTGCTCGGGCTGTGGGCCCGGGCTCGAATTCCGAGGCGCGGAAGGCAACTAGGCTTCCGGCCTGACGGAAGGGTGCCCATGGCCGAGTTCATCTACACACTGCAGAAGGCGCGCAAGGCGCACGGCGACAAGGTCGTCCTCGACGATGTCACGCTCGCCTTCCTGCCCGGCGCCAAGATCGGGGTCGTTGGCCCCAATGGAGCGGGTAAGTCGAGTCTGCTGAAGATCATGGCTGGTGTGGACGACGTGTCCAATGGCGAAGCCACACTCATGGACGGGTTCACGGTCGGCATCCTGATGCAGGAGCCGCAACTCGATGAGTCGAAGACAGTGTTGGAGAACGTCCAAGACGGGGTTGCCGAGACCAAGGCGATGGTGGATCGCTTCAACGAGATCTCCACCGAATTGGCCGATCCCGACGCCGACTACGACACGCTGCTCGCGGAGATGGGCAAACTCCAGGAGGCGATCGACCACAAGAACGCCTGGGACCTCGACGCCCAGTTGGACCAGGCCATGGACGCGCTGCGGTGTCCCGACGGCGATGCGGACGTCACGGTGCTGTCCGGTGGTGAGAAGCGTCGAGTGGCGTTGTGCAAATTGCTGCTGCAGGCACCGGATCTACTTCTGCTGGATGAGCCGACCAACCACCTTGACGCCGAGAGCGTGAACTGGCTCGAGCAGTACCTCGAGCGTTATCCCGGAACCGTTGTCGCGATCACCCACGATCGGTACTTCCTCGACAACGTTGCCGAATGGATCCTCGAACTCGACCGCGGACGTGCCTATCCGTATCAGGGCAACTACTCGACGTATCTCGAAACCAAGGCCGCCCGTATGAAAGTGGAAGGTCAGAAGGACGCAAAGCTGCAAAAGCGCCTGACCGAGGAGTTGGAGTGGGTGCGATCCAACGCTAAGGCGCGACAGACCAAGTCCCGATCACGGCTGCAGCGATACGAAGAAATGGCTGCCGAGGCCGAGAAGACCCGCAAGTTGGATATGGAGGAGATTCAGATTCCCCCGGGTCCACGCCTGGGCAATGTTGTCGTCGAAGTGGAGCACTTGACGAAGGCTTTCGGGGACCGCATCTTGATCGATGATCTTTCGTTCTCTCTACCGCGAAACGGGATTGTCGGTGTCATCGGACCCAACGGCGTGGGCAAGACGACGTTGTTCACCATGCTGGTGGCGGCGGCGAATGGGGAGACGGAGAACAAAGACGAACTGCCCACCATGGGTGAGATCAAGGTCGGAGAAACCGTCTCCCTGTCGTACGTGGATCAGTCACGGGCTGGCCTCGATCCTGCCAAGAACGTGTGGGAAGTCGTCAGCGATGGCCTGGACTGGATCAAGGTGGGCAACGTCGAGTTGCCGTCCCGGGCGTATGTCTCGGCATTCGGCTTCAAAGGGCCCGACCAGCAAAAGCCCGCCAAGGTGCTCTCCGGTGGCGAGCGCAACCGATTGAACCTCGCGCTCACGTTGAAAATGGGCGGCAACCTCTTGCTGCTCGACGAGCCGACGAATGATTTGGATGTCGAAACACTCGGGTCGCTGGAGAATGCACTTCTGGAGTTCCCAGGGTGCGCGGTGATCACGTCTCACGACCGCTGGTTCCTGGACCGGATCGCCACGCACATCCTCGCGTACGAGGGTGACTCACAATGGTTCTGGTTCGAAGGAAACTTCGACGCGTACGAGAAGAACAAGATCGAGCGCCTAGGCGAAGAAGCTGCTCGGCCGCACCGAGCCACCTACCGCAAGCTGACGCGCGACTGATGACCGTTTTCGACATCGAAGTTGCGAAGCGCTTCAAGGACCTCGATCCTTACGATCACGTGAGCAACGCGACCTTCCTCGACTACGTGATGGAAGCACGCGTGCGCGTCTATCGCTCCCTTGGAATGTACGACCGAGGAGTCGTAGGGCAAGTGGTGGTCCGTCAGGAAATCAACTACCTGCGCCCCATCCGGTTCTCGATAGAGCCCCTGCTGACGCGAACGTGGTTCTCCCACATCGGCACCTCCTCGTTCACCATGGAGACGCAGTTGATCGACGAGGGGCAGCTGGCTGCGGATGCGAAATCCGTCATGGTGTGTTTCGATAAAGCGTCGAGTACTTCCCGTCCGATTCCACCCGAATTCCGGCTTCTCATTGAGGAGCACCTCGAAAAATGACCCAGGGAGGCCCCGTGGAGACCACGATGGGTGCCATCCTGCTGAACGAGCGAGAAGCTCGGGTCCTTTCGCTGGTGGGCACTCGACTCACAGAGTGGGACTCCGGGATGACCGCTCGCGTGATCGTTGGAGACTCCGCGCTCGCTGTTTACGCCGTTCTTCCGATGGACGTGATGGTTGCGCTTGCGGTGCCGGCGCAGGTGGACGAGGACGCGATCGGCGACGACGTCACAACCTCGCTTGCGACGTTCGTTCGCGGCGTGAGTGATGCCGTCGCCGCGAATCAGTCGGTGCGTTTCGACACGGCGTCACTGCCGCAGTTGACCGCCTCGGTTGGTCAAGGCCTGACGCTGGCGAGCCTGCCGCCCGGCGACGGATGGCAGATGCCTATCCACGGAGTCTCCAGTGACATCACTCCCCAGATCCGCGAAGCTATCGAGGAGTTTCGCGAGCGGACGAAGGGAATGCCCGAGTATCAAGCGGCTCCTGTTGCGGAAGAAATCTGGTCGCGAGCTGCGTGGGCAGGCCTGCCAATGCGCGTGCTGCACGCGGCGAGACGATTGCGTCTCATGACCGATGAACCGTTGCGGGTAACCGCCGCCACCTGTGGCCCGTGGAAGCGTCTGTCGACGCCGCGGGGCCAAGTCTTCTCGTACACCGCCGGTATCGAAGCCCGCCTCGGGCTTCGTGTCGTCAGCTGATCACTTACCTCAGCAGCGAATCCACACGGCCGTCTCGGGGCCCATCACCAGGTGCGATGACTCGTCATCACTCAGGGTGGCAATGTCCGGGTCGGATGCTAGGACGACGTCGGTACCCCAACTCGATGGCAGATGAGTCGTCGCTTCGGTCATATTGATGACGATGGCGAGAGACGGGTGCCCGGGCTCTGCAGTGAAACGTCGCATGGCGAGAACGCCCTCGGGTACTCCGTCCATCCACTCCATGGGGCCCTGTCCGAGAGCAGGTTCGCTGCGCCGCTGCACCAAGGCTCGTCGGTAGAGCGCGAGCGGCGACGCATCATCGTCTTGTTGCTGATCAACAGCGAAGTCCCGCCAGACATCTGGCTGGGGAAGCCACGAGCGCCCCTGAGGACTGAAGCCGTAACTTGGCTCATTCGCCTTCCACGGCAGGGGAACACGACATCCGTCACGACCGGTGTCGGTCCCCTTGCTACGAATCCACACCGGATCTTGGCGAGCGTCGTCGGGAAGATCGAAAACCTCCGGCAGTCCGAGTTCCTCACCCTGGTATAGGTACGCCGAGCCAGGCAGCCCGAGAAGAAACATGGTGGCGGCCAATGCTCGGCGTCGGCCGCGTTCGTCATCGACGACCGTCGGCTTGGTGACCGGAGATCCATCCTCGGTCGGTCCAAATCGGGTCGCATGCCGAATAACGTCGTGATTGCTAAGAACCCAAGTCGGTGGGGCATTGACCTTCGCATGACTGGCAACGGTCGCATCGATGGAGTCCCGCATGCGTTCGTGGTTCCAGCCTGCCGCCAGGTAGTCAAAGTTGAATGACGTGTGTAGCTCATCGGGTCGCTGGTAGAGAGCCAGTCGCTCGGGTGTTGGTGCCCACGCCTCGCCGCACAAGATCCGCGGTGGGTCGTACGAGTCAGCCACCACTCGCCACTCACGCCAGATGTCGTGCACCCCGTCTTGATCCCAGAAGGGCGCATCAGGAGCGACTCCGAGAATGTCCGTCTCGACGATGGAGTCGTAGTCCATGTCTGGCAGATCCGGGTCCTTGACCAGTCCGTGAGCGACATCGATGCGAAAACCATCGATGCCCCGATCGAACCAGAAGCGCAAGATGTCACGAAACTCGGAGCGAACCTCCGGATTCGACCAGTCCACGTCGGGCTGAGTGCTGTCGAACAGGTGCAGATACCAGTAGTCCGTGGTTGTCCCATCATCAAGAATCAGACGCGACCACCCAGGACCGTGAAAGACGCTCCGCCAGTTGCTCGGCGGCTCGTTGGCCGACTCCCCGCGTCCGGGGCGAATCATGTAGCGGGCCCAGGCGGGGGAGCCGGGTCCGCTCGTGAGCACCTCGCGCCACCAGCGGTGGTCGCTGCTGGTGTGGTTGGGAACAATGTCCATGATGATGCGCAATCCGCGTTCGTGACAGGCGGCGATCAATCGATCAATGTCGGCCAGGCTGCCGAGACGCTCATCGACATCGCGGTAGTCGGCGACGTCGTAGCCACCATCGCGCAGTGGCGATGTGTAGAAAGGTGAAATCCACAAGGCGTCGATACCGAGGTCGACGAGGTAGTCCAGCCGATCGAGAATCCCCGGCAGATCACCGATGCCGTCACCGGTGGAGTCGGCAAAGCTACGGGGGTAGACCTGGTACACGACCGCGTCCTGCCACCACGGACGATCACGCCTGTAAGCGCATACATCGTGGGGCGTTGTCATGGTATTTCTCCGGGTTTCGGGGCGTCAGGCCGTGGGTCGTGTCAGGTCGTTGGGTGCGCGGTGAACACGTCACCGGCGGGGGGCTCGTCGGCCACATTCTGCATGGCGAAGGCGGCCCCTTGCAGATATTGCCACAAGATTCGCTCCTGATCAGGGGGAAGATTCTGCTCGTCCACGGCCGCCCGCATGTGGGTGAGCCACCGATCCCGAGCCGTGGAGTCGATGGAGAAGCCCGCGTGGCGCATGCGCAGGCGGGGGTGACCTCGTTCATCGCTGTAGTCGGTCGGGCCTCCCCAGTACTGCTCGAGGAACGACCGAAGGCGCCATTCGGCGGCATCGAGGGAGTCGGGCGGATACATGGGGCGAAGAACGTCATCGTTGGCCACGCGCGAGTAGAAGGCGGCCACCAGGCGTGTGAAGAACTCCTGCCCGCCGAACGTCTCGTACGGGCTCGGCTCTGCTGGTGCGTTCACGCCTCGATTGTGTCGGATCCGTGCTCGAGTGATGGCGAGTGGCTCATCGACTCGGCGCGCTCCACGATGTGTCGGGCCATCGGTGGGAACACGAATGCGTGGAAGGGCGCCACCGACCACCAGTACGCGTGACCA
>Ga0075476_10000495_pt1 | contig 17399 bp, 17 predicted proteins | sample DEB08_DNA_5_FD_76339 | JGI IMG/M metagenome (GOLD analysis project Ga0075476, IMG submission 76339) | Aqueous microbial communities from the Delaware River and Bay under freshwater to marine salinity gradient to study organic matter... | ecosystem: Environmental > Aquatic > Marine > Coastal ...
TATGGAAGTGAACATAAGCTCTTTAATATCTCTGGTGGAAAAGCTGGAGAAGATGTTGTTCATGCAGTTTCTGGTAGACACTGTGAGAGTGGAGATTTATTAGTCAAAGATGCGATGTTGCCAAGTGATACTGTTTCTGGAGATATTTTAATGTCTACTTCTACTGGTGCGTATACCTTTGCTATGGCCAGTAACTATAACCGAGTACCTAAATCAGGAGTAGTTGCAGTTACTAGTAGTGGTGTTGTTGAGTTAGTGAATAGACAGAGCTTTCAAGATACTTTTATAAACGATTTGTAAAATTACAAAATGCAATATTAAGAAAATATTTGTAAAATTAACGATATGGATGATTATTTAGCAGGCCAGTTTATAGCTCTTTCCATTCTTTCTATATTCTTATTTTTGAAAGGAAGAAATTTATGGGGATTAGTTGCTATTTTAGGATTTTTATTTATCGGTATAGGTGGTTTGCCTTGGTTAATTTTGAGTTTTAGATTAGCTCACCCTAAGTCTTTTTGGGCTAAAAAATACTACAACGACACAAAGTTGAGTTTAGCTGAAGAAAGATTTGAAAATTCAAACACATTTTTAAACCCAAAATAGATGAAGAAAGCTAAAAAATTGCTTGTGAATTATTTAAAGAATTAAATAGTGAAACTATTCGAAGTATTTTACAACCGACAGATCCCGAAATGCTTGATAGCTTATCGAATGTTTGTTAATTGTGAATAAAAAGAAAGACTTGTTGCCAAAATCCACTTCCAAAAAAATTTGGTTATTTCTTCTTTTTGCTTATTCATTTAGATATACGACAGGCTACTATCAAGATTTTATTTTTAACTCTTATTACCTTTTAGCATTCACTATAGATTTCTTTCTCAATACCTTATTTGCTTATTTCTTTTTTTATGTTTTACCAGGATTCCTGCTAAAAAAAGTTAATTTTAAATCAACTTTAAAAAAATTTTCAGTAAGTAAATACTTCATCTTACCTCTCAGAAAAGATTGGTTATTTTTATCATTTTTAGGATCAGTTTTTGTTACCACCTTAATAGGTACAACCTTGCTTTTTTGGTGGCTTCTGTTTTTTATAGTGAGAGTTTATTTGGTTAATAAGAAAATAAAGATAAAAGATAGTGAAAAAATATTGTTCTTGAGCTATTCGACGCATGATCAACTTGTAGTTTCAAAAATTAAAGATAGGTTAAAAGAATATCACAATATAGAGTCTTGGTGGCAAAATGACTTACTGCCAGCAGATAACTATGAAAAAAAAATTAAACAAAAAATAAGAGAATCTTCAGGATCAATAATTATGTACTCAAACAATTATGATGAATCAGATCCCATACAAGAATGGGAACTTGAGGCAATTTCAAATAAAAAAATTAATGATCAAGACTACTCCATAACAACTTGCATTGTTGGTAAGCATAATTCTACAACAATACCATTTGCAGATAGTTTACAAATAATACCTTCAAGAAAAGATTCATTAAACAGATTGGATACAGAAGACTTTAATAAAGAAATTAGACTACTTGCTAAAGGTTTGAGTTCATTTGTAAATATTAAAAATGGGATAAGTCGTGAGGTATATACAGACCCACGATGGTTTTCATTTTTTGGATCTTTTTTCATGTTTGGTAATTTTATGTATGACTCTGGTCTTGCTTATTTTTTTGACCCAAATTATTATCAGTAACTTAATTTTTCTAAAAATAGTATTTTTAATTACTGATTAAGAAAAATTAGAAAATTATTTGATATATGTAATAATAAATTTATGTTTGATTTAGTTATAAAAACTATTTTTGAATGTTTTGATGTTGAAGTTGGAAGAATAACAAGAAAGCAGTATTGGACCACACTTCCCTTTGTGCTTATCACTAGTTATTTTTTATATTTTGCTGCAATCATGACGTTTAGCAATATAAACACTGCTGAAAATGTAATTTTTATAATTTATCTTCTAGTATTTTTTGTGAATATTCAACTAGGAGTAAAGCGAATTCATGATGTTGGGTTTAATGGTTGGATTTTAATTATTCCAATAGTTAATATTTTAACCTTATTATCTGAGTCAAATAAATTTAAGAATCAATGGGGTTGGCCTAGAGATGATAAGTAAATTACTAAGAGTTTTGTTTTTTATTTTTCTGATATTTTTTTTATTTAATATATACAACAATTCAAAATTTGCAGATGTTGAAGAGCAGACTTGGTGTAAAGAGTCTTATGAAATATTGTTTCGTCTTTACGATGGCCAACTTAAAGATCAGTTGACTCAAGAAGAGATAGATTTTATAAGTTTTATTCTCAATACATATTTTGAATCCTATGAAATATTAATTGGTGAAGAATGGAATTCTGGTGTTGTAATTTGGAGATTGTTTATGGTAAATGGACCAGACGGTATTTCCCGAAGCTTAGCAACGGAAGCTATTGAATTGTATAACCAAACTTATGATAGATCATATGAGTTAGGTAGAAATAAGTTAGAAAGTGATATTGCAGATACATTTTTGATGCAAAAATATATTTTAGAATATATGTCTAAAACTAAATCATTAGAACTATGTAAAGTTTGGTACGATTTAAGCAACTGAGTATTTTTTAATTCTAAAAAACTTTTAATTAATTAATTTTCAGTTGTTGGAGTTTATATTATTTATTTATAAAATTTATTGACCTATCTATTTTTTTGGTGGAGTTATAGAAAGGTTGAAAGTGGAAATATTTTCATTTAAATTGAATAGTTTAGCTGGCCCACCTTTGTCTTTTATAAGCTCTCCTTTTTCATTTAAAGAAAATCTATTTTGCTCTTTTCGTTTATTAGTTGAAGACAATACTTTGTTACCGTTGACATCTTGTAATTTAATTAATTTGTTTTGAAAATTACCAATTTCAATTTTATTAAATCCGTATACGATATCCCAAAATGCTTGATAGACACCACGAACCTCAGCCAAGGTAAACTCTTTTTCACAAAGACTAAACGCAAGAGGCTCTGTCATAATCTGTTTGGCAAAGAAATTTACAGCATCTCTTAAAATATCATTGTGATCAAATGCAAGTCGTTTTTTCTCAATTTTTCCCTCAAGAATATCTTTTACTGGAACAAATGCTGCCGCTGAAGCATCACTAAAATCTTTTGCATTTATATCTATAAATCTGTCATTATCCATAAAAGTGGGAAGATATTCATCGATTTCAACATCTTTAGTTACATCAACATTAAACTTTTCTGTTAAATATTTATTCGCATCTTTTTTCTTTTCTAATTTTTTCCAATCATATGGCATACCCTCAGAGATAGTTTTCCATTCATTAAAAAGGGCACCCATAAATACGTCCATGTCTAGATGTAAAGCTCGACTATTACGTAAGAACCTATCACTTTTAGCAAGCGTTAAAGTGAAACTACTATTTGGAACGTTAACTAAAAATGCAGTTGACATAGTTTGTCGTTGTTGGCCGAGAGCTACATTGTTATCAAAATTCCAAGAATCTCTTTTTGGATTAGAGTATGTTTTTAGCTGTGTCAGTTCTAAAGATCCTTCTTTTTGTAATGATTTAAAGTCAATGGATGTTTCTTCGGTAAGTTCTCTTACTACACAGTCTTCTAAAGATTCGCCAGCAGCTACAAAACCACCAGGTAGTGCCCAGTATCCACGATCAGGTCTCTCTTTTCCTGAGCTTTGTACAGCATCCCTTTTAATAAGGAGTACATGAAGTTCCCCAGAATATAGATCTTTATTTGTATAGTCTGTATTTAATATTGCAAACACAACAGCATCAGTTGCCATGTTTGGTCTGAAGTATCTTTTAGGATCTTCTATTGGAGTATCTTTATATCTATCGCTCATAGAAGAAAAGTATAACATACATTATAAATTTGACAAAGAATAAATCATGTGTTTTAATTGTCTCAGAATTATGAAAATAATAAAATTGATTAATGACATTAGAAGTTAAAGAACACCAAGCAAGCGAAGTAAAATCTTCTGGCACATCTCAATTGCTACCTAATGCTTACGGAGTGCTTAGAGGTTTTAAAGCTATTGGCTACTCCTTGCCAGAGGCTTTATCAGACCTAATAGACAACTCAATTGATGCAAAAGCAAAAAACGTAGTAATTCAATTTGGAAGAACAAATGATGAGTTGAAGTTTATTCAGGTCATAGATGATGGTGAAGGAATCACCCCCGACCATATTGATAATGCAATGGGGTGGGGTTACGAGTCAAAAAAAACTGACTCATCTCTTGGATGTTTTGGATTAGGTATGAAAACGGCTTCATTTGCTATTGCCGATTCTTTAACCGTTTTTTCAAGAGCAAAAGGTAAAACTCCTGTTGGTAGAAGGTGGACAGATAAAAACATCACAGAGAAAGATTGGACAATAGAAAAAATTGATAAAAAAATTGTTGAAGCTTGGTTGTCTAGAGATTTTGGTGAGATAGACATATCAAAACAAGGCACATTAGTTCAACTTGACAATGTTCAGGAATTTAATATTGGTGCTGGGCAAGTAACAGAAACTCTTGGAACAATAAGCAAAGATCTGCATTTTCATATTGGACTTCATTTCCATAGATTTATAGAGTCTAAAAAAATTGAAATATTTATAACAGTATTAAATATTGAAACTGGGGATTCACTCGGTTATTCAAAGATAAGTCCACTTGATCCAATGCCTAAAATAAGTGGAAATAAAAGTTACCCAAAAACTTATACACTTAAATTACATGGCATCGGAGGTATAGATGTAAACGCATATGTATGGCCAAAGAACTCGAAAAACCCTGAATATAAAATGAATGGAACCGCAGCTACCTCTCAAGGCTTTTATTGGTATCGCAATGATAGATTAATTAATCAAGATGGTTGGAACAGATTAAGAGATACTGAGCCTCACTACTCTCTAGCTAGGGCATCAATAGATCTTTCTCCAGAGTATGACTCTATATTTGGACTTCAAGTAGGTAAATATAAAGTTGAACCACCCAAGTTGTTTTTAAATAATGTTTTTGATAATTCATTATCAAAAGACGACTCTTCTTTGAGAGATTGGATTAAAGATGCTGAAGAAACTTATAGAAAAAAGGCAGTAGATCCTAAATTAAATTTTGTATATGTGCCGGGCGAGGGTTTTGGGTCAAAAGCTCAAATAAAAAGCTATGAAAAATTGTTCGTTACTGGAAATGAAGAGATAGTACCAATTAAGTGTAATTTAGAGCAACTAAATAATGATCGATTTCTTGAAATTAATATAAACGATTTCTCAATTACATTAAACAAAAAAATGTTAAAAACTTTTAAGAATGATGCTTTACTAAATTCATTTAAGTTATCAATATTTCTTTTAGTAAGAGAGTATTTTGGATTTACATCTCTTAAAAAAAATCATATACAAGAACTCGAAGATATAAATAAATACCTAATGGGAGCAATTTAAATGGAAGACATATTTATTTCATATAGTTCTAGCGATACAAAAATGACCGATATCATCCTCAAACATCATTTACAAAATTATCCAACATGGTCAATGAAAGATGCAAGAGTTGGCGAAGATTATATTGAAAAAATAGATGAGAAGCTTAAAAATTGTAGTTCAGCAATATTGATATTAACACCTGAATTTTTTAGATCAGAATTTATTTGCAACGTTGAGTTACCAGCTCTTTTAAAAAGAAATGAGGATGATAATTTTAAACTTATGCCAATTCTATTAAATAAGTGTAGTGATGAAGATTTAGAAAAGATTGGCACAATAAATGTATTTCCATCGAGAAACAGACCAATGAGTCGTTTTGATAGTGAAGAATGGAACTACTATATGGAGAAATTTAAAAACGAAAATCTTGGACAATTAGACCCAAACTCTCAAAGAAATAAAAATATTGAATGGAAAGATCTTACTAATCAATTCAATCAAAACACACTTGTACCAAATCCTATGAGAGGCGAAAGGGGACTTATTCTTGTAGCTGGTCCAAATAAAAGATTAGAATTATTTATTCCAATTCTTAATGAAAAAATTGATTTTGAACTTAATATAAGTTCATTTGAAACAAGAGTTGAAGATCGTGAAGAAGGCAGTTATTTTGTCATAACTATGGAAAAAGACTACTTATTAGAATTCTTCTATACATTTTGTTGCTATCTTGATGATGAGTTTACTTCTACTAATAAATCCCTAGGTTCTGTTATCAAGGACGTTGCTAAAAAATGGAAAGAGCTAACAAAAGAACAAAGGTCTATAAAAGAACTAGAAAAAGGCCTACTAGGAGAATTATGGTTTTTAAGTAATTTAGTTGAAAATTTTGGACAAAACTACATTAAATATTGGAGGGGTTTTGGTGGAGATAGGCATGATTTTAGAATTAAAGATAGTGAATTTGAGATAAAAACAACTTCTAGCGACACTAGACAGCACTATATATCTAGTATTAACCAACTAGAACCAAGTATGGATTGCAATTTGTCATTAATTTCAATTCAGATAGCACCTACAAAATCAAATAAAAAAAGTATTTCTGTGGTCAAACTTATCAATAAAATTGAGAGTGATTTAACACATTTTAATCTATCATTATTTCACTCAAATCTCATTGATTATGTAAGCGAAGAGATTGATTTTATAAAAAAATTAAATACTAAATATGTATTTTCATCCACACCAATGATTATGAATGTAGACGAAAATTTTCCAAAAATATCCAACCAAGAATTTCTAAAACTTAAATATCAGGAAAGAATTTCAGATCTTAAGTATAGGTTAAACGTTGAAGGAATTGGACAACCAATAAGCAATCAAGAATTCCAAAAGGTTATAAAAGATATACTATGAGTGACTTAAAGAATAATTTTCATGATCTTTTTAGAGATCCATCAAACCAAGGAAAAATAATTTCAATAGATGAATGCGTGAAAATATACAATGTTATTCATTCGGACAATAAAATTTCAATAGAATATCTTTACGATCAAATATTGTCAAATAAATTAGATAGTGAACTAAGAATTCTATTTTCAAAATACGATAGATATGAAAATCCAGACTTACAAGATTTCTTACCAGAGACAGAAAAAAGAAGAAAAAAAGTATATGACTTGTTAAATATACCAAGTCATATAAGTGAAAAAATTAATGAGATTGTTCCTATGTGGGTAAGTAATGATTATCATCGAACACTCGAAGGTCTTAGAGGAGAAAAAGAGTGGGATCCTTGGGTTCATAAAGTAGATACCGATAATTATTGGTGGAACAAGTTTAAAGAGTCTCTTGAAAAATCGTTACCAGAAGATGTCAAAGAAGAGGTAATTATGAACCTAGATATATCCTCAAACACAATACTTAATGACCTTCACCCTCCTCAATCTGAAGATGCATATAGAAATAAAGGACTTGTTATTGGACATATTCAAAGTGGCAAAACTTCAAACATGCAAGCACTTACAGCAAAAGCAATTGATGTAGGTTATAAATTAGTAATAGTCTTATCTGGAACAAATAAAATCCTAAGGGCTCAAACCCAACGAAGATTTGATAAACAAAATTTTGGAAAAGAGATAGTTGCTCCCCATATATTTTTTGATCAAAATTTTACCCCATCTTTTGAAGAAGAGTATCAGCTAGATGATGATTATGAAGATTTCACAACTCATGGAAATAGTTTAAGTGATGGAAGGGTAACAGTTCATAGAGTTACAACATCTAAAGGTAACGGATTTATTTCAAGAAAGGAATTAAGTTCAATTAAATTTAAAAAAAATTTTCCTGGAAGAATGAATAGTATTGAAAATTTAAATACCAATGACGCATATTTTGCAGCAATAATGAAGAATCCAGCAAATTTGAAAAAAATGAAAAAAGAAATTGAACTTACTGGCTTAAGAAATGAACTCGCAAATATACCTATTCTAATAATTGATGATGAATCTGATTCTGCCTCACCCAATGTTGGAAGAAAGAGGCTTAATGAAATTTCAAAAACCAATGAAGCTATCAGGGAACTATTAAATCAATTTCCTAGAGCACAGTACGTCGCTTATACAGCTACACCTGCTGCAAATATTTTTATAGATCAAAATAATCCAGAAGATATATATCCCAAAGATTTTATGTGGAGTTTAAAAACATCTCCAGGGTATATGGGTTCAAAAGATTTTGAAGATACTAAATACATAAGGAGTGTATATCTTGATGGTGGCCATCAGAATCTTGAAAAGCTTCAAGAGGCTGTCGATTCTTTTGTTCTTTCTGGTGCAATTAAGCTTTACAGAGTTAGCAAGCAAGGAGTCTCAGAAAGCTTAACAAGACATCATACTATGTTGGTTCATGAATCAAGCTCCAATGAAACACATGATGACACAAAAAGATTAATTACAAGAGAGATTTGGGATAAAGCTGATTATTTGGGAGGAAAAGGTTTAAAAAGATTAGAAACATTGTTCAAAAACGACTTTATCCCACACTCAAAAACTTTCGGTGAAGATGAACCAATTTCCAAAAAGATGATAGATAATTTTGAATCTTTGAAGCCATACATACAAGAAGCAATAAAAAATATTGAATTAGGTGGAAAAATTTATCAGATTGTTAACCAAACAGAACCTTCACCAGATTTTAGCAAAGAAAATATATGGAGAATATTTATTGGAGGCAATATGCTTTCAAGAGGATATACAGTTGAAGGATTAACTATATCCTACTACTCAAGAAATACACAAGCTGGCGATACTTTACAACAAATGGCTAGATGGTATGGATATAGAAATAACTATAAAGATTTAGTCAGGCTCTTTATTGCTAGAAATGCTGGTCCAAAAAATAATGTAGATCTATATGAAGAGTTTATGGGAGAATCAATAAGAGACCGCGAATTAAGACGAAGAATTACAATTGCAAAATATCATGACTCGAATCCTTATCAAAGACAATTAACAACCTCAGATTACGGCGCTTTAATTGTTGCTGTATATTCAGATTACGGGTCTAAAAAACAAGTGAAAAAACCGACTCGTATTAGTGCAATGCAAAATATGGAATTAGCATTTGATAATTTTGGTTCACAAAATCAAACAAAAGAGCTTTTTCCACTTAGGAAAGAAAAAGATTTAATAAACTCTAATTACAATCTTGTTTTTAGCTATCTTGAAGATAAACAAATACAAGAAGTAAATTTTGCTGCAGATAAAAGCAGTAAAAGTAGGTATCTTATAAATTTTTCCTCCCCTGAAAGGTTTCTAAATGAATTTTTAAATGAATTCAAAATGCAACAAGATAAGGCTGATTCTTGGAGGTATGTTAAAAAGTTTCTGGAAAGCAAAAAGCATGATTTCAATATTAATAAATGGTTAATGATGATAGTGGGTGGTGATGGTTCGGAATTAAAAAAATTCCATAAGGAAGAGATGTATACAATAGATTTTTATGGAAAAAATATTAAGGCAGTCAAAAGAACAAGAAACTCTAACAATGGAGGTTTCGCACCATCAGGATCACCAGACACAAATTATGCAGAGTTTTTATCGCATGGGTATCCAATTTCACCAGATAAAAGTTCTGACCTTACGAAAGTTGCTGAAGAGGCTGGAGACTCTACTGCAGTAGCATTAATATATTTTTGTAATTTTGAAGAATTTGAAAAAACACATAGCATAGGATTAAGTCTTCATTTTCCCAATAATAATGAAGATTCAAGACCAGTATATTTTCAAAAAGAAACCGATCAAGAGTACATACCAAATGCTATAAGTTGATATGTATAGAAGATTACTAACTACTCAAGATTTGTTTACGCTTGAACAAGGAGATAAATTTTCTGCAGCTGACAGAAAAACCCTGTTTACTGGGCCAAAAGTTGGGAATACCTATCAAAAAGGTATAAATTGGATTGGCGATTTTCCTAATTTAAATCTTGTAATAGTTAGATCTTCTCCAAAAGAATATGGAGACAGGTGGTTAGATGAGAATGAAAATTTATACCTATATTATTTAATGATTGAACATAGAGGAACAAGCAAAGCAAAAATTAATTACGATTCAAAAGAGAATAAAGCGTTACTAGATCAGCATTTACACAACGCAAGAGTGCTTTTAACTACAAATGATTTGAGTAATAAATCTCTACTAAATGTTGAAGGATATTTTAATGTTATAGAAACTCGCAGAGATGATAAAAATCATAAGGGGTTTGATTCAGTCGTTCTTGAAAGGATTGATTTAGAAGAAAAAAAACAAGATTTACAACCAGAAGAAATGTCGAATGAAGAATATTTAGAATGGTTTAAATCTCTATCAAAAGCTGAACAATTTCAAATAACTTTCGAGTATGAGGAATTTGATTTATTTTGCAATGAGATTGATGAAAAATATACTACTAAATACGATAATGGTAGATTAAAAACTATCAATACAGCTGGTAAAGCAAGATCTGCGTGGATGTCTGATATTTATTCTGCAATAGGGGCTATATACCAGAATTATGAAGTATTTAAATCTAAAATAATTAAACACAAAGAATATCCTTCAAAAAATCTTGATAAGTATGTTGAAGCACCATTTAGAAAAGGATACGAAACAGTGTTATCAATTGAGGAATTTGACGAAATTTATGGATGGGCTACTGAACAAACACCCAGTTTTACAGAAACACTTACAAAACTTATTTCTTTTACATTAGATGGTGAAACTTATCCTAAGATTGATAAAATTTTAGACTTCTCTAAAGAGTCACTTGAAAAATTTTTAAGCTATCCAGAATTTAGTGGATTTGACGAATGGGATTTGAATAGTTTTGATCAAGTCATACTTCAACCAAGTGCAAGTAGGAGTGCGCAAAAAAACTTTGGAACAACAGTAGAAATCTTCACAGATCTTGAAGAAATATCTCACTTGATTAGCGACGAAGAATATAATCTGCTTTCTAAAGACGGCCAAAATTATCTCGGTTTTTGGGGTGTTAGGAATGTACCACCAACTACTTGGAATCGTATTAAGCCAGGAGCATTAGTTTTATTCTTTGCTAACAAGACTGCTTTTGCAGCATGTAGATTAGGAAATAAAATTAAAAATCAAAAACTTGCTGAACATTTCTGGGAAGGTAAAGGAACTGAAAGTTTTAAATATATGTACTCAATAGTTGAGGGAACAGAGATAGACATTCCCCAATCTTTTATAAATAAAAGCCTAGGTTATAAAGAAAACTTTGTAGTGCAGGGATTTCAGGTATTAGATCATGAAAAAAGTTCACTTCTTTTAAGCGACCTTAGAGAATTACAAAATGGTAAAACAAATATTGGAAACAGGGGTTCTGGTTTTAAAACGTGTATTGGTTGTGACAGAACAATGATTGAAGAAGAGATAAACGAGCAAGGTTTTTGTCCTACATGTTGAATAAAATCTAAAATAACTTACTAAAAATAAATAAATTTATTAACCTGGATTTAACATGAGTAATACTCAAACTAGCATTTTCGATAAAGAGACATATAAACCAAAATCCAGTTTTACAATTACTGAATTTTGTTCAGGAATTGGAGGATTCAGGCTTGGTCTTGAAGCTATAGGTGGAAAAGTAGTTTTATCTTCAGAAATAGATAAATATGCAATTCAGACATATAAACACTGGTTTAACGAAGATTCTGAAGGAAATCTATTTGATTATAAATCTAGTGACATTCCTAACCATGATATATTAACTGCTGGCTTTCCTTGCCAACCATTTTCTGTTGCAGGAGTTGTCTCCAATAAACACTGGGATAAAACAAAACCAGAGAACCTAAAAAAGAAGTCTGGATTTCAATACACAGACCAAAAAGAGGGTGGAGACCAAGGCCAAGTATTTAATGGATTGTTAAAAATAATAAAAAGAAAAAGACCAAAAGCCATCATACTTGAAAATGTCAGAGGGCTCCTTTCTCACGATAAAGGAAATACTTGGGAAGTTATTCAAAAAGAATTGAAAAAAGCTCATTATGATATTCATTTTAAAGTAATAGATGCAGTCCACTGGGTGCCACAACACAGAAGAAGAATTTTCATAGTTGGTTTTGATAAGAAACAGTTTGATACAAACAAAGTTGATTTCTTCAGTTTTCCAACTGAACCTATAACAGAACTAAAAATTGGAAGTATCTTACAAAAAAGAGTAAAAGAGAAATACACATTAAAAGACGGTACATGGAACTCTCTTCAAACCATAAGAGAGAGAAATAGGAATATGCCAAAAGCCCAAAAAAAAGGTTTCGGCTATTCAATTGTTGATAGAGAAGGACCATCTCGTACATTGACAAAACGATACTTTAAAGATGGTGCAGAGATATTAATAAAACAAAAGAACAAGAACCCAAGACGATTGACGCCTCTTGAAGCCTTAAGGCTTATGGGATTTGATCAAATTGAAAATCAATACAAAAATACAGACGAGATATTTGTAGTATCTGATTCTCAAGCTTTCAGACAATTGGGAAATGCAGTTGTTCCCTATGTTGTTGAAGCTGTTGGAAGAGAAGTACTTCGAACAATCGAAAATAATTAACAAAATTATTTAATTCTTATACCTTATAAAAAATATAAAGAATACTTGCAATTAAATTAATACCTTGTTATATTATGTATATACATTATGTAATTTATAAAGTATAGGAGGAAAATGTATAACGAGTATGAACTTGATATAGATGAAAACACACTTCTTTTTATCGGAGTCTGGTCTAGAAGACCAGTTGGATTTATTTGGGAGGAGGTGTAAGTTATGAAAACTTTACACATAATAGATATTGAGAATGTTCTGGGAGGTCCAATTGATGAAACTGGATTATTTAACCAATCAAAGAATATTTATCAATCTTTAGTAGAAATTTCCAGTAATGACTATGTTTTAATAGCATCAAACCCTGAATTGTTTTTACCTACATTAACCTCATGGGCTTACGACCAAGACCTTGATCAATGGAATGGTGATATAACTAGCTCTGATCTGTTTTCAAAATTTTCAAATCTTACTATTGGGTCAAACTTAGAAATATTTGTACGACCTGGTAAAGATGGTGCTGATAAAGTTTTAAATGATAAAGCAAATGAACTACTTGAAGATTTTGACCACATAGTTATAGCATCAGGCGACCATTACTTCTTAAACCTTTGCAACAAAGCTTTAAAGCTTGGAAAATCGATAGAAATAGTCTCAACACAACACGGACTTAGCGACAAACTAAAAAAAATTCCATGTCAAAAAACAACATACGAATTTAATAAATCAGAAAATAACAACAACATTTTTAAGTGGACTTCAAAAGTAGGAGCACTGGTTTAATGTTGAAAACATTTGCAAAAAGTTACCAGAGACTTGTTCCAGATAGTCCGATCTATTCAAAATACGATGGCACATGTAAGGTCTGTGGAAAAGATTATTACAAAGGAGAGCTAATCTCACCATTTTTTGATCATGATTATAATTTTTGGCGTCACACTGCTTGTTATCAATTATTTTTCCTAACTCTGCAGTACGGCTCAGACTGTAACGGATGTCAAGAAGAACTAGACCCTAAGACTCACGGATACTGGTCAAAGCACAATGGTATATGGTGTGCACCATGTGGAGAAAAGCTTTTTCCAAACGTCAGTGTGGCATACTCACAGTTCCAAAAACACAACAATTTTTTAAGAAGAAACAGAAAGGTAAGAAGATATGGAAAGTAAATTTAAAATATTTGCTGAATTAATTACAAAAATAGTTAACAGTATTCATAAAGAGCTTGGTGCTGGTTTTGCTGAAGATGTTTATCAAAATGCTTTAGCAATTGAATTAAGAAATTATGAAATAAATTATTTGAAAGAAATGAGTTTCGAAATTTTCTACAAGAAGAACTCCATAGGCCTTGCCAGGTTAGATTTTTTTGTTAATGATAAGAAACTTCCAAACTTTATTATTGAAACTAAAAGCCTCCAATGTCTAAATGATAGTGCTAGAACACAACTCTCAAGATACTTACTTTCTTCCCAGCTCAATACAGATAGCGATTTAAGGAAAACGAAGTACGGAGTCTTAATTAATTGGCCGGGTACAACTGTTGATAGTGATACCAAAATCCTTACTAATAAAACTCCAGAGGTTGAATTTTACTTACTTAAAAACGAAAAAGTTCAAAAAATAGAAATGGAGAATGCGTAATGAATATATTACAAATTGTTTTAACAGTATGTGTAATTGGGATGTTTATATTCTCACTTGCTCTTTTAAGGATTGTCATAAAGCGATCTAGACAGGTATTTCGTAAAAAATCAATAAGACCATCATTAATTGACAAAATGCTATTTTACGAGACTAGTCCCTTTGCTTGGAGAATAGGCTTTACCTACTCTCTTCTCGGATATAACCAAGACCAGATTGATAAATTTAATGATGCACTTATAAAAGTTATTGTTGCAGAGAAGAATATGTACCACCTATCTGGCAGAGATTATTTAGGAAAATTTAAAAACTATATAAGAAGAGTTGAGCCAAAAGCAGAGATGGTTTCACAGATTATGGATTACAGAGACAATTTAAGCTCTAGTTCGATTTTGAATGAGACTAATCCTGAAAATGAGCTGGAATTCGTGCTGTCTTTAGAGGTTGATAAGTTTTTGAATGAAACAGCAAGATCAATTCGTCAAGAACAGATTGATCGAATGGAAGAACCAGGAGAGGAGCCACCATTTTAATGAGCAAAAAGGAATTAAATATAAAAGAGTTTCTAAATATTAGATTGGTTCTTGATCGCTCAGGGTCTATGGCTTCATGCAAAGAGATCACTATTGATTCAATCAATTCGTTCTTAGAGGAGCAAAGAAAAAACAATGTAGACGGTGTTCTAACAATAAGCTTGTTCGATAACAGATCTATAGATGTGCCTATTAATTCCCTACCAATATCAGAAGTAGAAAAATTAAATTACGATTTTTTACAACCAAGAGGAAGCACACCTTTACTGGATGCAATTGGTTTAGCAATTAACGAACTTGATAATCATCGTATAAAAGAAAATGAAAAAAAAGTTCTAGTAATTGTTACTGATGGACTTGAGAATGCTTCAAGAGAATATGATTCAAAAGCAGTAAAAACTCTTATCGAAGAAAAAACAGAACAGGGATGGTTAATCATATATTTAGGTGCTGATCATGATGCAATACTCCAAAGTGAAAGATTTGGATTCGAGTATGAAAAGTCTCTCCACTATTCAAAAAAAGACTCGATAAATGCATTTAAATCGGTTTCAAGAACTGTTGATGATTTTTCAAAAGGTACAAATTCAAAGCTAATTAGATTTTATGAAAACGAAAGAATGCTTAGTAATAAAAAAATGTTTAGAAGCCAAGAGGAAGAGTAGTGACAAAAAGACTCAAAGAAATTTGGCAAGATACAGTCAAAAAACATTTTAAAAAGTGGAAAAGAACACCAGGATGGGCGGCTTAATGACCAAAAAAATAATATTACTTGGTGACTCGATCATAGATAACAAATCTTATGTCTTGAGTAATGAACTTGATGTGACAGAACATTTAAAAAAATTATTTTCTGATGATCCACACATAGCTATTGAAAACCATGCAGTTGATGGTGACACAATGTACGAACTTGAAAGAAATCACTTAGATTCAAATTTATTTTTAGATGCATCACACATTGTTGTATCTATAGGTGGCAATGATCTTTTGTATAACATTTCTTTCCTACAAACTACTAGCAAGTTATCAAAAGTCATGGGTAAAGGAGCCATGATTGGAAAATGGGGATTGAAAGAACTTAACCCCTCAAGAAATAAAGTATTTGAGGAAACTTATTTTGAAATAATTATGCCATTTAAAAAGCAGTACGAGACCATTGTTGCAAACCTATCTAACCACAGGGCGAATCTTCTCCTATGCACTGTATACGAAGGAGATTTGGTTGATTCGGATGAGTTCAGTGATGTGAACAATTCATCAAAAACAATGGTCTCAATTTTCAATGACATCGTTTATAGAACTGCAAATAAATACGGTGCTGATGTATTGGAACTCAGAGATATCTTTGTTAGTTCTGAAGACTACGCAAATCCAATTGAGCCATCACATATTGGAGGAGGAAAATTAGCAAAAGCAATAAAGGAATGGATCAAAAGAAATGATTTATAAGCGACTCGTACTTCTTTTAGCCTGGACTGTTCTCTGGGGCGGTTTTGCTGTAGATCAGTTACTTCTTACCCATGCACATATGCAATCGAGAAATATTTATGGTGACAAAGTGATGATAGAAAGAGACGGTATGAAGTTCTTAGTTGATAAAGACATAGTCTCTAACGAAAAAATTAAGAACCCTCTTGTGAGCTGTGGAGGGAAAGACACCTGGGAAAAAAATCTAACATTTCAATTTGATTTTGAGACTTCTGAAATGAATGTAGTTTTTACTGGTAACAAAGAAGATCTAAAAGGTGTGAAGAGATTCTCTCTTAAACAAAATCCAGCCTCTATTTCGTGGAAACAAGAAGGTTTTGATTATTTGAATTACAAAACTATAAATTTTGAGCTAGATAACAACATTGCAAAGATCCCTATATCAATTACTCGATCCAAATATGAGTCTCCATACTATGTTGATTTTATTTTTGAGGCGTATACAGGCGGGATTGGAAAAGACCTTTTGTGTTATAAGTCAAAAGTACTTTCTCTAAACAATGCAAACTATAAACATTACTTTCCACCTAAAGCATTTTTTATAGACGGTGTTTTGTCTGATCCACACATTAAGTATCCAGTTATAGGTAAAGAGTTTGCAGATGAATTACGATACATTGATGAGTTTATTGAAAAAAACTCTTATAACTATCTACATTCCACTCTTCCACCAATTGAAGAATCAACAGTGGCCTTACTTCATGCAGACAATGGGTATCTTCTAACATCTGAGTGGGTGGTTTCACAATCAATATCTAAGCAAAAAATTACAGAAGAAATTGTTATTGGGATGTATGGAGATGTCTTACAAAGCGACTTAGAACACTTGGAAAGACTTCTTACTGCCATAAGAGTTGTAGCACCAACTGTTAAGATCTCATACTCTGAAAGTGATAAGTTTGTAACACTACCAATTCACTTTGCAAAATGCACAAAAGAGTTTTCAGACAAGTTTAATGGTTGTTATGACAATGCAGCGGGGTATTACCACCCTTATGGTGACGCGCAACATGGTTGGATCTGGGTTGATTCTACACATACAGGAGATTTTCGATTAAGCATTCTCACTCATGAACTTGGACACGCACTTGGCCTTAATCACAATTTCTGTCGTAATAGTGTGATGAGTTATTCAAAGTTTTCTGACGACAATATATATTTTGAACATATTGACCTTATGATG
>Ga0075476_10000501_pt1 | contig 17320 bp, 11 predicted proteins | sample DEB08_DNA_5_FD_76339 | JGI IMG/M metagenome (GOLD analysis project Ga0075476, IMG submission 76339) | Aqueous microbial communities from the Delaware River and Bay under freshwater to marine salinity gradient to study organic matter... | ecosystem: Environmental > Aquatic > Marine > Coastal ...
GGTGTCGTTGCGCAAAGCGATCTATCCGCTGACCCGCAAGCTCGCGGCTCGGCTGCAACGCAAACGTCGGCACGGCCGGAAAGGTCCGTTGGATTTCCGCCGTACCGTGCGGGCCTCGTTGAGTTACGGCGGTGTTCCGGCCGAACCGAAGTTTCGTAATCCCCGTCCTCACAAACCAGAAATTTTTGTGATCGCCGATATTTCGGGATCGGTCGCGGCGTTTGCTCGTTTCACGTTGCATCTCGTGTACGCCATTTCGGGACAGTTCTCTAAGGTGCGGTCGTTTGTGTTCATCGATGGCCTTGATGAAGTCACCCGGTTCTTTGACGGGGTTGAAGACATCAACGATGCCGTTCATCGGGTGAACACCGAAGCCGACGTGGTCTGGGTTGATGGCCATTCGGATTATGGCCATGCGCTCAGCGTGTTTTGGGAGCGTTACGGCAACGAGATCGGACCTCGTACGTCGGTCATGATCCTTGGAGATGCGCGCAACAACTATCACGCCTCGGAGAGTTGGATCATCAAAGCCATTCAGGAACGAGCCCGAGCCGTTCACTGGCTGAACCCGGAACCCAACAGCTATTGGGATACCGGCGATTCGATCGTGGGGGAGTACGCGCAGTACTGCGACGGTGCGTTTGAGGTTCGTAACCTGCGCCAACTCGAAGCGTTCGTCGACAACCTCGCCTAGCAAAACCTGAAAGAACCCGAACCGGTTCTGGTCCTGCGCTTCGGGTCGTTCGTGCCGTTAATCCTGCTGGAGGAGTTCGGCCACCATAAACGCGAGATCGACCGACTGGCGGCCGTTCAGGCGGGGGTCGCACATCGTTTCGTACGCTTCTTCTAGGGCTGCTTCGTCGAGTCCGTCGCCACCACCAACGCATTCGGTGACCGAGTCGCCGGTGAGTTCGACATGCATACCGCCCGGCCACGTACCAGCTTGACGGTGAGCATCGAAGAAGCCGGTGAGTTCAGCAACAATGCGGTCAAAGCTTCTGGTTTTGCGGCCGTTCTCGGCGGTGTAGGTGTTGCCGTGCATCGGGTCGGAGGCCCAAACCACCGGATGCCCAGAGTCGCGGACGGCTGCGAGCAGCGGGGGAAGTCCGGTCGCGATCCGGTCGGCGCCCATGCGACAAATCAGTGTCAGCCGGCCCGGGATGCGTTCAGGGTTGAGAGCCTCGCACAGCCCGATGACTTCTTCGGGGGTGGCGGTCGGTCCTATCTTGCATCCCAGCGGGTTTTTGACGCCGCGAAGGAACTCGATGTGCGCGCCATCGAGTTGGCGGGTTCGTTCACCGATCCAGAGCATGTGGGCGGAGCAGTCGTACCAGTCGCCGGTCAAGGAGTCTTGACGGGTGAGCGCTTCTTCGTAGTTGAGCAGGAGTGCTTCGTGACTGGTGAAGAAATCAACTTCGTGAAGGGCCGGTTCGGTTTTGGAGTTGATGCCGCAGGCGGCCATGAACCGAAGCGCCCGGTCGATTTCGTCAGCCATCTGGGCGTACCGTTCGCCGGTCGGGGAGGAGGCAACAAACTCGCGGTTCCAGGTCGACACTTGGCTGAGGTCAGCGAACCCGCCGTGGGTGAAGGCCCGAAGCAGGTTCAGCGTTGAGGCGGCGCGGTGGTAAGCGGTGAGGAGGCGGGTGGCGTCGGGTCGGCGTTCTTGTTCGCTGAAGCCGACGTCGTTCACGATCTGACCGAGGAAGGATGGCAATTCCAAACCGTCCTGCGTTTCGGTCGCGCTGGAACGAGGTTTGGCAAACTGCCCGGCGATCCGCCCGACCTTTACGAGCGGCATACCGCCCGAGTAGGTAAGCACCACGGCCATCTGGAGGATGACTCGGAGTTTGTCTCGAATGGAGTCGGCAGTGGTATCAAACGATTCGGCACAGTCACCGGCTTGCAGCAGGAAGGCTTCACCCCGGCACACCCGAGCGAGTTGATCGGTGAGGTCACGGGCTTCACCGGCGAACACCAGCGGCGGAAGTTGGCTCAGCTGTTTGACCGCGAGGTCCAGCTCACCAGAATCCGGCCATTCGGGCTGGTGAAGGGCGGTCTGGTTGCGCCAGGAAGATGGAGTCCAGGTGGAGGTCACGATGCCAGTCTGCTTTCCTAGGTTGGATGTTCCAACGTGCTTGCCGTTTGCTGTGGCCAGAACGGCCAACGCCCCGCCGTGAAGCGGGGCGTTGGGTTACCGAACGGTTAGTGCGGTAGTCGGATCAGGCGACGCCGACGGTGTCCGCCATATCCGCGGCGTGCTCGCGCACGGAATGGATGGCACGCTTCACGAGACGGCGGGCTGCTTCGGCGGTCACACCGAGGTCTTCGCCGACTTCACGGTAGGAACGCTTGCGTCCGTCACCGAGGCCGAAACGCTGTTCGACGGCGTACTTGGCCCGGGGATCGAGGATGTCGAGCAGACCGGTCACCGTTTCTTCTTCGGCCTTGGCCATTACCTCGAACTCAGGTCCGGGGTTGGAGTCAGGAAGAAGGTCGACCAGTTCGTTGGAGTCATCGTCGCCGATGGTCCGGTCGAGGCTGGTGGGGGTGGTGAGACGGTGCAGGCGAGCGTGCTCGTCATCAAGTTCGTCACCATCGCCGGAAACCGCACGCAGCGCAGCCCGGAGGCTGGCCGAACGGTCGCCAGGAAGGCGGACCAAGCTGGCCTTCTGGTCGAGGGCACGGCCGATGGCCTGCCGGATCCAGAAGGTGGCGTAGGTCGAGAACTTGAAGCCTTTGCGCCAGTCGAACTTGTCGACTGCGTGCTCCAGGCCGAGGTTGCCTTCCTGGATCAGGTCCAGAAGTTCCATGCCGGGGGGCAGCGGGTAGCGGCGGGCAACGCTCACCACGAGCCGAAGGTTGGCCCGGATGAACCGGTCCTTCGCAATGGCGGCGTTGCGGATGGCACGATCAATGTCGCGGCCCTTCTCGCCGTCTTCCTTGCGGGCCTGTGCTTCGAAGCCCTTTTCGATGATTTGACTGAGCTCGCGCTCTTCTTGAGCGTTGAGCAGGGCTACTGCTCCGATCTCGTTCAAATACTGTCCAACTGAATCACTCATGGCATACTCGCTCAATGACCCAAAAACAGGGTCGTTGTAGGTGGGGTTTTGTAGGGGGAAGAGGTACCGTGTGCTCGCACAAGTCGAACGCGCGCCGCACTCCGGTCCAGCGGTTGATTATTGTGCACGAAATCGGCGGTCGGGTCCAGTGTTCTCTTCGTGACATTTGTCACAGGTCTGATGGGGTCTGTCGACCGCAGGGTTGGGCACCGCTTGAGCGCGCCACAAGCAAGGAGGCGACTCGGCCTAGACTCCGGTCGTGATGCATGGGTCAAGCGAGCGAATTGGCGTCCTCGGCGGGACCTTCGACCCACCCCATGTCGGCCACCTCGAAACAGCAGACGCGGTTTCCCGGGCGTTGAATCTGGACCGAATGCTGTTGATGGTTGCCGGGGATCCTTGGCAGAAGACCGCACTTGGACCAGTAACTCCACCGGCTGACCGCTTGGCTATGGTGGCTGCAGCGGTCGCGGAGGTGGATGGGCTTGAGGTTTCAGAACTTGAAGTTGCTCGGACCGGTCCGTCGTACATGGTTGACACCCTCGAATCGTTGCGTTTGCTTCACCCTGACGCTGAACTGTTTCTCGTGATCGGTTCGGATACAGCCGAAGGGCTCGGGTCTTGGCACGAGCCGGATCGGGTAGCTGGCCTCGCTACCACAGCAATCGTCGAACGTGGAGGGCGTTCGGGGGGCCGTCCCCCCGAAGGTTGGCCGTATCTGGTGGTTGACGCCCCCCAGGTAGCGGTGTCGTCGTCGGAGATCCGTGAACGAATCGCCGCTGGAGAATCGGTGCAGGGTCTGGTTCCGGATGCGGTGATTGAGGTGATTGACTCGTTGGGCCTCTACCGTGAGGGGCCGTGATGGGTAAACGTGTTGCGGCCCCGAAAGCCCATTGGTTTTGGCGGTTCGTTTTTCCTTTGGCGCTGCCCGGGCTTGGTATCTGGGCCTACCTGTTGAACGTGCAAGGCGCTCGGGCCGTTCTCGACACCAACACCGGAACCGCGATCGAATTGATTTCTGACCCGGAAGCGGCGGGTTTTCAGGCGTTCGCAGAACCAACCGTAACCATGTTGGTATTGCACGTTGATGACGAAGCGCTGGTAGGGATCAGTGTCCTGGCCGAAACGATCCCGGATGAGGGCGGTCAGGTGGTGTTGGTTTCGGTTGATGTACTCAGCGACGGATCGGGGAGTTCGACCTTGGCCGAAACGTTCGCCTCTGATGGTGCCCAAGCGGTGGCCGACGCCGTATCGAACCTTTTCGGTTTCGGCTTCCTTGACGTGGTCGAGTTGCCGGCTAGTTCGCTGGGGGAACTTTTTGAGCCGGTTTCGCCATTGTTGATCCGCTTAGCTGACGATCTCGAAGTCGTTGACGCGGTCGGCGACCGCGACGTCTGGCTTTCGAGCGGGCCCGCCCGCCTTGACGGAGTGGATCTGGCCAGATTGTACGGCTTTGTCAATCCGGGTGAGGCCGGGGTCAACCGGACCATCCGCCAGCAAGCCATCTGGCAGAGTTGGCTGGCCGGGATCGGCGCAGCCGATGACCTTTCCGACACGGTGCTTGGGTTCTATGCCGGAGTGCCGAGGGTGGTTTCGGTTCTCGGCACCGGCCAATCAGCGGTTGATGTGCTTCCGGTCGCACCCGTGGATGAAACTGCCGACGTTTTGATCTACGAACTGAACAAACAAGGCATAGATTGGGTGGCTGAGATGGCACGTCGCATGGTGGCGCTCCCGGTTGCGCCCGCGGGGGAGACGTGGGCGTCGGTTCGCTTGCTCAACGGAACCACCGACTCGGCGATGCTCGATGTCGCCATCGAGTCGTTGAGTTGGCGAACCGAAATTGTCGTGGTCGGCAACGTCGAAATCTTTGGGGTTTCTGAAACGCAGGTGGCGTATCATCGTCAGGGATCAGCCGACGCGGCTGAACAATTGGCTGAGGAGCTCAACGCAGTGCTGGTGGCAGATCTTCGTACCGATCAACCCGTCGACATGACCGTGACGATCGGATCCGATTGGATGGCGTCATGACCGAAACAACGGCGCTTCTTGACCTCGTGCAGGCTGCCGCGGCGTACGCCGACGAAAAGAAAGCCAACGAGACAATCATCGTCGATGTTGGCGAAGTCCTTTCCGTCTCGGACTATTTCGTGATCACCAGCGGTTCTAACCCTCGCCAGGTCGCGGCGATCGTTGACGGGATAGAAGCCGGGATCAAGAAGATCGGCGGACCAGGCCCGTTGCGGGTGGAAGGCCTCGGAGAGCGGGAATGGGTCCTGCTTGATTACGGTGCGTTCGTGGTGCATGTGTTTCTTCAAACCCAGCGAGATTTTTACCAACTGGAACGGTTGTGGAGTGATCGACCCCGGGTGGATTGGAAACCGCTCACGCAGATCGCCGAAAGCATTACGTGACCAATTCGTTGAACGAAAACGGAGCGCCGCAACCTCCGGAGGATCAGTCGGTGCTTGACGCTGACCTCACCGACGCCGCGGTGGCGCTGGTCGTTGCATGGCTTAGCGAAGCCGCAGCGATCCAATCCCGGGCCGAGCGCAAAGGTGCGGAGCAACTTGAAGGGGTCGTTGCCGATCCGGACGGGGTTGCTTTCGCGATGTCGTTTGTGGATCGGGTGGTTCGTTCCGATGATCAACGGTTAGCCGCCCAGCAGTTGCAGTCGCTGGTGGTGGGTTCACCGCTGCCCGGCTTCTTATCGCCGTTCGATCGTCTCCTACTCCGGGTTGGTGCTCGTCTGGCACCGTTGGCTCCGTGGCTGGTCATGCCGTTGGCGCAACGTCGACTTCGAGGAATCGTCGGACATCTGGTGGTGGACTCCGAACCGAAACACCTACGACGACACCTCGCTGACCGTCGAACCTCCGGGTTCAAGCTGAACGTGAACCTGCTGGGTGAAGCGGTGCTCGGTCAAAGCGAAGCCGATCGTCGACTCCACGAAGCCCGGCGGATGCTTCAGGAACCCGACATCGACTACGTCTCGGTGAAGCTCTCGTCGCTGGTGCCACACCTCAACTACTGGGATTACGACACCTGCCTGCGGAAGGTCAGCGACCGCCTCCGCTTGTTGTTTCATGATGCCAGCAAGACCAGCCCACCGACGTTCATCAACCTCGACATGGAGGAGTACCACGATCTTGAGTTGACGCTGACCGCGTTTATGTCGGTGCTCGATGAACCGGAGTTGGTGCATGTGAAGGCGGGCATCGTGCTTCAGGCCTACCTCCCGGATTCGTTTGCGGCGTTGCAAAGACTCTCAGCGTGGGCCCAGCAGCGTCAGCAGAAACAAATCGACGGGCAACCGGGTGGTGAGATCAAGGTTCGGTTGGTGAAAGGTGCGAACCTGGCGATGGAACGGGTCGAGGCTGCCATTCATGGTTGGGAACTCGCCCCGTACGGAAGCAAAGCGGAGACCGACGCCAACTACAAACGATGCCTTGATTGGTTGTTGACCCCGGAACGTATGGGTTCGATGCGGGTCGGCGTGGCCAGTCACAACCTTTTCGATGTCGCCTGGGCGTTGCTGCTCGCTGACCGGCGCCAGGTAAGCGACCGTCTCGAGATCGAAATGTTGGAGGGGATGGCCGCGACTCAAGCCCGGCTATTGAGCAACAACGGCAGACATCCGCTGCTGTACACGCCGGTCGTGAAAGCCAGCGATTTCGATGTGGCCATCAGCTACCTGTTTCGACGATTGGAGGAGAACGCGTCGTCGGACAACTTCATCCGTCACCTCTTTGGACTGGAACCAGGTTCTGACTCGTTCGCGGCCGAAGAGGCCAAGTTCCGCAACGCGGTCGCGTCCCGGTGGGGTGTTTCTTCGCGGCCGCGCCGGATGGAACGAATCGCAGGTACGTCCATTTCGCCGGGCACACCGTTTGTCAACGAACCTGACTCGGATCCGGCGTTGCCAAACGTTCGGGCGTGGGCTGGGCAAGTCATGTCGATGCCTTCCCCGAAGGTGCCGCCGATGCTCACGGAACCATCTGCGGTCGATGACTGTGTGGAGCGGGCCCAACAAGCCGGTCTCCGGTGGGCGGCCTTGGCTCCGAGGGAACGTCAGGCGGTGCTGTACCAAGTAGCGGATCGGATGGCTGACCGTCGAGGTGAGTTCATCGCGGCAATGGTCCATGAGGGGCGAAAGACGTTTGCCCAAGCCGATCCTGAAGTTTCAGAAGCGATCGATTTCGCCCGCTGGTATGGAGATCGGGCCTGTGACCTTGGCCAGTTCGATGGGGTGTCGTTTGCTCCGTTGGGGGTCGTCACGGTCGCTCCACCTTGGAACTTTCCGGTAGCCATCCCGGCAGGAGGGGTGTTCGCGGCTCTGGCCGCAGGCAACAGCGTGTTGTTGAAACCGGCACCAGAAGTTCCAGCGTGTTCGGCGCTGGTGGCCGAATGTTGTTGGGAAGCCGGGGTGCCGACCGATGTGCTCCAGTTGGTTCGGGTGCCTGATAACGAAGTTGGTCAACGGGTAATCACCCATCCCGACGTGTCAGCAGTGATTTTGACCGGTGCCTATGAAACTGCCGAACTGTTTCGGTCTTGGCGTCCCGATCTGAAGTTGTTCGCGGAGACTTCGGGAAAGAACTCGTTGATCATCACGCCGAGTGCCGACGTAGACCTCGCGGTTGCGGATTTGGTGGCGTCGGCGTTTGGCCACAGCGGACAGAAATGTTCGGCTGCGAGTCTGGCTATCTGTGTTGGTTCCATCTACTCGTCGGAACGGTTCCGCCGGCAGCTCGTGGATGCCGTGACCGGTTTGCACGTTGGCGCTTCGACTGACTTGTCGACCGATACCGGACCGTTGGTGGCGGCACCAACCGGCAAACTGCTTCGAGCGTTGACCACCCTTGACGACGACGAAACGTGGCTGGTCGCACCTGAACCGGTCGGTGACGCGATTTGGGGTCCTGGGGTTCGCTTGGATGTGAAACCGGGGAGTTGGTTCCACCAGACCGAATGTTTCGGACCGGTGTTGGGGCTGATTCACGTAGACACCCTTGACGAGGCGATCGCGGTTCAGAACGCCACCTCGTTTGGGTTGACGGGCGGTATCCATTCGCTCGACCCCAACGAAGTAGAACGGTGGATGGATTCGGTCGAGGTAGGTAATGCCTATGTCAACCGGGTGATCACCGGTGCGATCGTCTGTCGGCAGCCGTTTGGGGGCTGGAAGCGTTCAAGTATCGGCCCGGGAGCTAAGGCGGGTGGCCCGAATTACGTGGCGATGCTGGGTGTTTGGAGCCGTGACCAGCAACCGGTAGATGACGAGTGGTTGGCGGCCGCCCGCCGTTCCGACGAGCAAGCCTGGGCGTCTGAGTTCGCGATTGAACACGATCCGACCGGGTTGTTCTGCGAAGCGAACGTCTTTCGGTACCGTCCGGTGTCTGGAGTTGCGGTCCGGGCAGAAGCCGACGCTGACCCGGTAGAGGTAGACCGGGTTCTGGCCGCGGCAGATCGTTGCGGTGTCCCGGTGGTGCTGTCGCTCGCCGCCGACGAATCGCCAGCAATGTTCGCGGATCGGTTGGCTTCGCTCCCGGTTGAACGTTTGCGTGTGGTGGGTATCGCTCACGAAACGGTTCGCGCCGCGGCGCATCGAAGGGGTCTTCACGTAGCTGACGATCCGGTGACCGGTGAAGGTCGCCTAGAGCTTCTGCATTACTTGCGTGAGCAGGCGGTGAGTCGGACGTTGCACCGCTACGGCAACCTCATTTCCTAGCGGCAACCGGGGTTTCCTAACGGCAACCGGGTGAGAACCTGGTGTGGTCGGGTTACGGGTTGAGTTTCTCGCTTTGGTTGATGTCAATCACGGTCGCGCCGGCTTCAGCGGCCAGTGCGACGGAGCGTTCGTCGTGCGTGAACAAAATGACCTGACGTTGTTCGGCACAGCGAGCCAAGAGCGCAAACACGTGCGGACTCCGGTCGCTGTCGATGTCGCCGGTCGGGTCGTCGCACAGCAGCGGCAGATGTATCTGGTGGTGTGCGCCGTGGGCGTCGGCTACCGCAACCTGCAGTGCGATTCGTAACAGTTCTTGAGCCCCGGATGACAGCGATGATTCTTGGTGGCGTTGCCCGTTTCGATACATCACCTCGAAACGTTCGTTGTTTTCGTCAACCCGAAGCCCCGTCCAGAGACCACCGGTTGCGGCTTCAACGATCTCTGACGCTCGTCGAACCAGGTCGGGTTGCCGGTCACGTTCGAAACCATCGCGCAGACTGGTAACCAACTGGTGGGCCAGCCATTGCCCCGCCCCCTGCTGGAGTGTCTCGAAGAGGTCGGCACGAATCTGCACGTCGAGGTAGTTGAGCGCAGGAAGATCCGACCGTTGTTGCAACCGGCTGATTTCGGATTGGATGCTTCCTTGATCCTGTTTCGCCTCGTCGCGTTCGGATCGATGCTCTTCTCGGGTGGAGCTGTGGAGGCGAATTCGTTCCTGGAGATGTTCAGCGTTGGTGTCTGGATCGTTCAGGATCTCACGAACCTCAGGGTCGCTTGCCGTGGCGTTCGTCAAGGTCTGTTCGAGCGTCGAACGCTTCCCGGCGATTTCGGTTTGTGCGTCAGCAGCGGTTTGGGCGTTGTTGAAGGCTCGGTCCAGTTCGCCGATATCGAGCGCCGCGAGCTGTTCCGATCCCAGAAGTTCACTCAGTTGGGTTCGGAGATCGGCGGTGCGGTTTGCGTGTTCGTGCACAGATTCGCGTTCGCTGAGCAGTATCCGAAGCTGGCCGAGGAGTTGCTGATTGAGAGGTGCAAACCGGTCCGGCAATCCACATTCACGGTTCAGTGCACTGAGGTCGGCACGGGCCTCGTCGGCTGCGGATTCGGCGTCGCTTTGGGCGGTCAGCAGCGACTCTCGACGGCGTTGACCATCGCGAACGGTGGTGACAAGTTTAGCCACAGTGCTGCGTTGCCGGTTGAGCGTCGCGGCTTGCCGCGAGTCCTCGACCGGTGGGTACCCCACATCGGAAAGTAACTGGTTCAGCGCCAACGCTTGCTTGGATGCGTCGATGGTGGCGTTCTGTAACTGGTTAGGAAGGAGATCAAGTAAACGCTGGGCTTCTCCAAGCTCGCTTACAGCACCGTTGGCGAGGGTGTAGTCAGCCGATGGTCGGTTCGCGATCCGACGGTACACAACGACACCGAGCGCAGCCACCACAAAGGCAGCCCCTATCGAAAGGAGCGGATGCACGAAGGCAAGTACGGACGGAAGGGATACGCCAGCTACGGCGAGTGCGACCAAAGCGGGCCGTGCCCGCTCCCGACCCGCCGATGGGTCGGTTACGCGCTTCGATGGTGCGTCGGTGCCGGAGACCTGGCTAAGGGTTCGTTTTGCGGCTGCCAGTTTCGATTCGATCGTTTCGACGGCCTCGGCAGCGTTCACCCAGTACGCCACCTTGAGGTTGACGTCCTGCTCGTCGAGAAGCGGAGATGCCAACCGTTCGAGATCGGTGACTGACACCTTTAGTTCTGACGCGAGGTGGGCTTGTTGCGCCTCTGCGTCTTCGATGGTCTTGGATACCTCCGCAAGGTCGTGGTTGATCTTGTCGAGCGCTGAAGGATCGAGTGCGTGTTCGGCTGTTTTGACTCGGGCGTCGGCCGTGCTGGGGATCGTAAGACCCTCAAGTTCCGATGGGCTCAGCCCTGAGCTCGCGCCATGGTTAGCGAGGGTGGAGGCCATTTCCCGATGGTTAGTTTCGGCGCTCTCGATTCTGGTGATGGCGCTTCGGGTAGCACCGGGATCGGTGAGTCCGTTGGTCCAGATTGGGTCGGGTGGGGTGAGGCCAGCTTGTTGAGCGATGATTTCGTCAAGTTGTTGCTTGGTTTCGAGAAGCTTCAACGCACCTTGAAGCCGATCGATGATGGTCGCTTCTTTGATCATCAGATCATCGAGTTTGCTGATCTTGTCAGTGAGTTCATCGAGGCGTGTTTCTTTGTCCTTGATGTCGGCCATCGCCCGGGTTGCTTCGTCTCGCTGACGCGAGAGTGCTTCGAGCCGGGCGAGGTGGTCGTGTGCGGAGGTCGAACTCAATCGTGAACCGCTCGCCGGAACGGTTGTCTGCGCCTGATCTTTAAGACTTTTCAGGATGGCTGACGTCGACCGGGTGCTTGGGGTGCCGAGACCGAGATCTGCGAGAAGTTCGCTGACCGAGAGAACCTCGCGGTGATCGGTGATTCGGTAGCGTTGAAAAAACTCGTCTCCGCTTCCGACCCCGGTAACCGAACACCATTGTTCGGTGGTCAACGATCGTCCCGCGAGATGAATGGTTTCAGCGCCAAGTTGACCTCCTCGCCGTTGCTTCACCCGAAACGTGCGCTCAATGGTGAGTTCACGATCATCGAATGTGCCGGTAAGGGAACCGTCGAGTTTGTCGTCGTTGCTTGATCCGGCGTAGCGCTGGGCGTGCTGAGGATCAGACGTCGACCCGGCGATCAACCAGGCGATGAGTTCGCTCAGGGTCGATTTGCCGCTCTCATTTGGTCCGTGAACAACGCAGAACCCTTCGGCAAGATCGAGTCGACGCTCAGAGAACCGCCCGAAGCGGCCGCCGGTCACCCGGTTGATGACCAGTGGCTTCTGTGCGCTGGTGTCTGGTTGGGTGCTGGGTTCGGAGGTCATGGCTGGATCTCCTCAGCGAGTGCGAGTTCGATGTGCTGGCGGATCGCGTTGAGCGCCTCAGGAGTGCGTTCGAGGTAAACATCAAATTTGCTGTGGAGAAGCGATTCGAGTTGTTCGGTGAGTTTCGTGTCGTCCCACTGGTCGAGTGCTCGCAGCGCGAGCGCCAACAGATCGTCGCCTTGGCGGAGGCGTTCAGGGTCGAGTGCGGCTTCTACCCGAGAAGTAATTCGGGCGAGGATCCGGCGTTGTCCAGACCGGTGCCTATCGGTGTGGAAATCCTTAAGGAACTTGCCGGAAACCACTTCTCTGCGAAGATCGTTGATGAATTCGTTGCGATTTCGCCCAACGAAGTCAACCCGGGCCACCAGAGTGCGGTTGTCTTGGTTGGCGGCTTCGGTCCGAAGCAGGTCGTCGACAAGTTCATGAAGGTCAGCGACCTGGTCGTAGTCGCTGACGTCGAGCGTCAGGTTCACAAACCGGACCGTGTCGACGGTTCGGAACTCGGGTTCACCAACACCGTGAGCATCGAAGGGAACGATTAGGACACCCTTGGGGTGGCATTCAGAAGGCTTGAAGCTTCGGCCTTGAAGATTTCCGGGGTAGGCGTACCAACGGCCTGGGCCCAGACCGTTAACGTCTCGCAGGTGAATATGGCCCAATGCCCAGTAATCAACCGGTGCGGAACGTAGGTCGTCCACGCTGCACGGGGCGTACGTGTCGTGTTCGGCGCTCCCGGCCAAGCTGGTGTGCAACACGCCAATCCGTAGTTGGGCCGGCGGAAGGTCAGCGAACCGTTGCGCAAGATTGTCCGGTACCGATCGCGAACCGAAACTGATGCCAGCGACACGAACCGTGACCCCGTTGACGACGAGTTCGAAATCGTCCGGGGTGTCGGTGGCAAAGAAATGCACGTTGGCGGGGTAGGGGCGACGGGGGGAGAATCGGCGGGCCGGATCGTGGTTTCCGAGCGCGATGTAGACGGGTATCCCGGCGGCATCGAGCCGTTCCAGCCCGTCTTGAAATCGCCGCTGTTGAGCATCTTGGGCTTCAGCACTGTCGTAGACATCACCGGCAAAGACCACAAACGCAACCTGTTCGTTGATCGCCAGGTCGATGAGGTGGTCGTACGCAGCACCCATTTCGTGCAGGAGCTCTTCGAGGTCGGTTTCGGGAATTGCCGCGGTACCCCCGAGCGAGCCGAGCGGCGTTCCGATATGAAGATCTGCTGCGTGAAGGAATTTCACTGGGTGCCTCCGAGGTGAGGTAACACCGAATTTCGTTGCGGTTTGCGGCTGCTGTGGTGCCGATGGCAGGGAGAGAGCTTCACGGTGGAGACACTAGTCCCCGGCTGTGACAGCCCTTCGAGGTACGGCAGGTTCTTGGCGGCTGTTTGATCAACGGCTAGGTTCGCTGCGAACCGAACTGAGGGAGTTCTCGATGCCGCAAACCGTCAAAGCCGTGTTTCCTTGCCAACCTGGAAAGGGAAACGACCTTGTGCAGATGCTTTCTCACGCGTTGGCCGACACGAGGGCGTTTCCGGGTTGCCTTTCGGTAGAGACCTACACCGATGTTGACCAGCCCGACACGGTGGTGCTCTGGGAGAAGTTCGAAACCCGCGCCGACCATGAGGCGTACCTGAAGTGGCGGGGGGAAACCGGAATGATGGAGGCGCTCGCCCCGATCCTGGCTGGACCGCTGGACGTTCAATACCTCGACTTCCACGACGTCTGACCCGAAGCGCCTCAGCGTCGGGGAACGACCTCCGCTGGCCATCGAAGGTCCCGAATGACAGGAAAGACCTTTTCGATCAACCACGGGGCGCTTTCCTCGGAATAGTGGCCACCATCAGGCCGAATCACCATCCCGTCGACTTCTCGGGCACAGGGTGGGCCATCAGGGCAGACGATCGGAGTGATGTCTAGAACTTGAACATCATCTCGTTGGTCGGCGACGGATCGGTAGATCTCGGCGAGGTGTGCCATTGGGCCGCCGTCGGGCCGTTCCTCGTAGTCGCTGATCGCTCTCGGTGGTGGAAGCACGATGACAACCACGCTTCCGTTTACGGTGATTCGGTTGAGGGCTTGTTCGATGTTGGCCATCAACGCCTGATCGTGGAGTTCAGTGCCGAAGGTCAGCGATACCCCATCTTCGAGCCGGTTGCCGGTCTCCCAGGTCGAATGCCAGATCACGAGGTCTGGGTCGTGTTCGGCGACAAGACGGTCCTGCATAATGACCGCCGCTTCGATGCAAATATCGGCCCAATCGATGAGTTCATGGTTGTCGTCAGTCACGCGGCCCGCCGCGACCCCGCAACCTGAAGTCGCGACCGAAGCAAACGTCACTCCGTCATTGGCGTAAGCCTCACCGAACGCCGCGGCGAGCGTGTCGGCCACCGAATCTCCGACCAGACCGACCGTCTGCGGGGTCAGGAGCACTCCTTGGCTTTCTTCGGTTGGTTGCGGTAGATCGTCGCCCGGATCGTCCGGTACCAAACTGGTTGGCACGCTGGTCGAAACGCTGTTTGGCACGCTGGTCGTGGTGTCCGGGGTGAACACGGTGATGTCGCCATCGAGGGTGGGTTCCATGTCGCTGCTGGTCGCACCTCGGGTGGCGCCGATCACGATTGCTGCGGTGGCGATAATCGCGATGGCCGCAACAAGCACGGTTCGCCGGTTCGATGAGGTCCCGTGGCGAATGGGTCGCTCCACGAGGTAGTACGACAGGGTCGCGAGCCCAAGGCTGGCCCCGACCCGCACCACGTCTAGCGGTATCCCTTCGAGGCCGAGTCGGCTGGGTGTCAACCAGGTGATCATCGGCCAATGCCAGAGGTAAATCCCGTAGCTGACATCGCCGAGCCAGCGGAGAGGCCGGTGGTGGAGGACTCGACGGATCGGGGAGTTGTCGCCGGAAACACCCGACGCGATTACCGCCGTAACCGCCAAGGCAAACACCGGCGATGCACCGTAATAAAAGATCGCTTCATTGTCACCGAGGCGAACGAACGCCACCCCCATCACCACTGCACCAAAGGCACCGGCGACATGCACCGCTCGAAGCGCATTGGCGGTTGTGGGCGGGCGACGATGGAGGATCACGGCCAGCGCCGCACCGATCAAAATGGTGTGGACCCGAGCGTCGGTCCCGTAGTAGGCCCGAGACCGATCGCTGTGTTCAGCGAGGTAGGCCATCGCGGCGACCGAAGCGACCGAACCGGCAACACAGAAACCAAGCAGCAACCCGAGTTTGCCGTTGCGGCGACCGACCAGCATCAACATGAGCAGGGGCCAGAGCACGTAGAACTGTTCTTCGATCGCTAACGACCACATGTGGCGAAGCGGTGACGCCTCCGACCAGAGTTCGAAATACGAGGCGTTGGCAAGGATCAGTCGCCAGTTGGCGACATACCCGAGCGTGGCAAGCGAATCGCCGCGGAGGGTGGCGAACTGGTCGCTGCTGGCCACAAACTCTGCGTAGGCAGCGACCCCGAGGATGAGAAGAATCGCGGCGGGGAGCAGGCGTTTAAACCTGCGGACCCAGAACGCTCGCACGTTGATCGTTCCGTTGCGCTGCTGTTCGTTGATGATCAGCGACGTGATGAGGTAACCGGACAGCACAAAGAACGTGTCGACCCCGAGGTAGCCCCCGGAAAACCAGTAGTAGTCGAGGTGGTAGAGCACCACCACCGCCACGGCAATAGCCCGGAGACCATCAAGCGCGGGTTGGTGAGCGAACCCATGGCGAGTCGGGCGCAGTGTTCCCATCGACCAAAGATCCTAATGGGGAACGGCCACGCAAACGGTTCGGTCGTTTTTGTGACCAGAAATCCGACGCGAACGACGGATGCTTCGCTGTTCGCTCACCTCCAACCTGGGCCGCTCAACTCAACCACAGGAACGTTCATGGTTGCGAAAACCCAGAGCCAGCGTGAATGGACGGCCTTGAACGTTCGCCGCTTGAGTTTCGTTATTGGGGTGACAACAGCACATGATTGCTCTGTGAACAGACACCGGCCGCTAAGCACGTTGGCTGCATCCGTGATTGGTGGCCTGCTGGTTTGGGGTGGTGCAGCCTGCTCGGGTGGGCAGAGTTCAGTAGGTGACAGCGTCGCTCAGATCACACCCGAACGCATCTCCTCTCCCGTTGCCGCTCCCGCAGAGGTTGAGGCACCAGAACCGGCACCTTCGTGGGAACAATCACCTTCCCCCGCTGACTTCTCAAGATGCCAATTGGCCGACCCGCGTTCGGAATTCGAGAAACTTCTGTCTCGTGGCGAAGACCGTGACGGGGTGAGAGGTCGGGCCAGCGTCGGGTTTCCAAGAACTGAACTCGACATCCCAGCAGTCGGCGAGTCGAACGTCATTGCCGCGCTGGTCTCATTCACCGACGCCCCACCACCTGCCGATATGTCACCCGACTATCTCAGATTGCAGACGGACAAGATCTCCGATTGGAGTGACTACTGGTCGCAAGGACGTTTCCGTTACTCCTTCCAAGTTGTTGAGGATTGGGTTCAGGTCCCCATCAATTCACAAGATTTCGTCTTGGATCCGGGTGCTCCCGATAACCACTTCGACCACGGTGAAGTGCAGAAACAGCTCGCAGCCAGCATGAGAACGGTTGCCCAGGCGATCGTGGACGAACTCCCGTCCACCCTCGACTTCCAGGCCGCTGATGCGATCTATCTCTACTTTTCTCCGACCACTGAAGCCTTCAAAATCGACCTGACCTGGAAGAGCGAACCGATCGAGACCCCCCAAGGCCCCCTTCGAATTCCGCTCTGGGGAGGCGGTAGTTACCACTTGAGCGACGCCGGTTTGCCCTACGAAGTCAAGAAGGAGCACCTGTGGAGCTTCTGGATTCACGAGTTGCTTCATTCGCAGGGACAGAACCTTCACGCCCCAGGAAATGGCTGGTCAACAGGAATAGGTCAAAACCCGTACCCGCGAGGAACCGAATTCTCAGGAGCTTTGGCGGCATGGGATCAGTTTCAATTCGGGTGGATCGACGATGAGCAGGTTTTCTGCGCAGACCTCAATTCGATTGGCCCACGACAAGAAGTCATTTTGACGCCACAGGAAATACCGGGTGGGGCGAGGAAGATGATTGCGGTCAGGACGATCGACCACAAGGTGCTTGTGGTCGAGTCGCGAAGGCCGACTGGCTATTCCAAAGACTGGTTTGCGCAAAACTCGGGGCTGCTCGTCTACGAGGTCGATGCCGATGGTGAACATTACGATCACGTCCCGGACGACTGCGGGAACGACCCACTCATCCCCAAATGGGCGCGTTATCTGCCGCCCGATGGCCAAGACATGAGTGGTTTCGGCTGCTCAGAAACCGAATCGGTCATCGTGAAAGAAGGAATGAGCGTGACCAGCAATGGCGTCAAAGTGACTCTCGAATTCTCGGACCTTGAAGCCGACTACGTTTCGGTTGAGTTGGCCGCCGACTAGGGCACGCTGCGAACCTCAAAACTCCGCTGAGCATCCACGAACGGCAATTCGTGCACCCATGGCCCGCTTTGCATGGGTGCGAACCGGTCAAACCGGTTTCGGAGTGGAGCTAAGGGGAATTGAACCCCTGACCTCTTCCATGCCATGGAAGCGCTCTACCAACTGAGCTATAGCCCCGAAG
>Ga0075476_10000503_pt1 | contig 17283 bp, 16 predicted proteins | sample DEB08_DNA_5_FD_76339 | JGI IMG/M metagenome (GOLD analysis project Ga0075476, IMG submission 76339) | Aqueous microbial communities from the Delaware River and Bay under freshwater to marine salinity gradient to study organic matter... | ecosystem: Environmental > Aquatic > Marine > Coastal ...
AGGAAAATAAACAGCAATATCGTAGACATTATATCAAAATAATTTGTCTCTAATAATGTTCCAATAATTGAATTGTTATAAACATTAATTAAATAATTTAGAACTATTAAGGTGTAAAACAGAAGTAAAAAATATTTAAAATTTAAAATTTTGAATTTTTCCATAAAGTTTTAAAAAATTATCTTTTCATATTGTATTTTAATTATAAGATTTTATCTCAGAAAAATACTTTCTATTCTCAAAAACAACCTATTGCTGTCTAAAATCTAATTATGGTACTGGCATCGATATCATTTAGAATGTTTTTGAATATTTATCTAGGCATTTTTCTACATAAAGTTATCTTTAATAGAGAATTCAATCTTTTTGCTTTTTTGTATGATAAATAATAACCATTTAAACGCGCCATTGATTCTATTCTGTTATAACAGATTAGAAACTCTTAAAAAAGTTATTACTTCACTGCAGTCTGACCATCAAATACAAAACACGGATGTTTATATTTTTTCAGATGGGCCCAAAATTGGTTCTTCATTAGACATATATAAGGTAAAAGAAGTTAGGAAATATTTATACTCTATAGAAAAATTTTCAAAATCAATAAACATATTTGAACACGATAAAAACCAGGGTTTAGCAAACTCAATAATCTTCGGCATCAACAAAGTTTCAGCAAATAATAAAGCATTTATTGTTCTTGAAGACGATCTTAAAATATCACCATATTTTTTAACATACATGAATAAGGCTTTGAATAAGTATGTGGATGAAAAAAAAGTCTGGGCAATTAGCGGTATGGGGTTTAATCCAAATATTTTTGATATTCCAAAAGATTATAAATATGATGCTTACTTTACATTTAGAAACTCTTCTCATGGATGGGGCTCATGGACGGATAGATGGGAAAAAGCGATCTTAGATGTCTCAATACTTAAAAGTGAAATTTATGAAACTAATAATCAATTAGATTTTAATAAAGGTGGAGAAGACTTAACTCAAATGCTCATCGACCAAATAGAGGGTAAGATTGATTCGTGGTCAATAAGGTGGAGTTACACTATAAGCAAAAATAATGGAGTATGTTTAGCTCCAATTTATTCTTATGTTTCACCAATTTTTGAAGACGGTACACATATTAAAGGTTATGTCGAATACCTTGATAACAACTTAGACTTATCAAAAAATGAAATTACTTTTCCAAAAAGCATAAAAGTTGATCTAGAAGTAGCAAGAGCGGCTGCCTTGATATTTAATAATAAAATCCCTTTTTTATTACAAGAAAATGTAAAAGAAAGTTTTGAATATAAAAGGTATCTAAAAAGAAAAAAACCCAACCCTAAGGTTACTAGTTTGACTGCATCGCCTTTTGGAGGAGCTGGTAAAGCTGCTATAAATTCAGCAAAAACAATAGAGTTAAATTCTGATATATCAGTCGAGCTTTTGTCTCAATATTCAACAAATGATAATCTCTACGTTAGAAAGTATACCCACAATGATATGAAATTATCTCAGGGGTTATTCTCTATATTTAATAAAAATATTTACGAAGGTAATACAATTTTCACACCTTCTTACCACTCTTTATCTTTTTCTGATTTAGATAATATTATTAATAATTCAGACTTAATTCATATACATTGGGTGCCGGGCTACATATCTAATGAAGCAATTTCATATCTTTCTCAAAGCAGTATTCCTATTGTTTGGACTTTTCATGATATCAATCCGATTTCTGGTGGGTGTCATTATTTTCATGGGTGTGATAAATGGAAAACTGATTGTTATGAATGCCCACAATTAAAGAATAATTATGATAATTTTCCAATGAGAGTGCTTAAAGCAAAACTTGAAAACTTTAATTTCAATAATATTTTAGTTATTGTTCTGAACGAACATTTTAAAAAACTTGTTCAAGAAAGTCCTTTGTTTGAAAATTCTAAAATTGAAGTTATACCAAACTGTGTTGATACTGAAATATTTAAGCCTATTGATACTTTACAAATTCAAAAAATATACGACTTACCATTTAATAAAAAAATAATTTTGTTCGTTGCGTCTTATAAAAGTAAAATAAAAGGTTTTGATGAGTTTATGGAAAGTATAGATCAATTAAAAGCTGATAATTATCACATATTATTTGTCGGATACCCTCAAGAAATTTCAAATTTAAAATATTCATATACTTTTTGGGAAAATGTTGATGAAAATCAAATGGTTGATGCATATAATCTTGCTGCTGTCACTGTAGTTTCCTCAATAGAAGATAACTTGCCTAATGTAATGTTGGAGTCTTTATCTTGTGGAACACCTGTTGTTGGTTTCAAGGTTGGAGGATTAAAAGACAATATCATAGACAACTTTAATGGACAATTAGTCACAACGGGTGATGCTCATTTGCTTGCTGAGGCAATTGAAAATATAATAGAAGGTCCTAACTTATCAAAAAATTGTCGTAATTTTGCTAAAGAAAATTTCTCTTTCAAGTCACATTCACTGAAACTCTCTGAGGTATATGAGTCTTTATTATTTAACAAAAATGAGACTAATTTAAGCAGTGTAAATACTCCAAAGCATTTTGACGAACTGGATTCAACGTACAAATATCTTATGAAAAAAGTTATAAGAAACGAAAACAAATGGATTAAGTTTTTAAAAAGTCCTATAAAATATAAATTAAAAACAATGTTAAATAAATTATTAAAGATAAAAATCTAACGTTAGCTTTGCCGTTTTGTTTCATCATTAGTTTTAAATTTTTTATTTATTGAAAATTTTTTTAACTTATAAACAAATTTCTCTAGTAAATGAAGTTAGTAAATGTTTAACCTAATATAAAAAGTATGTGCGGTTTATACTTCTCAACCACTAATGAATCAGCAAAGTTAGATACTAAGTTTTTAACTAGGGGTCCTGATTTTTATAATGAAGAATTAAGTGAAAATATTTGCATGAGCCATTCATTATTAAGTTTGACAGGTGAATTTACTCCACAACCAGTTACCACAAATAAAGTTAAATTAGTTTTTAACGGACAAATTTATAACTATGATAAGAAACAATTTTTATCTGATTCGTACTTTATTCTTGATAAATACCTCAATAGGAATTTGAACTTCTGGCAGGAATTAGATGGTGAGTATGCAATAGTCATTTATGATCCAAATAAACAGTTGGTTTTATTTTTAACTGATATTTTTGGAACCAAGCCTTTATATTATTCTATAGAAAATAATGAAATTGCTATTTCATCACTACAATCTAGTCTCAAATTAAATGGGCATAAAAAGTTAGTTAAGTGCACTCCAAATACAATATATAAATACGATTTAAAATCTAAAAAATTATCAATAGAAGAAGATTATTTTAAATTTAATCTAGACCAATATATAGATAATTTCGACGGATGGAATCAAAAATTTCACGAAAGTATATTAAAACGATTTGATAAATCAAAACATGATATCATTTTACCTCTAAGTAGTGGTCATGATAGTGGAGCTATTGCATGTGCTTTTAATTTGCTCAATATAGATTTTTATTCATACTCTTTTTTTAATAATGAGAATAAAGATGTCCTTAAAAAAAGACTGTTGGCTAGATTTGCCAGCTCACCATTTAAAACGAGATTCAAAAAAGATCTACAAAATCTTAAGGTTAGAGAAAATGCTCTGGATCATATTATAAATAATGCGGATGACTTCTTTTATGGAGACGTGGTAGATAATCTTCACATATATGGTAAAGATGATCCCGGTGCTATTGGTTTGGCTCACATTTTAAATAAAGCAAAAAAAATAAATAATAATATAAAAATTGTTGCATCAGGTCAGGGTGGTGATGAAATTTATTCAAATAATCAAAAATATACATTTGGAATACCCAATCCAATTAAATTTGGAGATAATTTAGAAGAACTATTTCCGTGGCAAAATTTTTACTATGGTTCACAAATAAGTTATTTATCAAAAGAAGAGTCTGTGGGAGGAAGTTTTGGGTTAGAAACTAGATACCCATTTTTAGATGTCGCATTAGTTCAAGAGTATTTAAATTTAAAACCAGAGTTAAAAAACAAATTCTATAAATCACCAATAACAAACTACTTAATGAAATATAAATACCCTTTTATAAACGATGATACCAAAGTTGGTTTTAGCCCTTAATACTTCTATTTATTCTATTTATTTGTAACTTAGATCATTTTGCCTAATGAACTTTAATAATTTTATTTTCAGAAAGTTCCCTTAATGCTTTTTTTTCTTCATCAGGGCTATGATTTACATAATCTTCTTCAGGCGGCCTTTGTTCAAAATAATGGGTTCTTTTTCCATTTTCTAAATCAAATCCAAATAGATGTGGAGTGAGTTCGGAAAGCACACATAATGCTACTAAAACTGTGCCTACTTGAAGATTTCTTTTGTTTTTTATTCCAATATTTTTTTTTAGCTTGTCAATGTTGGAGTAATCAAATTTAAATAAATTATTAGATTTATGTGTATTTTTTTTTCGCCTTGACCATGGACCTTCATCAGGGCCTACATACAAAATATCCGTATTGCGTAATTTTTTTACAAACTTTTTAGGTGAATTTGTATATCCCTGATTAGATATATCTGTGTTGTCAAAAACATGATTATTTACAACCCTTAATGTAGTTTTCATCCCTACCTGTTCACTATATTGTTTAGACACTTCGGCACGATTAAATCTAATAACATTATCAAAGGTATCAATTAGTGATCCATATTTAGCATTCAGTAGATTTCCACTTGAACCTACTATCGCCACGCTTCCATTTAAATGCAAATCGGGACTTACATAAATAATTTTATTACTTGATAATTTAGTCACATCAATGTCAATCTTAATTCAATAGCTATAAAATATCATCAAGAAGTTAAGGTGAGCATAAAATTTTAAAAAAATTTAATTAAATTAATTTAGATAATTTTTCAGCATATTCAAAATCAGAAATGTCATCGATATCAACAAAGTACTTTGAGGAAGATTTGTATGGTCGAGAATTAAAATATACTGAATTTGAAGAACTGTTCATTAAGTTTTGTACTGTTATAAAATATACCGAACCATCGGGGTGGAAATATGAAATTTGATCCTGACTTCTGGTATCACCAGTTCTTAAAGGTGAATTCTCAAATAGTTCTTTAAAATCTCCATTACTTAATATTTCAAAAGCAAATGAAACATGAAAACTGTACTTCCTAGAAGAAAAATAATTACAATTGTTTTCAATACCGAGCTTTATAATATTCTGTACATCATTAATTTCTCTAAATGGTTGTGTTGGTAGGAGCATCACTATTGAATCATTTTCATTAATAAAGCTATTGTTTTGTAAAAAATCACCTTTTAAATAATCATAAATTTTTGTATTATCAGAAGAATTTAAATCCGATCTATGATCAATTATTAACTCTTTCTCAAGTTTAAGAGATGATACATAGTCTATATATTTTTTAGAGTCAGATGAAAATATAATTTTATCAATACTTTTTGCAGAATTAGCAGTGTCAACACTCCATTCAAAAAGTCTTTTTTCTTTTAGCATCAAAAAATTCTTGTCTTTTAGTCTTGTTGAACCTGAGCGAGCAGGTATGAAAGCATAAATCATTTTTTGTTTGGGTTCAGTAGATATTCTTCGTGTTGATTATAAAAACTCTTTACAAAATTAAAATCGTCACTGTCTAAATGCATCATTGGAAGCCTGTCGTATCGATCCATTAAACCAGCTGCTTCAAGTAATGCTTTATTTGATCGATGCCATCCAAATTTTGAAACTAATTCGTTCCAAAAGGGGTCTTCAACTTTTTCTAGAATTTGGTTTACAAGTGATTTATTATTTTTGTTTAATGCATCCCAAAATGTAAATGCAATCTGAGGATTAATTATCGATGTCCCATTTAAGTAGCTCGTTAATCCGTAGTCATACAGTTCCATAATATATCTTTTCTTTCCAGCGAATACGGCTTTTACTTCTGGTTCTAAAATTTTAATTACTTCTACCCCATAACTTACATCTTTTGCGTCTTCTTTTATTGCTAATACATATTCAATATCTTTTAATTCCTTAAGCAAAGACATTGGCCACTTGAAAATAGAAGCATCGTAACCAGATAAAAAGGGCATTTCATGAACAAGCAGAGGCATTTTTAAATTTTTAGATAAAAAATCATAATGTGCCACGACTTGAGCATCAGAAAAGTATTTTTCCCTCACTATTGATGCAAACATGTCGGCACCATTCTCAAATGCTGCGTAGCCATAATCAGCAGACAAAGTAGTAGGTCCGTGAATACAGTCACTAACTATAATAAAGTTCTCTTTATCGATATTTTTAGCTGTATCAATAACAAATTTATTGAGATCAAATATCTCTGATTCCCGTAGTTGAGAGTATCTTGAATTATATGGCATTACATAAAAGTTTCTAACTCCTGAGTTGTATAAGAAAGTTAAATAATTTTCAATTTGGCTAAAGTTTATTTCTCCTGAAGTTTTGAAAGCGGTAAAAACTGTAAAAACTGGGCCTTCAAGTGAATCTTTAATTCTTTTAATGTTTGCTGAGTTCATAATCAATCATTCTTCTACATATTTCATCAAGTTTAATTTTGGGACTCCAATTAAGATCTTTTTTAATTTTGTTATTATCTCCTTTTATTCCCCTTAGGTCTTGTGCTCGGAAATTACTTTTGTCTGAAACTATAAATTTATTATTTGTTTTTAGGTCTACATAGCTTAACATATCATCTTTCATTATAATTTCGTATTTTATATTTAATAATTCAAGCATATTTTCAACCATTTCACTAAGTCGATATAAATGGTTATAAGATACAATGTATTCCTCTTTTCTATTTTGTTTTAGAATTTGATAAATTGCGTCAACATATTCTTCAGCATACCCAATGTCTCGCTCTATAGACAGGTCGCCTACATTTAAATATTTTTTATCTCCTAGGTAATACTTAACAAGAAAATCCGCTATTCGTTTAGAAAAAAAATTTGGTCTTCTAAATTCTGACTCATGGCTAAATAAAATTCCAGTATTTAATTGTAAATTGTTTTTTTTGGAAATAATGCTTTGAGTTTTATATTTCGAAATTGCATAATTAGTAAGTGGGAGAGGTGATGTATGTTCTGTAACAGTTGTGTCTTGGTACCCTTCATATATGTTTGCGGAAGAAGGGAAGAAAAAGATTGTATCTTTTGAATAATTTTCTATACTTTCGATAATATTTTTTGATATTAGATAATTAGATTCTTCTGTAAGTTTTCTAAAATCTTGGCTTTTTTTAACACTACTTTGAGAACCTAAATGAGCAAAATAAGATGGTTTGTACTCTTGAATTAAATCATTTAACTTATTTTTTTGCCTAAGGTCAACTATGTAGAATTCAATTTGATCATAAATGTTTAATTCTTTTAATCTATAAGTCACTTGTTCATCAGATCTGTAATCAGGAACGGGTCGTTGAAGTCCAATTACCCTAAATCCGTCTTCTATAGCTTTTTTGGCTAAATAACATCCATCCTGACCATTAATTCCAGTTATGAAAAAATTTTTGTTAATAATAGCTCCTCAATGTTTTTACTGCTGATTTAAAACCTTCAAATTGGTTGAGATGGCCTTGCCATATTTCTAAAACTTTAACTTGGTTTAAAGACATTATTTTTTTTGGGTTGCCTAACTCTCCTTTTCCAAACTCAACTCCTTCACCATCAATTCCATATGAATCAGATACATGGATATGTTTTGAAAACGGCATTAGTTTTTTCAACCAAAGTTTCCAATCATCGCTTGCAGCATTTGCAGACATAATTAAATGGGCAATATCTAAACAAATTTGAATATTGTATTTTTTTATGTAATCTATATCTTCATTAGTGGAAAATAAATTAATATCATATGTTCCTCCAAAATACCATGCCTTTTTTGGTAGCCACTGGGGTAAGAATAATATATTAGATTTTTCATGAAGTTCATCTATAAATATTTTTAGTTTTGAAAAAAACAAATCTTTATCAAAATAATCATTTTGACTTAAGCTTGAAACAAATATTATTGGATTTTTAGCATCTTTTGACGCAACTTCACTAATTTTAATAACTTTGTTTAAAATTTTTATTGATTCTTTGCTGATAAATGTGTCTTTGCTCAAAGGGTCAAATAATTGATGGCTATTTATATAATCGGGTAAATGGTATGAAAATATTTTGTTTTCGAATAGTCCATGTTTTTTTTTCAACATAGATAAGGAAATATTACTTACATCTTTATAAGAAAGGTGGAATTCGTAGTTTCTAATTTTAAATTCCTGAAAAATATCTTCCATATCGTGAAAACGTATAGGAATTGAAATATTATGTAAATCAAGGAAGTCAAAATCTTTAGAATTTAATTTTTTATTCTTTACAAAATGACTTTTAGTAATAGGCTCATCGGCTTCTAAGTCTTTAAGTAAAGGTTTGCTTATATATTTTTTAATTTGATCCTGTGTGAGACCTTTTCTAGGTGCTTTGATGATAAAATCATCCAAATTAACAGTGCTATTTCTATGTATTTTTCTTTTTGAATATAGTGCTGTTCCTAAATTTTGGAGATTCAGAACCTCTCCTTGATTTACTGGCTTTTTAGAGTTTCCAAGAATTAATTTATAATTTTTTAAAATTTTATTCATACGAACAAACTCACTTAGTTCAGAACTAGATGAGTCGTCTAAACCGCTACCAAGTTTATTTAATGTAATATGCCTCTCAATAAATTCAGCACCGAGTGATGCAGCTAAAAATACAACTTCATAATCAATGTCATGACTTGAGTATCCAACTTTTATATTTTTAATCTTTTTTAATTCTTTAATTGCTTCAAGATTTTGACTACCAATTTCTGCAGGATAATTTGATGTACAGTGCAATAATATGGCGTTGTTTTTAAAATTATACGATTTAATCTTATTTTTAACTTCAACTAAGCTGTGTCCACCTGTTGATAAAATAAGAGTTTTATTTTCAGCTTTTGCTTTTAAGACTAATTCAGTGTTAGAAAATTCAGCAGAAGGTATTTTGTAAAAATCGAAATTTATTTTTGATTTCAATATTTCATTAAAATCTTCTATGGTAAAAAAGCTAATCCCTACTTTTAAGTTTTTATTTTTTGCATAGTTGGTTAATGCTTTAATTTGTTTTAAGTTTAGATAGCTATTTTTTAGCTGTTCATTTATTAGTTCATCCCCAATTTCTTGAGTATTGATATAAAAACCTTCTAGTTTTCTATATTGAAATTTTATTGCCCAGCATTCTGAAATATGAGCATAATCAATAAGTTCCTTTGCAATTGCTTCATCTGATTTATGATTGATGCCAATTTCAGCGATAACTTTTACCATTACCTAATAATAAGTTTGAATTTCAAATAAGTTTCATCTTAAATATTTTTTGAATTCATTTCTTTGGATAATTAATTATTAGAGATTTCAAAATAATTTTTATTCGTTATTATTTCTAATTTTCCAAATTATATTTCTTAAATTAATAAAGAACTTGTAAGAAAAATTAAAACTAAACAAAAAATTTTTTAAAATTGAAAATATATAAAGCTTAAAGCTTACTAACTCTTTTTTAATGTAAAATGCATCACCCCAAGAGTATGTTTCATCCCAATATTGAGTATCTGTTCTTATAAATCCATATTGTTTTAAAAAAGTATCTATATCCCTTACATTTGGACATCCCTCATAAACTTCTTTTTTGTTTATTTCAAGGATGATGTACTTTATATCTTTACTAAGGATATTTACTGAGCCTTTTAAAACCTCCAACTCAAATCCTTGAGTATCAATATTTAACAAGTCAATATCAGCAATGCCTAATTCATCTAGTACCTTAATTTCGAAAGTTAATTTTTTTTCTAGAAACTTAATTTCTGGATGTTCAATTAAGTGGTGTTTTGGCTTTAAAAAAGATGAGCTCTGTCCCTCATTGTCTGCCATATACATACTAGAAAATTTATTTGAACTTCCTAGAGCAAAGTTAAATAAAGAAATATTACTATCTCTTTCAAAATTATGTTTTAAATACTCAAATAGATTTAATTGGGGTTCAAATAGATTAATTTTTACATTTTTAAAATTTTTCTTATAGTCTTCAACTTCCTGTCCCTTGTGAGCTCCTATGTGAGCTATTTGCTTAACCTCTAAAGAATATTTATTTTTTAAATGATTTAAATTTAATAATGACAAAACTACCCTCTTATAAATAAAAAGTTAGGAAATTGATTTGTTTTTACTAATTTATAATTTTTTAATTTTAGATGGGAAATAATAAATATAGCTTTTATGTAAGGTTTTATAAATGAAGTTGTGAGCTCATCAAACTCTACAAGAATTTGTTTTGGATAAATTTTATTTCTCAACATATTTGGTATAACCTGGTTTTCAGCTCCTTCAATGTCTAATTTTAGAATATCAATTTTATTAATTTTATTTTGAATCATTATGTCACTTAAAGTTATTGTCTTCACTTTGATGTAATCTGTGTCTTTGCTAAAGTTGTGTTGAAAATTTGAAATACTGTAACTTACAAATTCTTTTTTTGGAGGGGCAAAAAATTTTATTGTACTTTCTGACTTATTGTATAAAGCCTTTTCTATAAGTATAAAATCTTCTTCTTGAATATCTGAAAGATCATATGCCTCAATGGGCTGGTTTCCTGAAGATTCGTCAAATTCTAAAGTTTTTGAATTACCTAAATTTGCAATAATTTTTTGAACATACAATACTGCTCTTGGAGTTGGGTCAATTAAAAACAATTTGACTTTAAACTTGTTAAAAAGTTCAATATCAAAAGAAATATCTTCTCCAACCCCTGCTGACACTACAGTTAAATTTTTAGAAAGATTTTCATCAGAAAAGTGCCAGCCTCCATACGAAGTCCCTAAATATTTCACATTCCTTTCAATTGAAATGACGCTACAATATATATGAAATATTTTTTTTACCAATTTAAATACTATTTTCAAATTATCCTCTTATATATCATCTAGGTGTGTTTTTTTGATCAATTTTATTAAAGGATACCCTCTCACATTATTTTGTATTTGATAAATCAAGAATTTTTTGCGTAAAAAATTCTCTAGAAATTTTTGTAGCTTCTTTTTCAGTATATGAAACACTGCTGAGTCTTTTTCTATGATAATGACTTAATTTTGGGTGCAAAACAATTGATCCACCATTTTTTAACCATAGGTAGGAAAAAGCTATTGCATCCAAAGAAAGGTTTTCTCTTGTAAAATCCAAACCTGGTTTCATAGTTTTTACAAACTGGTTTTTATTAACAAAAAAATTCCCACTATTTAATACCCAATAAATATGTTTATCTAAAACATAATCACTTTTTAACTCTGGAGAACCTTCAACTTCTCCCGTTGAATCATAATTCAAAAACTCATTAATAGCCATTTGTGTTTTATGTGTATTAAAAATTTTTAAATCTTTAGAAAATCTAACAATGTATTTTTTTTGCAGTACAGAAAAAAATTTTGCTATTCTTTTATATTTCCAGAATTGAATAATTTTTGCGGGATAGTATATATTCATTTGTGATTGGTGATTTGAGATTAATTCAGAAATTACATCATCTATCTTTGGAAAAGGTACATTATCAGAGTCTATTTGGTAAACCCAATCATTTTTAGATGCTTCAATAAGTTTATATTTATTTTTATATGCACCAATGTTCTGCTCATTTTTTAAAAACTTTATGTCAAATGGTAAATTCTTTTTAGCCTGATGAATAATTTTTTGTATTTTTTTAACTTCATTAATTTCAGAACAATCATCACCTACAATAATTTCATCAAGAAAGTTCGAGTTTTTAAATCCATAAATACACTCTTCTAAATATGTACTTGAATTATATGTAGGAATTGCAACAGAGAACTTATACATAAATAATAATTGTATTACTTTAATCAATAAAAATGTTGTAGAAATATATTTATCTCAAATTTTATACTGTATAACTACAGATAAATTAAGTTTACGAAATTTTTTTCCAATATTCCCAAATAAAATAATATGACCAAATTTCTGAATGTGTTTTCGATAGCTTGTTTCTAATATCTCTTCTACGTGATTTAGCATCATTGATATTATCATGAAATTGAATCTTAAGTTTTTCAACTTTTTTTATATAATCAGTTTCTATTAGTCTTTCAATTAATTCATATTCTGAGCCTTCAATGTTGAGTTTAAGTAAATCAATTGTTTCAATGTTGAGATCAGTTATCACTTCTTCAATATTTTTTACTAAAATTTTTAAATCTGTTTTTTGATTACTTACTTTAGAACTTTGATCATCATCAGTTAAATATAGGGTTTCCGTTTTTCCACCTAATCCATAATTGTATATTTGGACTTTTTTATTATTTTTAAACCTCTGTTTGAGTTCTTCGTAATAATATGGGTGCGGCTCAAATACATAAGACCAACAATCGTAAAATTTTGTAATACGATCTGTGTATTCTCCTTCATATCCACCTACATCAAAAAAAATTGAGTTAGAGTTCAAATTAAATTTTTTATACGATTTTGAATCTCCTCTTTTCAAAATCCATAATAAATGTGCGCGTGGCTCTTTTTGATAGATAGCTCTGAACACAAACCTAATTAAATAGTAAGTCTTTAATGACCTGGGAAAATTTGATTTTAGATAGTTGATTATTTTTTTATACATAATAATTCTATTCAAAACATTGCGTTTAAATCATTAATAACAACTGTCATAAATTTATACTAATTCTAATTTTTTCTAACCTAATAAATATTACATACTTATACATCGCTGCAAATGACTTTATCTGATGTAAAGTAACTGTATGGAAAAAGATTATCGCAGTTTTGCTTCGAATATTTTTAGCCAGAATGGTGAGGATGGTATCTTGTATGAACTATTTACCGATCTAAACATAAAGGATGGTTTTTTGGTTGATATAGGTGCATGGAATGGAATTTATCTAAGCAATGTTTATAGAATCTGGAAAAATAACCCTTTGTTTTCTGCTTTATTAATTGAGCCAGATCGAGCAAGATTTAAAATTTTAAAAAAAATTAAAAAAAAGAATCCTAATTTAGTAATTAGTAATAATGAAATTAATAGCAACTCAAATATAAATACATTTATTAAAAATAAGTTTCCAAAAATTAACAAAGATAACTTTTCATTAATAAATATAGACGTTGATTCATGTGATTACCAAATTTTGGAACAGCTACAACTTGAGCCTAAGATAATCATAATTGAGCATACTTTTAATGATAATGTTTATTTTGAGCAAATTACAGATAACGTTGGCTCTTCTTTTTATTCAATATATAAACTAGCAACTTCTAAGGGTTATAAACTTGTATGCGACACTCACAACTCTATATTTGTTCGTAAAGATATATGTGAAAATATGCTGGTTATAAATACAGATATAAAAGACTTAGCTTGTACAAAATCAGAATTAAAAGATTTACAAAGGATGGACGCCTTGGGTGAAGTTAGAAGTGAAATATTTTTCCAAACATCAGATTATAAGAAACAAGTTGAATCTGAGTTAATGAAAAATTTTACAATTATAGATAAAATCAATAGGATTGTGGAAAAATACATTCTAAGAAAACAATACTTTTATGTAGAGTAACTAATAGTAGTTTACATACTTTGAATAACGTTCGTATATGTTTATTCCCTTGTGAACCATTAAGCGTGTTTGACCTACAAGAGATGCCATGATAGCAAAAGAAGAAAATTTAGAAGCCATTACTATTTCATTTGAATATGCTAGATTAAAAAAATCTTTATAAACGTTTGGTATGCCTTCTTCAAAATTATGAAAATTGAAAAAATGTTGAAAATTTAATTTTTTTATATAATTATTTTTTTCTTTTTCCGAGTCTGAACATACAAAAATATTTTCTGGTTTTTTAGAATTAATATACTTTAATGATTTGTTTTGAAGGTATTTATATTGCAAGCTTGTATACATAAAGTCATTTTGTTCTTTGGTCTTATAGTTCTTAATAAACTCTCTATTGAATTTAATCACTCTATCACCACCTCTTAGGTGAATAGATACTCTTTCGTGATCTTTTTTTGGTGAGGCAAATTTAGGAGTTATTAAACTTGCATATTTTGCCCAATCATCTTTGTTCATTGATGAAAGAATTGATTTCTTGTTAAAGTGATTTTCAAAATTACTATTTGCATTCGGATCAATTATTATTTGAACATTTTTTGAATTTATTAAAATTGGATAATTTCGATCTGGTCTTGTTGGATTATTATTCCAGTAATAATTTATCTTTATGTTATTTTTATCTGCTAGATATTCCAAAAAAGTAATCTCTAATAGTCTATTACCTAAACCATCTTCTCTACCCAAAAAACTAATTTCCATACATACATATCTTACAACACTTAAAATAACGAAATCATAACTACTAATTAAGAATTTTTTTTAATTTTGTAAATATTCATTTTCTTAAACAAAAAAATAAATAAGAAATTTTTAAACTCTTTGTAAAAAATAGGCTTTAGAGTCACAAATGTTAAAAACTCTATTGAGTATTTCAAGAAGTGATAAAAATATAGAGGATATAATCGAGATAACTAAGTTTTCTGTAGCAATTACTCTTTTAAAATTTGGAATATAATTAACCATGTTTAGGTTTAAAGAATAAATTATTTTAAAATTATTTTTTTCCACAATTTTTGTAAAGCTTTTTTCTGAAAAATAATGATAATGTGGAGAATTAGGGTGTTTTTGGAATAAACGATCCCATAATAAAGAAACTCTAATTTTATTTAAAACTCTTCCAAATAAAAAAATTAGTTATTTAATAACAAAAAGATGTTTTTTAACACTACAGTTTTAAAATCTAGATTTAAATTTGATAAATAGTTTGTATAATTAGGTAGTTATGATAAAAAATTTAAATAGTTACGTGCCAGAAATACAAACTAATGGCTACCTCAAGGTTGATAATTTTATCTCATCATCTGATGCTCATTCTCTTGAGTCACAAACATTAAAGGCTTTTAAAAAAGCAAAGAAAGATTATTATCATATTCAAACTGATTATGTAAAAGTATTAAGTGTTAATCATGATCATTCAAAAAAAATAAAGTACTTTAAATATCTTAACGAAATTTTTAATAACACAAACATCTTAGAATTTGTGAATGAATATTTTGAAACTAAAGATACCGAAATATCAAAAATATTTCTTTCAGAATCATCAAATAGTGGTGAAAAAGTAGACGTTCTTCCATATAAAATGCACTTTGACAAAACAAGGTATTTAAAATTTATGATATACCTTAGGGATGTGTTTGAAGGTGATGGAGGTGTAACGTTTGCTAAGAAAGAGTGGAATACGAAACTTCAACAAGATCTTCTTAAAAGAGAGGCTTTGCAAGAGGAAAATGTTGTTGAAGTAAAAGACTTATCTCAAGTTGAGGAAATTACTGGCATAAGAGGAACAGCAGCAATTTTTGATACAAACATTACCCATAAAGCTGGTCAGGTTTTAACTCAGAACAGAAGGCTTGTTCTTAGAATTGACACTAGGATAAAACCTTCTTAATCATTAGAAAATAAAATTTAATAATCAAGTTAATTAATTAAGTGAAAATTATTTAAAGGCTAGTTTTAATGGCTAATCATAATTTTTACATTTTAAATCTATAAACTTTAAATTTATCGTCATACTTTAATATTGTTACTTTATCAAGAAAATGCAATTCGAAGGTATATTTATCTTTATAAGATTCATAAAAATACTCACCTAATTTATTCGAAAGATGAACATGATCAGGAATTTTATCATTGTGTATTGAGTTACCGATAAATTCTTTTAAAATTTTACTTCCAAGAACATATGTTTGATTTTCGTAGTAAACAATATTTTTTGTTAAACAAAATTCTCTGAGTTTTCTGTTCCAATATTTTACTGAATCAAGTAGGAATATATTTGGGCTATGAACTCCAACTACTGCGAATTTAATATTGAATAATTGCAATAATTTCATAAGAAATATATACCTATTAATACTTTTTTTTATATTTCTCTCAATACTTAATAGACTCTTGGCTTTTTTAATATTTTCTACTTCAAAATCACTATAAGATAAAAATCTTAAGTCAGGTTCTCCAAATACTAAAAATATAATTTCTTCAGAGAGATATTGTTTAAGTCTTATAATTCTGTAAAAAATAATCAACGTATTCTTATAATTTAAAAAATTTAAATTTTTACCTGTTCCAGAAAATATTACATTTTTTATATTTTTATTACTAAAGCTTCTTGTGTGTGAGTCTCCAAAAATAATTAGGGTTTGTTTAGACATATCTCCTATATTCTTTCAAAAGTTTAAAAATTTCACTATCCTCTTTTAAGTGTGTAGCTTAATTTAAGTTCTTTGTTTTTTAATTCTCTGGTTTTAACTATATACGAATAAAGTGTTGGCTTAAATTTATTTACATACATTTCAAAAGAACTACCACACCAAAAAGGTACATAAAATCCTAAATGTTTTGATAAAAATTTATAAATCTTGAAAACAAGAAGAGCTTTTTTGTCCGTGCGTGGTATCTTCACAATCTTTTTGTAACAAAAACGAAATAAATTTTCTAAGCGGATTTTAATTTTAGGAGTGTTTTTATAAATTCCTAAATATGTTTCTACTATTTCAAAGTAGCTCAAATATTTTTTCAGTACAGACTCTTCACCAGCATAAATTTGATCGCATACGTTCTTAAAAATTAAGTCACGGTCCCATTTAAAAGTATGTTTGTCAAAATTCATAATTAATTCAAACTCCTCTATTAGATTAAAATCTTTATCCCTCCACCAGCTAGTGGCTATATTATTAGTTAGATCGATATATCCACTTCCAGTAAAAAGTGTATCTTTATCTAGACTTTGGAAAGGGAATTCGCTTAAATATTCTAGATCAAGTCTTGTCAGAATAATATAGTCAAAACTAGATGGATCATTTTGAATCATTTTAAGAACTCTATTTTTCTTGTAGCTCATTGGATAAAAAGAACCAAACAAAGAGATTCCTTCTTTAACCTCATCACTTATGTCTTCTACTTCTATAGTGGGCTCATCAAGTGAAAGGTTTAATATATTAGTAATATTTTTACCATCTTCTGACCAAGTAGATACAAAAAAATTGAACTCAATACCAGGTTTTTTAAAAGTTTTTTTTATATTT
>Ga0075476_10000506_pt1 | contig 17226 bp, 16 predicted proteins | sample DEB08_DNA_5_FD_76339 | JGI IMG/M metagenome (GOLD analysis project Ga0075476, IMG submission 76339) | Aqueous microbial communities from the Delaware River and Bay under freshwater to marine salinity gradient to study organic matter... | ecosystem: Environmental > Aquatic > Marine > Coastal ...
TTACTTTCTCCATTTACAGACCTATTTAGTTTTGACGTTAGTATAACTAATTTCTTGCTTTTAGGTTCTTTGTCCTCGGCCACATCATATGTCCTTAATATGGTGTTTTCAGATGAAGGCATAAAGATAGCAAGTCAGTATACCTACAAGCCAGTAACAGTTGACAAAGATTTTTTTATAGAGGAGTAAAAAATGAAACTTACAAAACAAAGACTTAAGCAGATCATTAAGGAAGAACTGGAAACAGTTGTTAGTGAAAATAAGCGAACTATCGGAGATATTGAGCAGGAGTTTATGAGAATAATTAAGCAAGTTGAAGGAATGACTCATCAAAGGTCACATGAGATTCTTGCTAGAATACGGGATGCGCCCGTGTCTCAACTAGCATCAATGCTTAGAATGAATTTGTCTCACAGTGAAAGATCTCAAATAGATCATGAATTAGAAAGACTATACAATAGGTAATAACAATGAATAACTTTTTACTATCTAAATGGGGATTACAACCAGTCCGTCGTTGCTGTAAAGGCTCTTAACTCTCGCGGGGTAGTGTCCGCTTTAAAAAAGGAAAAATAAAATGAAACTCACAGAATCTAAACTAAAAAAAATAATTTTTGAGGAGCTTGAACTAATGGTTGAAAGCGGAGAGCTTGATGAAGGCTTCCTAGACCGTTTAAAGGCACGTACAGCAGGCTTAGGTGACAAATTGAAAGCAGGAGCCTCTTCTGTTGGATCAAAGGCAGCCTCTGCCCTAGGAGCGGATACTGTTGCTAGCCAAATGGCCGATAAATCAAAACAACGTACCAGCGATTCAAAAAATAAAGCCATTATGAGCTTAAGAAAAAACCATGCTGTTAAGCTCAAAAAAATCCAACAGGCACTCCAAAAAAGCATGCAAGAAGCTTTAAAGGATGGTAGAGCAGTTGGGCTATCGCCTAAAGAAGTACAAATGATTATTTTTAAAGACTTACAGGATATAAATGCTTCTTTAATGAAGGCTATTAAAAGAATGGCTTCGGGTAACGATTGATTAAAGGGGTTTATTATGAAACTACTACGAGAATTTTACGAACTATGTGAAGGCGGTGTCTGTAAAGATCTGCTAACAGAAGAAGAGAAACGCTTTGTTTCAGAAGGCGGTCTTATTCTATCTGGCAAGTTCCAAGAGGCCGACGTTAGAAACGGTAACGGTCGTATGTATCCATACAAGATTCTTATGAGAGAAGTCGATAACTACAAAAAGATTGTAAAAGAAAGAAGAGCACTTGGAGAATTAGATCACCCCGATGACTCTGTTATTAATCTTAAGAACGCTTCTCATTTGGTCACAGATATCTGGATGGACGGCAAAGCGGTTCACGGAAAAGTAAAAGTTCTCGACACTCCAGCAGGTAAGACTCTACGCTCACTTGTCGACTCTGGTGTTAAGCTCGGCATATCTTCTCGGGCTCTTGGCTCTGTCAATGAGCAAAATGGACACAACGTTGTCCAAGATGACTTACAGCTTATTTGCTTTGACTTTGTTTCCGAGCCTTCTACACCAAATGCTTTTATGATGAAAGAAGCCAAGAACCTCGAAAGCAACATATTTAATGAGTCAGACAAAATTAATAGATTGTTAAACGAGGTATTATTCGATGAGTAGTTGGTCATCATTTGAAAAAGACAAAGCCTATACAGATCAGTGGAGAAAATTCTTAACTGAATCTGATCAGGCGAATCTTATTTTAGAATCAGGTATTTTAAATGAAAATGCCCTTCAACGTTTTATGAACGTAATGAAGGGCAAGATTAAAAGCATTAGTCAGCAGATGAATGATCCTGTTGCCAAAGCCGGAAAGCAAGCAGAAAAATTACAAGCTGAAATAGAAGAACTGCAAGATCAGATAGGAAGAGCAAAAGCACAAATAGAAGCTCAAGGTGTTGGAGCAGATCCAGCCTCTCTTAGGCCGTTAGAGCAGTTGGTTGCACAACTAGAAGCCAAGCTTGAAAATAAGAGAAACCCACAGCAAGGACAAGAGCAAGGACAAGAGCAAAACACAAAAAAAGACCTAAAAACACTTACAAAAGAGTGGAAGATAGCTGTTGCTAGGACTTATGAAAGCAAAAGCTTGAAAAGCTTTTATCAAAATTATGGCAAAACTCTAGAAGTCCTTAAAAAGATTAAGCCACAAGAAAGTGATTTTTATGCCGAAAATTATTTTTATTTAAAAAACTTTATAGAAGAGTTCCAAGGTGAAGACGTAAATGACCATGTGCCTCAACTAGGCGATGGTAGGGCCGACTATGGGTCCAAGCTATCTGAAATATTTGATTTAAACACAAGATCAAACGCCGTTAGAGCAGTTTTATACAGGCTTTTGAAAAACTCTCAAGGACAAGGCTCTGAGCCCACTAGAACTGGTGGAGGAGAGCCTGAAGAAACTGATGGGGGTGAGCCTGAAGAGGTCGATGGAGGCGAGACTGAGGAGACAGGAAATGATGCTTCTAAGTTTGCCGTACCAATCTACAAAAAGCACAAGGCAGATGCTCAACAACAAGGAGCACCTCAAAGATCATTATCAAGCCAATTACAAAAACTATTTTTGTCAAGACTCCAAGAGCTTGGCCTGGACCAGAAAAAAGCAAATGCTATTATCACACAAATCTTAAAAGATGTAGAAGCCCAGTTTAAAGCCAATCAAATACAAATACAAGAAGGCAAGGAAATAGCTCAGGGCAATGTATTAGAACCCTACGAAATAATAGTCAAGAGATACGCTGAGAAAAAAGGCAAGGTCTTTGAAAAGTATTCTGATGAGCCTATCATCATGCTTTACTTTGGTAAAATGCTTAAGAGAAAGATTGAAGGTCTTACTGCCATACCTAGGCAGCCCAACAAGAAACCGCAAGATATATCAAAGCAAAAACAGGAAGTACTTAAACAACTAACTCAAGCAATATCTATAGTCTCTAGACAAGTAAAAGATCAACTTGGTGTTGACACTTCTGGCAAGATTAAGTTTATGAACTACTCGTTCTTGTTAAATAAACTATCCTTGTCTAACTTGAAGAAAAAAGGGTTTGATAGACAGTTAATTAACTTAATACATTCTAAAAAATCAGAAATTGTTAAAGCTATACAAAAGTCTTTGTCCGATGAAGACGGATATTTTGTCCCCCCTCTTCCACAAACACAAGCATTACTAGCAGAAGACTTAGATAGAGAAACTTTATCGAGTGAACTGACAAGCCTTGGTATACCTGAAGAGCAAGTCGATAAGCTTATTAACTTCATTGCTAGTGACGCTCTTGGCTCACATCAAGATTATTCTCACATTACTGTTAAGGGTTTTGATAAACAAGAAGAACCTGAAGAAGAAACACCTGAAGAAGAACCTGAAGAAGAACCTGAAACAGAACCTGAAGAAGAAAGCAGCCAGCCAAGCGATGGCGGTGATCCTATTCTAGATGCCATAAAGGCTAGAGTCAAAGAGCTTGACTTAAAAAGCAAAGCAGGCAGAAAGGCAGCCCAAGAAAACCCACAGGCCTATCTTGGTGCTTTTATGTTCTATAAGGCAATATTAAAAATAATTAAAACAATTGATAGAAAGCCCGATGCATCTACTCAAGAACTCTTAAGGGCTGGAGGCAAAGAGTTACAAGGCAATGAATATGGCTCTGGTAGCCCCTACTCTCCTAAAAGGACCGGCCCGCTAGAAGAGCAGTCAATATCTGACGAAGATGGCGAAAAAATGGCCATCAAGGCAAATAAAAAACTTAAGAAAAAATTAAATAAAATTGTTAACAAACTTGAAAGTTTTGGCCTTACTGATTCTAAAAAAGCGATTGAGTATTCTAGACAAGCAAGAGGAGCAAAAGATAAAGATATTGCTGCCCAACAAGACAACGAGACTCCTGAGCAAGCATTAGAAAGAGTTAAACAGCTTGTAAGTCAAGGAAAAGCCACAAAACAAGATCTTGCTAGAGCACAACAAAATGTACAAGCTGGTGGTGCTGAAACTGCTCGTAGAACCGGAACTGCTGGGACTATCAATATCCGCCAATCTGTCAGTCCTCGCCTAAAACAAGGAGGTATTTCTCTTAAGAATCAAGATGGCTCGCCAAACCCTTCAGCAGCTAAACTACAAAAAGATTTGATGAAGGTGATTAGAAGATTCATCAGAAAAAACCTACAAAGAGTTGGACAAGAGGATGACATTAAATTGATAGCTGAAGACCGTCAATTTAAACTATTAGTGTTATCAATTATAAAAGAAAATGTTAAGATAGGCATAACAGTCTTATCTGAAGATCAACAGAAACAGATTAGAAAACATCTTTTACTTGTTGAAAATCATAGACGTTTACTTTCGCTATCAGGTATAAAATGAAAAAAACACAACTAAAGCAACTAATCAAGCCACTTGTAAAAGAATGTATCCATGAAGTCCTTCTAGAAGAAGGACTTCTTACAGAGGTCGTGGCACAAGTAGCAGCAGGTATGCCAAGACAACAACTTGTTGAATCTGCTCCAAAACCAAGGCAAACAGAAGATATGTTTGTAAAGCAAAGAGCACAGAAAGCCACACAAGCAAAAGCAAAACTACAAGAGCACAGAAGAAAAATGTTAGATGCTATTGGTAATGACGCTTTCAATGGTGTTGATTTATTTGAGGGCACAGAGCCACTTAGAGAGTCAGGAACCCCAGGTCAAACACATAGACCAAATGTTCTTGGAGACGATCCAAACGACTCAGGTGTTGATATCTCTTCTATTCTCGGTGGTTCTAGTCAAATCTGGAAAGCTATGAACAAATGAGTAGTTGGTCTTCATATCCCAAACAGCAGCTTCTTCAGGAAAACTGGAGAGGCTTTTTGAATGAGCAGGCTGTAATTGATCGTCATGTAAGAATTCTTATGGAATCTCTTGAGGATGCTGAAAAGGATCTTGAGCAAGGTCGAGAACCTAAAATAGAAGACATAGCAATTGTTGAAGAAAGTGAAATAGAAAAAGTTGCTAAACAATTACAAAAAGAATTAGGTATTGGTATAAAACTAACAGGTCAGTTTGGTGCTGGCATTACTGGGCTTTATGGGCCTGCCCTTTCTATTATCAAGAATACAGGTCTTCAATTTTCCGAACAAGATATAATTTTAGTTTTGATCGCTGCTGTGACTTATACCGTAACTGGTCAAGAGACAAAAGAATTAATTGACTACATTAGACAGAAAGGTTTAGAGGAGCAGTACTCGATAGTTAAGCAGCTTCCAACTATCTTTACAAAAATTGTTAAAAGTATAGTAGGCACTACATATTCTTTTCTTGATCTTGCTGGCTATACTTTTTTGTTTATTCCTATAATAAATATGGTTACCCAGATAATTACACATAACCATATCACTGGCTCTAGTTTAAGAGAGCTATTAAATGGCGTGCTTGCCTCCATAGCTTCTTATGGTGGTAAGATACTCGTACAAAGAATCAAAGACAAACTAAAGGATAAATAATGTCTAGAAGAAAATCATGTAATGCCACTGTCGATGCTAGAGAGTGTCGAGGCAATCATGAAAAAATGATTAGAAAGTTTTTAAAGAAAGTAAAGAACTGTGGAATTCTTGAAGAAGTTCGTGATAGAAGGTACTATATGAAGCCTTCTGAGAAAAGACGAAGAGATAGAGCAAGAGCCGAGAGAAACCGCAGAAGAGAAGAGCTTAAAAGAAAGAGGGCTCTAGAAAGGCAAGAAAGAAATAGGTAACACTATTTATTATCGAATACGATAATAACGGAGGTTTATAATGTCAGGTATTTCATGGAAAACTGATGTTGGTGTCAACCATGTTGGTGCCTACCAAGTAAGCGGCAGGCCTTATGCTACAGGTTCTATCACCGTCTCAGGAAGCACTGTAGCAACGATTTCTTTTCCACAAGTCACTCGTTGGTTTCAGATTATTCCACACAAAGAGACAGGTGCCAAAGAAGATCTAAAAGTAGCTTTTAGTGAGAATGGGCTAAGTGGCACTGAGCATTTTAAGCTTCACGCTTATACTACTCACACTTATCATCCAGTCTATGAACTAAAAGTTAGTGAGCTTTACATAAAAAGCGACGGTGGTACACAAATTGAATTCGATGTCATCGCCGGTCTTACCAATATCTCAACTGACAAGCTAAACACTTCTAGCGGAACTAACTGGTCAGGCTCTTCAGGGGTGGGTTGATAAATGGCTCAGTTTGGATGGGCATATATCAATTGTAGTAGTAGTGGTGGTGGTGGTCAAGCTGCTGGTCCTACTGGCTCTCTTCAGTTTCTAACCGGAGCTAATGCGACCAGTGGCTCAGCTAATCTTAAGTTTCTCACTTCTAGCAACACACTTCAGCTTACAGGAACTCTTGATGTTTCTGGCACTATTCGTGCCAATACTTTAGACATTATCACGACTGTAAGAACCGAGATAGATGCCTCCGGTTCTACTAACTTTGGTGACTCTAATGATGACACTCATAGTTTTACTGGAAGTATGTATGTTGGTTTGTCTGCCTCTTCACCTATATTTCAAGTAACCGGCTCAAGGATTATTACTCAAGGGTTTAGGGCGGCTTATAGACAGGTTAACTCAGGTATTACATCTTCTAATTCAGATTATATACTAGGGATTACATCTTCTGGTAACGTAGAGCTAAGAATTCATAATGCCTCTACTGCTGGCTCTGGTGCTGTATTAGTAATTAAAGATGAATTAAGCTCTAGAGCAGGGACAATTACTCTTTCTGCTTCGGCTGGTCAAACAATTGATGGTGATGCTTTTTATGAAATATCTGGCTCTTCTCCTGCTCTAAACCTTTATTCAAATGGCAATAGTGCTTGGTATGTATTCTAATGTGTCGAGGAGGAAATAATGGCCTACAATGTTCTTTCTGGCACAGTAGAAGCTCCAGGTGAATTAAGAGCAGCTTCTGGTTCAACCAGTATCGTTTCTGGTTCTTTCTATGGTGATGGAGCGGGAATTGATAATGTTCCAAGAGTGTCTAATGCTGGTGATAACAGGATCTTAACAGTTGTTGGTTCTGATGCCAATAGTCTCAATGCTGAGAGCAACTTTACTTTCAGTACTATCTCTGGGATTGCTTCTATACCGAAGCTTACTTTAACAAATTTACAGACAGGCTCGGCAACCACTGGATCTTATTTAGCTCTTGATGGTTTAAACAACGTAATCTTGACTTCATCTGCTGGTGGAGGTTCTGGTGGCACCATCGGTGATGCCGAAGATGGTGACTATACAGATGGCCTTTTTACTGATTTTACGACTTCAACGGCTATTGGTACTGCTATTGATAGATTTAATGAAATATTAAAGGCACTTGCCCCAAGTCCCGCCCCCACACTTGACGATATTGGTTCCTCAGATACAGGTGTTAGTGGTAAGCTTTCATTTGGTTCTTCTCAAGGAATATCAAATTATAGCAATGTAGGCACGACTGCTGGCTTTTCTGCTGTTGATATCAACTCTGTATATCAAGTTCAAACAAGTGGAAACAATCTTCGTCGTGGAATCTTTAATGGGTCTGTGACTATAAATGGTATTCTTAATGATGACGTTTCTGCTGACGGTTCTAACTATCCAAATGATTCTTTTGGAAATGCCAATCAAGGCTTGCTTGTTCTTGAAGTAAATGGAACAGAAGTTCATCAAGTGAGCTTAACAAGTTCTGCTGTAGGTTCTGGCGTCCCAGGCTCAGGAACAGATTCTGATTTAAATGCCAGCGGTTCTGGTTTTGTTAGTTTATCACAGACAGGCTCAGCACAATTCTCTGACGGTACAGAGCTTGATATCTTTCAACATAGAACTGGCCAATACTCCATCTCACCGAATGACCAAAGAGATGGATGGAACTACGCCAGAGTAATTCATAGAATTGGTGTATCTGATACAACAACCAATTATGTTGAATGGGTAAACGATTCTGATGCTAACGCCCTCTCGGCAACAAGCGGTAGCTTGAATTCACTGTCTATGACGGGAGATGTAAGAGTTTCTGGTGTAAAATACCATACTGGAGGAACAGCCACATATAATGTTACGGTAGATAATGCTTATCGAAACATTTACAGCACAAGCAACATAAGCTTTTCTACAAGTAATGTTTCTGTTTCATCTCAAGCATTCCCGTCAATTGATTGGGGGTCAGGAGAGGATGAGACAAAACAGTTAAGGATAACTGGCTCAGCAACCATTAACTCAACAAAGATATTGAACTCAAGTATTTCTGTAGGAGTTACTGTGCCTCACCCACTTAAATCAAATCTATCAAATGCTCAAAACAATTCTATAAGTGGAATACTTGTTTATAACCTATCCAACAACTCAACCACAACCAGTGAAACATTTAGAAGAGAAAACTACAGAATTGTTTCTGGTACATATGGCACACAAGCAAATGTCACAAGCTCTGGTAATGCTTGGGACTCTACTCAGTTATTGTCGTCTAACGGAGGTCTTCTGTTTTATAATGAAAGACTTTACTATCCTACAGACTCAGATATTCCTAACTCAGGAGATTTCTCTTCTATTACTAATGGCCCAGCTTCAAATGCTGATTATTCTGCCTTAACTGGTGATAGACACTTTTATAGATACTTTACAAATACTGGAGCTTCTTCACAAACGAACTTCCGTTTAACCTTCTCTGGTGACTCAAGCACTAGGATTGTTCCTTCAACTACTTCTCTTTCTTCAACAAATATACACGTATTTGTCAAACTCCCGACCACAACAAATTCAAAACAAACAGGTTGGTTGGATCTTGCTGTTGCTTCTGCTTCAGACGAAAGCCAATTAAATGACGGAGACGGTGCCTATGTTGGAACTCCTTCAAACTTAACTATCAATACTACCCATGAAGGAACTTTTGTTACTCAAACAGTAGAACAAAACGAGAACCTAGTTATTAGAGTTGTGGCTGGTGATACTTGGACTGGTTACATTTCTTCAATTTCGATTGCCTGGGGTAGCTCATAATGGCCTTAGAAGATTCAGCAAAACTAAATCTTTCTCTTAAAAAGATCTTGGGAAAAGCACAAACTTCTAACTTAAAAGAAGTTTATAACGAGAACCTAGGCTCTAATGTTAGTATTGGTGCTTCTACTGTATTTGGTGAATCAATACCAACTTATACTTCTAGTTCTTTCTACACAATCATATCTGGAACTGTTGAGAGAGTAAGATTAAATGTTACACCGATTGAGGGCACAAAAGATGCTAGTGGTAGATATCAAGGTTTTGAACTAAGCCTTCCTTCTGATTATGAAGCAAGTTCTTCTAATCCATCGGCTAGTATTTCGCCATTCACAAACAACTCGGTGTTAAATGCTTCAAACGGAAAACTACAGTTAATTCCACCTTCTTTTGGAAATGGCTATACTGTAACAACTTATCACACATCGAGCGGTCTTACTCAAATCACTGCCCTTGATGCTAGAGATTGGGTACTTGATTACTTCAATGGTGTATTTTTCCAACAAGATCCTCCATCAAATACGGCAGAAAATCCTGTATATGTTGATGCTTTTGTTTACGTTGGTCGTTATGTTGACTCTCTATTGACATCTGGTGGTGGTTCTGGCGATGCTTCAGGCCAAGGGCCAATCGGCTCTCTTCAGTTTCATACCGGCTCAGGAGGTATATCGGGTTCAGCAAATTTAGTTTATGCCAGCAACACCCTTTCGCTAACAGGAACTTTAATAGTATCTGGTACTATCCAAGCCAACACATTTGACATTATACAAACCAACCTCACCGAGATTAATGCTTCTGGTTCAACAAACTTTGGTAACTCTTCTGACGACACCCACAATTTCCAGGGAGAATATGTAAAGCTTAATTCTGGACTGGTTGTAAAAAGAATACGAATCTCTTCAAGTCAAACTATCACATCTGACAACTACTACATCGGAGTAGACTCATTCACCCCAAGTGCTTCAGTTACTGTCACTCTACCTGATGCTTCAACGCTACAAAATGGACAAGCCTTTGTTATCAAGGATGAAGGCGGAAAAGCCGACCTATACAACGTTCTCGTCCAAGCGTCAGGATCACAATTAATTGATAATCAAAATCAAGTAGTTTTAGAATCATCTTATTCTTCTTTGATGCTTTATTGTGATGGCTCGTCAAAATTCTATATTGGGTGATGTTTTTATCCTTCCGAGAACACTACATATGTTGTAATGGGATGGTGTATCTACACCTCTCATTGACATTTTTTCTAGGAGGATATTTTTAAATGTCATATAAATTTCAAAAAGGCGATGCTACCCTTGATGGTGCTCTCGCTGTTTCAACAATTACTGTAGACGATGCTTCCGGCTTTGCTGGTAACGGCCTTGTCAACAACTCAGGCTCTCTTGATATTTCTGTTGCTGCTGCTGGCGGTATGGAACTCTCTGGCGATGCCCTTCAGATCAAAGCTGCTGGCGTTACCAACGCTATGCTCTCTGGTGCTATTGCTTCCAGTAAGCTTGCTGAGCTAAACAGCTTTGACACTGGCGACCTCACTGAAGGCTCAAACCTTTACTACACTGATGCTCGCTGGGATACCAAGATGGCTGCTGCTGATACTGGCGATCTTGCTGAAGGCTCTAACCTTTACTACACCGATACCCGTGTTACCACAAGAGTTGCTGATGCTGCTTCTGCCGCTGCTGTTCGCGGCCACTTCTCTGCTGGCCCTGGTATTGATATTGTTTCTGGTGCTGTCTCTGTTGATGCCCTTGGCGTCACTGATGCTATGCTTGCTGGCTCCATCTCTGATGGCAAACTTGCTCAAGATTACATCCAAACCTCAGAGGTTGATGATTCTTCAATTGAATTCTCAGGCTCCGCTCTTCAGGTCAAGGCTGCTGGTATCACTAACGCTATGCTTTCCGGCGCTATTGCTTCTAGCAAGCTTGCTGAACTAAACAGCTTTGATACCGATGCTCTTAGCGAAGGTTCTACCAACCTTTACTACACCGATGCTCGTTGGGATACTAAAATGGCTGCTGCCGACACTGGTGATCTTTCTGAAGGCTCAAACCTTTACTACACCGATGCCCGTGCTCGTTCTGCTGTCTCTGCTGGCGATGGTCTTGACTATGTTAGTGGTTCTGGTGTCTTCTCACTTGACCTTAAAGTCAGCGGTGGTCTTCAGATTGACACTGGTGAGCTAGCTCTTCAGGTAAACTCAAACCAATTTGCTATTGATGCTTTCGGTCTTGAGCTTTCTTCTTCAGTTGCTGGTGAAGGTCTTGAACTTCAGGCTGGTGCTCTTGTTGCTAAGCACGCCGTTGCTCAACGTACAGGTGCTGCTACTATAGCCTATGGTGTCAACATTTGTCCATCTGGTTCAAGTGCTTTCACCCTTACTCTCCCAACAATAGGCTCTAATGATATCGGCAAGACCGTTATCGTTAAAACTGCTAACGCTGCTTCTCACAACATCACTGTTCAAAGAGGTGGTAGTGATGTCATTGATGGCAGTTTAACTTCAGTTGTTCTAGAGTCTGATGGAGCAGCACTTACACTTGTAGGTGCTGGTCTAGGTCAGTGGGCTATCATCTAATCTAATCTTCTGATTAGGTTCAGATTTTTCCTGGGTGCCCTCCTTTATGGGGGGCATCCTTTTTTTGTGACTATTTATAATCGTTAATAACAAAAATGGAGTTTTTAAATGGCATTCAATATTGTCAAAGGCAATGTTCAATTCTCTGGTGACGGTCAAGGCACAATTGAGGATATGGTCGATGACCATAGTAATCAAACAATTGGAGGAACAAAGACATTCTCTAGTATGATTACTGCTTCACAAGGTGTCTCGGCCTCTGTGTATTATGGCGATGCCTCTAACTTAGATAATCTACCTTCAGCACCAGTGTCAACATACAACAGTTCATCTAACAATAGAATTATAACTTCTGTTGATTCCAGTACAATTCAAGGAGAAGTTAACTTAACATTCGATGGCTCTCTTTTGACTTTGGCGGGTGTTCTTTCAGCTTCTTCAAATATATCAGGCTCTGCTTTCTATGGAGACGCCACTGGTCTTACTAATATACCAACCGATCAGTTTTTTAATTCCATCTCTGCTGCTGACTTAAATCTTGGCGATGGTGTCGAGAACCTAAGCGATAGTCTTAAAATTAAACTTCCTGCCAACTCTGGTTTAAATCTAACAAGCAGCGGTCTTAGTCTCGATGTGAATAACTTAGCTCCTGCTCCTTCTGTAGCAGATGATTATAAGGTAACAGTTTATGACGGATCAAGTACAAAGAACACAACAGTACAAAATCTTGGAAGTTATATTCAATCAAATTATGTTGCTTTACCAAATGGCTCTAACGGACAAATACAATATTTCAGTTCAAATGAGTTTGGCTCAAGTGCTAACTTGACAATTAACTCAAGCGCAAATGTTTTCACCACCTCTCTTTCTAGAGTTCATTCTCATACTGTACAGACAGGCAGTTATTCATTATCTGCTGGAGACGAAATTGTTATAATGAACAACTCGTTGGTAGCTACCGCTAGCTTACCAACAATAACAAGCAACTTCTTAGGTATAGTTTTTACAGTCAAGAGAACTGGTACTGGTGCCGTCCATATTTCTGGTAGTGATACTATTGATTCGCTATCTTCAATAGACTTAACTCCACAAGGCTCCTTTATACAAATAATTGCTGCTGACTTTGGTGGTGCTAATTATGGATGGACGATTATAGCTAAGAGCGGTTCTTTCTAAAAAATGTACTTTTGATTTATAATCATACTAATTAAAGTGAAAAACTATTTTATAGGAGTTAATTGATGTCATCACTATTAGAACAGGCAATAGTTGATGCCAAGGCTTTGAAAGAAGCAGCATTGAAAAATGCAGAGGCATCTATTATTGAAAAGTATTCTTCCGAAGTTAAAAGCACACTTGACAAGCTTTTAGAACAAGAAGAGGCTCCCCCTGGTATGGAAGGAGATTTTGCCGATCTCGGAGGCGATCTCGGTGTTCCACCTGAAGGTGGAGTAGAAGAACCAGAAATGGGAATGGGAGGCCCACAGGGAGAAGAACTATTCGAAGATGATGACGAGCTTACCCTTTCGGCAACTGATGGTCTAGATAAATCTGATGTTCGTCTTAATGAAGAAGACGATGAAGTCCCAGTAACTATCAATCTTGACGCTCTTCGTGAGGCAATCGAGAATCTTGAAAATCAACTTGATGAAGAAGAAGAGATTGATCTTAACGAAGAAGATTTAGCTTCTTTATTTGAGGAAGACGATCTTTTTGAAGGTGCTGGAGATGTTGCTAGCAAAATTATGAACTTTATTAAGTCAGGCGGCAAGCTAGCTGACTTTATTCAGAAGGCGGCTTCGATCACAGGAGATGCTGCTGATGTTGAACAATTAGTTGGTGTTTATGCTGGCAACACCGAAGAACTAGAAAAGGATGCTCAAGCCCTAGAGGACATTATTAAGTCCCTAAGAGATAGAGGTTCGGTTGCTGCTTCACCAGTTTCTAAAAATTTAGAACTTTCTGAAAGCGACTTAGAATCTTTGTTTGAAGAAGATGAAGAAGATCCTCTTGATGCAATGGCAGACGCCATTATGGAAAAACTTAGAGTTGATACTGGTGCTGATCTCTCTGGCTGGGCTGGATCGAGATCAGAAGAAAAGAAGTATCAAATGGAAAGAGGGCTAGCCGCAAGAAAGTCAACTGGTGTTGATGAAGAAATTAAGGCCATGAAGAAAGCCCAAGAAGAACTTGTTTTTGAGAACAAGTCACTTAAGAAAAAGATTTCACAATTAGCTAGTGTTTTGGAACAAGCTAAAGACAACCTACAGGAAGTCAATGTTTCAAACGCTCGCTTACTATACACGAACCGTGTGCTTAGAAATACCTCCTTGAATGAGCGACAGAAAACTAAAATTGTCGAAGCTATTTCCAAAGCTGGTTCGGTTAAAGAGGCAAAGACAATATTTGAGTCTCTTCAAAGCACAGTGGCGTCTACACCAAATCGTAGACCACAATCACTTAGCGAAGCAATCTCACGTCCAAGCCAATTAATCCGCGCTTCTCGTCATCAAGACCAGAAGCCTGTCGATCCATTTACAGATCGATGGAAAAAACTAGCAGGTATTTAACATATATAAGGAGGTATAAATGTCTGGACTAATTGAAAGATTAACTGAAGGCGTAGTTAATCGTGACATGAGAGCAGAGTCTCATGCCCTACTCAAGAAGTGGGAACGCACCGGTCTTCTCGAAGGCCTTGACTCAGAAAGAAACCGTAACTCAATGGCTCGTCTACTTGAGAACCAAGCCAAGGAGCTTCTTCGTGAGTCTAACACCATGTCCGGTGGTAATGTCGAAGGTTTCGCTACCGTAGCATTCCCAATCGTTCGTCGTGTTTTCGCTGGACTTATCGCTAACGACCTTGTTAGTGTTCAGCCAATGAGCCTGCCATCAGGTCTCATCTTCTTCCTAGATTTCACCTTCGGCCCAGGTCTTGGTGAAAGCACTGACACTAGTGGTCGTTTTGGTAACACTACTACTCAGGGTGGAGCTTCTATCTACGGTACTAACCGTGTTGGTAGCCAAATCACTGGTGGTGTTGACCTTGTTGGCACTAATGCTGTAGACCTTTCTGGTCCTCGTACTTCTGCCCGTGGTTATGCCTTTGGTTCTGCTACTGGTTCAGTTACTGCTCAGACTGCTTCTCTTGCTATTCCAAGCAATGGTAGTTTCCCGCTTTCATCTTCAATGGTGGCAGCTAACAAGAAGCTTATTGAGTATGACATTGATGTTCTTGCTCTTGAGCAAGATACCGCTGATCGTTCAGTTCTAGTTGTTGATGTCGATATCTCTAGGCACACAAACGCTAATGCTGACCTTGATAACCTTTCTGCTTTCAAGGTGACTGGTTCACTTGCTGACCTATTCACTGGTTCAGCCGGTGGTCAGCCAACTTCAACCCTAACCCAGGTTCGTCGTCTAACCAGAAAGGTTGCTGCTGCTGATTCAGCTACTGGCAATGAGGCTATTCGCTATGTCTTTACCCACACAGCGAGCGTAAGCGGTGTTACTGTTAATGGCGACGGCACTCTTACTGTTCAGGTTCCTGAAGCTGATGCCCTCGACGTTGGTTCTGGTACTGCTCTTGGTGCTATCGGTAGTTACAGTTACCCACTAGAAGGTACCGCTAACATTCCTGAGATTGATATCAAGGTTGACTCAATCGCAGTTACCGCTCAGACCAAGAAGCTCAAGGCCAAGTGGACCCCAGAGCTAGGTCAGGATCTTAACGCTTACCACAACCTCGATGCTGAGGTTGAGCTTACCCAGATCCTCTCTGAGCAGATTGCTCTTGAGATTGACCGTGAGATCCTCGCTGACCTTGTAAACGGTGCTACTGCTGGTACCTTCTACTGGTCACGTTCTCCAGGTATGTTCCTTAACCGTGAGACCGGTGCTGAGGTTGGTGCTGCTGCTGCTGCTCCTGACTTCACTGGTACCGTTTCTGAGTGGTATGAGACTCTCGTTGAGACCATTAATGATGTTTCTGCTCAGATCCACCGTAAGACTCTTCGTGGTGGTGCTAACTTTGTGGTCCTCGGCCCAGAGATGGCAAACATCCTTGAGTTCACTAGCGGCTTCCGTGCCTCTGTAACTCATGACGACGAGTCCGGTTCAATCGGTGCTGTTAAGGCTGGTTCCCTTAGCAAGAAGTTTGATGTCATTGTTGACCCTTACTTCCTTCGTAACGTCATTCTAGTTGGTCGTCGCGGTAGCAGCTTCCTTGAAAGCGGCTATGTTTACGCTCCATACGTCCCACTACAGACTACTCCAACAATCTTCGGACCAGAAGACTTCGTACCACGTAAGGGTGTCATGACCCGCTACGCGAAGAAGATGGTTCGTCCAGATATGTACGGTCTAGTCGTCGTTCGTGGTATGCTTGGTGAGTCTGGCGCCTGATAGCTAACTAAGCTAAGCTTGGCCCCCTGCTTCGGCAGGGGGTTTTTGTTTTTAACAGACTATTTAACTAAAAGGAGATATAAAATGAATATCCGTAAAAGAAAACTTTTAAAACTAAAGGCAAGAATGGCAATGAAGGCTGATGGTGTTGCTGAAGAAGTGAAAGCACCAGAACCTGTCCTAGAGGCCGCTGTAGAACCTGAGCTTGTTCAAGAAGAGCCGGTCGTAGAGGTTGCTGTAGAACCAGAGCCCGTTGTAGAAGAGGCCAAGCCTAAAAGAAGAAGACGAAGAGCTTCTAGAGATAGTGAGTAAACTTCCCCCCGTTGTTACGGGGGTTTTGCTTATGCCTCCACTATTTAGTAAGTAAACAGGAGGCCATTATATGCCCACTAATCTATCTCCATCTTCTACAGTAAGCGCCATCATACTTCCTATAACAGGCTCTCCAGGTGATGTAGCAGCTACTTTACCATTTGGTGTTTATTCAAGCTCTGGAGAGTTCCTAAGCGGTGCAGCCGACCAAGTTGCTTATACCTATAAGAAGCTTGGTGGAGATGTTATAGATATCGAGCTTACAGTAGGTAATGTATATTCAGCTTATGAAGAAGCAGTACTTGAGTATTCTAATATCATCAACTCGCACCAAGCAGCAAACGTACTTTCTGATGCTTTAGGAAATGATACTGGTTCTTTCACTAGTAAAGGAGAATTGTCTTCTGGGACCGATGCAGCTTTAAAATATCCTAAGTTTCAAATTGTTCAAGCTAGAACAATCGGTGACGCTATGGCAACTGAAGCTGGGTTTGGTGGTAGAACCAGAATCTACTCTGCATCTTTTAAAGCTGTCAAGAACAGACAAACTTATGATTTGCAAGAGATCGTAAACTCAGCTTCACTCTCGGGAGTTGATGACAAAGGAGACTCTGTTCCATTCTCTGGCTCAATCAACAATAAAAGAATTATTGTAAATAAAGTATTCTATAAGTCCCCAAGAGCCATGTGGAGATTCTATGGATATTATGGCGGCTTAGGTGTTGTTGGAAATGCTTCTACTTATGGCCAGTATGCAGATGATTCTACTTTTGAGATTATTCCATCTTGGCATAATAAGCTTCAAGCTATTATGTATGAAGATTCAATTTATACAAGAACTTCTCATTACTCATATGAAATAAAAAATAATAGACTAACTCTGTATCCAACTCCTTCTAACGACAATCTTACTGGCGTAGATATGA
>Ga0075476_10000508_pt1 | contig 17223 bp, 13 predicted proteins | sample DEB08_DNA_5_FD_76339 | JGI IMG/M metagenome (GOLD analysis project Ga0075476, IMG submission 76339) | Aqueous microbial communities from the Delaware River and Bay under freshwater to marine salinity gradient to study organic matter... | ecosystem: Environmental > Aquatic > Marine > Coastal ...
TCTCTCTTGGGGTTGCGGTTCCAATACCAACACCTTTTGTGGTAGTTGCACTGAATACAGTGTTAGATGTACCAACTCTCAATTCACTGGTTGCCGTAACAACACCAACCTGAACTGTTCCACCTCTAATATCAACTGAATCGGCAGTTAATGTTCCACTGGTGTAACTATTAACAAAACTTGCAGTTGAGATAAATCTTGATTGATTCTCAACATAAAGATCAGTTCCTCCTGTACCAGGTGATCCAATTCTTACTGTATATGTTGAATCAAATACAGTTGTTCCAAAACCAACATTTCTATCCTCAATTGGGTGAATACCAGTTCCTACATCAACAATTTTGAATAGAGAATCATTGGATAAACCAGTAAGGCCAGAACCATCACCAGTAAATGTGTCAGCGACAACACTACCAGCAACCTTAAGTTTTGTACTGGATTCTGTAGTTGTTCCAACTCCAACATTACCACTTGCATCAACACAGAATGAAGATGAACCTGAACCAACTTTCAGAGTACAATCACCAGCAGTTGTTGTTCCAACACCAACATTCTCAAAGATAAACTCACCATTATCAGAGGTAACACCACCAAAAGCATACCAACCATTTTCTACAGTATAGGTCCAACCAAGTGTTCCACCCTTAGATGGATTTGCATTGTATACTACATCACCAGGGTTTGCTGCCTGTGTTGGGGTCGAAACACCAACAGTAAAGTTTCTAGAAACTACTGCATTACCTTGAAGGAAAATTGAATTAGCCTCAATACCTTTATCCGAAGTAGAAGTAAGTTTCTCACTGAAAATAACTGGTCCATCAAATTCTGACAAGAGGTTGTTTGAGAATCCACCATTAACTTTAAGTGACCTTAATGCAATAAGTTCTTGTGTTTCAACAACATCAATACCAAACGATGCATTTCTACCATTAACAAAATCTTCTCCAGAAAATGTTTGGATTGGAGTATTGTATGTAATTTCTTTACCAGTATTAGAAGAAATCTTCTTGTTACCAATAAAGAAATCACCAGAATCATTCATACCAGTATAAACAACAACACCACCACCAGAACTCTGTGATTGTGCTGTCAGTTGATCTTCAACACTGAGTTGTTTTTTCTGTTTAGATGGTAATGCAGTAGAGTAGTTACCAGGACCATAACCAAGATATTCAAATGTATGACCAGATGCACGAATAATTGAATTTCTTCTAAATTCAACAGGAGAGACAAAAATCTTCTTAATTACACTTTCATCTTCATGACTTGTTGGTCTTGTGCCCATCAACCCTCTAAACACCTTAACTGGGTTAGAAGTTACTGTAGTTTTAATTCTAACAATCTCGTCATCAATCCTCAGATAATCACCAATTTGTAAGTTGAAGTCAGTCAGATTTCTAATATTGATTTCATCAGTAGATGCATTAGGAACTTCCGAAGAAATTGCTGTTGTAATACCTGCGTATGGATTGACATCTCTTGCACCAAAGTTCTCACTGTTAAGAACAACTAATGGTCCACCTTGAGGAGTTCTACCTGAATGATATGCACGGAGTACTCCACCAGTTCCAACTGGTACAGTACTTACACCAACATTAATAGTGAAAGTATTAATACCTACATTATCAGTGATAAGAAAATCTTTATTGAAGAAGTCTGTAGTTGCTCCACCAATTCTAACAACATTGTTAGTTCTGAAACCATGACCTTGGTTAGTTGTGACAGTTGCCAAACCACTAACATTATCATAAACAAATGTACTGATACCAAGTGTTGGACCTGTAAGGATGAATATACTATCAGAAACTTTATCTGAACCAATTCCAGTAGTATTGATGCCAGTACTACTAATAGTAGTTACAGGAACAGCTCTAATAGAAGTTTTACTAATAATTTCAGTAATTCTATAAAGTTGGTTATACTGATTATAGAAATCAGAGGTTACACCAACAACTTGAATAGTATCATTGACATTATTATATACATCATCAACAGTAACAGTGGCTTGACTATATCCTGTAGTTTGAGAAGTTCCAACAATATTCAATGTTTCAGTTGGAACATATCCACTACCACCATTCATGATATGAACATCTGTAACACTACCAGAGGCATCTACTGTAATTCTTGCAAGACCACCAGTACCAGAAGTAGAACCTGAAAGAATAGCATTGTAGAGATTTTCTACACCACCAGTACCATTACCATATCCAGCACCTGCAGCACTGATACTTACTCTAGTGACAGCATTCAAACCATGATCACGATCAGTGAAGATAACAACACTTGTCCCATCAGTACTAGATTGAATATCTGTAATTCCAACTCCTGTGTTAACATCTCTAGAGACCTTTTCAAGAGTCTCTCTTGTTAGACTCTTTCTTGGATCAGAAATAGTTGTTCTTCCAATTTTGTTAGGAACTGCATATGTGACTGATGATTCAGGATCATTAACTGGATTATCTCTATCAAATTGAGGATATAGATTGATAATTGGTTGTTTAAACGCATATTTTTTACTATCATTAAATGGTGCAACCTGTGGTGTGTTTGAGGAATTCAATATTGTCAAATAATAGACACCATCTTGTTGTCCAGGAATATATTGATTTACCTGTTCAATATCATAAGCATAATAATCATTATTGTAATTCTTACGCTTGAATGTAGGAAGACTTGTAGTTCTATTGGAAACATTGTTAGTAAATGTTCCAGGATCAACTGAAACACCCTCTACAGAGAATGATCTTGCACTTTGGATACCAATAACTCTAAACTTACCATTATATCCAGATTGAGCTGTACCAACAGTAAAGTTTGTACTTGTTACATTCTCAACCTGAACAGTAGATCCGATTGAGAGGTGGTGATTTTGTTCTGTTTCATAGTACGCAATTCCACCACTATATTTTGCCTTACTGATGATTGATGGATTTCTAAGTTCTCCACTGTTACTCATAGTAACAGAACCTGGATTATATTGAAGTGCTACTTCAGTATCTGTTGTTCCAATAACATCAGAGGACTCTTGAATAACAAAACTATCTTTAGGAACTCTTGCAGTACCAACACCTGATGTTGAAGGAATTACATATCTGTACTGATAAATTCTATCTTTAGATGTTCTACTATCTGAGTTTCTTGTGATGAATGTTCTAGAAGTACTTTCACCAAGAGAAGTTGTTCCAAGACTTACAAGTTTGGAATAAAGTGTGTTGTCAGATGTAGCTGTTCCAACGGTAACATACCATTGATTTACAGAAGTATCAAATTGAATTGGGTGACCTACATCACCAGAAGTCTTATCACTAACTCTACTTTCAACTATTAGATTTCCACCAAGATTATTGAGTGTGATTTCTGTTCCAAATTCCGAATCTCTTAAAGTTTGTGCAACCTTAATTTGATTAGCATTCAATCCAGTTGTGATAGCATAATAAAGAGAACTCTCTTCCAATCCATCAGGTAATCTTGAATTATCACTCAGAACTCTAATAGATTCACCATTCTGGAAGTTATGATTTTGAGTAAATGTAATGATATTACTACTAATACTATTACCAGTTCCTACACTTCTACCAACTCTTGATGACTTATATCCTGTAACTTGACTAGACTCAATTTGAGTCTCTGGCATAACAATTCTTGCGTTATATGCCTTAGTTTCACCACCTTCTGGAATTATAACATAAAGTCTATCATCATTTTTAGCACCAATTCTATGTCCCTGAATTACAGAATTTGGTTTTAAATCTGGATTGGTTTGATTATAAAGATAAAGTCTACTCGTAGATCCTACACCAACTGTTCTAGAAACATCAATTGAATTAAATTCAAGATTAACAGTTTCACCGTCAAGTCTTCTTGGTGGAATGATGTTAGTTATATAACCAATATCATCCACATCAAATGATTCTTCTCTATAACCAGTAGATCTCAGTGAAGTCTGACCAAAGTTAGAGTTGGAGTTAGTGACAGAGAAGTCACCACCACTTTCAGTTACAAAATGGTCAGAGAAACCAATTGCAAAGATCGAAACTAACTGAATGATAGAGTTATTTGATGCCTTGATATGAAAGTTTTCATATTCTGGTTTATATCTAGCATCAGGATCACTATGAATATTATCTACTGAGGTGGAATCATCATATGTTCCAGTTGTACTATTATATTTTACAAATGCATTATCATCAACTTGAAGAGAAACACCAGTAAACTGAGCAACAACCATGGACTTGAATCCAGATGCCTTAGATCCATCAGCATGCATACCGCACATACCATAAACAGATCTCATTGATATATTGAAGATATATGGTGATGCACCAGATACTGTGTCAGTGGAAAGTTCTACAGTTACACCAGTTACTGTAGGGAGAGGAGTGGATGGAAGTGTTGATGTTTCATAAGTGAAAGAAGTTGTTTTACCTTCAGAATCCTGTGAAAGAACCTGAGTGGCAACAAATGTTCCATTATAAGAATCATCTGTGACACCATTGACTTGGAAATAAGTATCAACATTAAGACCTGCAATACCTTCATCAATATTGACAGTTATTGTTGTACTTGCAGTTACACCATCACCTGATCTAATACTACTTACACCTACAGCATTACCAGTGGGACCAACAATACGATATTCATCAATCTTTGTTTGAATATCAACTCCTGAATCAGGATAGTCTGGACTAATTGCACGACCAGAAGAAGGTCCATAAGCAATACCAACCTTTTCATAATACATGTCAAGGTCAGTTCTGTTAGTAGAATATGTCAAAAATGTATCATTAATTAATACATCATTTACACCATCAGCATATTCAAATGATGTGAGTTTGTGGTGTGAGAAATTAGGAACAGTTTTATTGGTCGTATAATCTCTATAAACTGTACCATTTGGATCACCATCAAATACAGTAAAACTCTGTAAGTAACAGCCACCAGTTAGTCTGAATACGGCAGATCTTTCAATGTTAGAATTTTCTGGATTAGGAACATACAAAGGTCTGATCTTACATTTACGAAGATCCTGTCCAACAATAGAAACACCTCTGGGGATGATAACCCCACCATGAATACTATTCAGTTTATAAACTTGATTATTTGAATCTTTTACGTCAAAGTTTGTATATACATCAAATTGAGCAAAATCACTACTTGTCTGACCATTTCTTAATCTATAATTGTTACTTCCATCTGGAATCCATCCAGGTCTATTATCAACAAAGTGCTCACCAGGAGCCAACATAATGGTGGTCTTCTCAAATCTATCATTATCCAAACCTTTCTGATAGGAGAATCTGGAAGCCTCTACCAGAGCTCTTTGGATGGTTTTAAAAGGTTGGGCAAGTGAATTACCCTGATTAATAATGTTATCCGTTGCATCTAAACTATTAGGATCTACATAAAGGATATTTCCACGGATGTTCTTCAGGAAATTGTCTAATCGAGATAGAGGCATCTTACCGGCACGTTATCTATTAATAGATATTTATTCATAAAAAAACCCCCTTAAAAGGGGGGTTTATGGAAGCACAGGGACTTCATTCACACGGAAGGAACTATTATTCTAACACACTTTTTTTAGAAAGTAAATACTCTACTGTGGTTGCAACATCATTCATAGCATCTCTTAAGTCTGGTCTCTGTCCAGACTCTTGCCAGATAGATTCTTCACTATTACCAGTGAGAGTCCATCTCCACTGATTTATTGTATTACATCTCCACAGATTAATTTTCATACTATTCTAAAGGTAAAAGTTCAGGATTTTCTAATTCCAATTCAAATAACATAGGATGACATTCTTCCAAAATTAGATATGATGACATATGATACAAATAATCCATGGTATATGTTGGTGAATTATTAGCAGAATCTACAATCTCATAGTCAAAATATTGATCTTCACTACAATCGTCAAAGGTAAATGGAATACCTTGGATGAAATACATTAATACCAGATTAGAGGTATCATTGATCCAAACATACTTGGTTTCAATCTTATATTTCATGGGGAATCCCAGATTTGAAAATATTTATAGATTTTAAGAAAATACCCGATGTCGGATTCGAACCGACCCTTGAACGATTTTAAGTCGTTTACCTCTTCCGCTGGGTTAATCGGGCAAAGTGGGCAGGGAGGGATTTGAACCCCCGTAGGCAGAGCCAAAAGTTTTACAGACTTCTTCCATTAACCACTCGGACACCTACCCAATTAGTTTACCAAGTTCATCATAGATTGGTGGATTAAGATTGCAATACTCATTAAAGATAATTTTAGTTTCTTTGTGAGTCAGATTTGCATTCTTTGCGGCATGGGGTAAGTTCCACTTCGCGGAGAATAACATTTCCATAGATTGACGTGTTTCTGGTCTCATACTCGTAACACTTTAGAATTTCTTGATAGAAGTTATCAGTATATTCAGTCATAAGGAGATACTGGTTCAACGTACTTAATGATTTTTTCTGGGAGTACCAATCTGATTGTTTCAAGAACATTCATAAATTCATCAGTTGTATTGCAAACGGCAGAGTTAGTATTGCCTTCATTAGAGTATAAGGTAAAAGTACGTTTCATTAAATCAATGACACAACTAGTAATATACTCATCGTCTTCACTCTCAACGAGGAAGTCTTCTCTTTTGTATTCCATGTGGTTTGGTTGAGAACTCTCTTACTATACGATAACCACAGTCCCCTGTCAAGGACCTTGTACCAGTTAGTAGAGTGTCAGACTAGTGGAACCAATACCAGAAACAGTAAATGTTAATACTCCACCTGTATGAGTAATCCTGACAGGTGTTGTAGATGCTGCACTAATGAAACCATTCGCAGTTACAATTCCTACATTAAGGTTGGGTGCACCAATAATCCCTTGTGCATTTGTTGCAATTCCAGCATTATTTGCATAAGATGCTGTACTAATAGTTCCACTGAGAGTAGAACCATCACCAAAGGTACTATAAATTTCGTCGAAATTATCGTTAGTCTTATCGAAAGATGTTCTCAGAGGATCTCCTGTCCCATCATTAGGAACTGAACCCAAATTAATTGTCTGTTTTGTCATGATTAGTGATCTCCGTAGGGTTATTTATTACTTACTGTCTGAAGTAAGGTTATCATTGTCTGCTTTGAGGTCTCCTCTATCTGCGTCTGCTGTGTTACTATTAGTTGGTAAGTTTGGATCTGCAGCTTCAGTTGCAGGAATAGCTTGTGAAATATCTCTTGGATTATCATTGATACCACTGGTTTCCTGTTGGTTCCTAATTTTAATCCTTTCAATCGCCCAAAGTTCTAATTGAGCACCATGTTTTCTTGCCTTAGTAGTATTAGTTGAAACAAACCAAGTACTAATACCAACTCTAAGTGTATCAATATCGTCCAATAATGCTTGTTGTGCAGATGCAATACCAACACATGCACCAGTACTAGATACAAGCAATCTACCTTCTCCAGGCGCTAGTTCAATTGCACCAACACCAGTTTGTACTAACTGTCCTGTAAGTGGATTCCAATCACATGGTGTTGTCAGAATACCAACCTGATAGGGATCCCATTGAGCAGATTGGACTCCAACAAAATAAGAAGTAATTCCACTATATTCACTATCAGGAACAAAAACAAGACCTTCTGACAATTCTCCAGTCAGAGTAAATGTACTATTTCCAACTCCAGCAGGATCAACCTGATAGAATCTACCCAAAGTATCACCACTTTCACCATCAAATCCAGTAACACTCCACTCACCATCATCTGTACTTACAGAATATGTAAGTCCTGTTTCAGGTTCTACATATTGTGAGTTTGCAAACCATATATCTTCTTGACCTTGACCTGCATTTCCACTGTTTAAGATTGGAAATACCAGACCAGCCAATGCATTGTCATTAGGTGCTGTTCTAGCTTCAAGATATGGATATTTTCTTATCCTTACTGCATCTGACCTTACAATAGAATACGCAACTGCTGGAGTTGTAGCAATTCCACCAACTCCCCCCTCTACAGCAGGAATAACTTCATTTCCAGAGGAGATGTTATTGTCCAAATCTTCAACATCACTGTAAAAACCACAAAGTGGTGGAAATACACCTGGTACAAAAGGACCTAATGCAGCTAAACCAAGATCAATTGCTTCTTGTTTTTTACTGTTAATTGAAGTTATGTCACTTTCAATATTTGAAAGTACTTCAAGATCAAGTTCCTTCGAAACTAACTGATAATCATTTACTGAAGTTGTTGCAATAGAAATAGGATATTGAAATACATCATTTTCTTCAGTTCTACTGGCACTTTCAGATGTAAGACCAGTAACAACAAATTGTCCTGTTGTTGATAATGTAGACATCTTATACAACTACTATTTTGTTATTTAGATTTGTTTCCATTGGTTTGGATGTGTGGATCCTTGATGATGATTGTAACATTCTTCTTTAAGAGTAACTCTAATATCTCCTGCGATTACAATCCTTTCATCCATTCTCATTTGATCTTTTTTTGTAAAATGAAGAGTGTTACTTGGGAAAATAATAACGGTTCCTTCATGGGGAGTGATTGTGTAGTAATTACAGTTATACCTATTGAATGATCTTAGTGTATTGTTTGTATGTGAGGTCTCAAATAATCCACCAATACATTCATTTCTATTAGTGGATTGTTGAAGACAAAACTTATCTGAGGTTGAATCAGACTTTAGATAATAAACAAAACTCAGATTAGATTCATTATGGAAATGTGGGGGAATAGATGGAGTCTCATCATCTTTATGATATCCAACCCAAGATTTAATTATGTGATAATTGAGTTTTGAATAATCTACACTTAAATTATAGAAGTAATTATCAATTGATGTTTTTAGATCATCAAAAAACAAGTTATATTTTGGATCAAGATGTAGGAAAATCCTTCCTGAATATTCTGGACTTTCATTCTTGTATCCATCAAACCAATACTCTCTTAAAGAATTTATATTATCTTTTTTAAATTGTTTATGACAATCAATACTATCTTGATAAACTACCAGAGGAAAAATCTCATGGACTTTATTCATCAAACACCATTTACAATATATTCACTATTATCTCCTGGATAGTCTGCTTCTGTCAACCCTTTGTATTCTGAAATATTAGGTTCAACATCTTTTCTTTCACCATAAACAACATAACTACAGTTGATAGGACCACCAGCATTATTTTTTACAATAACTTGTTTTCCCCACTGAACATCTTCCACAAAGAGTTCTTGGAAAGTTCCCCTGGGTGTAAGAACAACATCAATACTATCAGGATCAACAAGGTCTTTCCAATAGTCTGGAAGGTTAATTATATTACTACCATTCAACTTACCCCTAACATAAACATCTGCCTTTGGACTTTCAGTACAGATATATCTGAGCCTATGATCTTCTTTGGTTGGGTGTGGAATATCAAATGACTTCTTGGATACAGCAATTGCCCTGGTAGCGTTCATATATGATGCCACATCACCTGGAACACCTGCCAAAATAAAGGCAGCACCCATGGTAACAACACCATTCATAGATACGAGACCATTACAAATGATCTTACCATTGGCAACAATAAAACCATTTACAATGATATTTCCATTTACAAGTGTATTCAGAACTTGTAAGAATAGACTTGGGAGTGGTTGGTAATATTGTTTCTCAAGAACAACAATCTGTGGTACTGGACCATACAGGTGAAAATGAGCATAATCAGTCGGATCCCTATAGAACAGAACACCAACATCATAATTAGGAAAAGATGAATTGACTGGAATATCTAGAGGCCACACCCCTTCTTTTTCAGAAAGTTCATAACTATATGCCAATTCATCAAACTGGAGAGGTCCAGTGAAAGTTGCATAATTTCTAAGTTGAAATGGTCCTGGCATCAACCAACCTCCGTAATTAATTTGGGAATATCTTTTCTTTCTGCAAACACATGATAATAACAATTAATAGGTAATCCTGGTTTTGTACCTACTACAATTTTGTTATCTTGAATTCTTTTTACAATCAATTCTTGATGAGTTCCAATTGGTGTAAGAGAAACTGTGATAGATCTCTCATCTATAAGATTTCTCCAAACCTCAGGAAGAATAATAGTATCTTTGTTCTTCAGTTGACCTCTTACATAGACAGAATGTTCTGGACCCTCTAAACATGCATAAACTAATTGTTTGTTAGGATCATCTGGATGTGGAATACTAAAGTTTTTAGATCTTGCAAGAAGAACTTCAGTATAAATTACCTTTGCCTTAATTGTTCTGGTTGTGATATTAGTGTCAACTTTCAAAAAACTTTTGATTCTTGCAAATGTCTTTACAAACAATGCATAGAATGGAATAGGTTTCATCTCAATATTGGTACACTGACCAATCATCACATTACCAAGACCATTAGTTGGTCCCACAGGTAATCCATCTTTAACAGCAGTTACAGGGTCAAACTGACCATTGGGTTGACCAGTAATGGTCGGACCTTCCATATATCCAGAACCACGAACTTCTAAAGGTCCACGACCAAGAATTTCTGGATTTCCTAAACCAAGGAAAAATCTTTTTCCTACAAATAAATCAGATACTTTCATTAGATTAGTGAACGGTTTTTAATTTCATTAGTTGATGGTACTCCTTTAGAACCAATGACCTCCGTGGCACCATCGGCACAGTCAATCATTCCACCGTATATATTTAACACAGACTTACCAATACACTCTACAGATTTCTCAGAGAAGATCTTTGTAGAAACCTTTGAGTTAATATCAATAGTCTGTGCCTTACCAATGATTTTATCATTAGCATCTAATTGAATATTACCATTCTTATTATCTGCACCTGTTGCCTTTACAGTTACATTGATACCTTCAATTCTTACATTACCACTTGATGCCTTGATGACAATGTCACCACTTACTGCATCCAAATAGATTCCTGGTTTACCTTCTTGAACATTGTCACCTGCTTGAACTTGGAAACTTCCAGTTGATCTTGCAATTGTTCCATTCTTTCTATGGTCTTCACCAGTAGAATCTAAAGTGATATAGTGAAGTGGATCATAACCACTTCTAAGCATTGCAGCAGATAAAACGTTATCTGAGTGAATATGGCCAAATTGTATTTCACCACTCCTGTTCCCATACCTAATGGTATGATAATTCTTTCTTTCTGCCATTAGAACTTACCTACACAATCTACAACAGAAATGACCTTATCCTGTGATTTAGGTGTCAGTTTATCAAGATCATTTTCACCTATTCTATCTATACAGAACTTAGGAATAATAACTGCATTGAAACCTGTTTCAGATCTAATGGAGATAGTGGGTCTTTCAGAGAATCCTTCACCTTGGGAAGTAATTTTGATATCTTTAAGTTGTCCAAGATCATCAAACTTAGGAACTGCAACTGCACCATTGTTTGGTTCAATTATAATTTCATCTCCATCTTGATAGTTAATACCACTATCTCTGATGATCAAGTCACAGAGATAAAGAATAACAGGATATTTTCCTACATCCAAAGAAGGATATGTGCCATCAAGAAGTGTTGACCTACCTGGAGGAGTAGTGAATGATGTAGTAGTTTCTATGGTTACTGGTGAGCCACCACCAATGACAACACCATCAAAAGTCTCAACAATTGATCCAGGTGGTGTAGTTACAATATCACCTGGATCTACAGGAACAACTACACCAGGTGGAATTGGTGGACGATAATCACCATCAGGTCCAATGATAATAGTATCATCAGGATCTGCCCAAGGTCTACCATCACCACCCAGACTTCCATTAGGAGTTGGAAGATAACCTGTACCAGGATCTGCAATGATGATATCGACTATACCAACAGAAGGGTTACCATTGGGATCTCTAATATCAGGTGTAAATGATCCTGGTGGTAAAATATTTCCATCAGGACTAATGGGATTCCCGTCAGGGTCAGTTCCACCAAATACAGGTAGAATAACTCCACCAGTTCCAGTACCACAATCATCAATAACTCTTACATAAGATGTCTTAGGATCATATCCATATCCAGATGAAACAACATCACCTGCGATAATCTCACCATTTTGTGCAACAACTAAGTTGATCAATGCACCTATACCTGGACCATTCGTCTTTGCAGTTGGTGGTCCACACAATCTTGGACCACTGGAACAACTAGATTCATCAAATAACCTATCAAAGTCCATACTGAAATCAAAGTTATCAATATCAAAAGAATTAGCAATATTTCCAGCAGATTCAGAGAATGAGGTTATCTTCTCAATCAATGAGTTAATATCTCCAACAATACCATCATTAGCACCATCCCAGATACTCCACTCATCAACAGTAGGACACTCTGGTCTTTCCTCACAACTCAAGAATGAAAGAACATCAGAAATAATTGACAATGCATCACCCGCAATACTGAGTGCTTCTCCAACAAATCCCTCAATTCCATCTAAGACAGAATTGATTGTATTCATTGCCTGGTTCATTGCACCATTAAGAAGATCAGCCAACTGACCAAACAAACCACCAATAAAATTATCTACCAAACATTCAGGAACATTGACTGCTTTATTGACCAGATCTTTCAAGAAATTTGCAATTATTCCAATAAGAGCATCAATAATCTTTTTGAACAGACATGCAATAAGGTCACTTGCTATCTCCATTCCCTCCTTCATTGCAGGTTGTTCATTTGGCATCAAGAGGTTATAAGTCTTTTTAGCAACATCATTGATTCTCTTGATAACCTCTTTTTCAATGAGAGTGAGAATCGACTTGATACCACCAGCAATAAGTTTTGCTGCTTCTTGAATTCTTTCATCAATAAATGTCTGAACATCAGCAAGATTACTACTTATTGCATACCTATAATCAGATGTAGTCTTCTTTGCCTTTTCAACTTCTTGTATAATGTTCTGTAACTGAAGTTGAATTCCAGATATTCCTGACTTACAATCTTGGGGGACTGCAACTGGTTTCTTTTTCTTACCATCTTCAGTTTCATCTTCAGTGGCAAGATCAAGTTGACTTGTATTTCCTGTTGCTGCTTCTGTCCAATATTGTGCGACATTATCAAAAGTCTTTTCATAATCATCCGCATATATTCCACCAGGTGCGAGTTTCACTGAGAATGCAGGAATCTTACCTAGATCATCACCACTTTCAGTAAATCCACTAAAAGGTTGAAAAACTCCTGGTGTTGTGGCAACTTTATTAAATTCAGAATAACCCAGAACACCAATAATGACAGGGTTCTGACCATTCTCCCCATCCATATAGAAACCATACACAAACATTCCTTGTGTTAGGTTTGCAGATTGATAAGATGCACCTGGACCACCACCTGCAGTCACAGGATACATTACAGTTGCCCAAGGAAGATCCTCATCTGAGATGTCAGGTTCTTGAGGTGTACTAATAGATTCCCACGCATCAAGGTGAGAACCCATAATTCTTACTTTATATCTCTCACCAAATCCTTTGATGTCCTCATTACTTTCTGTAGGACGACCTGTTCTGTTATCTTTCCACACTCCTTCATCAGGAATTTGACCTATCCACCAATAGAATCCATCTCTTCCCAGAAATTCATTTTTTATTTGTCCCTGATCCATTATTCAGAATCTCCTAAACTATCTCTGACAATGTCAATACTTGATAATGTTTGTTCTGAGTTGAGTTTATGACAAACACTGGCAACAATATATTTTCCAGAAAGATTTTCATTTTGATTCTGTTCAGAGTTCAGATCTGCAAAAGTACAATGTACAACATCACCTGCCCTGATACCAAAATTACCAGGTATAAGAATATTTATTTTTGTTCTGAATAATTCATTATATCTCATCAGTGCCTGAACCATCAACTTATCTGCTTGGTAAGTCGGATCAGGATTCTCCTTGTCAGATACAAGATTTTGATTACTTTGTGGTAGAGTTCCTATATCATCAATTCTGAATAACAACCTTGACGGCTTCTGTCTAATCCTTTCATCTGCAGAATTTGTCTCTCCATTCAATAACTTCACACTCTTCTTATCCTTATCAAAAGAAAAGTTTCTCACCCTATAACTCAATGAATATGGGTTGAAGAATATAGTTTTATTATTATATACACCTAAAGACAAATCTTTTGCAATATCTGTCTGTTGTGAGGCAACGTAATTTAGAATGTTAGTAGTTTTTCCACCCAATCCACCTTGAACTTCTTTACCAGTATTGTTATAGATGAAGTCACGACCAGACTTTACCTGTCCTCTGGATAATGTGTCAATTGATTTAAAGTTATACTTGTCTCTTGTTTGAAAAAAGAAGAAACCTGCACTAGCACCTTCAGATGATTTACCATTTCCCTGTGGTGAACTTGATGAATTTGATTTGGATGCCAACCAAGTACAAGTATGTAATGGTTTCTTTGTATTACCAATGAAGTTGTAGTCAAATCCACTCTGTTCAATGTCAAGGAAACCACCAGGGACACCCATGATTTCTGTCATTATATTCTGAACATGATTACCAGGATTACCATCATATCTCTTGGTAACTCTGGTCTCTTCATTAATCCAGTAATCTTGAGTGACCAAGTCCAGAATAAACATCTGTTTGGTTGATGGGTTACCAACATTTCTAATAGTTTTCAATGTCATTGATGTTGATGAACCGATCTCAGAGGTAATAGTTCCATCTTCCTCTGATCCTGTGTTACCATTATCAACAACTTCAAAATATACTTCCTCACCACCAACTAACTGAAGTTCATTGATAATACCACTGGTCTTTGTTCTTCCATTACCAGTTCCTTCTTTTTCAAAACCAGTATCAATGAATGCAACAGTTGCAGTTACTGTGTTAGATAATATACTCTCATAATAATAAAATTCTGCGATCGCACCACTAATGTCTACAGATTCTCCATTAGAACCTTTAATCTTAAATAATTTTATATCTCCAGGTCTGATAGACTCTTTATATGGGGGACTCGCCATTATGCCTCTGAATAACGTGACGCTAAGAATAAATCACTATATGTATTTACACTACTACCAGAAGAAGAGGAAGAACCTCCTCCACCACCAACAGAAATAGGTGTTTCTACTGGCATAGGAACTGGAACCTGAACCATTGCAACTTGTACTCCTGACCTTTCATATTCTGTTTGGTAACTCACCTTTTGTGCACTATCTTGTCTTGGTTGTTCTCTAATTGTAGGTTGTAAACCTTCACCCATACCCTTTCCTTTAAAACCACCCTCATAAAGAATTTTTCTCACCATAGCACTAAACTTTTCTTCACCCTGTTTATTATCTGGTATACCAAAGTTTTGAATATTTGGATAGAGTGGAACATCAAAGGCTTGATTCGTATAGTGATAAGAACCACGAGCATGTCTACCATCATTCATTGAACCAATCACAATTCCTTTTGACTTGAGAAGTTCTATGGCAGAATCTCTTTCTTCTGTACTGGAGAATGCAAGGTGTTCATGATAGTTCGAACCACCATGATCAGCTCTGTAACCTGAGTGACTTCTGTCACCAGTCAGATACTCCACAACATTACCTGATGTTTCTTGTGGTATTGCCTCTGTTTGAGGTGTTATTGGTACGGCCAAAGGAGCTCTCGGTCCACGTCCTGAATCTCTTGCAGATCCACTATCACCAGATGCTGCACCCAAGTTGGTACCACCTACTACAGGTGTTTGAGGTTTGACCATCGGTCTGGTCGTTGATTCTTGGTCTTCTGTACTAGTTTCTCGTTTTTCATCACCACCTTTATAAAGAGGATCACCAGCCTGTCCAAAATCTTCACCATAAGACTTTGTCTGACCAGTTTCTAACCTATGAATTTGTTCTTCAATTTCAGAACCCATCCCACGAATATATCTATCAAACCAGTTTAGATTCTTAAGTTGTTCTTTTAATGCTTTAATCTTTTCCTCTTTTGTTCCTGGTGCCTGATCAATCTTTCTTTCTTGTTCATTTACAGTTTCTGGTAATACTTTTGGAATAACATAACCAGCACCAGCAGCTAAAACAGCAAGAACAGGAGGACTTACTAAAATTCCAACTAAAGTTGCTACTACGGGAGTCATTATTGAAAGAAGAACACCCACCATACCAATGACAGGTAAAAATGAGGTTGTAAATGTTATCGCAATTATTCCAAGCATCCCAAGAACAATCTTGTCTATATTTTCTGATAGAAAATTAAAGATAGATTCCCTTTTCTCTGGATCTGTTAAAACGTTCAATAGGGCCATAATACCAACTGACAGAGTCAGTCTACCTATAGACTCAAATATCCCTTTCAGAAAATCTGGTGTCTTAGGAAGTGATATCCCACTCTTCTTTTCAACATCTTTACCTTCTTTTACTGCTTCAGTTTTTTCTTCTCTTCTTTTTACCTTTACTTTTTGTTTTACCCGATCTTTGTTCTCAGACTTTTTCTTCTCATCCTTTACATCTTTCTTTGTAACTTTTTTGAGAGATTCTGTATTTTCTACCAATGACTTGAGAAGATCATCTAACTTATCCATGTCAAATGTTCCTTCTTTTTGTGTAGAAGGTTTGACTGGTTTAATTTTTGTAATTGATAATCTTGGTCTCTTAATTAGTGATGAAGATGGTTTAGACTTCTTTGATCCTGGTAAAGAATTATCTTCCTTTGAACCAGGAAGTAACTTTTGACGTGATACTTTTTTGGCTTTTTCTTTCCCATCACCCAATAACTTAGTGGCGGCCTTAGCCTTAGAACCACCAGCTATCATTTTTGTTGCCCCTGCAAGAAGTGGAAGTGCCATATCTTATACTACCACTCCATAAGTTGACTTAGCTGAGATTACACTCAGGTTTGTGGGGTCAGTTGCAGAGAAAGCAAGAACTGGTGTCTGACTTGCACCAGCAGATGAAATTGAATTATCTACTTTAACACCAGCACCAGGTAATGTCATAGATGCAACAGAAACATTACTCACTGGTGGATTTACTGGTTTAGGCAAGGAAGTCTTACTTGGAGCCATTGACACCTCTGGGCTTCTTGTTTGACCAACTGGAGGTGGTTCAACTGTTGTTGGCCTAATTCTATTAGACCTTTCTTGTTGAAATCTTTGTCTGATCTGTTCGGCAGTCTTTCCACCTTGACCATAGAAACTGGTTCCTTGAATATTTCTTCCTTTATAATCAGGACCAAACATATTTGGGAAGGAAGCAAAGACCTCTGCCAAC
>Ga0075476_10000512_pt1 | contig 17167 bp, 23 predicted proteins | sample DEB08_DNA_5_FD_76339 | JGI IMG/M metagenome (GOLD analysis project Ga0075476, IMG submission 76339) | Aqueous microbial communities from the Delaware River and Bay under freshwater to marine salinity gradient to study organic matter... | ecosystem: Environmental > Aquatic > Marine > Coastal ...
CGATCACATAGGCGATCATTATGGTTATCATAAAGGCATACACAGAGGCAATCACAAGGGTGATCACTTTGGCGATCACGACGGCTATCACGAAGGTAATCACTATGGCGATCACGAAGGTAATCATGAAGGTAATCATGAAGGTAATCACTATGGCGGTCACGAAGGTGATCACGAAGGTAATCACTATGGTGATCATAAAGGTGATCATGAAGGTCATCACTTTGGCGATCACGAAGGCGATCACTTAGGCATACACAGGGGCTGTCATTTAGGCGAGCACCTAGGCGATCACTTTGGCGATCATTGGGGCGATCACTATGGCAATCACACAGGCATACACGACGGTCAGCATAAAAACGATTACTATTGAGGGTTCTACTTGCAATAGTCTTATATTTATCTTACTATTCAACTTCACTAATCAATTGAGGGATTGAGCAATGAAAATATCAAAACTAACGCAAGAAGAGATCGAGTTTCTAGAAAAGTCTATTAAGATCGGTCGGACGAATATGAATAGACTTGTACTTACTGAAATTCATGCTGATCTTGAAGGTTCTTTTTTTGGCTATCATAAGGGCTGGCATTATGGTGATCATCACGGCGGTCATCTTGGTGATCATCAAGGCAGTCATAGAGGTAATCACTATGGCGATCACGAGGGCGAGCATCAAGGTAATCACATAGGCGTTCATGAAGGTGATCATGACGGTAGTCATTTTGGCGATCACAAGGGCACTCACATGGGCGATCACTATGGTGATCACAAGGGCGATCACAGGGGCGATCGCGTAGGTAATCACTATGGCAAGCACACAGGCAATCACAACGGCGATCACTATGGCGATCACATCGGCAAGCACTACGGCGATCACAAAGGCGGTCACGACGGCGATCACGAAGGTAATCACTTTGGCGATCACAAAGGCGGTCACGAAGGCGATCACAAAGGCGATCATAAAGGCGATCACTATGGCGACCACGACGGCGATCATTGGGGCAATCATAAAGGCGATCACATAGGCGATCATGAGGGTCACTACTTCGGCAAACACTATTGATGGTTATACTTGCAATAATCTTATAATCATATTACTATTAAATTTCACTAATCAATTGAGGGATTGAACATGTTGAAAACAGTAGCACTATCACTAGCGAATAAAACAGCGGGTTGCGCTGTTACATATAGAGCGGGTTCCCGTGAGCGTTTTGGCACATGTCCGAATACATGCGAATTAAATCCATGCGCGGATAAATCGACAAATAAGATTGATCTTAAATATTTGCGTGCTTTGATTGATGCTGTCCCGCCCAAGGGTAAATCATTCACATATACACATTTTGCGCCTCACTATTGGCGCAAGGAATTAAAAGAGGGTGGGACTACAGTTAACTATTCTGCAAGGGATGAAAAAACCGCCATCAAGTATTTTAAGCAGGGCGTTCAATGCGTCACTGTGGTTAATCCTGATCATTGGGAAAACAATAAAAAATCTTACAAGCGCGACGGCGTGCAATTTGTTAGATGTCCGCAGGAGCAATATAAAAACTTAACTTGCGGAGTGTGTAAATTATGCGCTCATCCTGACCGCAATCACGTAATTGTTTTTACTCAACACGGATGCGCAAAAGATAATCCAAAATGTTATGCCGATAATGGGCACGTTCTAATACATTGGAATGCTACCAAGAAAAAAGGCGCGGACAATGACGCTCAAGCTTTGCGGGATTTTGCCGAGTCTTTACCCATTGGCACAGTATTGCGCCACCATGTAGCAGGCGATATTGGGCGAGAGTTGCAATAGTCTTATATTTATCTTACTATTAAATTTCACTAATCAATTGAGGGATTAAAAAATGACAACAGCACAGATTAATCGACTAGCACAAAGAAATAACGCCATACAAAAAAACACGTTGCGCTTGCGTGATACTTGGCAGACTAAGATGCGCGGCGGCGATAATCTCGAATATCAACTGTATTGCGAATTATCGGACGATAAGCCGTTAAAGTCTTTTGATGAATGGCTGGCATCATAAGCTAGTTAATTGTTAACACTTATCCCGCGCGGTCGATCGGTCGCGCTCCAAAACCTACCAACCCGCCCCGTGAACCGCGAGGCGGGTTTTTTTATGCGTGATCAATGGTGCGTGGTGCGCGGAAATTTGACCGCCGTGCTCGTGATCTGGCGGGTTTTCAATGCCCGTTGCAATAATCCCATATACCCGTGTATACTGACCGCTCACTAATCAATTGAGGGATTGAAAAATGAAAACGTTTAATTTCACTATTTCATGTGATCTTGCGGTCGCAATAATTAATGACGATCGCACCGGCTTAACGGATGATGATGAGCGCGCCATTGAGGCATGGTACGAAAAGCACAATATTGGGTGGATTAACATGGTCGACGATTGCGAGATATTGCACGGCACCCAATGTGATATCACGGGGCTGTGGAGTGATTGCGTTGACGTTATTGCGTATGAGTCAGTCCGGTATGATATGACGCCCTGCAATATGTAGGCATGGAATTAGACTTTAACGATAAACAAGCAACTAATGGAGTTAGCATGAGCAAAGTGAGAAGTAAACATAATGATTTATTAAATTACTTTTTATACGATGAGAAATATTTATCAAAAAAATATGTATCAAAGTGTAAAAAATTATTTAAAGAGTTAGACAAAAAACAACACAATTAATAGGGGTTATAAAAAATATGAAAACGTTTTATTCGATTGACTATGATACCGAGTACGGGGGCGCAAATTTTGCTGGCGAATATGAGAGTTATGGCGCATTCATAGAAGCGGCGAACAAAGCAGGTCGTGAATCGGGCGTGTTGGGTAGTGATGAAAGTGTACTGGATTGTGATCATGAAATTGAGGGGGGCGTATAATATGAGCGACTTACTATATTGTCAGCATGAGGGCGAAGATACTTGGTTCGAGTATGACGGATATGGAATTCCACTATGCAAGGTGTGCGACCGATGCCATGACGCCAAGATGGCGCAGTATCGTTCGGACATCCGTGAGCATTATGATACTGATGAGTCCATAGATTAATCGAGCACTATCCGCGCAACACTAGCCGGCTATTAAGCCGGCTTTTTTATGTATGTTGCATTTATCCTATATTCCAGCTTATAATGAGCACTCACTAACTAATGAGGACTAAAAACATGGAAGCAATAGCAATACCATATAGCGCAATTTATACAGACAGCGACGTATCCCCAGAGATGCGCGAGGCATGCGGGTTGATTCCTGAATTCTTTGCGCGAGCCGTTGCCGAGGGCGCGGACACACTGAACAAAGTGTGCTCATCCATGAGTGATTATTACGGCTTCGGCAATAGTTGGAATTTCGACGGCACGATCACAGCCGAGGGCGTTTACGTATCCCCGTATGAGGATGATGACGATCTCGAGCCGCTAGGACATTGGACATCGAACACGGGCGGATTATTCGATCTATTCGTGTATCCCTACGGCATATGCGCGGTCGGCGATCCTAGCACCGGTGAGACCAAGATCACCCGCATGGATTAACTGAACACTGGGTAGTGTGCTCGAACTTGCCCCGCTACTCGGCGGGGCTTTTTTGTGGGTGTTGCATTAATCCCATACTCTATGTTTATAATAGCCCCGTGCAATGTCGCACACTACCTATGAGGAAAAACTATGAGAACATATGAAGTCGAGATACTGGACGTAATCACAAAGAGATCAACCCTACTGATCAGCGCACCCAGTGAAGAGCTGGCAAGGGAAGAGGCACTCGCGATCAGGTGCACCCAACCAACCTCAATCAACCTGTCCTATGATGACTGGGACTGTGTCACTAACACTGGCGAGGTGGAGGCTGTCGACTAACCCGCCGCCAGTAGCGCAACATGAGCCCGCCAAGCGCGGGCTTTTTTGTGTCCGGTCGATTGACCAGGCGATTGATCACCGGATCACTCTGATCCAGTAGCCACGCACCGCGACACATGGAAGTTAAACGCGATCACTTCCACGCGCATGGAAGTTAAAATTTTAACTTCCAACTGCACTGGACCGCGCATATTCTCTTCGGGTCCCCCCGTCAATAAAGGTTAATCAGCTGTACAAAAAACCGCCAAATTGCTCACGATCTGACCACCGGCGGTCGCTGTGCGTTTGGCTTACAGTTGCATGTTTTTCACAAACAATTACACAAAATTTTAAATTGAAGTTTATGTGCCAAAGTCTTATATGCTAAGATGTTCCACGTGAAACATTAGGGACCCCTATGGAAGTAGTAGACAACCCCGCGATCGAAGAAAAGATACTCAAACTTGAACTTCGTCTAGCGCAAATCGAAAAACACGAAGCCTGCCAAAATAATTTTTTAGATTTTGTAAAGTATTGTTGGCCGCAGTTCATTGCTGGTCGTCACCATCACATTATTGCTGAGAAGCTGGAGCGTGTTGCGCGGGGCGAGCTCAAGCGTCTAATAATCAATATGGCACCTCGACATACCAAGTCTGAGTTTGCGAGTTTTTTGTTTCCTGCCTGGATGATGGGTAGGAATCCTGACATGAAGATAATTCAGGCAACGCACACCACGGAACTTGCTGTGAATTTTGGACGTAAGACTAAGAATTTATTGGAGTCGGACGAATATAAGACGATATTTCCTGATGTTAAGTTAGCGGCGGACAGTAAGGCCTCTGGTCGGTGGGACACGAACAAAGGTGGGATGTATTATGCGGTGGGTGTTGGATCGAACCTCGCGGGCCGTGGTGGTGATTTAGTGATTATTGATGATCCGCATTCGGAGCAGACGGCGATGTCGAATGCTGGATTTGATGATGCGTGGGAGTGGTATACGGGTGGACCTCGTCAGCGTTTACAGCCGGGTGGATCGATAGTATTGGTACAGACTCGTTGGGATGAGCGTGACATGACGGGTCAATTATTGCGTCAGATGGCTAAAGATCCGTTGGCGGATCAGTGGGAGGTAGTGGAGTTACCTGCAATTTTTGAGGAAGGGACCCCTAAAGAAACTCCTTGTTGGCCAGAGTTTTGGTCTATAGATGATTTAATCGCGGTCCGCGCATCGATACCGCCGTACAAATGGAACGCGCAATATCAGCAAAATCCTACGGGTGATGAGAATGCGATTATTCCTCGGGAGTGGTGGAAGCGTTGGCGGCGGGAAACGGTCCCTCAGTTACAGTTTGTGATACAGAGTTATGATACGGCGTTTAGTAAGAAGACGACGGCGGATTATAGTGCGATAACGACGTGGGGTGTATTTTATCCAGACGAAGGTGGGCCGCCTAATTTAATTTTGTTAGATAGTAAGAAGGGTCGCTGGGATTTTCCTGAGTTAAAGGCGTTGGCATTTGAGCATTATGAGTTTTGGGACCCCGACACCGTCATTATTGAGGCCAAGGCCAGTGGTACGCCGCTCACGCACGAATTACGTCAAACGGGTATTCCGGTGGTCAATTTCACGCCGAGTAAAGGTTCGGACAAGGTAGCGCGGGTACATGCGGTATCGCCGTTATTTGAGGCGGGTATGGTGTGGGCGCCTGACACGCCGTGGGCGGACGAATTAATTGAGGAGGTAGCGGCATTTCCCAATGGCATGAATGATGATTTAGTGGATAGTATGACGCAGGCGTTGATGCGGTATCGTCAGGGCAATTTTGTTCAGTTACCAAGTGACGATTATGAGGATGAAGGGTATACTGTGCGCAAACGAGTTTATTATTAGGAATGTTCCACGTGGAACAATTAATCATTTATGGCAGATAACTCCGATCAATTACGTCAAGCTTTTCTAGATTACTACTCGAACAAAATTAGCGAACCTGATCGCGCTGAATTAATTCGAGAGCTTGTAGCAGGTGATTCAGATAGTATAGAAAGGAATCGGGCGGCAAACGAAGGATTATTAAATTATTTACAGTATGATTTTGAGCCCGGAACGTTAGTGGATCGTGTTGGTGCGGAGGAAGCTGTGATGACTTCTTCGGTTCCTTTTGGTTTTGAAGACAAAGATTATTTATCAGAGGGCTTAGTAACAACAATAGCTGGAACCAATATGCCTCCTGCAGAAGGAGACACGCAAAGACGGATTTTTGTTACGGGAAAATTTGATAAAACCACTCCGATTCACGAAGGCATACATAGTTTAATTAGTGGACTAAATTATAGCCAAGAAGAAGAGGGTGTGCGTGCTCTTGATGTACTTAGAGCAAGGCGTTCAGGTGATCCTAAAATGATTAGAATGGCAGAAAAACAATATATCAACTATGTAGATCAACCTTCAATAGTCAAATTATTAGGTGAAGGTAGGCTTGAAGATGCGTTTAATATAGTAGATAGGGGCTTTACGAGTTCCGATGAGTCTAATCTTCAAGAGAGTGCACTTAAGATTAAAGGTAATTTAAACGATCGTTTTTATAACGCATTAACTGAAGAAGAGAAAGTAGAGTTTAAAAAAGACGGCGGTGTTGCAGGATATTTTGAGCGGCCTGAAATAGATGGCATGCTTTATTCTTCTCAGTTTGAAAAAGATGTTTCCGAAAAGCCTGGCTATGAGTACGGCATGATTTTGCCTATAAGCACTAACGTAGAAACAGGTGAAAGTCAGTTTGATTTAGCGGGCGGTATTACAGGAGGCATTGGCCGTGGTCTGTCGACTTTGGATCGTTCTTTAAGTGGTATATCAGTGGCTGACGAAGAGTTGATGGAGGGACTAATGAACGTAGTGGGTCCTTCTGCGGGCGTTGCTGGATTAGCCGCGGGCCCTGGTCAGTTACCCGGCTTAATAGGTGCTTTCAACTTAAAACACGGCTCAGGGGCCTTATTTGATAAGCTTCGACGCAGTGAGACTGGTATAGCGGGTCCCGGTGTATATGGTACTGACGACATAGACACTGCTTTAGGATATGCGAGACGAAATGCGTTTAATCGTCCTGTAGAATATGACAATATTGCAAAGCAATTTGAAGACATATATCTAGATCCTTCAGAAGGCGTAAATGCCATAGGATATGCAGCTGAAAACGCGGTACGCAAGTTTATTGATACCGCTGCAAATACGACGCGATTTATTTTTAGTGACGGTAGCTCGATGAAAATAAATCGTGCGCTAAATGACGTTGATTTTAGTGACATGCCTCAGCAGCTTTATGACGATTTGGAGTATGCTGATATAGAGTTTGACGGTTCAGGAACTGGGTATATTTACGATATTGCATTAAAAGAAACAAAAGACGACTTTTTTGACTTTAACTCAAACATATACAACCAACCGTCAAAACACAGGAAAGCTTTATTAGATCTTGCCGAGGAAACGGGCTTTTTAAAACGATATGGGTCTGACGTTAATGGAAGGGCTTTTTATCGTCATTTGACAGATCTTTATGGCAGCCAAGATGCCGCGAGCAAAAAGTTAAGTGAACTGGGCCTTATTGGAAATAGAGTTAAAATAGGTTTAGCGGGAGAACCAAGCGATGCCTATGTTATTTTTGATCCCGATAAGATTGAGATTAAAGGTACTGAAGTTGCTGATTTTGCAGACGGCGGAGTTGCAGGATTAGCTCCAATAGCTCAGAATATGTTTAGAAATTAACCGGATAAAAATATGGCGATTGAAAAAAACGTACCGTCCCAGCTGGACGATAAGGTATTAGCCGCTGAAGTTGAGCTGGAAATGCCTGATGCATTTGAGCCGAAGTTTATTACAGATGATTTTGGCGATGAGATAGAGATATCAGTAGAAGAGGACGGTGGGGTAACGGTTGATTTTGATCCCAACGAAATGCCAGACACTTCTGGCGATTTTTATGAAAACCTAGCAGAAAAAGTATCTTTGCGTGAGCTGCAGTCCATAGGCAGTGAATTAGTATCAGAATTTGATAGCAACAAAGCAGCGCGTCAGGACTGGGAAGATGCATACGCTGAGGGTTTAGAGTTACTTGGATTAAATTATGAAGAGCGCACAGAGCCGTTCCGTGGTGCGACGGGCGTGACTCATCCTTTGTTAGCAGAGGCTGCGACTCAGTTTCAAGCGCAAGCGTTCAATGAATTATTACCTCCTGGTGGTCCTGTTCGTACAGCGATTATTGGTGAGGAGTCTGTGGAGAAGCAACAGCAGGCACAGCGTGTAAGTGATTTTATGAATTACTACATCACAGATGTAATGGAAGATTACACGCCAGACATGGATCAGATGTTATTTTACTTGCCGTTGGCGGGTAGTACGTTTAAGAAAGTTTATTATGATGAGGTATTAGATCGTGCGGTATCGAGTTTTGTACCGGCGGAGAAGTTAGTTGTTCCTTACAACACGACTGATCTAGATACCTGTCCGAATGTGACGCAAGTATTTACGATTACGATGAATGATTTGCGCAAGAAGCAGCTATCAGGATTTTATCGTGACGTACCGGTGACCGCGGCCCAAGCGTCTATGAACGAGATAGACAAGATTGAGCAACAGATTAGTGGTCAGTATAACGGCGACATTGATTACGATTGTAATTTAATGGAGTGTCATGTTGATTTAGATTTAGAGGGCTTTGAGGATACTGATGAGGACGGCGATCCAACCGGCATCAAGATTCCTTACATTGTAACGATTTCACAAGACACAGGTCAGGTGTTATCGATCCGTCGTAACTATCGTGAAGACGATCCGTCGAAGAAGAAGATTAATTATTTTGTTCACTATAAGTTTTTACCCGGATTTGGTTTTTACGGATTAGGCTTGATTCATACAATTGGTGGTTTGTCTCGCACAGCGACTGCTGCATTACGTCAGTTAATTGATGCGGGCACATTGTCTAATTTACCGGCAGGATTTAAAGCACGTGGCATGCGCATACGTGATGACGACGAGCCGTTGCAACCGGGTGAGTTTAGGGATGTAGATGCACCGGGAGGCGCGATCCGTGATTCGTTGATGCCGTTACCTTTCAAAGGTCCGGATCAGACGTTGTATCAACTATTAGGTTTTGTTGTTCAAGCGGGTCAACGCTTTGCGACCATTACTGATTTGAAAGTAGGTGACGGTAATCAGCAAGCGGCGGTAGGCACTACTGTAGCGATGTTGGAGCAAGGTTCCCGCGTGATGTCTGCGGTACACAAGCGCTTACATTATGCTATGCGTTGTGAGTTCAAGTTACTGGCACGTGTTATGGCGGAGAGTTTACCGGCAGAATATCCGTATGCAGTAGAGGGTCGTGATTCAAGCATCAAGGCAGAAGATTTTGATGATCGTGTAGATGTTGTTCCTGTATCCAATCCAAACATATTTAGTCAGGCTCAGCGTATTGCGTTGGCGCAAGCTAAGCTTGAATTAGCTAAATCAGCCCCTGAATTACATAATTTGCATGAAGTATATAGCGATATGTACCATGCATTGGGTGTAAGAGATACTGATCGTATTTTACGCAGGATGCCGGATGCAGAGCCTATGCCGAAGGATCCAGCACAAGAAAACATTGATGCATTGGATACCGTGCCGTTGAAGGCATTTGAAGGTCAGGATCATCGTGCTCATATTATGGCGCATTTAGTCTTTGGTTCTTCACCTATGGTTAGTCAGATTCCTGCCATGGCTATGTCATTGCAAAAGCATGTTATGGAGCATGTTCAGATTGGTGCTAAGGAGCAGGCGGTATCTCAGTATATGCAGCAGATGCAGGGCCGTCAGGATCAATATATACAGGTAGACCCCGCTCAGCAAGAATTAGAGATCGCAGCATTAACTGCTCAGTTTGTAGCCGAAGGCATGCAGGAAGTGAAGCAAGTCAGCGGTCAGATTGCAGGCGAAGGTCCGGATCCATTAGTTCAATTGAAAGAGAAAGAGCTTCAGTTAGACGCTCAGGCAGAACAAGCGGATGCACAACTAGACCAAGCTAAGTTACAATTAGAGCAACAGAAGATTCAGCAACGTCAAGATCAGTTTGACGCACGACTAGCAAGTCAAGAAAGACAAACACAGGCGCGTATTGATGCGGGCATACAACGTGAACTACTTAAACAAAGAGGCAACCAATAATGGGTAAAGTAAAGATTGTAACAAACAAGCCAGGTGCAGCGCCTAAAGCTACAGAATATGCGGATATTGAAGGCCAAGGCAAAATTCCTTACGGCAAAACTGCAGATGCTCCTATGGGCGACGGTATGAAAGTCATGACTGCTCGTGGTATGGGTGCGGCTAAGCGTGGCGGAAGTTATAAGGGCTGCTAAAATGCCCTTGAAGAGCGGTAAAAGTTCTAAGACAGTCAGCGCTAATATACGCAAATTAAAAAAAGAAGGTAAAGGTCAAAAGCAAGCTGTTGCTATTGCATTGGCTACCGCTGGCAAACAAAAAAAGCGTAAAAAATATGAGCTTAGATAATGAATATACAGGCTATCATTACATCGTTAATTCCGGTATTGCTCGCGGCGATAGGGTTTCTTATCACCAGTATTAATGGTATCGAGAATCGTATGTACCAAGCAGAATCAAAACTAATGCAACTGATTAGCCCGGATGGTCAGGTAGTACCTAGCCCAGAAAACGCATTTCAGCGTCAGGTTATTCGTGAAGAATTTATGCTCAAGTATATGGAAACATTGAATCGCTTAACTTTGCTCGAAGAAAAGATGAAAGAGCATAAGGAGAGAAATCACTAATGTTGCAGATGTTGATAGGGCCAATAGCAGAAGTCGCTAAGACATGGGTGGGTGGCAAAGTAGAAGCCAGCCGGGCCAAGTCAGAAGCTACTCTTGAAATAACAAAAGCCAAAGCAGAGATAGCCAAGAAGGTTGCCGCAGGGGAGCTGGAATGGAATCAGGCTATGGCAGAAGCCAGTGATAAGAGCTGGAAAGATGAATGGCTAACAATCTTAGTATCAATACCACTAATCCTTGCGTTTACCGGGCATGAAGAAATTGTCATGCGTGGATTTGAAGCGCTTGAGAAGATGCCAGACTTTTATAAGACCGCCGTAGGTGTAGTATTCGCGGCCAGCTTTGGCATCCAATCAATTAAAAACATGATGAAGAAATGAAAATCGCCATCGTGATTGTTGTTATATTAAATCTAAATGGAGAAGTAAGCCACAAGACTACAATAGAAAAAGAGTGTCCAGACATAAACGTCATAGCAACTAAACTAGAACAGATGAAAGAAGATGGTGCGATATTAGATTATGGTGCGGCTTGTTTACCAGCACAATTCAATGAACAAAGATAAAAAGGATAATTATGGCTTTCTACTTATCGAAAGGATCTCTAAAAAGATTAGAAGGTGTTGATGAAACACTAGTTCAGGTTGTTCATCGTGCAATAGAGATAACTGAAGTAGACTTTGGGGTATCTTGTGGATTGCGCACAATTGAAGAACAAAGAAAGCTTTATGCTTCCGGTGCGAGTAAAACTTTACAAAGTAGGCATTTAGACGGGGAAGCTGTCGATTTAGTTGCCTATATAAACGGAAATATTTCATGGGAATTACCTGTTTATGATGAAATAGCCACTGCGGTAGCACTTGCTGCAAGAGAATTAGACTTAGGTATTCGTTGGGGAGCTGCGTGGCACCTTCCAGACATACGCTATTGGGAAAAGAGTTTTGAAGAAGCGTATACCGATTATATTGATTTACGAAGAGCTGAAGGTAAAGTACCTTTTATTGATGCGCCTCATTTTGAAATAAAGCGCTAGTATTGTAAAACTAACATATGATAGGATAAGCGCAACTTTTCAAAATCACATATATACATGAGCAATATATACATTGCGGAAGCAATCTTAAGGATCATTGAAGAGCGACGCCAAGTGATAGCCGAATCTATGGTTTACGGAAATGTGAAAGATATGGAGCATTACCGAGAACTTATTGGAAATATCAATGGCATCACTTTCATTGAACAGGAACTCAAGAGCCTGCTAGAAAAACAGGAGCAACAAGATGACAACAGCAGCTGAACCATTGGTAGACAACACTACCGAAAAGACCACGCTAGAACAGGTTTATTCAGAAAACCCTAAACCTAAGAAGCTGGATCCCTCCCTTTTAGATGCCTCATTGTTAGAAAGAATGCCTAAGCCTACCGGCTGGCGTATTTTGATATTACCGTATCGAGGAAAAGGAATGACCGAAGGTGGCATTGCTTTACCGGAGCAGGTAATAGAACAAAACCAAGTTTCTACACAAGTGGGCTATGTACTTAAAGTAGGTGAATTAGCCTACAAAGATCCTGAAAAATTTCCTGGAGAGCCTTGGTGTAAAGAAGGCGATTGGGTGATGTTTGCTAGATATGCGGGATCTAGGTTCAACATAGATGGCGGCGAAGTTAGGATTTTGAACGATGATGAAATCTTAGCAAGTATTTTAGATCCAGAAGACATTCTTCATTTTTAGGGGTAAACCATGGCAGAAGATAAAGAAGAAAATATGATTCAGCTCGATTCCGGTATGGAAGAAGAGACGGAAATTGAAATTCCAGGTGATGGCTTGGATGATTCAGTTGAAGTAGCTGAAGAACAAGCAGAGCCTTTAAAAGCAGAAGAGGAAGACAGCTTTGAAAAGGCAGCAAGTAGCACTCAAAAACGCATAGATAAGCTAACTAAAAAAATGCGCACAGCTGAGCGTGAGCGTGAAGAAGCTTTGCGTTATGCACAAGCGGTTCAAAAAGAAGCGGAAGAGCTTAAAAACCGCATGGGCAGCTTAGATCAAAACTATGTGAATGAATATAGTGAACGGGTTAACAGTCAATTAGAGTCTGCTGAACGTGAAATGGCTAATGCTATGGATATTGGCGATACGGCTAAAGTTGTTGAATTGCAAAGAAAAATAACAGCTTTATCGATCGAGCATGATCGAGCAGCTCAGGCCAAAATTCAGCAGCAACGTTATGCGGAACAGCAAGCGGCTTTAATGGAGCAGTCTAGGCAGCAACTGCAGTATCAACAACAAGCACAACAACCTGCTAAACCGGACGCTAAAGCTCAAAAATGGGCTGAAGAAAACGAATGGTTTGGTCAAGATGAGGCTATGACTTATGCCGCATTTGGTATTCATAAAAAATTAGTAGAGTCTGAAGGATTTGACCCGCAGACAGATGACTACTACAATGAATTAAATAAACGGATAACTGAAGAGTTTCCGCATAAATTTAATAAGACCGACGAAGGAAGTAAAAAGCGTCCCGCCCAAGCAGTCGCTTCCAATAGTCGCAGTACAGGGCGCCAAGGTAGTAGAAAGGTTCGACTCTCCCAGAGCCAAGTCGCAATAGCGAAAAAATTGGGAGTGCCACTAGAAGAATACGCGAAATACGTGAAAGGATAAGACGATGACTGAAGAGACAAATGATTCAAAAATCACTAAATCTGGGGTCAATCGCACCTCCCGCGCAAACACAAGTAGGAGTAAGACGGCACAGCGTAAGCCGTGGGCTCCACCCTCTATGCTAGATGCACCACCTGCACCGGATGGTTTTAAGCATCGTTGGATCAGGGCTGAAACCCGTGGTTTCGACGATACAAAGAACGTAAGCGCCAAGATGCGCGAAGGCTGGGAATTAGTTCGTCAAGACGAATATCCTGATTTCGAAGCCCCGGTTATTGAATCAGGTAAGTATGAAGGTGTGTTTGGAGTAGGCGGACTGCTTCTCGCACGTATACCGGAGGAGACAATTGCGGAAAGAACTGAATACTTCAATGCTAGAAGTCAGGACCAGATGCAAGCTGTTGATCACGACATGATGCGCGAGAATGCACATTCTACGATGACAATCAGTAACCCTGATCGTCAATCTCGTGTAACTTTTGGTGGTCCGAAAAAATAAATAAGGGCCGCCGTATTAGGAGAATAGATTAATGGCAAACCAAGACACGTCATTCGGTCTACGTCCTATTGGCCTTAATGGAAGTGCAGCAAACTCTACTGGTGTAACTCAGTATGAGATTGCCGCCGCTAACACTAACGCTATTTATCAGTACTCACCAGTCATTCCTTTGGCTGCGGGTGTAATTGATATTTGCGGAAATGCTAACGGTGGTACAGTGCCTTTCCTTGGAGTCCTAATGGGCGTGGAATATGTTGATTCAGCTTCTAAGAAGACTGTATTCAAAAACTACTGGCCTGGAGCTAACAGCGTAAGTGTTGACACAAACTTCCCTGTTAAAGCTTTTGTGGCCGACAACCCTAACCAATTGTTCATGGTAGCAGCCGATGAGTCTGTAACTGACCGTGCAACAGCTCTAGCAGATGTTTTCTCAAACTGCTCTTTAGCTACTGCAACGTCTGGTTCTACAGATAACGGACGCTCTACAGCACAATTGGACATAAGTACAGCAGCTACTACTGCTACTCTAGCTATGCGTATCGTTGGCTTATCAACTGATGAAGCTAACCTTGATTACGATGCAGCTGGCGTAAACTTTGTAGTTCGCTTTAACTTCCATTTCAACTCACCAGCGTCGTCGTCTGATTCACAGACTACTGCCGACTCAACTGGTATTTAAGGATAGGGGATAAATAATGGCAATTTCTCGCGCACAATTAGCGAAAGAGCTAGAACCCGGACTTAATGCTTTGTTCGGTTTAGAGTACGATCGCTACGAAAATGAGCATGCTGAAATCTTCGAAGAAGAAAGTTCTGATCGAGCTTTTGAAGAAGAAGTAATGCTTGGTGGTTTCTCAACAGCTCCAGTCAAAGGTGAAGGCACAGCCATCCAATTTGACGATGCTCAAGAAACTTACACAGCTAGATACACTCATGACACTATCGCACTAGCTTTCTCAATTACTGAAGAAGCTATTGAAGATAATCTCTATGATCGTCTAGCTTCACGTTACACTAAAGCCCTAGCTCGCTCTATGGCTCAAACTAAGCAAATCAAGGCTGCAGCAATCTTGAACAACGCTTTCTCAACTGGTTCACCAATTGGTGACGGTGCGGCGCTTTGTTCAGCTTCTCATCCTTCTTTGTCAGGTAACCAAAGTAACATTTTGGCTACACCAGCTGACCTCAACGAGACTTCTCTTGAGCAGATGCTAATTGACATTGCTGGTTTGACTGATGAGCGTGGCTTAAAGATTGCAGTTCGTGGTATGAAACTAATCATTCCTAAAGAGCTACAATTCATTGCTGAGCGTGTAATCAACAGCAACTTACGCAGCGGCACAGCTGATAACGATACTAACGCTATTAAATCAATGGGTATGCTGCCTGATGGCGCAGTAGTCAACCATTTCTTGACTGATAGCGATGCGTATTTCATCAAGACTGATGCCCCTAATGGCTTCAAATACTTCAACCGTAGCCCTATTAAGACTGGTATGGAAGGTGACTTTGACACTGGAAATATGCGCTTTAAGGCTCGTGAGCGTTACAGCTTCGGTGTATCCGACTGGCGTTCAGTATTTGGTACTCCAGGAGCGGCGTAAAAAGTTAGTAAATAAGGTAAAACTTATTGATAACTATGAAGGGGCGGCAGTTGTCGCCCCTTCTTTTTTAAGCTATAGTTAATCTGTCCCTGACAGTCCCACGGTGGGACTGACATTTGCCTAGACAGGAGAAAATCATGGCTAACACTACTTTTAGCGGTCCGGTTCGTTCGGAAAACGGTTTTAAATCCGTTAGTAAGAACAGCACTACCGGCGCAATCACAGAAATTTCTACATATGGAGGAGCTCCAGTAGCTCTAGCAGATGGTAATGTAACTTTGACTAACGCGACACATAGTGGTCGAATTTTAGTCGTTCCAAACGGCAGTCAAGACAACACTTATTCACTACCTAGTCCAGTAGCAGGCGCTTCATTTACTTTTGTATATGGCGGTGAAGCTGCTGATGCTACAGACTTTATTGTAGATGCAGGATCAGACACAAACTACTTCATTGGAAATGTGGCATTTAATGACACTGACGATGGTGCAGCTTCTGTTGTTTTTGCTAATGCTTCTTCTAACAGTAAAGTTCAAGTAAACGTTCCAGGTTCTGCTGTAATTAACATCATGGCTAAAGACAGCACTAACTGGTACATCTGGGGATCAGTAACAGGCGCTACAGCACCTGCATTCGCAGACCAGTAATAGGAGATAACAATGGCCGGATCAGACATTAAATCCGTGTTCATTGAAGCTGACTTGAATGCGGCAGATAATGCTTCTGTCGCAGCTGCAGCTCAGCCGAACACAGACTTTACAATAGATGGTACAGATGCATCCGGTGGTGTTGCTACTTTTGCTGCGGCTCGGATCTTAACAGTAACTACCGCTGGCGCGAGTGATGGAACTAAAACAGTAACTATTACAGGAACTGATTTAGATGGCGATACAATCACCGAGACAATCACTTTACCCGGCTCTGCTACTACTACAGCAGGGACGAAGTATTTTAAAACAGTCACTGCAGCAGAAATATCAGCACAACCCGCGGCAAACGTGTCTATAGGACATGCTGCAGGGGCTGCAGATGTTGTTTTTGCTGGAAGATCTAGATTAAAAGGTGCTTTTATAGTGAATTCAGCTACAGGTGGAGTAATAACGTTTTTAACGAACGGCTCCGCTGGTACTGAAATCATGAAATTAGGCACTGTAGCTAGTGCAACTGCTGAGAGAGACGTAACAATTCCTGCTGAGGGACTTATGTTTGATCAAGGCATATATGTGACATATACCGGTGGAACTGATGAAGTATTCACCAATATGACAATATTCCACGCGTAAAACACTATGACACGAGAAATTAGTTCTATATCAAGAGTTGGAACTTCGGAACCTTTTGAGCTTCAAGTTTCTCGGGGTCAAATATCATTCCACAAAACTGTGTTTAAGTTTGGTTACAACGCTGTTGTTGGAGATACAAAAGAAACCATCTGGGAACAAGGTGGTTTATACGCTTATCCTGCATCAGCAACAGTAATGACTTTATCAAGCAGTTCCACCGATGATACTTCTGCGGGAACAGGTGCAAGAACAGTAGAGGTTTTTGGCTTAGACGCCGATTACAACGAAATAAACGAAGTTGTCACCTTGAACGGGCAAACGGCTGTTAATACCACAAAATCTTATCTGCGTATAAATCGCGGCATTGTTCGCAGTGCAGGTAGTGGTGGCGCAAACGCTGGCACACTTTACGCAGGAACAGGTACGGTTACATCTGGGGTTCCAGCTAA
>Ga0075476_10000514_pt1 | contig 17130 bp, 16 predicted proteins | sample DEB08_DNA_5_FD_76339 | JGI IMG/M metagenome (GOLD analysis project Ga0075476, IMG submission 76339) | Aqueous microbial communities from the Delaware River and Bay under freshwater to marine salinity gradient to study organic matter... | ecosystem: Environmental > Aquatic > Marine > Coastal ...
TCATCATGCCCGCTTCTCTCAGAACGGCCCTCATCTCTTATCTCTCGTCTCGCCCATATGCAGAAGTGCAAGAAGGCGTAGCTGCGCTGCTTGCTTTGCAGCCAGTAGAGAGTGAGGAATAATCATACATGTACTGTAAGAAAGGGGCTTCGCGGCCCCTTTTGTTGTTTTATTATATTTGCAGTATGAGCAAAGAGCCACTAAGAGAACGAGTCAAGCGCATGCTTAAGAAGTACGGGTTGTCTGGCGTCAACAAGCCCAAGGCAACACCGTCCCACCCTAAGAAGTCTCATATTGTACTTGCTAAGGTTGGGGATAAAGTGAAGCTCATTCGATTTGGAGAGAAGGGAGCCGAGACTGCTGGCAAACCAAAGGCTGGAGAGTCAGACCGCATGAAAGCAAAGCGCAAGTCCTTTAAGGCGCGTCACGCAAAGAATATAGCTAAGGGCAAGATGAGCGCGGCATACTGGGCAGACAAGGTTAAGTGGTAATGAATACGGTTAAGTACAACAAGGGCGGGAAGCTTAAGATCTCTCAGAAGTACATTGATGTACCGCCTCCGTCTGGGTATCACTGGATGCAAGAGAATGGAAGGTACTTTCTCATGAAGGGGGAGTACAAGCCTCACCCCAACGCAGTGAAAGAGGCAAAGTTCAAGATCGTAAATCATGGGTAAAAGAAAAGTCCCATATGCGTTTGGCGTCCCCAAGAAGTATGTAGATCAGAGCCAAGGCAAGAGGACGGGCAAGAGCTCTGAGTCTCAAGCTGCTTTGGTGAAGCGCGGTCAGGAGGCTTACAAGAAAGGCGAGAGGCTTCCTGAAAGCTACTTCGATGAGCGTACAGACACGATGAAGAAAGGAGGCAAGGTTAAAGCTAAAGCCCTTAGTGCTTCAACAAGAAAAACTCTAGCAGAAAAAGCTAAAAGCTCTGGCATTTCTCTTCAAACCCTTATTAAAGTATATAGACGCGGTCAGGGGGCATGGGTGTCTTCTGGGTCTCGTACTGGGACTTCTATGGCTGCGTGGGCTATGGGGAGGGTTAACAGCTTCATTAAGGGATCTAAGAAGCATGATACAGATCTCCGATAATTCCTATATTTGCACAAACCAAACACAACAAAATAACTAATGGCTACTACAACCGCAACTCTCACGCTTTCTAGCGGCGACTTGACTGGTGATGCTCTGTCTTTGAGCACGACGGCAACGCTCACGAAAGCTGGGACCAGCACGGGTCTCGATCAGACGACTGGTGTTGCTCGCAAGTTTTATGCGGCGGCTCAAACCGATACGGCTTTGATTGCTGCTGCAGACTACACGGATGATAAGGCTCACAAGGTCTACATCAAGAACATCTCTTCTACTGCTGCCGAATATATCACCGTTAAGATCGGTGCTACTGAAGTCGGTCGCCTGTACGCTGGTGATTTCTTGTTCATCCCATGGAGCGCTGACACCACGTCAGTGGCTGCAGACATCGACATTGATACGTCTGCCGTCAACATGACCGTCGAGTATCTCGTCATTTACGAAGCATAATGGGTACGGTAAGAGCTACATTTAGTCTCTCTACCACCACGGTTATGACCTCACCGATTAACATCGGTGTGAACATGACCATCAATGCTGACTCTGGAAATGTTCAGCGCGTAAAGATTCTCGGCACTTCAGCTGGCTCTAACGACATTACCGTCTACAAGGCTAGCGACAAGCTTGAAAACGCCTACGTGTACATCAAAAACCTTTCTGCGGAAAAGGAGAAGTACATCTACGTTTATGCCGATACCGCTGCAGACGATCCAGTTGTCATCAAGCTTGGTGGTAGCGAGTTTGCTTTCATCCCCGCTCAGCAAGATCAAACGCTCAAGGCTTACGGCACTGACGTCGATCAACTTGTGGAGTACGCAGTGTTTGGTTTGGATAGCTCAGCAGTAACCCTTTCATAAAACAGACAATGTCAAATCTTTCAAATACAGCCACGGCAAACCAAGCGATCTTCGGACAGCTCGGTTCTTGCTTCTTGGACACGGCGAATCAGGACATCACATGTCCATCGGGGTATGCCTTTGTCGCAGTTACTTGCTTGCTTGACACCACCTTCAACCAACTTGAGGCGGTCAACAACGACCTAATCTTTGGCACGGACGGAACTGCAGATGACTATGACGCTACGGGAAACAACGTTAACAACGTCAACACCTTCCCCAAGGGCATCACCATCTATGGCAAGTGGGATACGATTGATATCGCTTCAGGCGCTATCATCGCATACTACGGGCCAGCGTAAAACGCACACACAAACAATTCAATATAATGGAAGACAATACTCAAAACATTGAGAGCTTTCAGATCGTCGACTCAGCAGAGGCGTTGGCTGCAAGCATGGGTGCTCCTCAGGAGCCAGTAGTGGAGCAAGTTCAAGAACCGACTCCAGAACCAATTCAGGAAGCACCAGTGGCGCAGCCTGAACCTACTCCTGAGCCACAACAAGAAACTATAGTCGAAGAGCCTGCTATGCAGGACAATACACCTGAAGGCCCGTCCTACAACGAGTCAGATATCGAAGGTGCAGTTATGTCTTTCTTGAGCGAGAAGCTCGGAAGAGAGATTAACTCAATCGAAGATCTGTCTCCAGTAGTTGAGCCTTCAACCCCGCTTGACGAGAGAGTCGAAGCTATCGCTAAGTTCGTTCAAGAGACTGGACGTTCTCCGCAAGACTGGTTTACGTATCAATCATTGAACCCGTCTGAGATGGACGACATGATGGCTGTACGCGTAAACATGGCTACGGAGTACAAGGATCTTAACGGACAAGAGATCGACCTCCTCTTGAAGAGCAAATACAAGCTTGACAACACGTTGTTTACGGACGACGAGATCAAGCTTTCACAGCTGCAGCTTAAGATTGATGCTGCGCAGGCGAGGGAACGGATTACGTCTCTGAGAGAGAGCTACCGCGCCCCCGAAGTGCAGCAAAGTCAAGAGCCACAGTCTATCGTTGATGACCAATGGATTGCCAACATGCGCCAAACGGTCCAAGGTATTGACGGTCTGGAGTTTTCTCTGGGTCAGGACGAAACCTTCACCTTTGGACTTGATGACAAGTACAAGGCTCAACTCATGGATAAGAACGCTCGTCTTGACGAGTATTTCGATCCATACATTCGGGATGACGGCAGCTGGGATATCGACTCGCTTTCGTCTCACCGTGCTTTGATTGATAACATCGACGTTATAGCCCAGTCTATTTATAGAAAGGGTTTGAGCGATGGTCAGAGAGGCTTGGTGAACAAAGCGGCGAACGTCTCTACTACGTCCCCAGTTCAACAAAACCTTAACAACAATAGTGACCCAGTTATCGAGCAAATAAAACAATACTTCGATACTGGCACTACGACTTTTAAACTGTAATAAGCTATGTCTTCAGCTGCACAGGGGGCAGGACTTGATAACAAGACCCCCCAATTTTTGACTACCCCAGACAAGTATGTGTCTCTGGGTGCTTTGCTTGATGATTACTCAAAGCCAGACGCGCGTGATCTCTTGATCAAGCGTTTCGGTGATCAGGGTATCACGGGCTTTTTGAAGTTGACGGGAGCTGTCAAAAATGTTGGTACTTCTGACGAGGTGTACTACTTCGAAGAAGGCCGTCGCCACAAGGCTATCGACACGTCCACGTTGACCATCAGCAACGGTTCAACCAAGTCTATCACGATTGACTTTGGCGCTGCTGGCACGGAGCCAGTTGCTCCTAACGATCTCGTTATGGACGTTATTTCTGGTGACGTTTTCTTGGTTACGGATACCGCTTCTCTCGGAAAGATCGGTGGCGGAGCTACGGCTTTGTCTGCTGGCCAGATTTTGATTGAAACGCTTGACGACGCTGCACCTGCACGCACGCTCACCGCTGGCGATAAGCTCGCTGTTGTGGGTAACATGTACGCTCAGGGTTCTGCAGAGCCTTCAGCTTTCTTGGAGCCTGACGTGATGCGTCACACTCAGACCTTCGCTATCGTGAAGAACAAGTATGAGGTGAACGGCTCACAGGCTACGAACATCGGATACGTGAATGTCGGAAACGGTGACTACCGTTGGTTCATTAAGGGTGAGATGGAAGCTCGTCAGCGCTTCGAGGACTTGAGAGAAATGACTCTCTTGTTTGGTGAGCAGACGGCACTCGCCTTCCAAGGTTCTGCTAACGAAGGTATCGTTGGTACGGAAGGTTACTTCTCTGCTGTGAACGACAGAGGTATCGTTGTGTCTGGAGCTACTGCCAACGCAATGGATTCTTTTGCTGAGTTCGACGCTGTCATCAAGTTGTTGGATAAGCAAGGCGCTCCTGCTGAATACGCTATGTATGTCAACAGAGCTCAGTCCTTGGCTATCGACGACATGTTGGCTGCTGGTGTTTCAACGCAGATGACTGCTGGCTTGGCTGGTCAGTTCGGTGCGTTCAACAACGACGCTGAGATGGCTGTCAACTTGGGCTTTAAGTCTTTCACTCGCGGTGGATATACCTTCCACAAGCACGATTGGAAGCTCTTGAATGATCCTAACTTGTTGGGAGCAGGTACTGCATACCACGGTGTGATGTGTCCTTTGACTCAAGTTGTTGACCCACAGACGGGTAACAGAGCTCCTGCATTGGAGTTGAACTACAAGTCTGCTAACGGTTACAGCCGTGAGTTGGAGCACTGGGTGACTGGCGGTGGTGTTCTCGGTTACAGAACCGACGGCACTGACAAGGCCACCTTCCACTACCGTTCTGAGGCCGCTTTGATTACTCGCGCTGCTAACCAGCACGTTGTTATCAAGGGCGCCTAATTGTTAATCTGAAGTTATGAGTGAGGGCCTTCGGGCTCTCACTCTAACCTTCTCAACACTAGAACAAATGGCAAAGACAAACGTTTTTCCTCTTTACTTGGATGCAGCGCCTGTTACGCTTACGGCTGATGACTCTACGTATGATGTTGTTTCAAGCCGAGTGATTCTTGACGGAACGTCTGCAACCGTTCAGATTAGATTTAACAACACCACGGATGTTGATCACGGGACTGTTGTGCAGTTCGAGTGTACAAATGCCGCTAACACAGTGACGGTTCAAATAGAGCCTGAAGCTGATGACGCTTCTTCTGATCTCGCTACGTTTGCCGCAAACGAACAAGCTACGGCTATGTACTTTGATGGCGGATGGAGATGGGTCGCCCTTTATGGACCATCGCTTAGCTAATATGTAATCGAGAGGAGAGAAAGGCTCTCCTCTCTTTTACTATTTTTACTTCATGGATAAGTTCATCATATTTAAGTTGAAAGACGTTACTGCTGCGGGAGCAAGCGTCTCTGATGACGGTACTGGTATTGAAATTATTTCTCTTCCAGTAAAGTCTATCTCGCACATGACCGCCTCTACAGGTAAGGTTAATATCTTCTTTAAGGACGTTTCTCGATATGACGAGAGCAACCTTAGCACTGGTGAGTCCATGCAAAAGTCTTTCGTTACTATTTCTTGTGACGCAGGTGATGAGTTTGGCACCATCGAACGTATTTCAAATTTCTCGGGCCTTAAGGATGCAAGTAAGGCTTTGGTTTTTGAAGCAGAAACTCAGGGGTCTATTTCCGCCATCATCAAGGCTCACCCCATCAACAGAGTTACAGGTAAGTCTAGTGTTGTTACAGATAGCAGTTTTACTGCCGTCTCTTCAAACACGATCAACGACATCGATTTCGGCGCATCAGAGAACAAACCTATTCTTGATCTAGACTCCAGAGACGCCGTGTTTGGAGGCGGTGGTGGGGTCATCTCTGCATGGGCTAATGCTGGTACTGGCAGCACCACTTATGACTTTGGGGCTGTTGTCGGTAGCGTCACTCAGCTTGCGGGCAGTACTACTTCTGGCTTTTCTAGCAGCGTCAATACTGCACTGTTCCTTTCGGACTCGTACATCACGCTGGCAAACCAGCTTACAGTACACGGTGACTATACGATGTACTTTGTCTACTCTTCTGGCACAGGAGCTGCTGGTGATACCCCTCCGATAATCTACGGTGTTGATGCTGGGGATACTAGCGGCGGTGTAGGGTTGTCTTCTTCCACAGTAGACGGCATCACTTCTGCACAGAGGGGTCGTATTGGCATTCAATACCAAGAGAGATATGGTGAGCCTGCATCTTCAGAAACCCTCGTTGACCTAAGCGCAATTACACCATGCGTTCTTGTCATCAGAAGGGATAAGGACTTTAACGTCTTTGTGTACAACGCAGCTGGAGATCTTGTAGCATCTATCCCTGCTTCTATCGGCAATCCCATTGAGGGAACACAGAACCTCCAGAACGGAGATACAACTGGCAGCCTCGATGTCTTTCATATCGGGAGCGCTGGTGAAGACACAACGCACTCATTCAACGGACGGCTTGGACGCTTTGGAGTTATAACAAGAGACATTGGATCTGTTGAGGCTCAACGTATTGCAACCGAATTGTTCGATCTTTACTCAATCTAATTAAATAATTTTACTATGGCTGAACAAGCTACACGACGGGCTGGCCGCCCCAAGAAGGCCGCACCTGCAGTTGGTTTTGCAACCGAAGCACCAGAACCAACCCCACAACCCAAGAAGTCTCTTGAGTTTAAGGTCCCTAAAAAGAAGGAGGCAGCAGACGTTGTCTACCGTATAATCAAGGGAGGTGGTGTTGCATTTATGCTCCCACAAAAAGAGCTTACTGTTTTTGATGAGTCTACGCAGAACGTGCGATCTATTCGTTACTGCCCATCAGAACCGTCTATCTATGTCGACGAGCAGTCTGAGAACCCACGCAAAGAGGCTGTCATCTTCTACGATAAGCTTTTGGCTGTGCCTCGCACTAAACCAAACCTTCAGGCTTTCTTGGACGCCCACCCCATGAACAAGGCTAACGGGGGTGGTACATTCTACCGTGTCGACAAAACTCAAGAGTCTAAGGTGAGCGTAGATAAAGAGTTCGCTATTGCAGATGCAATTACAGCTGTGCGCGATAAATCTATCAACGAGCTGTTGCCAGTGGCTATCTACCACAACCTTAAGATTGACCGTGAGTTCTCTGAGGTTCGCTACGACCTGCTGCAGATTGCCAAGAAGAACCCAACCGCCTTCATGGAGTCATTTGACAAGCCATCGGTGCGGGCTCGTGCCATTGCGGTACAAGCTAACGACTACCAGATCATTAAGGTCAGCAGCAGTGGCGCGTACTGGTTTGACACAAACACCTTGATTGTCTCCAATCCTGTAGGTATGGATAGTTACGATACGCTCGTAAGATTTATGCTAACAGAAAAAGGGTCTGACGTCCTCAGTAGACTAGAGGACGAGCTTTCCAAGCTGTAAAGAGAGGCCCTTCGGGGCCTCTTTTGTTTTTGTATATTTGCTACATGATTAGTGTCATTGAAGTATATAATGCTGTACGTGACTTAGCGAACAAAGACCAGAAGGGATTTGTGACTCCAGAGATGTTTAACTCTCTTCTGCCTGTAGTCCAGTCTACGATCTTTACTCGCATCTACGACGCAGCATTGCAGGGTAAGGCGCTGAGAAGATCTGGTGCAGATCTCGGCGGTGAGGACTCGCTGTATCTCAAGGCTAAGAACTTCTTGTCAGAGTATGTTACTTCTGATACGTTGGTCGAAGCCAACGAGACCTCTATCTACGACGATTCTGACATCTTTAAGAAGCCTCAGAACCTGCACCGCATCATCTCCATCTTTACGGACACTACGGATTTTGGCATGACCAACATCGATCTGGTGTACAACTCCGAGAAGATGACTCGGATGCTCAACAGCAACCTGTCAGCTCCTACTGATGCATTTCCAGTAGCGCTCATCTCTCACGACATCGAGGTGTTTCCTGCGGTGACGAGCGACGTATACATTAACTACTACAGAAATCCCACTTCCCGCTTTGAGACCAACGGCGTTGACATGTCTGCTGGAGATATTGACGCAGTTCGTCAACCGTCGTATTCTGGACAAACGGTAGCTGGATTGACTGTTCCCAACCCACCAGACTGTAGAGCCTTTGACCTCCCAGCAGAGTTTAAGGACGAGGTTGTAAAAGAAATCTGCAAGATGATTGGCGTGTCTCTTAGAGACGCCGTACTCATCGGATACGGTGGTCAACAATAAGAACGCATGGCATACAAGGATATTTCTACAGAGGGAATGAATTACGTCACCCTGCGACAGGTGATGGATGACTTCATGCTGGGTGTTGATACTGACGACTATATCTCAAACGTCAATGACGCTATGCTTCGCAACATTGCACTGCGTGGCATTCGTGAGTTTGGATTTGATATCAGCAAAAGAATCAAGTCCTTGAAGCTAACTGTTGACTACAGAAACAATACAGTACATCTCCCTAGCGATTACGTTGATTTGCTTAAGATCGGCATTGTAGGTGGCGATGGTGTGGTGTACGTGTTGAACCAAAACAAAAACCTCAATTACTCTCGTAAGGTCTCTACGACTACTACTCCTGTAGACGACAAAGACGGTCCTATGTACTTGTCGCAGAACGAGGTTGAAAACAGAGAGGAAGACAAGACTCCTACTGGCGGGTCAGACGTGGTTTCAAATGGAGACCCCTTTGAGTCTTATGTGTTCAGGAACTACATCTACGAGAACACTGTCGGAGGGCTGTATGGCGTTGGCGGAGGCCACGCCTCTGGCGAGTACCGCATCAACCTTGAGCAGAATAGAATCGAGGTCGATACGTCAAGCAACTTCACGGAGGTTGTCTTGGAGTACATTGCTGACGAGGCTCGCAGCTCCAACCCCTTGGTTCATGTATACCTTGAGGAGGCCCTTCGGTCTTACATCTACTACAAGCTTTGCGAAAGAAAGTCAACGGTACCTGCCAACGAGAAAGCCAGAGCGCGACAGGAGTATTACAACGAACGTCGCAAGGCTAACGCAAGAATGAGCAACTTCAATAGAGATGAGGCTCTGAGAACGATTAGAAAGAACTTCAAGCAGGCACCTAAGTACTAATGATCGATAAGGTATTTCCCAGAAAGCTTAACTCGAGCAAAGACACAAGACTGCATGCTCAAGACGAGATGTTGGATGCGGTCAACGTCACCTTTGATGACAATGGTGTCGATTTTCAAGCTGGCGTAACGACGGCTACAGGCAACTTCGGGGTCCTCAAGCCAATTAAGGGGAACGTCGCTGTAAACAACGGTGACGGCCACTCCTTGGCTAACGGGTCAAAGGTTATCGGTAGCTGCAATGACGATCGTGCTGGACGCATCTACTACTTTGTGTACAGCCCTGTGGCGAATCAATCTGGGGTGTACTTCTATGAGACGTCAAGCAACAGCCTTAAAAAGCTTTTGACCTCCAACCTCTTCAACTTTAGAGGCAACTCTTTCGTTGACGGAAACGTGGTGTACATCGCAAACTCAGATAGAGCTGCTGGTGCAACAGACCTTAAGCCCATCCTGTTCTTTACAGACAACAACACTGAGCCAAAAAAGATTGATATTCAACGAGTTAGCGAGGCTGGCTCTGGCGTCGACTTCTTGGACTTTGTTTCTGCCTGCCCTCGAACCCCTCTTGACCCACCTGTATGGAGCTTCCAGAGCGACCCTTCATATAAGGTTAGCAACTTCAAGGGAGAGCGTGGCTTTCAGTTTGCATACCAAAACATCTACAAGTCTGGTGATGTAAGTGCGCTTAGCACGTACTCTACTCTTGCTGTGCCGTCGGCATACTTGAATCAGGGGAGCATCAGCAACCCAAACTTCTTCGCTGAGAATTACATCGCTGTAATCATCCCCAACGAAGCGTTTACTTCTGAGGTTGCTAGAGTGAGAGTTCTTGCTCGTAGTGGAAACTTCGGCAGCTGGCTTGTAGTCGATGAGCAGGATTACACTGGCGGGCAGGTGCAGGTCAACTTCTACAACGATGAGATCTACACTGTGCTTCCTGACGCAGAGGCCAAGAAGCAATTCGATGCCCTCCCTAAGAAGGCCCGCACTCAGGACGTAACCAATAACCGTCTCTTTTATGCAAACTACGTCGAGGGCTTTGACGTCCCAGAGGTGTCTGCATCAATCACTCACACGTTTCTCGAAAGACCTCAGGACTTTATCTCGGTGAACCTTTTGCTCACCCCAGAGATTCGTCAGGTCAACTCAAACTTTTCTGAAGAGAGTGTAAACAGAGTTTCGGGGTACCGCCTTGATAGCGCTGAGCTGCCATCTACTGTTAGTGCAGGCACTCAGGTTATATTTAACATCTCTCTATCTCCCGAAGGCAACTTCCATTTTTATGAATCTCGTGATAGCTTTCACTCTAGTGCAGAGCTCAAGAGATTTGTATCTGAAGGTGAGGAGTTCCATGTGACGACCAACGACGCCCATCAGGGCAAGTTCGCTTCCATGGGTGCTGGTGAGACGGTCGGTATTGCGTCCTCTGGCCTTGGTTATTTCAACGGGCAGGATCCCGACGGGTTTGATGTCCCTACGGTCTCTGGTGGAACGCAGAACCTTAAGCGCGAGGGTATTACTACTAGCCCCTATGGGTTGTTTTTGGCCGATGGCACCGCCTTCCCTAGGTGGTCAGCCAACAGGCCGCAAGACCCGCAAGACTTTAGGGCCGTGTACGGTACATCTGCACAGAACCCCTTCATTTTGCAGGGGAGCTCTTGCCAGTTCTCAGGAACTTTTGTTACGAATGTCGACCTGAACAAGACCCGCCTTGTCAACATCATCAAGGACATGTTGGTTAACAACCACACGTCTACTGACTCTTCGCTCTTTAACATTACAGAGGTTGGGGGTGAAACGGTGTACGAGTCGGTGGTGCAGATCGTAAGTCTTCAGAACAGACACACGTACAACATTGATCTCAACCTCAACAACAAAGACAAGATTAACGTATATCAGTCATCTGACTATAGGTCAAAGCTTGTTGTGGCTGTTGGAGACCATGCTGCTCTTACTGGCACAGACACAAGGCAGGTTCCTCCTTGCGGGTACTTTATTGTAAACAAGGCTACGCCTACTGTTGGCCTTAGAGATATAACCCCGTTTTATGCGCTTTCAGATTACGGGCAGGCCAGTGACTCTTTCTTAGCTCTGGATCTTATTGATATTCAGAACTTTGAGACCATGACATGCATACCAGACGTGTCGATGGACGCAAATCTTGGCAGCAAGATTCTTGAGTTTGGAGACGGACAGCAGGCGACAACATACCCCCTGCCCATCACAACTCAAATCAACGACTTTTTCGAGTGGGGTAACATTTTTGACGGGTGGGTATGTTTTACTCCTCAGTTTATTAAGTCTCCGTTTGGCATTAGCGCTATGACTCTTACGGAGCTTGGCGGTAACCCAAACGTTGATGGATTGTTTAAGCATAACGGCAGAGAGATTTATGACATAGTAAGCGATGGGGTCTTTGAGTTTGACACCAATCCTTCTACCTACGGCCTCCCTCACCTTTTGACACCTGACCTACAGCTTGGAGATTTGCCATTTATTGACGAAATAAACCTGTATTTGGGCGCGGGCGAATTTAGTGACAACCTTCCTTCAGAAGTCATAAATACCCTTTCTGCTAGAAACATTCCTCAAATCTCTAGGTGGGTTGGATGTCTCATCCCTGCTGGAGGATTCTCTCAAGTTGTAACGGGAGTTGGAGTAACGTCTGTATTCAATATTGTTGGAGGTAGGCTCATCCAAACCTTTGAGAACTATGCTGATGACGTGCTGTTAAACGACGGCGTAGACATCAAGAACGATCCTCAGGCTTATTTCCAGTATGCCTTCACAACGCTTGATGGGGAGGGGGGAGCTGGAGGTGCAGACACCGTGTTTAAAAACACGAATGGCATCAACAAGTCCTCTCTAACACACTCTATGATAACGATGGGCTTTGGCTCTTGGCTGAAGAACACCGACGTTACTGGTCACGCAACCATTTTGTTTGAGGAGTTCAATCACAACTTGAGCCTGATGCGCACTGGCAACATCAGCGATATGGGTGCGTGGTATGATGCGGTTGAAGTTGATCCTGATACCGAGGAGGTTTTAGTTGATGAACCCATATCTCCCAACAATCCTATATTCGCTGAGCAAAGGTCTATTGTCGAGGTTACGTCTTTTGACGCAGCTATCGTTCCTCCAGTAGAGGGTACGGGCGCAAACAGGTCTTTTAAGACGAAGGCTACTCACGACTTCGGCATCGTATTCTACGATCAGAGAGGCAGGTCTACTGACGTTACACCTATCGGCAGCGTGTATGTTGATGGATATGATAGCGCATCTCAGCAGGGGCCTGTAGCCATACAGGTCAACCTCACTTCAGAGCCTCCATCGTGGGCATGGCACTATCAGATAGTATACGGTGGCAACAACACTTACGCTGACTTCATTCAGTATACTACGGGCGGGGCCTTTTTGGAGTTTGAGTCAGAGACAGATACGGGGAACATCTACGTTTCCCTCAACTACCTTCAGAACAACAGCGATGTCTCCTATGCACAGTCCTTTGGTGCCGTCAATGAAGACGGATCTAAAGACTTGTACACATACCAAGAGGGCGACAAGCTTCGTATCATTTCGTACTACACGAATAACGAAACGCGGATCTTCCCTACCGCCTACGAGTTTGACATCGTCGGAACCAAGGTGTTCTCTGAGGACGAAAGCAATATCCTCGCGGACCCAGACTTTCCGCCTGCCATCCCATCAAAGGTTGGTCAGTTCTTGGTTCTGAAAGACAACCCGCAGGCTGTTGGATTCTCTTACTCCTACGTGAAGGCTGGTCAGGTTGATGGTAACTCACCGTCTTCATCATCGGCCCACCTCTGGAACAACAGATGTGTCGTGGAAATCTACAGGCCCCTCGACGTGCAGGGGGTGGAAGACCGCGTGTACTACGAGATTTCTAAGAAGTACAACATTATCCGTGACGCCTCTCTTGCTCCTACGTGGGAAAACAACAACATTGTCCTGAACAACGGAGACGTTTGGTTTAGACGTGTTGCTGTAAACATGCCCATCTTTGACTCTACCGTAGGTAAGTTCAGAAACATCATAAAGGATGCTGGTAACGCTACGCCTAGGTTTAGAGACTACCACCTCGAGACAAGTACCTTTACAGATACAATCTCTGGTGCCAATCAGTACGACTACGGAAAGCCCAAGATTGCAAACCGATTCCAAAAAGAGATTCGCAGGGACTCTTCCATTACGTTCTCCGACCTAACTAACCTCGCCAGCCCAGTCCTCAAGTACACGTCATTTGACGGCACTGTAGGCAATTTTAAGGACCTCCCCAACAAGCACGGTCAGATATCAAAGATCGTGGATTATGGGGACGCTCTGTTCGTTCTTAACGAGGATAAGATTAGCGCCATCCCTATTGCTCGCAGCGTCATCTCAGACGTCGCTGGTCAGGACCTTGTCGTGGCCTCTGAAAGAGTTATGGGTACGCAGAAGTTCTACGCTGGCGATAGCGGGTGTAGCACAAACCCAGAGTCGGTGGTTAAGGTGGGTGAGAGCTTGTACTTTGCAAACAAAGAAAGCCAAGAGGTTTACAAGTTCAACCCAGCCAACGGAGTTACAGTCATCTCTGACATCGGCATGAAGTCGTACTTCAGAGAGCTCTTTCAGACGGTCATCGACTCCGCTATTACTTCGGGTCAGGTGAGAGTTGTTGGGGGATATGACCCAATCTTGGATGAATACATCCTGAGCGTATATAATGCTCTTACGCTGGTGTTTGATGGTGACGTCGAGGTACTGCAACCTTCTGGCACTGCAGACCCAGACCCCCCGATTGATGTTGATGGTCCTCCTGTCGACTTCGACGAGGGTATTATCTCCGATCTTCAGGGTCAAATTGAGGTCCTAACAAGCGAGATTGACGATCTTGAAGCAGAAAACATTGTGCTTGCATATGTCAACACGCAGCTTACGCAAGCCGTTGCTCAGCTCAATCAAGAAAAGAATGAGCTGTTGGAGGATATTGCTGGCATTGTGGGGGCTATCTATAATGCCTCAGCACCCATACTTTCATTCGGCCAAGAGGAAACTCCAATCGTAACCTTTGAACAACTTTTCGGCTCAGGATATACTGGCATTTCTCCAAACGTAATTGAACAGCTGTATCAGTCGATTGAAAGCAACACGCTAGAGGCGACCATCTCTGAGCTTGGGGTGGATCTGCAGGGCGTGATTCTTGAAAACCTTGATTCTGGTATACAGTCGTATGCCTCTGCTCAGTTTGATGAGGCCACCAGCGTCATTGGAAGTCAAAACGATGTGATCTTATCTCTTGGGCTGGTGCGTGACGCGCTTCTCATTCAGGCGTTCTACAGCATAAGCGCTACGTGGCACCTTGCTGGTAAGCCCGAGCTAAGTGGTGTTCTTCCAGCCCCAATAGAGGATTTGCTTCAGGGTCTTCAGGGTGATGACAACTCCCTGTATACTCTACCGACTCTTGCAGACCTCTACAACGCCTTTGACTCAAACCGAAACGGTGTTATAGACAACTCTGACATCATTGAGGCAGCTAACATTGTTTCAACCTTTGAACCAATCCTTGAGGCTCTATACTCATCTGACAGCACTGCCGCAACAGAAGAGGAGGTGAGACTGTTTAGGGAGCTTATAGACGCTGGCAATCTCAGGGACTACACTGGAGAGGATTTGTACCTCACTGCAGTTAAAGACCTCGAGGATGCGTTCATTGCAGCAAAAAGCACACGATGAAGAATACTATAGCATTCAGCAATAAGAACAACATGTGGACGTCTAAATACGACTACGTGTCATCCAATTATAGCAGCATAGATAAGAAGTTCTTCTCGTCGAACAAGCTCACTGGTGGCAACAGCCCCATTGCTTGGCAGCACAACAAGGGATCCATCAACAGCTTTTACAATAACCTATACCCGTCTACTGTAGCGGTGTCTTTTGCTGGTAACCCTTCGCAGAACAAGCTGTACAAGTCTATGTCTATAGAGGGGAACGGAAGGTTTGACAACTCCGTAAATGCCTTTACTACTAGTGACTTTATAAGCGCGTCTGGCGAAAGGCAATACATCAATGCTGGTGTCGCCAAAAACTATGGTGGTAACTACTATGGTCACATTGGTAATGACCCACGCATCAAGCCAACGGCAGACCTGAAGTACTTGGGGATGATCGGGCTTAGCGGAAGTATTGGTGCAGGTGATCCAATACAAGCCGTTGGTGATCAGTTGCAACTGTTTAAGCTTCCAATAATTGGGTCTGCAATCGGCGTTGGTCAGTCGGCTATAAACCCAACAAAGCTGCTGTTTAAAGCGAACAACGTCCCAACGGATATTGCTTCTGATTTTGGATACAATGAAGAGTTGATGTTTATCAACGGAACCAACTTCTCATTCATCGATTCGGATACGTCATACCAACAGGTGGCGACCAACATACACATCGCAACAGCACAAGATCTGACCACCATAAACAAGACGACCGCCTTTCAACAAGACGGCATCATTGTAAAGATTGGTACCGACGACTCTCTGTATACGCTCCTTACGTTTATAAACCAGCTGGGGTACTTGCAGAACGGCGGCATATCTGTCTTTGGTCTTGTAGACCCCAAACATTCTGGTGATATGATGCGAGGACAGTTTGCAGAAGCTCACTTTACGTTCACAGCAGAACCGTTTGAGTTGTTCTCTCTTAATCTCAATTACGAACCCACTGACTTAGACCACTCTAAGTGATAATAACTATATTTGTAACATGATCGACTTTTTGCACGACCTTTTTTTCGGTCCCGATCTGCCTCACGTCACGAAGTTTTTGACTGGGATAGAGATCGCTATGATAGCTCAGCTCGTTGGAGACCTTGGGTCGAAAGCTTTTACTGCTTCTAAGGCTGAAAAGCAACGGAGTGAGGGGGAGAGAATTGCGGAGGAGGCCACCAAGAAAATTCAGGAGGCAAAGTTTACTGTTGGTCAAGAGACTCGTGATGTTGCAGAGCTGCAGAAGCAGCAGTTTGAAGACCTCCAAGATCTCATTAAAAGAAACCAGATGGCTATGTCGCAGCAAGCGATAGCGTCGGCCATGGGTGACCCCACAAGAGCCTCATCTCAGGTGTCTTCGCTTTTAAACCAGCTTGGACAGCAGTCACTCCAAACAAACTTGCAGCTAGGCCAACAAAAGACGGCAGTTGACGAGCAGCTTGCGAATCTCACAGAGCAGTACAACTTGGCTAACATTAAAAAAGACTTGGACCTTCAGTCTCAGATAAGACAAGAGGGTCAGGCGGCTGCAAGCCTTGGGTTTGCTACTGGAGCCGAAACAGGGGCTAGTGCATTTCAATCCCCCGCGAACCTTATGGACACAGCTCTTGCCATTGGTCAGCTGACTGGTGAGATGCCTTTTGGAATGGCTAACGGAGGTAAGCTTGATAATCAGATCTATATGACTGGTGGTGAGTTCGACCACGACAGCAACAAGAAGGCTCTCGTTGATGAAGAGACGGGTGAGAAGGAGGCAGAGCTCACTGGAGAGGAGGCGGTCCTCAACCCAGAGCAGACCAATAGAACGATGCAAGCGGCTGAGATCTTGTTCAACTTCTTGGAGCAGAATCCTAACGCTCCAGAGGAAGTAAGGGCCGTTGCCAAGCTCCTCGAGTTCCTAAACGACCCACAGTTCCAAGGCCCAGACGCGGCTGAAATGCCAGAGGATGCGGTTGAGGAGGGTGAAATCGACATCTGATGGCCGTAGCGTACACACAAAAGATTGCCGCACCAAAGGAAACTGGGCTTGACAGGACCTTTGCTGCGCTGCAGTTTAAACAGCAGCAAGCGGCGGCAGCACAGAAAGCTGCCTTAGCGCAGAAGAAAGCCAGACAGAAAGAGGCTGGTGAACGCCTTGCCAAGATTGCGGGGTTTGATATTACTCAGATTCCGATTGGTATACGACCAGCTGTCATGAATATGTGGGACGATCTGAATGCCAAGGCACCAGAACTTCTTGAGTCAGACGACCCAACCATGCTTGCTAGGGCAACACAATCCTTTCTCAACCAGTTCAATATGGCTGCAGACCAGCTAAAAGACGAGGGCCTTCAGGAAGGTATGAA
>Ga0075476_10000516_pt1 | contig 17047 bp, 17 predicted proteins | sample DEB08_DNA_5_FD_76339 | JGI IMG/M metagenome (GOLD analysis project Ga0075476, IMG submission 76339) | Aqueous microbial communities from the Delaware River and Bay under freshwater to marine salinity gradient to study organic matter... | ecosystem: Environmental > Aquatic > Marine > Coastal ...
GCCATACATTCCCTTAGCATTCACGGTAGCAATGTTTATGATGTTGCCTTTTTTCTTAGCAATCATGTCTGGCATAACTGCCGTGGTGCACAAAAAAGCGCCATTAAGAACTACCGTCATAGTGCGATCAAATTCATTTATGTCAGTACCAAGCAGATCTTCAGTCTTTGGCAGATATGTCGCATTATTAACAAGCACATCTACCACGCCAAGGTCATTTTTTATTTGGTTAAAAACATTTTTTACATCTTCAGGTATAGAAATGTCTAGTTTATAAGCTTTCGAGCCCGGTATTTCTGTAGCAGCTGCTTTAGCGCCCGCTTCGTCCAAATCAACTAAAGCAACCTTGGCGCCGCTCGCACCAAAATCTTTTGACATTTGCTTGCCAATTCCACGACCAGCTCCAGTGACTACAACAACTTTATTTTCTAGACTTTTATACATTGATCACTTTATGCTTCCTGCGGTTAAGCCTGAGACTAACCACTTCTGAATTGAACCAAACAAGATAACCACTGGAATAATTGAAATAACTGCAGCAGCAAATAGGTAGTTCCATTGCACTTGATATTGGCCAATAAAGGTGTTGATACCAACAGTCAATGGCCGTGTGTCGACTGTGCTACTTAAAGTTAATGCGATCACAAACTCATTCCAAGCCGCAATAAAGGTAAAGATCAAAGCAGTTGCAATACCTGGCAAAGCTAGCGGAATGGTAATTTTTCGCAGGGCCATGAATCTGGTACATCCATCAATAAATGCAGCATCTTCAATTTCACTCGGAATGCTCGAGAAAAACCCAGCCATGATCCAAATTGCAAATGCCAGGTTAAAAGCAGCATTAACCAGAATTAGCGATAAGTAAGTGTTGACCAATCCGAGTGAAACTACTTCACGATAGATTCCCACGACTAGGGCTACCGGCGAAAGCATCTGAGTTACGAGAACCAGAAGTAGAAAAATAACTCTTCCCTTAAACCTAAATCTCGCAACGTAATATGCCGCAGGTAGCGCAACTAATAAAACGATAAAAGTTGCTGCAAGAGCAATAATCACTGAATTTTTGAGATATGTAGCAATTGGTGCATTATCAAAAGTCTCTACGAAATTATTCCATTGCCAATCTGTAGGTAGATATAAAGATGGCATCATGAATAATTCGTCATCTGGCTTAGTAGCCGTAGTTAACATGTGTAAATACGGAACAGCAAAAGCAAATGCCACCGCGTAGGCAGTTAGCGCAACAATAGTTGTTTTTATGAAACTTTTAGTTTTCATTTTGCTGCCTCCATCCTGACACGCGCAAGAACAGCAGGATAAACATGAAGATAATTATGAAGTTGAAGGTAGCTAGCGCGGCGGATTGACCCATCTCTTGCAATCTGAACGCCAGCTTGTACATAAAGGTAGTTGTGACATCAGTAGAGTTACCTGGTCCACCCTGAGTCATTACCCAGATGACCGGAAAGTTATTGAAAACATTAATCAAATTAATAACGAGTGCCACTAAAAGCGCAGGCCTCAAAAGTGGGAAGACAATCTTCCAATAAGTCCTCCATGATGAAGAGCCATCAACTTGCGCTGCTTCTCTAATTTCATTTGGGATTGTTTGCAATCCGGCAAGTAGCACAAAACTGGTAAAAGGCAGTGAGACGAAAACCGCAACAGCCACCATCCAAGCCATTGCTACATTTGGATAACCCAGCCAATCTATGGGCTCCTGCAAAATCTTTAAATCAATTAGAACGGTATTAAAAAAACCATAAAAGGCATTTAGCATCCATCTAAAAGTTAATGCGGTAGAAAATACCGATGCAGCCCAAGGCAAAATGATGAACCATCTAACAACAGTTAGCCCTGGGAATTTTTGATTTAACAATGACGCGAGTGGCAAAGAAATTACAGCTGTGAAGAAAACAATAGACAGCACCCAAAAAGCAGTTCTAATGAAAATAGATGGGAGTTCTGGTCGCGCTAGAAGCTCTACATAATTTTGAAATCCAACGTATCCAAGAATTAAGCCACTTCGAGAAACTTCTCTAAAAGAGGTTCTAACCATCTCAAAAGCCGGCCAACCAACCCAAGTAAAAATAAGAATTAAAGCAGGAGCAATCCACGGTAGTGGACCTAGCGGTGGTTTTCTGAACTTGCCATCTGGCCGAATCTTTAAATTAGACATATCACCCCTAGGTAGTGGTCAATGCTAAGAATTTATTGCATAACTCACTAAGGGGTTTTACCCCCTAGTGAGTTTGCAGATTAATTGCGTTTCCGCAATTAGCTAATTAATTTAGCCTTGCTCGGCAAGCGCCTGGATTTCGCCAAGTACGCCAGCTGGATCATTTAGAGCTAGACCAACTTTTTGCTGCATTTCGGTTTGCACCGCTGGCCAGTTAGCGAGATCGCCTGGGTAGAAAATAGCTCCAGGCATTAGATCGATAAATGGTCCAATTGCAGGATCACTCTTGGCTTGTTCACCGGCAGAGACAGTTGCTGGAATAAATCCACCAGCTGCTTCCAGGAAGCCTAGATAGTTTTCAGGCACATAGATGAAGTCCATGAACGCCTTAACGGCTGCTTGATTACCATCTTTCTTAAACCCAAAGAAGTAATCTTGCACACCTAGGGTGATTGCTGACTTGCCATCATTGTGTGGGAAACCAGAAATACCGAAATCAACGGTGCTTCCTTGGTCAGCCAATACAGATGGGAAGAACACAGAACCATTAACCATTGCAATCTTTCCTTCACCGAAAAGTTGGAAGACTTCGGTGCGGTTAGTGGTTGCAGGGTTTGGTTGGGTGTATCCAGCATCAACCATCGATGCTAAGAATTCAGCAGCTTCAATATTTTCAGCAGAATTAATAATCCACTGTCCATCTTGGTAAACGCCGCCGCCGTTGCCACCAGCCCAAATTGTAAATTCTGCTTGAGCCTCTTCAGGTCCTAGCGGAATACCGTATGGGAATACACCTGGAACATTTGCCTTGATTGCAGCAGCTGCTGCTTCAAGTTCTGCCCAGGTTGTTGGTGGTTCTGTAATTCCAGCTTGCTCAAAGATCTCTTTGTTGTAGAACATTGCGCGAGCAGATGCCAAGTCTGGCACTGCGTATGCGGTTCCGTCATACTTAGAGTTATTCAAGAATGCAGGAACAATGTCAGCCAAAACTTCTGGGCTAACTATGTCTTCTGCTGGGTATAGCAAACCGTCCGCTGCAAAGTTAGCAAAAACGTTTGAGTTTGCAATGTCTGGAGCCTGACCAGTTGCAACAAGAGTTGCTAACTTGTCATTCAACTGTTCCCAGTTAACAACTTCTACAGTTGCAGTTACAGTTGGATATTGCTCCATAAAACGTGCAGCCAAATCATCAAAATATGGTTGCATACGATCGGTATATTGTGCCATCACAATATAAAGATCAGTCGCTGGAATTTCACCAGCTACCTCAGTGGTGTCAGTTGAAGAAGAAGTATCTTCAGCAGCATCTTCCGAGGCGCCACTTGAGCAAGCGGCCAACAAAACTGCAAGAGCAGCAATGCCGGCGAGGCTTCGCTTTAAGCGCATTTTCCCTCCTTATAGGTAGATTGATTAGCATCCTACGCCTATAGGATTTAATTCAAAAGATGAATCCAACTTCGTTACAAGTTTGTAATGATTTTAAGAGCCTCACTCAGATTCCAATTGTGTGATCTTCGACAAGTGCCGAGGGGCATCAGGATTCAAGCCGCTCTGGGTTGCTAAGGCTTCGACCAGTAATTGAGCCTGAATTAGCGTTATAAAAACGTGGCTTAACTCGCTCCAAGTAGATTCACTATATATATAGGTATAGGGATCAGTTTGAGGGAAATCTCCGAAAATAATTGGTACCACCCCCGCCCCAAAGGCTTTTTTCGCAATAACTTCTAACTCGCGGTTCGACCGATGACTTTGTCCATTAGTGAAAATAAGTAAATTCTCATCTTCTTCAAACAGCGCTTTGGTGCCGTGCTGAAGCTCAGCAACCGTTATTCCAATTGCATCCACATAGCAGGTTTCGCGAAATTTCAACGCAACTTCCAAAGCGATATTTTCAGTGAAGCCATTGCCGCAGGAAATCATTGTTTTTGCATTTTTTAATTTCTCTACTGCAGCCGTTAATTCAGTTTTTTCGATTACCTTCTGGGCTAATTTAGGTAAGGTTTTTAACTCTTCTAAGGCTTTATTGTTCTCACCCAATATCGCAGCGATAAGTGTAATTGCTAAGAGTGCCGTTGAATATGACTTAGTTGCTGGTACCGCAATCTCTTTTCCAGCCAAAGTTGAAATTGCTAAATCTGCTATCTGCTCCAATGTGGAGTTTGGATTGTTTGAGATCGCAAGAGTTGCAGCACCGTTTTGCTTTGCCCACCTAAGCGCTGCAATAGTTTCCCTTGTCTCACCTGATTGTGAGACGGCAATTGCCAAGGTATTTCTTAAATCTAATTTTGATTCAAAGTCAATGGCAATTTCGATACTTTGTGGTTGAGCTTGAATATTTGCCAATTCTGCAAAAATATATTGAGAAAAATTTGCGGCATTAGCGCTAGATCCCCTGGCTAATGTAATTACTCTTTTGCAATCAGTTGATTTCCAAAGTTCTCTTATTGGAATTGATTTTTCAAGAATGCTGTTAAAGGTTTCTTCCAAGGCATTTGGTTGTTCAAATATTTCTTTTTTCATCTGACTATTCAAAGTCAACCTCTTCGCCTAAGTGCCAGACCCTGCTTGCTAAGCCACTCTCGGATAAAAGTGCTAGGTCGGCTCTAAACCCCTTCTTAATTTCGCCTCGGTCGGTCAGTCCCAGGGCTTTTGCAGGCGTTGATGTCGCAGCTGCAATAGCCAGCTCTGCAGGGATGCCACAATCAATAACATTTTTAATTGATTGATCCAAACGAACTGCACTGCCAGCTATAACTCCATCTTTACGCTGTGGTGGTTCATTTTTCTTTACTTCAATAACCTGATCACCAAGGTCGTAATTTCCCTCAGGCATTCCTAAGGCTGTCATTGCATCGGTAACCAAAATGGCTCTTTCTGCCGCCGATTGAAAAATTAGTTTTAAAATTCCTGCGCTCAAGTGGTGCAAATCAGCAATCGTTCCTAGGTAAAGTTTCGAATTAATTAGTCCTTGCAAAGCAAGGCCGCCCTCTCGGTGATTAACTCCCGACTGAGCATTAAATATATGTGTAATCATCTGGGCACCGCTGGCAACAGCTGCTTCAGTTTGCTCACTTGTCGCCATTGAATGACCAAGGCTCACAAGCACTCCCTGTCCAACCAAATAGGAAATCGCTTCACGAGAATTTGCTAATTCTGGGGCAAGTGTGAGTATCTTTACCTTTTTTTCAACTACTAGTTCCTTTATTTCAGCTAAATTAATTTCTCTGATTTGCTTCTCTTCATGAGTGCCACAAGCAGCCTTTGAGATATAAGGCCCTTCCAGGTGGACCCCTAACACATCCGAGATTCCCTTATCGCTAGCGAGTTCGATTTGAGCTAATTGTTGTAATAAGTTTTTTTGACTAGCTGTAATAAGTGTTGGAAAAAACCCAGTAACACCAGTCTTGATTATCTCTTTTCTGAATGCTTGAAAACCTTCGCTATCGGTCTGCTGAAAATCTATTCCAAATCCACCATTTATTTGCAAATCGATTAGTCCGGGAGTTAATACTCCTTCACCATCAGCGATTCTGATGTCTGAACCACTCTCAATTTCATTTGTGACATCGACAATTCTTGGGCCTTCAATTTCAATTGTTGCTGGTGTGATTTGACCATTTACAAAAGCGCGAGCAGCTGAGATCTTCAAAAGTTAGCCTGATTGTTCATGAATATGTTTATCTTAATCGCTCTTTAGAGATTGGAGGCTAAGGCTGTTTTTGATTTCAAATTTCTTCAATAATGAGATAGTCGACAAGGCAAACAAAATTGCCACAAAGCTCCAGGCAACTTGATAACTGGCGAATCGATCCACCAAGAACCCAAAAAATACTGGGCTAGAAGCAATCCCCACATAAAACCCAAACAGAACTACGCCTGTCGCCTGACCGGTCGCCGATTTATCGACACCGTTTATCACCATTAACATGCCTACGCTGTTCCAACTCATAGCAGTAATGCCAAGTAACAAAGTTGCTGCCCAAATTATCCAGATATTAAAAATATTTCCATATGAAATTAACACAATGCCAAGGGCAGCAATAATTGCCATGGTAATTAATAATTCGCGACCAATTTGAACTTTGCCTGCGAGCCAACCCCAGAAAACTCGAGCAAAGAGGGCCACTATGCCAAAAGTGCCAAATAAGGCACCTGCGGCCGACAAAGAAAAGTTTAAACTCTCTACAAAATAGAGTGGCAAATATGCAGTCAAGCAAGAGATGGCAGCACCATTAAAAAACCCGTAAATTGCAATCAAATAAACCGGTTTTGGTAATTTCCTAGTTGCAGTTTTATATTGTTCTTCGATTTTGCGCTCTGGAATAAAGATCAAACTCAGCAACAAGGCAGTCACCGGAATTAAGACTGTGAGTGCTAATCCAATCCTCCAGCCAAAAATCACCACTAACGGCGCTAAAACGAAACCTGCTGCACTAGCTCCCAACTGAACTCCAGACTGCTTTATGCCAGTAATCGGCCCTCTAATTCGTGTTGGGATTTCATGGGCGATGACTTTATTTGTAATTGGGTTTCCAAATGCCAAAGTGATTCCAGCAAAAGCACTGAGGGCGAGAATAAATAAATAGTTGGTGGTTACAGAGATCAGCAGTAACGAAACTGCCACAATCATCATTGCGTAAATCGTTATTTTCCGAACGCCAATTTTGTCAACAAATCGCCCAGCTAATATCGAACCAAACCCTCCAATTACAAATGAGACGGTCGTGGCAAGCCCCAGCTCGGACCTTGAAAGTGAAAATTCTCTAATTAAATCCGGTCCTAAAACACCAAAGGCGTATCCTAAAAAAGTACTTGTTCCCATTATTAGCGTTATGCTGATGGTTATCCCACTAACAGAAATTTTTTTCACAAAATTACCTTTTCAGATTTGCTGTTTTAAAGTCTAAATGCTTGAGATAAATTACTTTAATTTGGTCAGAAACATGTCTAAATGTTAAAGTTAAAGTTAATGAAGAAAATCCAAATTAGCCAATATGGCGATTCCGCTAATCTTGCCTTAATTGAATCAGATATCCCAATGCCTAGCTCTAGTGAAGTCTTAGTAAGGGTAGTGGCCGCTGGAGTCAATTTTATTGACACTTATCAACGAGTGGGAGTACCCAATTACCAACTTACTTTGCCATTTACCCCAGGTTTAGAAGGATCTGGCATCGTCGAATCAGTGGGTGATTTAGTTATAGATTTTAAAGTCGGCGATCGAGTTGCTTGGGCAATGTCGCTTGGAAGTTACGCTGAATATGTTTTGGTGCCTGCCGAAAAATTAGTAACTGTCCCTGACTCCATTGAATTAAAAACTGCTGCTGCAGCCATGTTACAGGGCTTGACTGCTCACTATTTAATTAGTGACTGTTTCAAAATTCTCTCTAAACAGTCTGCTTTAGTCCACGCTGGTGCTGGAGGCACCGGAAACCTTCTTTGTCAATTGCTTAGCGAAAAAGGCGTTAATGTAATAGCTACAACTTCTAGCGATGAAAAAGCTAAAATCATTTTAAATTCTGGAGTAAATAAAATTATTCGCTATGACAAAGAAAATATCTCTGAAAGAGTAAAAGATTTTACGAATGGTGAGGGTGTAGATGTAGTTTACGATGGAGTCGGGGCTGCAACATTTCAGGAAAGTTTAAAATCACTGAAGGTGCGCGGTACTTTAGTTTTATTTGGTGCAGCAAGCGGGCCAGTTCCAGCTTTTGACTTGCAAAACTTAAATTCCTTAGGCTCACTTTATGTAACTCGTCCAACCTTGGCTCACTACACCAGAACTCGTGAAGAGTTGCTCGATCGAGCTAATCAGATCTTTGATGTGATTAAACATAAAGTCCTAGAGATAAAAATTCACAAAGAATATTCATTAAAGGATGCGGCACTCGCCCATCAAGACTTAGAGAGCAGAAAGACCTCTGGCAAATTGCTCTTGATTCCATGAATTAATATTCGAAGATGAACCTTCACCAAATTGCCAAAGATTTCTTTGAAGAAATCTGGAACCAAAAAAACGAATCAGCCATCGATAAATTTATCGCCCAAAATGCTGCCGGCAATGACCCAAAATTTGGCGTAGGCCGCGAGAGCTTTCGTGCCCAGTGGAAGAAGTGGCTAATTGGGTTTCCAGACATTCACTTTGAAGTTAAGGAAATCATTGCGGAAGGTAACTCAGTAGTTTCTCGTTGGACTTTAAGCGGCACTAACACTGGTGAATTTCGTGATAAACCCGCCACTGGCAAGAAGGTTGAAGTAGACGGGGTAAGCATTGACCGAATTGAAAACGGTCAAGTTGCTTCTGGTTTTGACGCTTGGGATGAACTTGGCCTATTAAAACAACTCGGTTGGGTTGAATAAAAATCGATGAAAATCGCAATCGCCGGAGTTTGGCACGAGACGAACACTTTAGTCAGCATCAAAAGTGCGAAAGAAAACTTCACCAATTTTGGCTGGTATAAAGAACAAGAGTTAATTGATGCCTTTCTGGGTACCAAGACGGTTATGGGCGGTTACCTAGATGTTTTAAATGAAAATAATCTCAAAATCGTTCCAACCTTTGGCGCTTACGCAACACCTTCCGGGACTATAACGCTTGATACTTTTGAAGAAATCTTAGAAAATCTTTTAGCAGAATTAGTAAAAAATCTTCCTTTCGATGGATTGTTACTAGAACTTCATGGCGCACAGGTTGTAGAAAATATTGATGACCCCGAGGCTCTTATTGTTGCGAGAGTTCGTGAAGCCATAGGAAATATCAAATTAGCTGTGGTAACTGACTTTCATGCGAATATGTCAGAGCAAAGGCTTAAATTTGTTGACCTTTGGACAGGGTATCGAACAAATCCACATATCGATACTTATCAAACCGGTAAGCGTTCAGCGCAATTATTACTTGAAATTCTCCAAAATGATAAAAGTTTTGATTTAGATTTTAAATCGCTTCCTATTTTGTATTCACCGATTCAACAATCAACAAGCGATTTGCCTTTTAAATTATTTTTAAATAAAGCCAAAGAAGTAAAAGAAGAATATGACCTGGTTGATCTTATCGTGCATGGTGGTTACAGTTTTGCCGATGTGGCACACGCAGGCCTTTCCTTTACTGCTGTAAGTGAAGCAAAAGATGACCGAACAAGATTGGCTGCCTTGGAAGAAATGGCCAAATTTGCAGAAGAGCAAAAGTCAAATATCCAGCAAGAAATAATTGAAATTAACGAAGTCATCAAAATTTTAGAGCAAGAAAGATCCTCAAGAATTGCGATAGCTGACATTGCTGACAACATCAATGGTGGATCTGCCGGCGACTCGACTAACGTACTTGGGGAAATTTTAAAAACTGATAGAAAAATCCTAGCTAGTATCTGTGATCCCAAAGCAATTCAAGCTTTAGTTGGGAGTCAAGAGGGTGATGTAGTTACGCTAAAAGTTGGTGGTTGGTCAGGCCCATTAGTTGGGGCACCCCTACAAATCACAGGAAAGCTAATTTATTTAGGTGAAGGCAGCTACACCCATACCGGGAAAATGTATACCGGCCAAAGCTTCACAATGGGCCGAGCCGCTGTAGTCGAATTCGAAAATGGCTCGATTTTGCTGCAGACGCTCCCTCAGCAACCAAATGATTTGGAAATGTTTCGCTGTATAGGAATAAATCCAGACGAGTTTGATTGCTTATTGCTTAAGGGGGCCATTGCCCTTAGAGCTACCTGGGCTGAGCAAGTAGATATTTTTATTAATGCTTCGTCGTTGGGGACAACTGATTGTAATTTGAGTAGACTTCATTTAGAAAAGTTAAAAAATAAAGTTTGGCCTCTAAAAAATTTGTGATGTAGATCACTAAAAAAACTATTTCTTTTTACCCCAATAGTTTTTAAACTTTGCCGCTTGCTAATATTGGGTATCAAGATGATATTCGCAATATATAACTTTAATGATGACATCAAGAGTATGTATGAAGACTACTCTTTAGAAAATATTTCAAAAGTTCATGAGAACTTAACGAAGAGTCAACCGATTCTTAATACCTTCATTAGAAAATATAAATTGTCAAGGGAGGTGTAAGTAATTTGTCAGCGTTTGTAACTGTAGGTATCGTAACTGCAGTCTCTGGGTATATGCGTAAAAAGTTAGAGCAATACGACAATTGGGATCTAGCTGGAGCTATCGATAAGAAGTAAGGCCTAAATCTAAACTTCATGAACCGGGTTGAATATCTTCAACCCGGTTTTTTTTGACCATTTTTGGTGTAAGTTAGGGCTACTAGAGAAGGGTGCAAAGTGAACAGGGTAGATCTAAACGAATTAAGAAAATTTAGAGGAACTCCAGTTATTTCAATTCTGGCGCCTACTCATAGACATGCGCCTGAAAATCAAGCAGACCCCATCTTGGTGAAAAATTTGGTTACTGAAGCAAAAACGAAATTATTAGAATTACAAGACAAGCGTGAAGCTGCTGTTACTATTGAGAACATTGACAAAGCCATTAGCGAAATTGATTGGGAAAACCTTTTAGATGGAGTCGCAATATACGCAAATGGCAAGGGTTATTGGGCCTATGACTTACCTTTCTCTCCGCAACCAGCAGCAATAGTTGAAGAAACTTTTGCCGTTCGAGAATTGGTAAGAGCCTTGAATCGTTCCTACCGATATCGAGTTCTAGCATTAAGTGAGTCACCTACTCGATTATTTTTAGGTGATAGAGATCGTTTGGTAGAGATTAGATCTGGCTTTCCATTGGTTCATGACGGGCCTGGTGGCAAAGAAGGGCTTCCAACCGATTACGGGCAACGCACTTCTGTAGTGCGTGATGAGAATCATCGCCAATTCTTTAGAAAAGTTGAAGAAGCACTAAAACAGGCAACTAAAAACGATCCAGCCCCGCTGTTTATTACAGGTGTCGACCGCTACATCTCTTTCTGGAATGAGGTAGCTCCGGAATTTAAACCAGCAGCTGTAATTAATGGCAGTTTTGACTATATGAAGTCAAGTGAGTTAGCCACGCATGTTTGGCCAGAAGTAGAAAAATATTTTGCTAATCAAAGAAGTTCAATGTTGGAGCGAATTGAAAAATCAATTGCTGCTCATCACTTTGCTGGAGGGGTCAGCGAAGTATTTGAGGCAGCTAATCAATCTCGAATTGAATTATTAATCGCTCCAGAAGATGCCATGATCCCAACTTGGCTAAATGAAGAAAAAACTCAAGTAACCCAGCCGGGTGATGGAGTTGAAATTCCCGATGTCGTAGATGAAACTGTGGAGCGAGTGCTCGATTCTGGGGGCAGCATCATGTTTCTACCAGCCGCTGATCTTGAAAAATACGGACAGATCGCCGCAATTCTTCGCTACTAAAAACTCCTAGTGGCGAACCCCCTATAACTCGATAAAGTAGAAGTTAAGGGGGTTTTCAAGATGCCATTTTGGATGTGGTTAGCAGTAGCGGCGGCGCTACTAGTTGTTGAAATGCTCACTGTAGATCTTTTATTCGCCTCTTTAGCTCTTGCTGCAGTGGCTGCTGCGGTCGCTGCTGGATTTGGTTTAGGTGGAATTAGTCAGGGATTAGTTTTTGGAGTTTTTGCTGCCCTCTCGCTTTTTCTTTTGAGACCGATCGCGCTTCGGCATTTAAAAAAACGCCCAGCAAATTTTGCAACCAATGTGGAAGCACTTGTCGGTGCTGAAGCTTTCACTACTAGTGAAGTAACGGAACGTGGTGGAAACGTTAAATTAAACGGCGAGATTTGGACTGCCCGTTCAACTTCTGGAGTAATAGAAAAAGATGCCAAAGTATTTGTTTGGGCAATTGAAGGTGCTACTGCTGTTATTAAACCCATAGGAGAAAAACCATGAATATTTCTTTTGCGTTCTTAGCGCTCTTAGTTTTAATTTTTGTAGTTGTTTTATCTCGCTCGATAAGAATCATTCCGCAAGCTAGAGCCGGGATCGTCGAAAGACTTGGGCGCTATCACCGTACGCTTGGAGCTGGATTAACAGTGATTATTCCTTTTATCGATCGATTGATACCTTTAATTGATCTTCGTGAGCGCGTAGTTTCGTTTCCACCGCAACCAGTAATTACAGAAGATAACTTAGTTGTCTCTATTGACACTGTTATTTACTTTCAAGTTACTGACCCAAAAGCAGCAGTTTATGAAATTGAAAACTTTATACAAGGTATTGAACAGTTGACCGTAACCACTTTAAGAAACGTAGTAGGTGGCCTAGATTTAGAAGAAGTATTAACTTCAAGAGATTCTATTAATTCCGCATTGCGCAGCGTGCTTGATGAAGCAACTGGCAAATGGGGTGTAAGGGTAAATCGCGTAGAACTTAAAGCAATCGATCCCCCAGCAAGCGTTCAAGAATCTATGGAAAAGCAAATGCGCGCCGAGCGTGAACGTCGTGCCGTGATTTTGACTGCCGAGGGTGAAAAACAATCACAAATCTTGACTGCTGAAGGTGCCAGACAAGCGGAAATTTTGCGAGCAGAAGGCGATGCTCAAGCTGCAATTCTTCGCGCTGATGGCGAAGCTCAAGCAATCGAAAAAGTCTTTCAAGCCATTCATCAAGCAGATGCAGATGATCGAGTTCTTGCCTACACCTATCTACAACAGCTACCTGAGATTGCCAATGGAAATGCCAGCAAGGTTTGGGTGATTCCATCGGAGTTAAGTGGCGCAGCCAAATTTATTTCAGAAGCATTTAAAGGTAAGCCGTAAATTAAATAAAAAGCCCCCGCACTTTTATTTGCGGGGGCTTTTTATTTTCCTTAGAACTGAATACCGCGAGTTAGCGCACCATCAACTACTAAATTAGTACCTGAAATACGTGAGGCCAATGGACTAGCCAGCATCACGACAGCAAACGCTTGCTCTTCAGGAGTTCCCATTCTTCCAGTGGGGTTTAATCCCATCGCAAATTTGAACAAATCAGGATTGCCTTGTTCAATACTTTGCCAAACTCCCCCATCAAAATAAGTATTTCCAGGTGAAACGGTATTTGCCCTAATTCCTTTTTCAGCTAAAGAAAATGCCAAGTGCGCGGTATACGCGATGATCGCAGATTTAGCGGTGCCGTATGGGCCACCGGCAAAGTCTGCTTCGCGACCAGAAACACTTGAGATGTTTATGATCGAAGGGTTTGTGCTTTTTTCTAAATAAGGAAGTGACTTACGACAAGTACGTACCGTGTGCAAGACATCAACATTCATTGAAGCTTCCCAATTTTCCTCGTTGTCAGGAGTTATAGCTAAGGCACTTACATTGCAAACTACGATGTCTAAGCCACCAAATGCTTTTGCACTGTCATCAACCCACTTTTCAAGTTGACTTTTATTGCCTACATCAATCGCAGTACCAATGACATTGCCGCCATTTGCCTTTATCGCTTCTTCAGCTGCTTTTACTCCCTCTGCTCCACGAGCGCAGAAAGCAACATTTACACCTTCAGCCGCTAACCCTTCAACAATCGCTCGGCCAATTCCTCTACTACCGCCAGTGACGATTGCATTCATGCCTTTTAGTTTGAGATCCATAACTTTCCTCCTTTAAAGAGACAACCCTTTTGATCTATCTTTCAAGCTTTGATGCATTCCACCAAAAGCATCGACTTTTGGTAGCAAGCTTTTCGCCGCTTTTACGACCACGCTGTAATTTGCATCTACTACATTCGCAATCGGAACTTTCGTTATTTGCGAAAGTAATTGATACGAATCCATTTGATGCAAACCGTATAAATCTTGAAACCAACGAATCAGATCAACTTGCCCGATTCTCCAAGAATCTTCCATAGGTCGACTAGAGCCAACGCTCATGAAATACTCGTCATTTTCAATGCGCGGCCAAGCCGGAGCGCTACCTTTAATTAGATCAACCAAAATGATTGAATCCATCGCCCCCTCTACTGCAGTGCCACAAGCTTCACCTTCACCCTGTCGATAGTGACCGTCTCCAATTGAAAATAGCGCGCCCTCAACATTCACCCCAAGATAAATTGTTGAACCTTTCTTTACTTCCGGCGAATCCATGTTGCCGCCAAAGCGCTCTGGAACCAAGCTTGATCGAACTTCACCACCAGGAGGAGCAACACCAACTGTTCCTAACATATTTTCAATTGGTAACTCCACAGAAAAATCACCAAAGCGAGATTCAAATCCAACGGTATTTTTTGCAAGATCAACTTCATAAATCCATGTCGTATCGGGTAAGGCATCTTGCAACATTGCAGTTCTATCTGTGGAAGTTAAACCACCAAAAAATGGGATTGTTGTTGAAGCACCACGATTTCTAGCTGGTTTCAAATCAACAATATGAATAGCTAGCGTGTCACCAGGTTCAGCCCCTTCGACATAAAAAGGCCCTGTTTGCGGATTTACATAACGTAAATCAACTTTTTCACTAGATAAATCATTAATACTTTTTATAGTGTCATTAAAAGCATCTTCGGACCACAATTTAAGCGCTTGACCTGGCTTTATTTTCATAACCGGCTTAACTCCGCCAAAGGTATAAACCAATTGATCAAAATTAGGCTTGAATTCGATTAAATCCATCTACAGACCTCTCTTCGCTGCCAGTAAAAACCTACCCAAATAACCTCGAGAGTGCCACCGGTTTAATTAGCCTACATTTACCAGGTAAATAATTCCTTCTTGAATTTGAACAGTTACTCGATCCGGTCGATAATCCATCGTAAGTGCGTAAAATTCACCATCTCTTTCACCCACTCGCCATTGCCAGCCCAAATCAAGCGCACAGGCTTCTGCTTCGGCTTCTACCATTCCAATTAATAAATCTGCTTGCTCTTGTGGAATTTCTTGGCCCTCTAAAACTGAATATGTGGGACATGGCTTTGGTTCAACAATTGGAGCCTCTGATGTTTCTCCTGACTTAGCTTGTAAGCAAGCGCTCAATGAAAAGACCGCTACGAAACTAATTAGAAATTTTAATTTCACTTTGAGCCTTTTTAACTTTACTTAAAGTCTACGAGTGAAGCCATCTCGTAAATTAAATGGGAAGCGGCCACTCCCGTGATTTCAGCATGATCGTAAGCAGGAGCTACTTCTACGACATCGCCACCAACAAAATTTGTGCCCGCCAAGCCACGCAAAACTGCCAAAAGTTCCCGAGAGCTTAACCCACCCATTTCTGGGGTTCCGGTCCCAGGTGCAAACGCAGGGTCCAATACATCAATATCAATTGAAACATAAACAGGAACATCCCTAACTTTTAACTTTATAGACGCGATAATCTCATCTAAAGATAATTTATTAAAATCAATAGAAGAAAAGATGCTAAAACCAAAAGCAGCATCGTCTAATAAATCTTTTTTATTATAGATTGGACCTCTAGTACCTACATGGATGCACTTATCTTGAATCAAAAGTTTTTCTTCCCAAGCTCTGCGAAATGGTGTTCCATGAGTAAAGGCTGCATTGAAATAGGTATCCCATGTGTCCAAGTGGGCATCAAAATGAATTAGTGCAATCTGACCATACTGCTTATGGAGTGCGCGTAAAATTCCTAACGCAATTGTGTGATCTCCACCAATAGTTATTAGGGGTTTATCGTTCTGAATTAACAAACCAGTCTGGTTAGTAAGAGCTAGTAAAGCATCTTCAATGTCAAAAGGATTCATCGAAACATCGCCTGCGTCTACTACTTGTTTAGAGAAAAAGGGTGAAGTATCTAGTGCTGGGTTATAGGGTCTAAGCAATCTTGAAGCTTGGCGAACGTGAGAGGGACCGAATCTTGCACCAGGCCTATAAGAAACTCCCGTATCAAATGGTGCACCCAAAATTGCTAAATTGAAATTATTAACATCTTCAATTCTTGGCAAACGTGCGAAAGTATTATGACCTGCATATCGTGGTACCACTAGACCGCTTACCGGTCCAACTACTCCATTTTCCTTAACATGATCGCGAATGGGATCTAAAAAATTTGGATTGTTGTCGCTCACACTTTCTCCTATAGGGGTTTAGAAATTTCTCGTGGTTTTAATTTTAAAGATCTCACATAGCTTGCAATATCACCCAGAGATGTAGTCCAAACATCTGAGCAAGAAGTAACATGTTTAATTAGTCCTTCTAGTGCATCACTTCTTCCTGGACGACCAGACAAAAACGGGTGATTTGTAAGAATAAATAATCCGCCTATTTTTCTAATTGCTTCAAATTCAATTTGCCACATTTCTATAACTTTTTTTGGCGATTCAATCAAACCTACCCCGGTAATGTCTGGCAAAAAAGCGTATTGCTCCCAATCATCTAAACCCCAGTGAATCGGAAGTTCCACCAAAGACTGCCCTTGTACCGCTAGCTCATAAGGATAGTCAGCATCCATTAATGATGAGTCATATAGGAAGTCATTAGCAAGCAGAATTTCAGGAGTATTCCACGATAAATCCCACATCGGAGCGCGATATCCGATTGGCTTTACTCCTGCAATTTCAATAAGACTCTCGATACCATTTTTTATAAATTTAATTTCTTCGTCTCTACTTGCTCCCGTAGGTTGTTCATGCATATCTCCGTGATGCGCAATCTCATGACCGGCTTTAACTATGGATTTAATTACTGACGGATACTGCCTCGCGGTAAATCCTGGTACAAAAAAAGTTGATTTCACCTGGTACTTTTCCAATAAATTTAAAATTCTTGGGACCCCTACCAATGGTCCATAGAATTGATGCGTCATAACACTCATTTGGTTATTTGCTTCTGGTTTAAAACTTAAGATTGCAGATTCTGCGTCTACATCAAACGTAAAAGCGGCTGCTGATTTTTTGTCTTTAGGCCAAGAAATCGGTGAAGCGGGAATCAACTCGCTCATGCCCGCCCCCTAAATTCCCCACCGTTTACATTAATAATCTGGCCAAC
>Ga0075476_10000519_pt1 | contig 17023 bp, 15 predicted proteins | sample DEB08_DNA_5_FD_76339 | JGI IMG/M metagenome (GOLD analysis project Ga0075476, IMG submission 76339) | Aqueous microbial communities from the Delaware River and Bay under freshwater to marine salinity gradient to study organic matter... | ecosystem: Environmental > Aquatic > Marine > Coastal ...
GCTCGCCCTTCCCGGCGGCACCCGCCGGGACGGCCGGCCGGCTCGCGGCGCGGAGGGCCGCGTCCGCCTTCGCGACGGCGTCGGCGACCTCGGCCGGGGCGTCGGCGCCCTCGTCAAGCATCGGCGGCGGCGGGACGGTGTCGGCCCACTCGCGCAGCCGGCCCATCTCGTGCAGGAGGTCGTCGATCCGGTACTCGGCGTACTCGAACTCGGGCGACCACCACAGGGCGTCGAAGGGGCAGACCTCGACGCAGATGCCGCAGTACATGCAGAGCGAGAAGTCGATCGCGAACCGGTCCAGGACGTTGCGGGTCCGGGTCCGTCCGCCCTCCTTCGCCGCCGGCACCGTCTCCTTGTGGGAGTCGATGTAGATGCACCAGTCGGGACACTCGCGGGAGCAGAGCATGCAGACGGTGCAGTTCTCGTCCATCAGCGCGATGACACCACGGGTCCGCGGCGCGAGGGTCGGCCGCTCGTGGGGGTACATCTGCGTCGCGGGCCCGCGCACCAGGTTCTTCATCGTGACGGCGAGGCCCTTCAGCAGCCCGGTCCCGGGGATCGTGGTCCCGCTCACTGGACGACCACCTTGCCGACGGCGACGACGGCGAGGTTCAGCAGCGACAGCGGGACCAGCACCGTCCAGGAGATGCGCTGCAGCTGGTCCTCCCGCAGTCGCGGGTACGCGACGCGGATCCAGACCATCATGAAGACCAGCAGCATGACCTTGCCGAGCGTCACCCCGGCCCCGAGGAACGTGCCGAGCAGCCCGTCCGGCAGGTCGACGCCGGGGAGCGGCTGCCACCCGCCGAGGAACAGCACGGTCATCAGCGCGCTCATGACGATCATGCCGGCGTACTCGGTCAGCAGGAACATCGCGAACTTGATCCCGGTGTACTCGGTCATGTAGCCGAAGACCAGCTCGGAGTCCCCGATCGGCATGTCGAACGGCGGCCGGGACAGCTCGGCCAGCGCGGCGACGAAGAAGATGCCGAACCCGAGCACCTGCGGGAACACGTACCAGAGGTTGATGCCGAGCCCCGGCACCTCGAAGGCCTGCTGGGCCTCGACGATGCCGACGAGCGACAGCGTCCCGGCCTGCAGCGCCACCGTGGCCGCGACGAGGATCAGGGGCAGCTCGTACGCGATCAGCTGCGCGGCGGCGCGGAGGCCGCCGATCAGCGAGAACTTGTTGGCGCTTGCCCATCCGGCCATCATCACGCCGAGCACCGAGACCGACGAGATGGCCAGCGCGTAGAACAGGCCGAGCTCGAGGTCGAGGGCGAACAGGCCGGGTCCCAGCGGGATGACGGCGAACGTCAGCAGCGTGGGGACGAGCGCCAGCCCGGGGGCCAGCGCGAAGACCCGCCGGTCCGCCGCCCGCGGGATGATGTCCTCCTTCTGGATGAACTTGATTCCGTCGGCGACCAGCTGGAGCGACCCGGCCGGGCCGGCCTCGACCGGACCGCGCCGGGCCTGCAGCCGCGCCATGCCCTTGTGCTCGAGGTACCCGCCGACCAGCGGGACGACCAGGAACATCACGGTGATGAACGCGATCTTCAGCAGGGTCGGGACGAGGACCCCGTCGAACGAGTCGAGGAGGGACTCGGACGGGGCGTAGGCGCCCGCGAGGAGGAGGCTCATCGGTCGATGTCCCCGACGACGAAGAACACCGAGCCGAGGATCGAGATGGCGTCGGCCAGCAGCTGGCCCTCGACCAGGTACGGGATGGCCTGGACGTTCGAGAACGACGGGGTGCGCATCTTCAGCCGCCACGGGGTCCGGCCACCGTCCGACTCGAGCCAGTACCCGAGCTGCCCCAGCGGGTTCTCGGTCCGGACGTAGGTCCAGCCCTCGGGGGCCTTCACCATCTTCGGGAGCTTCTGGTTGACCGGCCCGGCCCCGATGTGCCCGTGGATCTGGTCGATGACGTCGATCGACGCGACGATACGACGGAGCAGCACGTCGAAGCGGTCGAAGGCGTCGCCGTTCGCGCCGACGGGGACCTCGACCTCCACCTTGTCGTACTGCAGGTACGGCTCGGTGACGCGGGCGTCCTCGGCGAGACCCGTCGCCTGGAGCGCCGGCCCGGTCACGCCGATGGAGGTCGCGACGTCGACCGGGAGCGGCCCCACGTTCACCGTCCGGCCGCGGAAGATCTCGTTGCCGTGGACGAGGTCGAAGTAGTCGGGCATCCGCTGGCGCATCACGCCGACGAGCCGCTCGGACTCGCGGAGGAACCCGGCGGGCAGGTCGATCTTCACGCCGCCGACCTGGTTGTAGGTGAAGTGGAGCCGGCCACCGGTCGCGGCCTCGAGGAGGTGCTGGATGTCCTCGCGTTCCCGGAAGGCGTAGAACATCGGGGTGATGGCACCGAGCTCGAGCGCGTACGACCCGATGAACATCAGGTGGTTCAGCACCCGGTTCCACTCGGCCATGAGCATCCGGATCCACTGCGCCCGCTCGGGGACCTCCATCTCGAGCATCTGCTCGACGGCCAGCGCCACGCCGAGCTCGTTCGCGAAGCCCGACAGCCAGTCGTGGCGGTTCACCAGCGCCATGATCTGGCGGTAGTCGCGGTGCTCGGCGAGCTTCTCGAACCCGCGGTGCATGTACCCGATGACCGGCCGGGCCCGGACGATGCGCTCGCCGTCCATCTCGAACACGATGCGGAACACGCCGTGGGTCGCCGGGTGCGCCGGGCCGATCGAGAGCGACATGTCGGCGGTGACGAGGTCCCCATCGCCGATCAGCTCGATGGCCAGGCCCTCGCCGGGGGCCGTGCCCTGCAGGACCCGCTCGCGGGTGTCGAGGTCGCTCACGCGTCGCCCTCCGGCTCGGACGTCGGCGCGTCGGCGGCGGGGCCGTCCCCGACCTCGACGGCGGCGGCGTTCCCGGCGGCGGCCGCGAGGGCCTCCTCGGCGGCGCGGCGGCGCTCGAGCGCCTGCTTCGCCATCGCCTCGTCAAGGGCGTAGGGGCCGGGGGCGTCGCCGACGCCGGCCTCCCGATCGATGACGTTGCCGTCCTCGTCGAGCTCCGCCGGCTCCTTCACGCCCGGCCAGGGCTTGACGACCCGGGAGGTGAGGTGGAAGTCCTTGCGGAGCGGCCAGCCCTCGAAGTTCTCGACGGTGAGGATGCGCGGCTCGAGACCCGGGTGACCGGGGAACTCGATGCCGTACATGTCCCAGGTCTCGCGTTCCATCCAGTCCGCGCCGCGGTAGACGTCGGTGACCGAGGGGCAGACGGGTGCCTCGCGTCCGCCCTCGCACCGCGTGCGCAGGCAGAGCCGGTTCCCGGTGGACGTCGAGTACAGGACGGTCACGACGTCGAAGCCGTCGTCACCGGCGTCGACCCCGAACAGCGAGTCGAACAGGTCCATGTCGAGGAGGTCCTCGTCCCGGCAGCGCCGGTGGACCTCGACCCAGGCCGAAGGGGCGACGTGCAGCGTGAACGTGCGGTGCGCCAGCGTCGCGCCGACGATGCCGTCACCGAGGCGGTCACGCAGCAGCGCCTCGGTCTCGTCGGGGGTCAGCGCACGGTCGCGGCGGGCGAGGACGCTCACGCGTCACCGCCCGTCGGCCCGAGGACCGGCGCGGCCGTGTGGACGGCGTGGGGGTCGAGCGCGAGACCCGCCTCGGCGCCGACGTTCGCCGGATCGCGGCGGCGCTCGGCGATGCGCTCGGGCAGCGACTCGTTCTGGATGCGGTCCTGCAGCCGCATGATCCCGTCGAGGAGCGCCTCGGGCCGCGGGGGGCAGCCGGGGACGTACACGTCGACGGGGATGACCTGGTCGACGCCCTTCGTGACCGAGTACGAGTCCCAGTACGGGCCGCCGCAGTTCGAGCAGGACCCGAACGAGATGACGTACTTCGGCTCGGGCATCTCGTCGTACAGGCGCTTCACGGCCGGAGCCATCTTGTCGGTCAGCGTGCCCGAGACGACGAGGAGGTCGGCCTGGCGCGGGCCGTGCGCGAACGGGATCACGCCGTGGCGGATGAAGTCGTGGCGCGACGTCGAGGCGGCGATGAACTCGATGGCGCAGCAGGCGAGGCCGAAGTTGAAGCACCACAGCGAGTACTTCCGGCCCCAGTTGAAGACGTACTTGATCGGCTTCGGGAGCTCGACCTGGTCCATCACTCCCATCGGAGCACCCCCTTGCGCCAGGCGTACGCCAGCCCCTCGAGCAGGGTCGCGATGAACAGGAACATCGCGACGAGGGCGTACAGCGCGGACGGCGTCGTCGAGGACGTCAGGTCGCCGAAGATGACGGCCCACGGGAACAGGAAGATGGCCTCGACGTCGAAGATCACGAACAGGAACGCGAAGACGTAGTACCGGATGTTCATCTGCGACCAGCCGGAGCCGACCGCGTCCACCCCGCACTCGTACGTGGACAGCTTCAGCGGCGACGGGACCGAGGGGCGCATCAGCCGGTTCAGCAGCATGATGATCGCGTACAGGACGGCCCCGAACACGACCATCACGGCGACCGTGCCGTACTGGCCCCCGAGGGTCACGCCGGCCTCCCCATGGTCTCGCGGTCCTCGCGCCGGACGGCGCCTCGATGTGACGGCGGACGCGCGGCCACGGGTGCCGCGGTGCGGCGGGAGGGTAGCAAGGGGGCCGTGACGGCCCGTGCGGGGGCCCTTCTCGCCCGTCCGCGGCGACGGACCTCCGGCCCGTCAGGCCGGCAGCGTCCAGTCGACCGGCGCCGCCCCGGCCGCGGCCAGCGCCGCGTTCGCCCCCGTGAACGGCCGCGACCCGAGGAACCCCCGGTGGGCCGAGAGCGGACTCGGGTGCGGCGCCTCGAGGACCGCCGCCCCGCCGGCTCTCAGGCGAGGCGCGAGGCGCTGTGCGTCCCGACCCCAGAGCAGCGCGACGAGCGGCCGGTCCCGGGTCAGCAGTCCGGCGACGACCGCGTCCGTGACCTCCTCCCAGCCCCACCCCCGGTGCGACCCGGGGGCACCGTGGCGGACGGTCAGGCACCGGTTCAGCAGCAGGACCCCCTGCGCCACCCAGGCCGAGAGGTCCCCGTGCGACGGTGCCGGCAGCCCGAGGTCCGCCGCGTACTCGGCGTGGATGTTCGCGAGGCTCGGGGGCAGCGGCCGGACGCCCCGGTCCACCGCGAAGGCCAGCCCGATCGCGTGCCCCGGCGTCGGGTACGGGTCCTGACCGACGACGAGGACCCGGACCGCGTCGAACGGCATCGCCAGCGCCGCGAACACCCGGTCGCCCGCCGGCGCGAACGTCCGACCCGCCGCGCGCTCGGACCGGAGGAACTCGCCGAGCTCTGCGATGCGATCGGCGACCGGAGCGAGGACCTCCGCCCAGCCGGGGCCGACGAAGTCGTCGAGAGCCACTCAGCCCAGCCGGTCCAGCGCGTACCGCGCGAGCCGCTCGAGCGCGGTCACCACCGGCCGGTCCCCGAACCGCGCGAGGTGGGCGATCGCGGCGTCGACCCGCTCCCCCGCCTCGGCGCGGGCGCGGTCCGGCCCGCTCGACGCCCGCAGCAGCTCGAGCGCCCGGTCGACCTCCGCGTCACCGAGCGGACCGGCGAGCAGGCCGGCCAGCTCGTCGCCACCGGCGGCCGCCTCGTCCTCGAGCGCGTACAGCACCGGCAGCGTCCGCACGCCCTCGCGCAGGTCGGTGCCGGGGACCTTGCCCGAGACCTCGGCCGGGGCCAGCAGGTCGATGAGGTCGTCGGAGAGCTGGAACGCCATCCCGACCTCGAACCCGTACCGGGCGGCCGCCTCGACGCCGTCGGGCTCGACCCCGCTGAGCATCGCCCCGTACCGGCAGGACGTCTCGATCAGCGACGCGGTCTTCCCGGCGATGACCTCGAGGTAGTGCGCGCGGGTCGCGGGCAGCAGCGGCACGTCGGCGGGGACCGTCCCGGCCGAGGCCTGGACCTCGCCGATCTGCCCCTCGCAGAGCCGCGCCAGCGTGTCGGCCATGATCCGGGTCACCTCGACGCCGAGGCGGGCCGACAGCTCGGACGCCCGGGCGAAGAGGAAGTCGCCGGTCAGGATGGCGACCGTGTTGTCCCATCGGGCGTTGGCGCTCGGGGTCCCGCGCCGCGCGGCGGCCTCGTCGATGACGTCATCGTGGTACAGCGTCGCGAGGTGCACCAGCTCGACGATGGCGGCAGCGTCGACGAGCTCGGACCGTGTCGCGTCCCCGAGGTGTCCGGTCAGCGCGACCAGCAGCGGCCGGAACCGCTTCCCGCCGGCGTCGATCAGGTACCGGGCAGCGCGGTCGACGAAGGCCTGCGACGACGCGACCTGAGCGGCCAGCCGCTCCTCGACCGCCTCCAGCGTCGCGGTGACGCCGAGCCCGTTCGCGTCGAGCTCGGCCAGCACCGGCGCCGGCACCGCGAGGCGCGCCGGGCGCGACCCGCTCATCGGACCAGCACCGACGCCTGCGCGGCGAGCTCGAGCAGCAGCGCCGGCTGCAGGCCGACGACGAGGACCAGCGCGGCGGACAGCGCCGTCGCGGCCGAGAGCCCGGTGGAGAGGACCGGGAGGCGCGCATCCTCGTCGTCGCCGTCCTCGTCCGCGTCCCCGGTCGCCGGGGCGGCGTCCGGCGCCTCCTCCAGGAACATCACGCCGGCGATGCGGAGGTAGAACCCGGCGGCGACGACGCTCGAGAGGACGCCGATGACGACCAGCCACGTCCACCCGGCGGCGACGCCGGCCCGGAACACCTCGAGCTTCCCGACGAACCCGGCGGTCAGCGGGATGCCGGCCAGCGAGAGCAGGGCCAGCGCGAGGATTCCCGCGAGCAGCGGCGAGGTCCGGCCGAGCCCGCGGATCGTGGCCAGCGTCACCTCGCCGCGGCGGCGGCGCTCGACGGCGATGACCACGCCGAACGCGGCCAGCGATCCGACGGCGTAGGTCAGCAGGTAGGTCATGGTCGCGCCGAGCCCGTCGGTGCTGCGGGCGACGACGCCGATGGCGGCGTACCCGGCGTGGGTGACCGAGGAGTAGGCGAGGATGCGCTTCAGGTCGGCCTGGACCAGCGCGGCGACCGCGCCGTACAGCATGCTCGCCGCGGCGAGCACGGCCAGCGCCGGCGCCCAGACGTCGCCCAGCGCAGGGAACGCGACCAGCGCCATCCGGAGCAGCAGCGCGAACGCGGCGGCCTTCGTCGCGGCGGCCATCAGTGCGGTGACGCTGGTCGGCGCGCCCTGGTAGACGTCCGGCGCCCAGAGGTGGAACGGCGCCAGCGCGACCTTGAAGGCGACACCGACGGCGACGAGGACGAGGGCGACGGCGACGAGGGCGGCCGGGACCAGCACGCTCCCGAGGGCCGCGCCGATGGCCGGCAGCTCGAGCGACCCGGTCGCGAGGTACAGCAGGGCCATGCCGTACAGCAGCACCGCCGAGGCGACCGCACCGCTGACGAAGTACTTGAGGCTGGACTCCTGCGACCGGCGGTCGCGACGCGCCAGGCCGGCCAGCACGTACAGCGCGAAGGACAGCACCTCGAGGGCGACGACGATCGTGACGAGGTCGTTCGCGGCCCCGAGCAGCGCCATGCCGACGGCGGCGAGGAGGATGAGCGGCTCGACCTCGGCGCGGTTGATCCGCCGCTCCTGCAGATAGCCGTACCCCATCGGGATGACGAGCAGCGCCGAGAGGTAGACGGTGATGCGCGTGAACCCGGCCAGCCCGTCGACGGCGATCGAGCCGCGCCACCCGGTGACGCCGAGCGCGCCGCCGTCGCCGAGCGCGACGGCCAGCTGCCACCCGGTCAGGACCAGCGCCCCGGCGAGGGCCAGCCCGCCGCCCCAGGCCTGCTGCAGCGTCGGACGTCCGGGCAGCAGGACCGGCAGCAGGGGCGCCGCGACGCCGAGCAGCCCGACCACGGCGCCCGGCACGACCGCGCCGCCGAGGACCATCCACGCCCCCAGCGCGATCGACCCGAGGCCGACGGGGAGCATCACCAGCTGCGGCCGCCGCCGCGACACGGCGAGGAGCAGCAGCACGAGCGCCGCGGCGGTCGCGAGGAGCTCGGGGGCCAACTGGCCCGGCTGCAGATCGCTCATGGCGCCACCGCCAGCGCGACCTCGGCGAGGACGCGGTCGACGGACGGTCCGACGAGGTCGAACAGCGGACCGGGCACCAGTCCGATCAGGACGATGAGCAGGACCAACGGCGTCATCACGGCGAGCTCCCGGCGGGTCAGGTCGGGCGTCGCCCGGTCCTCGTCGCGCTCCAGGGGCCCGTGGAACATCCGCTGGTACGCCCAGAGCAGGTACAGCGCGGCCAGGACGGCCCCGAACGCCGCCAGCACGCCGGCGGCGCGGTTCACGCCGAACGTCCCGAGCAGGATCGGGAACTCGCCGACGAACCCGTTCAGGCCGGGCAGGGCCAGCGACGACAGCGAGACGAGCAGCCACAGCCCGGCCATCACGGGGACCTGACGCGCGAGGCCGCCGAAGTCGGCGATGCGCCGGGTGTGCCGCCGCTCGTACAGGAACCCGATCAGCAGGAACAGCGCGCCGGTCGAGAGCCCGTGGTTGACCATCTGGACGACGGCCGCCGCGGTCGCCGTCCGGTCCAGCGCGAACGTGCCGAGGACGACGAACCCCATGTGGCTGACCGAGGAGTACGCGACGAGCCGCTTGATGTCGGTCTGGACGAGCGCGACGGCCGCGCCGTACAGGATGCCGACGACGCTGACGCCGAGCAGCCAGGGTGCGGCCGCGACGGTCGCGTCGGGGAACAGCGGGAGCGCGTAGCGCAGCAGCCCGAACGTCCCCATCTTGAGCAGCACGCCGGCGAGGAACACGCTGCCGCCGGTCGGGGCCTCGGTGTGCGCGTCGGGCAGCCACGTGTGGACCGGGAACAGCGGGACCTTGACGGCGAACGCCAGCAGGAAGGCGGCGAACAGCCACCCCTGCACGGTCGGGTCCAGCGCCAGCCCGTCGCGGATGGCGATGTAGTCGAACGTGCCCGTGCGGGTCTGGAGGTAGAGGATCGCGACCAGCATCACGAGCCCGCCGAGCAGCGTGTAGAGGAAGAACTTCCGAGCCGCGCGCCGGCGCTCGGCCCCGCCCCAGATGCCGATGATCAGGTACATCGGGACGAGGCTGAACTCGAACAGGACGTAGAACAGCAGCAGGTCGGTGGCGGCGAACACGCCGATGACGAGCGCCTCGAGGATCAGGAACGCCGCCGTGTACGCCGCGAGGCGGTCCTTCACCGAGTCCCAGGACGCGACCAGCACGATGGGGACGAGGAACGTGGTCAACAGGATCAGCGTGAGGCTGACGCCGTCGACGGCGAACGCGACGCGGGCGCCGACCGACGGGATCCAGGTGAAGGACTCGGCCTGCTGCAGGCCGGCCTCGCCGCGGTCGAACCCGACGAGGACCCAGACCGAGGACGCGAACGTCGCGAGCGAGACGATCAGTCCGACGGCCCGGACGTCGCGGTCGCGGGCCCCGGGCGCGAGGCCGAGCAGCACCGCCCCGACGAGGGGCAGCAGGACGGTGAGGGTCAGCGGTCCCATCAGCGCACCGTCCAGAGGGCGAGCAGGAGGAGCAGGGCCAGGCCGACGACGGTGACCGCGACGTAGCCGCGGACCCGGCCGCTCTGGGCGCGGCGGGCGACGCGACCGACGACGACCGCGGTGGCGCCGGCACCGCGGACGAGCCCGTCGATGACGCGGCCGTCGAACCGGGCGAGGCCGCGGGCGACCGCACCCCCGCCGCCGACGAACACGGCGGCGTAGGCCTCGTCGACGAGGAACCGGCGCTCGGCGAGGTCCGCGAGCGTGCCCCGGACCGGCTCGACGACGCGGCCGGCCGTGAGATCGCGCCGGCCGTACAGCCACCATGCGAGCCCGAGCCCGAACGTGACGGCGACGATCGAGATGCCGATCAGCGCCGGCTCCTCGAGGGGGCCGACCGGGACGTACCCGAGCTCGCCGATCGGGGCGACGGCGGGACCGAGGAACCGGTACAGCGGCCCCTCGTGGACGGGGTTCAGCAGCCCGCCGCCGGCCGAGAGCAGGCCGAGGACGACGAGCGGGACGGCCATCGAGGCCGGCGACTCGTGGGGGTGGACGCCGTCACGGTGACGCGCGGGGCCGAGGAACACGAGGACGAACCACCGGGTCATGTAGAACGCGGTGAGGATCGCCCCGGCCAGCCCGAGCAGGTAGATCGCGCCGTAGCCGTGCTTGTACGCCTCGGTCAGAATCTGGTCCTTCGAGAAGAACCCGGCGAACGGCGGCACGCCCGAGATCGCGAGCCAGGCCACGGCCGAGGTCGCGAACGTCACCGGCATCGCCCGCCGCAGTCCGCCCATCCGCCAGAGGTCCGTCTCGTCGTGGAGCGCGTGCATCACCGACCCGGCCGCGAGGAACAGCAGGCCCTTGAAGAACGCGTGGGTGACGAGGTGGAACACGCCCTCGCGGAACGCGCCGACGCCGACCGCGAGGAACATGTACCCGAGCTGCGACACCGTCGAGTAGGCCAGCACCTTCTTGATGTCGTCCTGCCGGACGGCGATGACCGCGGCGAGCAGCGCCGTCAGCACCCCGATCCAGGCGATGACCTCCATCGCGTCGATCGAGGCGGTCAGCACCGGTGAGGTCCGGACGGTGAGGTAGACGCCGGCCGTGACCATCGTCGCGGCGTGGATCAGCGCCGAGACCGGGGTCGGGCCGGCCATCGCGTCGGGGAGCCAGACGTACAGCGGGATCTGGGCCGACTTCGCCGCGGCGCCGCCGAGGAGGAGCAGCACCAGCGCCGTCGCGACGCCGGCGGACAGCCCCGGCGCCGCGGCGTTCAGCTCGAGGAGGTCGAGGGTCCCGACGGTCGCGAACGCGAGGAACATCGCGACCATGAACGAGACGTCGCCGACGCGGTTGGTGATGAACGCCTTCTTCGCGGCGGTGGCGTAGGCCCGCTTCTCGAACCAGAACCCGATGAGCAGGTAGGACGAGAGGCCGACGAGCTCCCAGCCGAGGAACAGCGTCAGCAGGTTCGAGCCCAGCACCAGGACCAGCATCGAGGCGAGGAACAGGTTCAGGTACGCGAAGAACCGGGCGAAGCCGCGGTCCTCGAGCATGTACCCGACCGAGTAGACGTGGACGAGGAGTCCGACGCCGGTCACGACCAGCAGCATCACGACCGTCAGCTGGTCGACGAGCAGGTCGAACCGGACCGACAGGGCGCCGACCTCGATCCAGTCGGGCAGGGGCCGGACGTACGTCGCCGGTGCGCCGATGACCTCGCGGGCGACGGCGGCCGAGAGCAGGAACGCCCCGGCGGCGGCCGCGATCGCGAGGTAGGCCGCGCGGGCGCGGAGCCAGCGCTGGGCGACGAGCACGGCGAGGAAGCCCAGCGCCGGCAGGACGGGGATGAGCCAGGCGATGCCGACGGCGCCCGTGGTCGTGGTCACGACCGCGTTCGCGGTGGCCGCCTCCGCGGCGAGCAGCACGTCAGGACCTCAGGAGTGAGGGCACGTCGACGTCGACGGTGCCGCGGCGGAAGAAGAGGTTCACGAGGATCGCGAGGCCGACGACGACCTCGGCCGCCGCGACCACGATGATGAAGAAGGTGAACACCTGCCCGTCGGCCGCGCCCCAGATCCGGGAGGCGGCGACGAGGGTGAGGTTCACGGCGTTCAGCATCAGCTCGACGCACATGAACAGGACGATGAGGTTGCGACGGATCAGCACCCCGACGAGACCGACGGTGAAGATCAGGGCGGCGAGGATCAGGTGGGCACCGATGGGGATGGCGGTCACGCCGTCACCTCTCCCGTCGGCAGGTCCTCGTCCTCGGGCGAGAGGTCCCTCCGTCGCGCCAGCACGACGGCGCCGATCGTCGCGACGGTGAGCAGGACGGCCGAGAGCTCGAACGCGAGCGTGTACCGCGTGAACAGGCGGCGACCGAGGAACGCGACCCCGGCGTCGTCGTCCGCGTCGAGCACGGGGGCGATGCCGGCGCAGGACTGCTCGGTGCCGGTCGGGGCGACGTCGGACCCGCAGACCGACGCCTCGCCGGTGTACGGCCCGACGAACGCGAACGTCAGCGCCCCGGCGAGGACCAGCCCGACGGCGACCGCCCCCGCCACCGCACGGCGGCCCTGTGCGACGAGCAGATCGTCCCGGTCGACGCCGAGCAGCATGATCACGAACAGGAACAGCACGACGATGGCGCCGGCGTAGACGAGGACCTGGATGACGGCGAGGAACTGCGACTCGAGCCCGAGGTACAGGCCCGCCACCGCGAGCAGGTGGATGACGAGCATCAGCGCGGCGTGGACGAGGTTGCGCATGGCCACGACGGCCACCGCCGCGCCGAGCGCGATGCCGGCGAAGACCAGGAACGCGATCGTCTCGCCCATCAGGCGTCGCCCGCGCCTGCGGACCCGCCGTCCCCGTCCGGCTCGCCCTCGGCGTCGCCGGTCCCGGGCGGGACCAGCGGCAGCTCGCGGCGCGGGACGACGGCCCCCGCCCGCTGGAGCGGGGCGGCGGTCGCCGGCGCGAACGACCCGCCCTTCCGGGTCGGCGGCGTGACGGCGAGGCCGCCGTAGTAGTTCAGCCCCCGGTCGCGGACCTCGCGGTCGGTGTGCGGCGTGTCGTACCCGTCCTCGGGCGGGTCGACGAGCAGCATGTCCTTGGTCCAGATCAGCCCCTCGCGCGAGTCGGCCGCGATCTCGTACTCCTGCGTCATCGTCAGCGCGCGCGTCGGGCAGGCCTCGATGCAGAGCCCGCAGAGGATGCACCGGTTGTAGTTGATCTGGTAGTCCTCGGCGTACCGCTCGCCGGGCGAGAACCGCTGCTCCTCGGTGTTGTCCCCGCCCTGGACGAAGATCGCGTCGGCCGGGCAGGCCCAGGCGCAGAGCTCGCACCCGATGCACTTCTCGAGCCCGTCCGCGTACCGGTTGAGCTGGTGGCGACCGTGGAACCGCGGCGCGGTCGGACGCGGCGCCTCGGGGTACGACGCCGTCTCGGGCTTCACGAACATCGCGCGCAGCGGCACGGCGAGGCCGCGGCCGAGCACGGTCCGCGTCAGCGCGAGCCACCCGAGCAGCACGAGGGCGACGGCGCCCCCGGCGGCGGTCAGCCATGCCTGAAGGGTCATCGGGCCACCTCCGCGGGGTCGGGCTCGTCGGTCGCGGCCGGCGCCGTGGGCCGGACCGCGGTGCTGACGGCCCGGCCGATGGTCGCCGCGTCGCGGCCGCCGCGGCCGGTGGCCAGCCCGAGGACGGCGACCACGACCGCGCCGGCGGCGAGGCCGAGGCGGGCGGTGGTCGAGAGCCCGCCGTCCTCGCGGACGAGGACCAGCGCGGCGGTCGCGAGCGCCCAGACCAGGCCGACGGGGATCAGCAGCTTCCAGCCGAGGGCCATGAGCCGGTCGTACCGGGTCCGGGGCAGGGCGCCGCGGAGCAGGATGAACAGGAAGATGAAGAGCAGCGTCTTCAGGGTGAACCAGACGGTCGGCATCACCGCCGCGATCGGGGCCGGCAGGCCGAACGTCGGACCGGAGGGGCCGCCGAGGAACAGCGTCACGACCATCGCGCTCTGGATGACGACGGCCATGAACTCGGCCAGCATGAACATCCCGAACCGCAGCCCCGAGTACTCGGTGTGGAACCCCCCGACGAGCTCGCCCTCGGCCTCGGCGAGGTCGAACGGCGGCCTGCCGGCCTCGGCGACCATGCCGACGACGAAGACGGCGAACGCCGGCAGCAGGGGGATCGCGAACCAGCCGGGCAGGCCCGGCAGCAGCCCCTCGCCCGACTGCGCGGCGACGATGTCCGAGACGCGCAGCGACCCGGCGTAGATGAAGACGCTGGCGACGGCGAGTCCCTGCGCGATCTCGTACGAGATCATCTGGGCGCTGGACCGGACCCCGCCGAGCAGCGGGTACGGGGAGCTCGACGCCCACCCGGCGAGGAACACCGAGTAGACGTGGATCGACCCCATCGCGAGGAACCACAGCACGCCGACGCCGAGATCGGCGACCTGCAGGGTGAACGTCTCCCCGCCGAGCGTGACCTCGCCTCCGATCGGGATGACCGCGGTCGAGAGCAGGCCGGCGACGACGCCGACGAGCGGCGCGACGGTGAAGATCGGCTGCTTCACCATCGCCGGGGTGACGTCCTCCTTGAAGAACATCTTGAGGCCGTCGACGAGCGTCTGCAGCGCCCCGAGCGGCCCGACCCGGTTCGGTCCGAGGCGGGACTGCATGCGGGCGACGACGCGGCGCTCGCCCCAGATGAGGATCGCCGTCGTCAGCAGGAAGTAGAGGAAGGTCAGACCCGCGGTCAGGCCAGCGACCCAGAGAGGACGGCTCATGCGCCGACCTCCGCCGGGACGGCGACGGGCGCGAGGGTCACGGCCACGACGCCGTCCTCGTCGGCGAGGCGGGTGACCGGCGGCTCGGTCGAGGTGCGGGGCAGCACGACCGCACCGGGGACCAGGTCCGGCAGGACCGCGGCCGGCAGCGTCACCGTCGCGCCGCCGGCGCCGCCGCCGGTCACGGTGACGTCCGCACCGTCGACGATCCCGAGGCGGGCGGCGTCGGCCCGGCTGACGCCGACGGTCGCGGCGCGCGCCGTCGCTCGCAGGTCGTCGGCACCGGCCAGCATCGTCCCGCCGTCGAGGAGGAGCGGCCGCACCACGGCCAGGAGGGCGTCGCCCGACGGCGCGCCGGTGGATCCGGCCGACGCGGCCTCGGGGAGCGGGTGGGCCGCGGCGCGGACGCCGAGCTGCTCCTGCTCCGCGCGGATCGCGTCGAGCGAGCCGTACAGGCGGTGCCCCAGCACCGCCGCCAGCTGCACGAACGCCTCCCAGTCGTCCTGGGCCAGCTCGGGGGCGTCGACGGCCCGGCGGAACCGCTGCGCCCGGCCCTCCCAGTCGGTCCGGGTGCCGTCCCGCTCCTGCGTCGCGGTGACGGGCAGCACGACGTCGGCGTACCGCGCGGCCGTCTCGGTCAGCGCGAGGTCCTGGACGACGACGGTGCCGGCGCCGGCGACGCGGGTCAGGGCCCGCTCCGCGAGGGCCGCCGACTGCGCGTCGCGGGCGAGGTCCGCCCCGGCGAGGAGGAGCACGTCGACCGCGCCGTCCGCGGCGGCGGCGAGGATCCCCCGCAGCCCGTCGACCGGCGCCGCGCCGTCGAGGTGGGCCGGCAGCGGCCCCCACGCGGCCTCGACCTCGGCGCGGTCCGCGGCGTCCGCGAGCAGTCGTCCGCCCGGCAGCAGCCCGGGGGCGAGCCCGGCGGCGAGACCACCCGCGTCACCGGCCCGGCGCGGGACGAACGCGACGCCACCGCCGACGGCCTCGGCGAGGCGGGTGCCGGCGGCGAGCGACCCGGCGCCCGCGCGCTCGCCGACCAGGACGGCCGGGGCGCCGTCGCCCCGCAGGGCCGCGGCGATCTCGCCGTCGCCGTCGGCCAGCGCGGCCAGCGCGGCGGCCTCGGCGCCGGGGGCGGTCGCGACGCGGCGCCAGGCGATGCCGTCGAGCGTCCCGAGGTGGGGACCGACGACGACGATGCGGGCCCGGTGCTGCCGCCACGCCTTGCGGAGGCGCAGGTGCAGGACCGGGACCTCCTCCTCGGGGTCGAGGCCGGCGACGACGATGACGGGCGCGTGCTCGACGTCGGCGTAGGTCAGGCCGGGTGCGCCGCCGGCGCGGGCCAGCAGCACCGCACGGGCCGGCGCCTCGTCGGCCGGCGCGAACCGGGTCCGGTGCTCGACGAGGTCGGTGCCGAGGACGGTGCGGGCCAGCCGGGCCGCGACGTGAGCGTCCTCGTCGGCGAGCCGACCGCCGGAGACCAGCGCCGTGCGTCCCGGCCCGACGTCCTGCGAAGCGCGGACCGCGTCCGCGACGCGGGCGAGGGCCCGCGACCAGGTGGTCGGGACGAGCTCGCCGTCGACCCGCTCCATCGGCGTGGTGAGTCGCTGCGCGTGGGTGAGATGCGGGAACGAGAACCGCCCCTTGTCGCAGTTCCAGGCCTCGTTCACGTCCATGTTCGTCCGCGCCAGCTGGCGCTGGACCTCGCCGCGTCGCGACTGGACGGTCTGGCCGCACCCGGCCGAGCAGCCGTCGCAGACGCTGGGCGTCGTGACGACGTCGAAGGACCGGGCCTTGAACCGGTAGGACGTGGAGGTGAGCGCGCCGACGGGGCAGATCTGGATGGTGTTCCCCGAGAAGTACGAGTGGTACGGCTCGTCCTCGTAGATCGCGACCTGCTCGAGGGCGCCGCGCTCGAACAGCTCGATGAACGGGTCGCCGGAGATCTGCTCGGAGAACCGGGTGCACCGGGCGCAGAGGACGCACCGCTCCCGGTCGAGCAGCACCTGGGGGCTGACGGCGACCGGCTTCTCGTACTTCCGCTTCTGGTCGAGGAACCGCGACTGGTTCGCGCCGTGTGCGAGGGCCTGGTCCTGGAGCGGGCACTCCCCGCCCTTGTCGCACATCGGGCAGTCGAGGGGGTGGTTCACGAGGAGCAGTTCGAGCGTCCCCTCCTGGCCGCGCCGCGCCATCGCGGACGTGAGGTGCGTGCGGACGACCATGTCCTCGGCGACCGGGACGGTGCAGGACATGACCGGCTTCGGCTGGCCCTCGACCTCGACGACGCACTGCCGGCAGGCCCCGACCGGGTCGAGTAGCGGGTGGTCGCAGAACCGCGGGACGATGGTGCCGACCATCTCGGCGGCGCGGATGATCAGCGTGCCCTTCGGGACGCTGACCTGCTCGCCGTCGATGGTCAGCGTGACGAGGTCCTCGGCGCTCGCGGCGCCGGGTGCGGCGGGGGCGCTCACGCGCCGCTCCCGTCGCCGGCGGCCGACGTCGCGGCCGAGAGCAGCGCCGCCAGCGAGGCCCGCTCACGGGCGGTCGCGGCGACGGCGGCGGGGTCGAGCATCGGGACGTCCCGCTGCGGGGTGACGCCGAACGGGCTGACGCCTTTGGTGATGTGCTCGACGTACTCGTCGCGGAAGTACTTCAGCGACGAGATGATCGGCGAGGTCAGCGCGTCGCCCAGCGCGCAGAAGCTGCG
>Ga0075476_10000524_pt1 | contig 16966 bp, 10 predicted proteins | sample DEB08_DNA_5_FD_76339 | JGI IMG/M metagenome (GOLD analysis project Ga0075476, IMG submission 76339) | Aqueous microbial communities from the Delaware River and Bay under freshwater to marine salinity gradient to study organic matter... | ecosystem: Environmental > Aquatic > Marine > Coastal ...
TTTACAGTAAGACCTTGTGCCACACCATCTACATAAGATTTGTTTGCAGCATCTTTATCTAGAACCGGATGTCCAACATTATGAATCACTTCATCTTCAAAAGATACACCAGAGTCTCTTGTGATTTGTAAGTGAACATCCTCCCCACCATCATGAATAATAAATCTAATACCACCATTAGCAGAATGTGCATGAGCATGAATATCTAATCCATTTTGTGGATCACCTGAGAAGTGTGCTACTTCTTCACCATTTGCAGAGTCAAAGATACCAATTTCATTAGTTGCCGTAATATTAGAGAATGTTACACTATCTGTTGTAGCAACAGCTTGACCAATACTTACTTGTCCAGAACCATTAATTGCAACACCTGTCCCACCACTAAAGATAGAAACTACATCAGGAGAATCTACACTTACTGTAGGAGTAGCAGTTTCACCAGTGTTATTTGCAAGGTTAATACCAAACCCTTCAGACAGTGCTGCAACATATGCACCTGTGGTTTTAGTTCCAAGCTCAACAGTATTGTTCCCAATTCTTGCAGCAGAGAAAGTGCCAGAAGTGATATCTGCTGTATTCAAAGAAGGAATTCTAGCAGAATCAAAAGTTCCACTATTAATCTTAGAAGCATCTAAGTTTGGAATATCACCAGCATTGGATGCTGGAATTCTAGCAGAGTCTAATACACCAGAAGTAATATCTTCTGCACTTAATGATGGAATACGAGCGGAGTCAATAGTTCCACTAGCAATGTTGTCAGCATTTAATGAAGTAAGACCACTACCATCACCAGTTAATACACCACTGATAGTTAAGTCAGAGTCAGCAAAAATTCTCTTGCCAACTCTGAGGTTATTTTTGACTACGAAATCTTTTTCTGCCACGGTTCACTTTCCCCCTAGCTTAAGTGAATTTATTTAATTATGGTTCTAGCCGGTTTAATGTTAATTGTTCCACGACCAGCCCTTCTCAGGAATCTAAGTCGAATATTAGTTCCATCATCATCCACAATAAAGTCACCAAAGTCACTATCTCCCGTATGAAGTTCACCAAACTCAGTGAATACGGAAGTTGTTCCGTCATATGTCGCCAAAATCTTTGTGGTCAATGTTTCATTATTACCAGAATCTTGAGCATGAATTGTATATTCAAGAGATGCAGCAGTATTACTATGCGCATATTCATCTACAGTAACAAGAGAAGAAGTGGTAACAGAGAAACCATTAGGTGTATGAATAATTTCACCTTCTGTGCTTAAATCACCACTAATTGTAAAGTCAGCAGCAGTTACTGTTCCTGTTACATTAATGTCACCACCTACAGAAACATTACCAGAAGCATCTATTGTTGATACATCAAGGGTAGTTGCCGAGATAGAATCAGTAGCAGTCAACTTCTGGAAGGTTACTGTATCAGTAGTTCCAACTGACTGCCCGATACTAATAACACCAGTGCCGTTAATGCCTACACCAGTTCCACCACTAAAGACTGTGCGGATACCATCAGAGTTTGGACCGACAAAAGTAAATTGACCATTTACGTTGTTATAGCTTAACCCAGCACCGAATGTTGTGGTGTTAGTTCCAACACTAATCGCACTTCTTGCTCTAGCATTGGTAAAGTAAAGATAACTCGCATTCTCAGTAAGGTCGGCAGTAGTAAATGGATCAAGTGAAATGAAATCAGAGAAATTACCACTTGGTGTAGTTACAGTTAATTCAGCAGTTGTATCATTATAGGATACTCCACTTACACCACCAACATTCGTTAATCCAGAACCATCACCTTTAAATGCTGTTGCTCTAACTGTGCCATCAACTAACAGCAGATCACTATCAGTGTCATAAGAAAGTTTAATGTCACTGTCTGTGCCAAAGATTAACTGAGAACCATCTGTGAATGTAATAGTGCCATTGTTAGTTACAAAGTCATCACTATCACTTCTCAGGTATCTATCAGCAGAAATACCACCAAGAGCATCTGCGTTGTTTGCCTGACCCGGATCAATTCTAGCATTGATATATGCAGAATCAATATAATCTACAGCATCTGATTCAAATCTAACTCTAAAGTTTACTAAGTTGCCGTCAATATCACCAGTTAAGACAATAGAACCAGCGGCTAAGTTTTCAGTGCCGATTGTCCATCTGTTATTACCTTCATCCCAAATGAATGACTTGGTAGCAGAATCACCTCTAATAACTTCAATCCCAGCATTCTCAGTTGGAGTGCCAGAAGTAAAGTTACTGTTAAGACTAATGATATTGTCTGCAAGATTAATCGTTTCAGTATTAACAGTAGTAGTGGTGCCTTGAACTGTAAGATTACCACCAACTGTAAGATTACCACCTACATTTACACTATCTGCTGTTTCAATAGTTCCGTTTACATAAATTCTAGAACCATTTGTATTCAGTTCAATATCACCATCAACGGTCATATTGTTAAACTGAACATTATCAGCAGTGCCTACAGGTTGACCAATACTAACTTCACCAGTTCCACTAATTGCTACACCAGTTCCTGCACTGAATACTGTTCTAACATCAGCAGAGTCAGGACCAGAGAAACTAAAAGAAGAATTTGAACTGTTATAAGTCAACCCAGACTTAAATGTTACATTGTTGGAATCTACTGAAAGTTCAGTAGGGTCAAGAAGTTTAATCCAAGCAGTGCCATTAGAATAATATGCTACATTTTGACTAGAAGCATAAGCAAACATACCACCGTATGTAGAAGCACTTGGAAGAACCCCAGCAGAATCAAATGTATTTGCAAAGTAGATTTTACCTGTTGTTCTAAGGTCTTGGTCTGTTAAGTCCCAATAGTCCCCTGTTTCATTCCAAATAAAGGAACGGTCAGACTCATCACCTCTTTCAATAACAAACCCAATATTTTCAGTTGGTGTTCCAGCATGATTGTAGTTTAACTTTGGAAGGTTTGCAGCAATATTAAATACAGAAGAAATAATATTGGTAGTAGAACCATTTGCATTAAGTGTGCCGTTTACATTTACAGTATCAAACGTTACATCATCTGTAATTCCTACAGGTTGACCAATACTAACTTCACCTGCTCCATTAATGGAAACACCAGTACCTGCACTAAAGACACCTACAATGTCTGCTGAGTCAGGACCATCGAAACTTAATTGCCCAGTTACACTGTCATATGTAAGACCTGCATCAAATGCTACACTATTTGTTCCTACAGAGATAGATGCTCTAGAACGTGAATCTGTAAAGTAAAGATTTGCAGAACCTTCAGTTAAATCATCTGTAGTCTTTGTGGCAAGTGCAACGTCAAAATCACTATCAAACCCAAGATATTGACCACTCAAATCTCTAGAAATCGAGTCAGGCAAGAATTGGTTTGCAAGTGTTCCGGAAAGAATATTGTCTACATTACGGTAGAAACTTGGGGGTTGACCACCAAATAAGGTAGCATCACCTGAGTCAAAAGACACACCAAGTTCAGAGATTGCAAATTTAGTACCATCCCAAACAGGCACCCTAGAAACTTCAATACCCGAATCATCAAAGTCTTCTAAGTCAAAGACACTGAATTCAGCCAAAGATACAGAAAGTCTTTTCTGAATCTCATCAATGACAAATCCACTGTCTAGTTTGAGAAATTGTCTATCCCCATTCGCATCTGATAAAAGGACAGAGTTATCTTCCGTAGGATTGCCTAAGGCTGGTTCGGCATTTTCGATGTCTAGAAAAGTATTCCGGTTGGAATCTAGATTATCTACTGACCTACGTTTTACTCTGCCGCTAAGAAGATTAGCCATTCTGTGACTCCAAGATACCGATTACTGCTTTTAATTTGTCTGCTTGAGACGCTTCCATTTTTACAACACTTCCTGTCGTAATAACCAACTTACCTGTTGTCGCAGCAGCGGTATCACGTCCCGGAATTGTAAACTGTGAAAGTAATTCAACACCAGTTGCGCCTGCCGAATCATGATATGTCATAGTAAGAGTATGATCACTATCGGAAGCATTTGTAACTTGTGTAGAAAGAACAATACCAGTATAATTTACTGGTGCAGTATAAACTGCTTCTGAAGTTCCCCCTACAGTTTTTGTAATTGTTCGAAATACATTTAACTCAGCCATTTGTATTTTTTCCTTTTAATCTTCTAGTGCGAGCGAGAATGGAGTTACACGGGCAAACAAACTTCTATCAAAGGCATCACCCTCAATAGTTCCCGTTGATCTTTGAATAAGGAAGTCTTCACCAACTCTAAAGTCACCTTTTTGGTCTGTGCTGGTAATAAAGACAAGTCCTGCCTTGTTAGCATCTTGCTCGACTTCATTGGCTTGAATTGGAATACCACCACGGAATGGGAAAGATGTTCTAACATCTGTGCCTGTGCCTACCCATTCAAACGTATGAGAGGATGCACTCAAAGCACTTCTTTGGAAGAATGATACACCGTCACTATCAGGCAGGTTTAATTCAAGGTCTTCCAGAGTTCTAATGGTTCCTGTTCCTGTATCAGAATCCCATGCAGCAGAATCTACAGTATAGTAAATTGGGTCACTACCAAACTTTACACAGTCCGTAATATTTGGTCTTTGGGTCAATCCTTTGAGTGTCAGAACATTATCAATTCTGTCTTGCTGACCATCAATATATCCACCATAAAGACTATCAGATACACCTGTTGCTTTCAGTCCAACATTACCAAACGTACAGTTAGAGTTTGTAATGGACCCAAATCCACCAGTTTCACAAAGCACACCTACGTCACAGTATACTGTAAACACTGACACGAGCTGACAATAACCACGATTAAGAATGTATACACCCTTACCGCCTTGGTTAATTTGTGTAAAGGAGTCAACTACAATAGAACGAATACCACCTACTTTAGAACCATCATTACGGATACCATCACCACCAGACAAAGGGTTGCCTGTGCCATCATCATATGTATATCCTCCGTCTGCATCTCTACTCAAATCAGGACCAGTAATCGAAGAACAGTTTTGAATGTATGGAGAGTTTACAATGATATTTGTTTCTGGAGTTCCAGTTGGGTCCCATGCAATCGCAGCAGCAGGCTGCAAATGGTCTCTAAATGTAAACCCTGTAATATAACAGTTATTGTTTACATAAATCATATCAGAAGTTTTGTTCTTTGGACGAATACTACAGTTCTTTAAGTTGTCACCAATCAAAGAAGTGTTCTTTGGAAGTTCGATTGGGTTAGTGATTGTATAGTCACCAGTCTTAACATAAATTGTAGTTGGAACTTCAGGTTCATCAAGAATATCTTGGTATCTGTCACCAATACCAAACAGTAATGGATAAACTGTTTCAATATAATCAAGGTTAGCATTAATAAGAGTAGTTCTATTAGTTTCAATCAAATCAACAGGAGTAGTAATAGCAGCACCAAGAACAGCAGTATCAACAGAAGCAGAAGTTTCTGGAGTAATCTTAGTTGGTAATGCACTTGTTCCACTATTAATTACATTCTTAATAATGTCTACCAAAGACTGAACAGTTGTGATTTTATCAGAAGTAGGTGCTGGTAAAGCAGTATTCTGCGTAGTAGTCATAGCACCAGAATTTGAGAGTGTTACGGTAGTGTTGTTTAGAACCTCACCAATAACTGTTTTCAGTCTGTTGTAAGCATCTACAGTTGCTGCTTTTTGGTCATCAGGAATTTGCTTTCCGTCATAATGGAAGAACTTAGCATTTTCGTAAGTTCCAGCATTACCAAAGTAAACTGCATCATAAGTGATAGCATCAATAGCATATCTTACATCTCTCTTACATTTTTCTTCATCATAAGTTACGTCTGGATATGTTACTTTAGAATATTGGTTCACCTCTTCAGCAATAAATGCACGGTTTGCTACTAAGATGTCTCTGACACGTTGTGCATTGGACTCTGCCCCTGCACCGTCATTATAGTATGCTGTTACTGGAATTGGGAAATCTGCTGTCTCTAACGAATCGTCATTATCAGCATCTGTATTGTTTTTACCATTAGTAATGATATCAATCAACTCATCAAAGTATGCATTCGATCTTGTTTCAGCAGTTCCATATGAACCAATAAGAGTGCTAACCTGCCCTTTAAAGTGAGTCAAGCTAGTAATAACTTCTTCCCAACCTTTTGTATAAGAACCAGCACGACCATAGAATGCACGGTTAAAGTTGGAGTTTAAGAGAATGTCAAATCTAGCACCTGTCAGATAGTCACCTAAGTCTCTTGCACTCTTGGTTCTAATCACAGAACCTTCAGCACCATCAGAGTCAAGACCTAATGCCCCACGTCTCTTTGCTGCTTCTTCTACTGCTTTATCAATAGTTAAGAATGCCTTAGAAAGACTGGTTCCATCATTGTTGTCATTACCACTCTTAGAAACGTAAAAAACGTTTTCTGCTTTAATGGTGTTTTCAACTTCACGGATAGAAATAGCACCATCTTTGTTTTGTTCAAAGAAGATTACACCGTCATGCGTGTTAATCGCAAGTTCACCAAGCGACAAATCACTATCGGTAGGGCGATTACCCTCAGTAGAACTTCTTTTAAGTAAAATCGTTGATACCATCTAAACGAAACCTTTATTCTTTAATTAACTTTATTTATAAGCATTAGAAACTACCACCATCAATAGAATCTTGACTTAAATCTAATCTATCAGACAATGAAGTAAGATTTGTCGAATCTTGTAAATACTCATCAACCAATTGATTAACGTCAGCAGAATCTAAAAGGTCAAGAATTACATCACCAGTTAATCCGTTAATACTTGATACACCAATTACAAGTTCACTGAGGTTAGTGAATACAAAGGCACCAGCAGATTCTGAAAACTTTAAATATGGAAAATCATTACTAACATTACTATCACGAACATCATTAAGGTCTCTAAGTCCAATGTTACTTGTATCAATTGGAACACCAGAGGTAATCTTTTTAACTACAATCTCTCTAGCCATTAGAATGTCCCCCCGTTAAGAGTAACATCAGCAGTTTCAAGTATCTTAATAATATCAGCAGAGTCAACAATAAAATCTGTTGTTACAGAAATTTCTCCCGAATTACTAATAGCAATACCAGAACCTGCACTAAAGGCTGAACGAATATAATCAGAGTCAATTAAGTTTAATGCGGACTCAGAGTCAATCCCTGAAATCTCATTAAGACCTTTGAAGACATATTTGTCACTGTCTGCCTTATAGACTAATACATCATCGGTGCCTTGTCCTGTAATATCAACGTCAACTAAATCATCAAGTTTTACAGGAATTAATCTAGTAGTAGCAATAAAATCTGTTGCCGATTTAGTTGCTGAAGGAGAAAACTCAATAAATCCTTCTACAACTCTTTCTACAACATTTAATGCAGAATTTCTAATCTCAACATCATAGAAATATCTACCAGCATCAATGGTATTTGTAAATGCACCACTAAGGGTCATTCTAATTTTACCAGAAGTTGGTGGGTCTGCAATTGCTGCTTCAAATGCATATACTACATTTGAATTGAATTGTTTTCTATATTTTGCTGCAACAGTAAAACCTGTGAGATTGCGGGGGTTTTTATTCCCATCAACTACATCAATCTCAAAAGTTGTATCAGTACCCTGATCTGCCGCTAGAATAGCATATTCTGCCATTTAAACATTCTTCCATTGATTAAAAAACCAGTCTAAGTTATTTATACTGCATTAATCTTTGTTATTAATTAATGTTTTCACTAAATCTTTTAATTCGGAAATTTCATTTTCTAGCGATTTAATCTTCTGGTTTTCTTTTTGTTTTAAAAGTTTTCGTTGCTTTGCATCAGCAAGTTTGTTAGAGTTAATGTTATGGATAACTCCGTTCTGATCTTTGACCAAATCGGAGTTACCCTCTACTGCATAATATTTAGTGTCTTTCATTATGTTCCTAGTGCGATTGCTCTCAGGTCTCTAATTCTTGGAACCTTAGAAGAATTTTGAGACTTCATTACAACTTTTAATTGGAAGGTAGTAAATGGGTCAAGAGTTCCACCCAATCCACCAATAGTATATTCATACTGTCTAAACACATTTACATTTTCATCTGTTTGCGGTAAAGTTTCAACAGGTGCTAATGTAAAGTTCTTTGTTTGAATATCATCATCACTACCAGCACTAAGAGTTCTGTAATAAAGTTCAATAGTAGAGTTAGCAGGTCTATTTGCTGCTAACAGAACTTTAAGACCAACTGCTGGTTCTGTGATATTCACAGGTCTAGTCAAGTGCTTCGACAATGCAGAACCACCTACAGCAGCAGTTTCATCTACATAGTTGATTGGAACGTTTACTGTAACATCAAGGTCAAGTCCTGCTTCATCAGAGTCAACCTGATTATCAATCAAGTTGCTAAGAGCAGTAATAGATGCTTGCTGCATATCAATCACTGGTGTAATAAAGTCATCAGTTGTAGACAAGGACGCTTTAATACGGATAGAACCTCTAGGGTCAGTAGAACCTGAACCTAAGAGAGTATTCTCATCTTGTTCAACTCTTCTAGAAGCAATAACTCTTGGAGTAGTAAAGTCAATAGGCTCACTAGGTGACATAATTCTAGACGATGGTTTTCCATATTGTGCATTGGTCGCAGCATTTGCTGTTACCAGTGATGCACCATTTGTAAACTCACCAGTAAAGGAAAGAGTAGAATTAGGAAGAACAAAAGTATTAATATTAGGAATTGCAGTATTCATAGGAATATTGCGTTCGGATTGAACGTTAATACCACCACCAATTACAGTTCCTGTAGCAGTAGAGTCTGCCTGAATTTGGAAACCAAATCCATCTACTTTCTGTACAGTTCTTTCACCAATAATACTAGAACCTTTAATACCACCGATTACTGTATCAGAATCCCAATCTACACTTGCACCACTATCAACTTTATCAATAAAGACTTTATCATTAACTACAAAGCCATGGTTCTCTAGAGAAATTGTTACTAAATCAGAACCACTATCAGTGGAGATAGGATTGTTTGTAAGTCTTACAGTTGGAGTAATATCGTTTTCAATATATGCTGTTCCAGTTAAAGAAGTATCAAACACTGCTCTGCGCAGACGGAACATCATATCACGTCTTTGATCAGGTGTCCACGTAATAGCATTTTGAGACATAAAGAAGGAACCAAGAGTAGGTTGCTTCAATACTCTTTGAGAGTTAGAACCAATCAAGAACCCTTCAATCTCAGCAACATATACATTATACTCTTGCGTATTTGCAATCAACACAAATGCGTACTCAGTATTACCTTCAAGGTATAATGGAGCATCAAAGTTAAATGCTGTAGGAGCATTTCTTACATCAGTCATTGTAGTGTTTGAATTCAAGTCTGTTGCTACTACATCAGCAGGGTCAAGAACAACAATAGAACCTTCAATAATAGTTTCCTGAGAAGGAACACCATTTTCAACAGGTCTTACTTCCAATCTAATTGGAACTGTTGTAGACTTACTTTCAAAGTAAACATCAATACCAGTTACAAAACCACCATTGCTGTTTTGAATTTGGAAAGACTGAGCAATTGGGTCACGTCTTCTTGGTGGTCTTGGTACAGTGCTTCTTCTAATTGAATTTGTGACATCAATTACATCAAGAAGACTTACCATCTCCCCTCTAGCTGTGTATGTAGAAGAGGCACTAGAAAGAGAAAGAGCCTCATCATTCACACTAATATCAAGGAGTTTTACTTCTCTTTCACCAGCATCAAACTGTAAGGTATCGTTATTAGGAATAAAGAACGAACCACTAACTTCACCCAAAGCATTTGTTACAAGGTTACTAGAAGTCTCAGGGTGTGACGTTGCCCCAGAATACTGAGCATCTGTTAATGGGTCATTAATAGACTTCGGCACGTTAAAGTTAGAGAATTCTTCTTGACGATAATAGTCTTGAATGTGCTTACCATCAAAGAACAGGTAATGCTGTCTATTAGGTGCTAGTTGTGATGCTCTAAAGAATACTTTTCTAGAACGAATAAATGGAAGCAAGTCAATAGTAACTACTCTTTGTCCAACCAAAGTTCTTACAGTAGTTGTAGTAGTTATAGTTCTACCACTTCTATTTCTTCTTGTATTACTAGAGAGAACAGTATCTTCAGTGTTAATAAAATCACCTACAGAAATTTCCTCTAAGTCACCCACTCTGCTTTGAAGTCTTGGGCGAATAACACTCTCTGCTCTTGCTCTTAGCTCTTCTTCACTAGGTGGACTGTTTACTTCTTGACCAATTGTTGTGACTTCTCTCCATTCATCTACAGAAGGAGAAAGAAGCATATCACCAGCATAAACGATTACATCAAATGGGTTTACATTTTCTGTTTCTGTAGCATCAACTTGATTAATCAATACAGCAGAGTCATAAGAAAGCATAACAAAATCATTACGAATAACTGTGTTTGCATTTGGTAATGTGGCAAATGTTCTTGCAGAGTCATAGAAAAGATTTACGTTATTAACTTCAAAAGAAGGCATCATAATGTTGTTTTCAACATCAAGGGATGCTCTATACTCTGGGTTTAAGAAATCAGTAAATGTTAAGTCTTTAAAGTTTTCTGCAAAGAAACCATTCTTAAATCTATTATTGTTGTTAGAATCAAGAACTTCAATAGTGCTTGTTTCAAGTTCAAGTAAACTTAAAGAAACAGTATCTTCAAGATCATCAATTCTCTTAACAATATCACCAATATCTCTCATTGTATATCTGCGATTATCAATCTTACTAACTGTCAAGTCACCACGATTATCTGTCCATGCATTCAATGTAAAGTCATATAACTTCATAGCATTATCAGGTGTGCTAGGTGACTGTGGAATTACATTAGGTTCACCCTGAACATAAGTGAGTTCATCATTGTCTGTAACAATAAGAATATCTTTTCTAGGGAGATAATAGTTCACATCAGCAGTAACAAGATCACCATTTCTAGGAAGAGCATGCACAAAAGCATCACCACCAACAAAATCACTATCATAACGATCTTTGCGACTTCTAAAGTCAAGGACATTACGCAGTTCTACAGTAGTGCCATTGCGCATTTTATGTGTTGGAATATCTTCATAAGTCAAGAAACCAGCATTGATAAGGTCTCGATAAGAATTTACTGAGAAGAAATCACCACTTGTTCCATGCTCAAAGAAGTTATATTTAACTCTTACAGTTTGATTACCGGGTAAAGTCTGTCCAGTTTTAAAGATAACTCTACCATTATCATAGAAGTTATCTCTTTGACCATTATCTGTGCTAAATCTTCCAGAAATATCGTTGCTGTCTTCATCTAAGATTTCTTTAAATGTCTTAATGTCAGCATCTGGGAGTTGCATAAACACAAATCCAGCACCATCACTTTCCAATGATCCAGTGTGGTCACTATCTGTAATCGCAGTCTTCAGTCTAGCAGTTCCAGTCTTCTGAACATATGCAAGAATTTCAAATGTTCCATCAGCAGGAGTGAGTCCATTAATTTCTGCGGTAGTGTTATTGTTTGTGATGCTAGTAGGAGACTTATGTTCACCACTATCAAGTGCCACATGCCAAAGTGTCGTGTCAGCAAAATCACCACCACCAACTGTTGATGTGTCAATTGTTGCAACACCTGCGGTTGCAGTCTGAGTAAATTTGCGCTGAGTAGTCAGAGTGATATCTGTTAATTGTTGAGGTCTGATTCTTGGTAAGTTGAAGAACAAATTATTGTTTGCTGCTTCTTTGATTACAGCAATCCCACCTTCAAGAACAAGATTGCCATAGTTGTCAGAATCTAATCCAATTGACCTTGCATCTCTAAAGTTATTGCTACCAAACATCTGAACATCAAAGATATGGTATCTGTAGTTGCCACCATCTTCTTCTACAGCACGAATTCTAGCAGTACCAATACGATTAGCATTTACAAAGTTATCCCCGTCATCTCCACAGGAGTCATCAAGCAAATCCCACTTTTGTAAAGTTTCAATATTTGGAAGACCTTGAATGCGAGTTCCACTATTTTCAACTAAAACATAGTTACCAAAGTTTGCAGGGATTGCTTCATTTTCTTCTTCTGCTGTAGTTCTAGCACGATCCACTTCAATCTTGGTGGTTGCTGGTCTAGCAGTTCTATACCCATTCACATATGCAATACCCGGAGACACATCCAGTTCTAACTTATTTGCAGCAGTAGCAGAATTATATTTTACTGTAAAGTCTTTTGCTAAGAAATCACCATTTGTTTCTTTGGTGCGGATAGCCATCTCATCACCAATAATAGCATAGGTATTTCTATCAATTTCTTGTTGTAAAATACCATCCTCAAGTCTATTAATTGTGATAAAGTTATCACCAGAATCTAAAAGGTCACTGGTCGTAAGTGTTAATGTAATTCTATATCTGTCCGCACCCGGAGCAGTTTCGTTAGGAAGAACCTCTTGGTTATCATAAAGAGTGTTTGTATCATCGACTGTTACAATATCTTCTGTTACTTTAAAACCAATATTAGTTGTAGGAGTTCCAGAATATTTTGAAACTAAAATATCTGCTTGTGGGTCTGCCTGTACAAAATGCCCTCTAGTAAAGTATGCACCTCTATTTACAGAAGCACGGGTTCCTACACCTACTGCACGGTTCGCAGGGGTATCAGTAGACTGAACAGTAGCAGTTCCACTAGCACTACCACCAACTTCTGTCAGTGCATCACCAGCAGAGAAACGAATAGGAGTAGTGTTAGAAGAATTTTGTGATGCTGGAGTTCCCTGTGCTTGCCCTGCACTAATATAATCAACATAGATCGTGTCTGGGTCGGATGCACCAGAAATAGGATTAGTTTCAGCACCTACAATCTTAATAATACGAGCTTGAATACCATCGGCATTTTGAACTACATCACCTACTGCAAGATCATTAATAGCAGAAAGTTTTACATACTCAAAACTAGTATCAATATCAAGTCCACCCGGTTCTACAACAGAACCTTCCTTAAAAATATTACGACCAAATCTTGCCAACTCTTCTTGGATAATTGTCTGCATCTGTGTAAGTTCACGAGCTTGCAGCGCACGACCAGAGTTAAACAGCACTCTGTGATAGTGATTACTTGCAGAGAAATCATCTTTATATGTCGTGTTAAAGGTGTTCTCATTAAATGTATTAGGCATTTAAATCTTTTCCTTAGAGTTGAATAATAATTTTAACGTCTTCGGTCTGTGCAGCATCACGGGTTACTGCGGAACGATTTTCAATATATAGGATGTTTCCAGAGAATGGATCAATCTCACCATCAGAGTCAGCAGTAATAGTTCCAGCATTAAGAGCGTTTGCAGAATCCTGAACCACTTCAAGGGAGAAAGGAGTGAATCCAGTATTTTCATTTTGATGATAGTATACTTTATTACTCTCAAACTTATCTACAAATGCTCTACCACCATCAGTTTGACCAACAATAACTTGGTCTGCTGCAATACCACTGGGACTTTGTAAAGTAAGAATATTTAGTGCCGATGCATTAGCACCTGTAAAGTCAGAGTCTGCTGAACTTCTAGAGGTTGGAATCTTTGGATTTTTAATCAAACCAATTTGTCTAAAGTCCTGACCACCAATTAAGAAGTCACCATTTACATCACCACTAGGTTTAGCATTAAACATTGCAGTAGTAGATTTCAAATCCACTCTTGGATCAGCACCTAAACCACCTTTAGAAATAATAGGACGGATTGAAGCACCAGAACCTCCACCACCAGAGACAGTAAGTTCAGCATATTCATACCCAGCACCGAATGGGAAACCTCCAGCAGAATCATCTACAACTACAGAACCAATTGATCCACTAGATGTTACTGATGCTCTTGCTTTAGCATTGCTTCCATTACCCACAATAGTAAGTGTTGGCGCAGAAGTATATCCCGTTCCTGCATTAATAACATTATACCCAACAATAGAACCTGCTACAGCAGCGTCTTGGATATTTTTTTGTTCTTGTGGAATTGCTGCCAAGTCATTTGCAGAATCGACAAACTCTACAGGAATAAAGTTGGCAGTAGCAAACTTATTCAAATTGGATGCAGATACAGTGTAAAGATATTTCCAAACATATCCATCAGCAAGAGGTTGTGTAGCACCGCTAACTGTAGTTCCAGTGCCAATTGTATCAGGGTTTACTGTAGAAATAACAGCATTTCCATTAGCATCTCTACCTTGACGAATACAAAGGTAAACACGGTTGGATTCTGTAAATACATAATACTGCCCATTTTGAGTGGCAGTTTGATCGTCACGATATGCACGATAAATTGTGCCACTTACCCAGTTATATCTGGGAACAACAAAACTTAAATCTGTTGTTTTAATTACAGATTGCAGATTTAGTCTAAAGTTTCTTTCCTCACGATCAGCATTTACAGTTGTAGTAGGTGGAGTATCCGTTGTATTCCATTCATCAGACTTAGCATATCCAATATAGTAATTGTTATCAGAGTCTTGTAAATCTGTAATCAAAGACCTGATTAGCTGATTTTTAAATCCATTTGTAACGATTGCTGTCATTTTTAATTTATACCTTTAATTATGGGAATGTGACTAGTCCGGTCACGGAGTCGCCAGTATATGTTGTAAACCAAGCATCAGTAGAATCATTCCAAATACAATCTAAAGCCATTCCTTTGTATAATCGAACAAAGCAGTTTGGGGGAGAACTTGCTCTGCGGTGTTCTAATCCCTTTGTACCTTGGAAATCTAGTTGAACATATCCATTAACTGGTCCAGCATATCCAATAAACGTTTTTGTCTCACCGTTTTTACTACCCTCATTAATCGTAAAATTGATTGCAGAGGAACTAGGATTTAATACCAAAACTTTCTCTTTTAAATCTGTAAGAGCCGTTCCATTATTATCTACTGTGCGGATACTATAATCTAGACCCCCATCAAGACTAACAGTTCCAGTGCCTTTTGCTTTCAAAATCAAATCAATATTTGGGTCATCACCAACTGCTGCAATGGTAGGACTAGAATCTTTTGCAGTTAATTGAACGTAGTTCTTTGGAGTGCCTACAGTTTCTAGTCCAAGAATTTCGTTATCTGCACTATCAAGAATTGTGCTGTTAATTCTAGGAGTGAGAAGGTTTAGATTTTGAATTGTAGACTTGTTTGCATTAATAGAATATGTTCCACTAGACAATGTGCCATCGTCAAGGAGTTTAACCCAATCTGTGCCAGTGTTTCCATGAGCAACTACTGCTCTTTCAGAGTCGTGAAGGAATGCAAACATACCATGATAAACTAATGCATTAGGAAGATCACCAAAAGAATCAAATGCATTACCAAAATAAACCTTTGCTGCTGTTGCAGATACTCCAGCAGAATCCCTTAAATCAATCACTCTACCGTGATGCCCACCTTCATTAACGATAGTGGGAATTACACCTGACTTATTCTCAAGTGTAAGAGTTTGACCAGAAGCATCTGGATTTTGGAAAGTCAGTTTAGTGGTATGCCCTTCACTATCAGTAAAGACAATACCATCACTATCAAAAGTAATCGGAGAACCTAAAGAGTCAGCAGAGGTTCCGAATGCTGTGTAGAGTTCACTAAAGTTATCATTGATCTTGCCAGCAGCAGAACGCAGGGTGTCCCCTGTTCCATCGTTTGCACTTGATCCTCTGTTGATTGGTAATCTAGCCATGTGACCTTCTCATTGATTTAGTTTTTTAATATTTATACAGAAACTTTAAGGTGTATCATCATCAGAATCAAAATAGAATGGGAATACATCTTCATCTGTCGTCTGAATCGTATCAGACATAAGAATAATAGTTCCAGAAGTTGCAGAATCATCGAATGTTGGTGAATTAGTGTTAAGGATATCTGCAATAGAGGCATAGTTATCGTAGGAGTCACCAATACTGCCAAAGGAATCTTGGTAAAAATTGATACCTCTATCGAGATAGAATCTCGTCCCACTGTCTCCCATAGAAACAACACTACTATCAATACCTGTGATGTTAAACAGTGCAGTAGTTTCGATAGATGCCTCAGAAGCAATCACAACATCTTCTGTCTCTGTTCTAAGAAGATCAGTGACCGTAGGCATAGTTGCTGGAATTTGAGAGTTTTCAGGAATAGTTTCGAATACAACTTCAGAAAAAATATTAAACCCTGCTGGGTGTAGGTATGCCTTGTAATAGTCAAACCAAAGACTTCTAGGAATGTTACTTCTAATTAGAATAGAATATATTTGATAGAAAAAAGAATCTTGAATATATCTTAATGATTCAGCGCCAATGTTACTTTCCCCAACAATAAACATATTGTCTTTTGGAAAAATTTGAGTTGCATCTTCTTGGAAGAAATATCTAAAAAACCCATCAACAGCAACACCTGTCCCTTTAGACCTATAAAATCCCGGGAGAAGTTGGTAAGCAAATCTAGGTGCAGGGAATGTTTCTTTATCAATTCCCGGAATTCTTTCTTGGAATAATAACTCTAGAAATTTATCTTTAGTGGACCCTACTTCTTTTGCATAAAAGATATTTTTCAGATCATGGGAAGGTTGCCCATCACTATCCATATAGTCATAGTATGCTTTTAAAAAAGAAACGAGTTGAGGATATTGCTCTTTAAAATGTTCAGGTACAACAGTATCAACTTGCGACTGATACATGTTCGCATTATTACGATTAAAATCTGTTGTAGTTCTTACATTACTCATTTTAGTTAGTCACACCACTTACTGCATTTGCCGAGTTTGTATCAGCAGAAGCTGTCACAATATTTGTTCCTAATACAATAACTGTATTACGGAGAGGTTTGACATCAGAACCATCTGCTGGAACTGCATTAAGTCCAATATAACTTTGACCAGAAGAAATACTATCAGGTTTAAACGCAGAAAGAGTTACAATTCCTGTAGATGGAACATAACTACCAATATTATCATTTACAATATTACCATCAATATCTACGATTTGCAGAAC